>JAABUV010005863.1_pt1 | contig 13725 bp, 11 predicted proteins | sample 5559971 | NCBI WGS metagenome assembly JAABUV01 (sample SAMN10711881, study PRJNA513362) | rock metagenome | isolation source: Antarctica rocks | place: Antarctica: Victoria Land, Knobhead nord | collected 2015-12-19
GAGTAATCTCTTTCTTTTAAATCTCAACGAAAGTTTAGAATTATACATTTTCAACCTGATACAAAGTATTAAGATGAACAAATTTAAGCTATTAATTAATGAAATAATCATTGCTTTAATTAATCATGACAAATGAGTGAATGAAAAGAATGACTTTAGCTTCAAAAGTATGATTGCTCAATTCAATGAAAAAAATTCAAAATTCAAAAACAACAGCAAAATCAGAAAGTTTTGCTTTCATTGTAAGTAAAAGAATCATGATCAACAAAGCTGCTGAGAATTACATTTTAAACTTTATTCAGAAAGAAAAAATTAAGAAAATGATTTTGAAATAAGTTTTGAAGTCAAAATAGTCAAAACAATGAAGATTTTCATTGTTTATTGAGTTGACAGTTACACAGATGTTTAATAAATAAACAGCGAAGCTGAGAATCATATCTGTTATGACATAAACTTGTTCAATAAACAGTCATATTGAAAGATCATTGATAACAGCATTGTTACTGCAAATAATGAAACAGTATTCATAATCAAGAAAGATTCAATTATAATTGACATTTTGCTGAATGATCAATCAATCAAAATTCAACTAATTAATATGTATTACTGTTCAGAACTACATTATAATTTGATGTCAATTAATCAGATAAAAGTCAAAAAATATACATGTAGTATAAAGAATAATAAATTTCAATTCATGAATGCAAAAAGTATTATCACTTTCGTTGACTTAAGAAATAAAGAGAAAGTTTAAAAATATGCTTAAGCTTATGTATGTTTCAATTTCATGCATACTTTAAACTTAATTAGTCACTCATTTTATTTTTATCATTATTCAATCATCAACTGACAACGAGATTCATCTGTACGTGATGTCGACTACGAAGCTTTTGATTCTATTCTGTGTTTGAATAGAAGTCAAAAGAGTCAAGAGATCTCAATTCGACGCAGTTCGAACGATGTTAGAACGTTGCGTGATCAGAAAAGTCATCATGCAGAGTTTTCACTCACGCAACAACACTTTTCCTAACAGTCACAATCGATCTACGAAGAAGATTAATGACATGTCGATGTCAGTAAGAGATGAAAAGATACTATTAGTGAAAAAGACAATTCAGATGAAGAGTCTGCGAGTTGTGACTACAAGTGATCGAAGAATTTGCGACTCGTCGACTGCGTCGATATCGAAACGTCTTCATCACATCGACAGTGTCGTCGAGTAATTGATGAAAAGATATCAGATAGAATAGTCATTTCAAGTATTGAGAGACTTGACTACAGTGTTCGAAGAAGTAGTGACTCGTCGATCACGCTGATATACTGAGAGAGCTTGAGCTCATCTTTTTTACTTGACGTCAAGTCATTCATCTATTTACGTGAAAAATCGAGAGCTCAAGAGAACAATCAGAACACATTCTCTTTCATTGATCAGAGTCAAACATCGAACGATTACGATCGCACGTCTATACTAACAGTTCATTCAACGTCTACGTGACACAAGTCAAATCAAGAGAAGAAAAGAGTTACTCAGTACAATCACACTTTATCTCTTCATCGTGTGCATCTCTCTTTCATCACATATTTCTCTGCTCAATGAATGACAATCATTGAGTAAGAGAACACAGCTCTACGTACGTTACAATCACGAGCATCACGAGTGCAAAGAAAACGTCTTTCGTCTTCGAATCGAGAATCGAATCGAAACATCGTTGTATAAAATATCGTCAATGAAGAGCAGAGCAAAGACGATGCATCATAATCAAACAGCACAGACACTCTCATCAAGAGTTTACTCGAGCATCACGCGCTGAATAGAAGCTATAGATTCATTACTTGATAACACAGTGTCAATCTCATTGTTTCGACTGCGCAAAGCAGTTGTATAGACGACGAGTGATTTTCTCTCTCAGAGAGTTTTGTTCACTTGATATAAGTAGCATAGAGTCTCTCATGAGTCGAGTCTAAATCGATGTCACAAGAGTGTATGAATTACAATTACAATTATTCAATCATCATTCATAAAATCAAATTGCAATTAATGTAAAGAATTATCAATATTTATATGAAGTTTTCAAGCTATAAAATCAATCATCAAATCATTTAAAAACTTTGTTTTGTCTTTCAATTTATATAAATCTGATTTGACTTAATTTTTTTTTCATCTTTTTAATAAAAATAAAATCAATGAATTGCTGTACTTTCATTTTTTTAAACTTCTTCTTTTGTTCTTTTTGAAGTTCTTTAGTTTTCAACTTTTGCTTCTGAACTAAACGTTGTTGCTTCAATTTCTTCACTTGTAGCTTTTTTTTTCACTTTGCTTTCTTCTTTCACTTCATCTTTTTTTTTTCTTGTTTCATCTTTCTTTCAGTTATTAAACGTTGTTTTTTTAACTTTTTAAGCTTTCTTGATTTCTTTTCATTGATTTTTTGAATAATAGCTTGCTGTTTCTCTTTGATTCTTTGAATTTAATGATCACAAGTCATCTGAATTTTATTAGAACTAAAAAACACTCTTTTTGTCTCACTATTAATTTCTAGATCATCAAATAAAAACTTTTCACGTCGTCTGCAACTTTGCTTAATACATACTGTTTATTGAAGATTTTTATTTTCTGCTTTCAGAAGAACAACATCTGTAGTAAGCTTTTTCATCATATTGTTCAACTTATGAACTTTCAAATCAATTACTTTCTTTATAACTGACTTTATTAATTGTTGAATCATTCTTCAATCAGTTTTAAACAATGCTGAAGAAAAAAAATGACTTGAAACAGATTTAATCTTCAATTTAATCTGCTTTATGATTTGTGATGAATTGAAAGACTGCAATTTCATCTTTTTTCATTTACTTTTAATGTTGACAGACGTGAATGTAGCTTGATGTGCAGATTAAAATAAATCAAAGAAATTTCTTTTTGATATTTAAGAAAGTTCTTGACTTTTAAAGATTCAGTCATTCAGATTTTGCAAGTAATAATTGATCAAAGAATTGAATAAGCTGATATTCAAAGATTAAAAATGATAAGTAGAATGAAAAGAATATAAAGTCACAAACATCTTGTTCTGCTCACATCAGTCAAGAAACTTCATGTTAATATCATTATCATGCTTGTTAACAAATAAAAGATGATAATCATGAAAATTTCTGACTTTTAATTTCATATTTCAATTAAATATGATAGTGAGTCAAAAGTAAATTAATTCATCATTAATTCAATCAGTAGCAAAGAAAGCAAAGAAGTAGAATTGCTCTTTAAAGTCATATTCAGTAAGTCAGTTATTCTGAATGTTGTTTGATTTTATCTGATAAATAATTGAAGAAAATATATAAATCAGATTCATGCAAATGATTGCAATCAAGATGATTTATTCTTTATTATCATCTTGATCAACACTCAGCAATTTATCATTGTTTAAATGCTTTAAATTAAAGACTCTTCAAGTTTTTTGAAGCAGTTCAAGTAGAAAGCTCTTTTCGTTCATATTGTATATGTTTGAAGAAAGAATCTCATATTCTTCGATTTTTTGCTTTATTTATCTCATATTAGTATGAAATTAAATGTAATGAAAACATTTACTAAGTCAAAATAAAGCTGATATTGATATGCATTATTGACTTTTTTTTTTTTTTGCTTTAAATCAGCTTCTTGTAGAAACTTTGACTGCAATATATTTGAATGACATCAAATGAACTCATAGAATCAGTTTTTATCTGACTGTTTTTCAAATATATTATACGCAAAAATGTAAATCATTGCATTGAAAGAGAATATATCACGCTCAATAAGCTTGTTGATATAATAAATAAGTTGACTGACAACGAGATTCATTTATACATGATGTCGACTACGAATCTTTTGATTCTATTCTGTGTTCGAATAGAAGTTAAAAGAGTCAAGAGATCTCAATTCGACGCAGTTCAAACGATGTTAGAACGTTGCGTGATCAGAAAAGTCATCATGCAGAGTTTTCACTCACGTGACAACATCTTTTCTAACAGTCACAATCAATCTACGAAGAAGATTAATGACATGTCGATGTCAGTAAGAGATAGAAAGATACTACTAGTGAAAAAGACAACTCAGATGAAGAGTCTGCGAGTTGTGACTACAAGTGATCGAAGAATTTGCGACTTGTCGACTGCGTCGATATCAAAACGTCTTCATCACATCGACAGTATTGTTGAGTAATTGATGAAAAGATATCAGATAGAATAGTCATTTCAAGTATTGAGAGACGTGACTACAGTGTTCGAAGAAGTAGTGACTCGTCGATCACGCTGATATACTGAGAAGGCTTGAGCTTATCTTCTTTACTTGACGTCAAGTCATTCATCTATTTACGTGAAAAATCGAGAGCTCAAGAGAACGATCAGAACGCATTCTCTTTCATTGATCAGAGTCAAACATCGAACGATTGTGATTGCACGTCTATACTAACAGTTCATTCAACGTCTACGTGACACAAGTCAAATCAAGAGAAGAAAAGAATTACTCAGTACAATCACACTCTATCTTCTCATCGTGTGCGTCTCTCTTTCATCACATATTTCTCTGCTCAATGAATGACAATCATTGAGTAAGAGAACACAGCTCTACGTACGTTACAATCACGAGCATCACGAATGCAAAGAAAACGTCTTTCGTCTTCGAATCGAGAATCGAATCGAGACATCGTTGTATAGAATATCGTCAATGAAGAGCAGAACAAAGACGATGCGTCATAATCAAACAGCACAGACACTCTCATCAAGAGTTTACTTGAGCGTCACACGCTGAATAGAAGCTATAGATTCATTACTTGATAACACAGTGTCAATCTCATTGTTTCGACTGCGCGAAGCAATCGTATAGACGACGAGTGATTTTCTTTCTCAGAGAGTTTTGTTCACTCGATATAAGTAGCATAGAGTCTCTCATGAGTTGAGTCTAAATCGATGTCACAAGAATGTATGAATTACAATTACAATTACAATAATGAATAAGTTTTTTTTCTTGTTGATTTGAAAGAATTGACGTTGTTTACTTACTTTTCTTCATTAAAATCATTATATTTCTATATTATCACAACAGTATGATTTAATTGATATTGAATTTCTTTGCAGTAATAATGTAGTTAAATGAGTCTTGCAAAGTTAAATCAGTAAACATTGCTTTAATTAAAGTCATATTGAATTTGTAATTGATTTTTGAAGAAAGATGAAAGTAGTAAAGTAAGATATGCACGAAATTGAAACATGCATGAGCTTGAGCATACTTTTACTTTATGAATACATTAATTAACTTCTTCAATTTTTAATTAATTACTCTGATAAATAGAACAAAATCAGTCAAGATGTTATAACATCAAAAATATAAATGATTAACTCATTTAAATATGATAAACATCAAACATTTGATCAGCATAAGCATCAACATAAATGTAAATTCTGCAAATAGTTTAGAAAGTGAAGAATTTTCTGAATTGATATGTGAAATCTGTGTAATAAACAAGCAAAATAAAACATTAAGTTGAAAATCTCACATCAAAATCATTAAAGTAAATAAGTTAATACATATAAATCTTGTTAATAATGATAAGATATTTAAGATTAATGAAGAATGCAGATATGTAGCTACTATGATTGATGATTATAATCAATATATGATCATTTATTTATTGAAGTGAAATAATGAAAAAACTTTGAAATTATCTGAAATTTTTGAAGATTTAAAGCACTTCAATTCAATGACTTCATTCAAATAATGAAGATGAGTATGATAATTATTAAATCATTGAATTGCTCAAAGAGCATAAGATTAAATAAAAGTCAATGACATCATATAACTTAAGTCAAAATAAAGTTATAAAGTAATGTTTTTACATTCTTTTTAAACAAATTCACGCTATACTGACTAGCATTAAATTGTTGATAAAACTATGAAAAGAAATAATAATAATCATCATTTATTTTAAAAACAGAAGTTTTATCACTGCATTGAATCATATAACTTTCTATGAAACATGACATGATAAAAAGTCTGATTTTAGTTATTTACATATGTTTGAATGCATAATCTATCATCATGTGAAGAAAGTTTATTGAAAGTTTAATGACAAAAGCTTAAAATGTCATTTCTTGAACTATGAGAAAGTTAATCAATTTTGCTTGTAAAATGAAAAGAAAATATTAATATTTAGTCACATTTAATAAGATGAAATAGTTATCAAAGTTGAAAGATATAAAGATTTTGCAATACTAAACTTCAATGATTAAATCAATGATGTATCTACTTTGATAAAAATCATTAAAAATACAAAGATTATGAAAATTGTTGATGATCATTAAACAAGAATCACTTCAAAACATACAATTGAATTAGTAATATCAATCACTTTACAAAGAGTTAAAAACAAATCACTAGAACTAAAATTAAATGAGTTAAATGATTTAAGCAATTTTGATGTTTTTGCTTCAAGCAAATGTTTCAAATAAATCATCATTGAATCTGTTGATTACAAAGCATTAAATGATCTTTAAGTTAAAAATCATAGTTAAGACTTTGTTAATAAAGCAAATTAAGTTCAAATTAAATTGAATACTTTATAAATAATAAAGTAAGTGAAAGTTAACTTCAATTAAGAACAATAAAAGCTTGCATTCAAAAATGAGTTGAATGTTCACATCAAAAATAACATCTTTATTCTGAAAACATCTTCATTAAATTAATGAATACTGTTGACGTACTGAATAATCATCATTAAGCGAGAATCAAAAAAGAAGATGATTAAATACAAAGTTAAATAAATGTATAAAGAATTTCATCAGAAACAGAGAATTGACTACAATGAAATCTTTGCTTTGATGATCAGAATCATAATCATCAAAATACTTTTAACATTGATGATTAAACATAATTATGAAGTTAAGCAAATGAATGTTATCATTGCTTTTTTAAAAGCTCATTTAATAGAAAAAATCCGAATGCAGTAATCTTCAAGATTTAAGTAAAAAGAATTAAATGTAATTTTTTTGATTTGTTTTTTAAACAAGACTTTATATAAACTCAAACAAGCATCTTGAAAATGATATATAATTCTGAAAATTTATCTCATTTTTATTAACTATCAAAGAATAGAAATTGATCATTTAATGTTTATTCATGACAATGATATTATTATCAATATCTATGTAAATGATTTGCTCATTCTAAAATCAAACATATTCAATATTAAAACTTTTAAGCTGCAATTTGCAAAATGCTTTCAAATGAAAGATCTTGACTCAATTGAGTAATATTTAAAAATGCATATAACTTGTGATAAAGCTGAGCGAATTCTTTGAATTAATCAATTCATATACATTAAAAGAGTTATTAAGCTTTTGAACATGAGTGATTGCAGTTTCATTAAAACATTAATGCATCATAAATGTTAGTTTAAGAAGAATGTTTACTGAAAGTTCAAGAAGTGAGTTGAGTATCAAGCTATCTTTGAAGAAATAGAAAGTTATTAATCAATCATTGAAACACTGATGTAAATAGTTTGTTAAACATGATCAGACATAGTCTACGCAGTAAATAAATGCAGCAGAAATGCAATGAATTTTACTTTCAATCATGATTTAGCTGTTAAATAAATCATTTAATATTTAATCAACACTGCTGAGTTAAGACTTTGATACAAATTTTTCAAAGTAGAAAGAGTTGAAAGAGTTAAATTCTTTGAATATATTAATTCAACTCATGCAAATTACTTGAATTCTTGAAGATTCATTTTCAACTACATGTTTTTTCTATGAAATGAATTAATTAGCTGAAGCTTCAAACATCAGCAATGCATTAATACATCATTTGCTGAAGTGAAATACATCAATAAATATAATGCAATCAAGAAATTGATCTTTCTAATTCAAGCATTGAAAAAGATGAAATATGATGATTCAAATACAAATTCAACTATTATTTTAACTGATAATTAAGTGATTATTAAAATGAGTAGTAATTTCGTTAATCACTTTCAAGCTAAGCACATTGATACATTGTATCACTATGTTTAAAACAAGATAGAAGAGAAAGTAATTAAATTGAAGTATATACTTATTAATCAAATGATGATCAATGATTTCATCAAGCTTCTGAAGTCAGACAAATTTCTGATGTTCAAATTAATCATAAGACTAACTTCAAGAGTTGAAGCTAATCTCATCAAGTATGATATCAATAAGTAAAAGAACATGAATATACAGTCAGTAGAAGATCTGAATAACTTCGTATAAAGCTGCAATTTCTAAGAGAAAGTGTTGAAAACAAAGAATAGTATGAAATAGAAAACAGTACTGTTACTCATGTGATTAGTAATCTTCGCATTTATTCAAAGCTAGTGAATGAGTATTTATTCTTCGCTCACTTCTTTTCTTCATTCATATGCTTTATCAGATATATATACTCTATCTACTAAATAATTATATGCACATATTCGCTCTGACTTTTATATATCAATAATACAGACGTATTTATACTAATTTACTTATAAAGATTGAAAGAGTAAGCAAGAAGCAGATTATTAAAAATGCAAGCTGAAAGTAATAAAGATAACTCACAATTTTCTTATGTGACAGAAGCAAGCACATCAGCAAAAAAGTTTACTCAGTTATCTTATTTATCTTATTATTGTTCTTCAACATATTCATCTTGTATTTACTAATTTTCTTGAAAAAAAAGTTATCATTGACAAGAGATGAGACGTGAAAAAAAGAAGAGAATAATAGTAGAAATTCAAAGAAAGAAAGAATGTGAATTGATTCAAATTCTTGTTTCATCATAAATTTCTGAGCGTGTTTGTATTTTCATACTCATTAATGCTTTCATTTCAAGAATATTTTAAATCTCATCATTACATTTTACACTTCGCTTAATATCATTGATTCTTTTCAGTTCTCAACTTTCAATCAGACTTATATTGATGAATATGATAATCACTTATCAAGACTCATTTAATTAAGCATTGATAAATGCTCAAGTAGAAAAAGTTTCTACTGCTGCTCAATTATATTTAACACTCAATGTTATTTCAATCACTATTACAAGATGTAAGCTTGTAAAACAATGAAGAATATAAACTTCTTTTGTAAGTTACTATGAATTTCATGTTGAAAGTATTAAGTATGATTGATAATGTTTCATTCAAGATGAATAAAAGTTAATAAATCATCTTCAGTTGATTTATAAATCAATCAAAGTGTGAATACATTTTGAAACAATTTTATTCAAATATGTGTAACATATTTCACTACTTAACATTATTCTTGATCATGTAAAGATTAATACTACTCAATGATGATAAATTATCAGAACATGAATGTTGTAAAAGAAGCATACATCAATAACAAGAGCTTCTAAGCATGCTTAATCAAAACAATGATACTTTTGTATATAAATTCATTGATGAGATAAAAAGCTTGAAAAATGCGTGACTTTGTCAATAGCAACAAGTCATAAAACTTTCTAAGAATATTGCAAATATTTTGCGCTGTGAGAATTTTTTAAATAATTAATCAATTTCGTAATAAATCATCAATGCTTACTGACTGCACTTAGTCAATTTCGCTTTGCTGATAAAGCTTAAGCGCACATCTGATTGATTATTTGTTTAACAATCTTCTCAGCACTTAGTCATTTTCTTCATCATTTATTTAAACATCATTTATTCAAGTATCTTTTAAATCACTTTTTAAAGCATTTGCTTATGCTTTATCAGACTCATTTACATAAGTCATGCTTAAACAATCTTTTTATCAGTTAATTAATTAACTACTATTTTATCTTTTAAACATTTCTTCAATCAGTCACTCATCTCAACAAATCATGTCTCAAGCACACAGCAGATACACATTGAGAATTACTGAGCTATAAATATGAGATAGACTATGAGAGCGTGTCTCATTTATAAGCAAACTGTTATTTGCTTGCTATCATAAAAGTAAGACTTTTTCTGCTTTAAATAAGCATTTATAACAATACTACTCAGACTCTTTTAGCTTAGCGCAATTATAGATTTAAATTTCTGTGTATATAATATTTTGCAATTCATCTTTTAACTTAGCAAATTTATGAGCGATTCTTTCATTATTATGCTTAGAAAGAAATTTGTTTTCATTGCAGACAATGTTCTTGAAACTGATCATAGCATTGCAGTTTACATCATTTCATTGAATCATTTAAGCTAAATACAATCATCTTCTCATTAACAAGTTGATGAACAGTTGCAAAGAAGATTTTATTGTTTCATTCATTCTCATTCATTGATCTGATGAAATTAAATGATATTGCTGAATATTTAATAAAAACTGTTTGTGAAGTAGTTATAAAAGATCAATTTCAAGAAATGAGTTCATTAATGTTAAAAAGACTAAAGAAATGAATTTTAAACTTTGTCACGTCAAAGAATATGATGTTTCACTCATTTAAAAGAGTGATTGCAAGCATAATAAATCATGATACATATGCTCATGAAGATTCAAATAAATTGCTTAATATTTATGTAATTGACGTTAACAAGTTTTATAAATACTGCTTTTCTGACATTTATGTCACGAAAGATCTTAAGAACGTCATTTAACAACGCACATTACAAAGCATCACTTTCACTAAAAATGAAATTTATCTTTATTTAAATGTAGTTTGCTAACAAATATAAATAAATTTCTCATCATAAAATATTTATTACATCATTCATTCAGTATTACTTTCAAGCTTTATTAATCTTTCTTTCAAACAATTTATTTATTTATTTATTTATTTATCTTTACATCATCATCATCATGTTTATTGTATGATAATCTCATTTCAATCTGAACTTTAATCTCATATTTATTGTTTAATGAACAATTAATAAAATATTCTTGACTCATTTAAAATCTTTGACTGAAGATGAGCTTTTTGACATATTTAGTAAAACATATGAAAGACTATAAAACTACGCTTTCAGTCAGAGATTTCAGATAGTTATTGAGTTCTGCGAAAAAGACAGAAGAAATTATTCATGCATACATCATAAGATTAATATTAAAAATTATTGAAAGCTCAATAATTATGCTAGCAAAGACAACAGTATGAATTGCAAGCAGAAACTTACTAAGATCAAAGTTAAAGATTGCAAATGATGTTGCTTTATCAGTTATTAATTTTTTAATCACAATGCTGAGAATAAAACATAAGTTCTGAGAATATAAGATTAAACTCATAATCATGATATTATTATTAATTCTCTTTTTTATGAAATTCATAAAAAGTATCAGTTGAAGCATGCAAAGACAATTGAATTGATCAAAACAAATTACTTAAGCAAGCTCATTTATCAAACTTCTGAGCATATGTTAGAAAATATTCTTAAGAATAATGATCAGAAATTTCATTTATTCAAAAAAAGTACTACAATTTGATATCTTCTATTACTTAATTCAAAGAGAAAATTATCACAGAATTACTTCAATGTTTTAATAATTTAATATTCATCATTTGAATTCAATATTTCTACTCATTGAATGACATTAATGCTTTAATTCAAAAAAATATTGAGCAAATATTTCTATTAAATAAATATCAATGTAAATTATTTAAAAGATTTATAAGCAACTTTATGATGAAAACAGATGCTATCTTCAATATCAATGCATTGAAGATGTTTCTTTTCATAACTGTAAATATTATTAACATGATAATGATCTTTTCAGTCTGCTTCTCATTTGTCATATCAAAATTCAAAGAAATGTTCAATTTCTTCATTTAATGCATGCATGAAGAACTATTTAATGATTGTTTATCTTCACAAGTTATTATAGTTGATCAAAGCAAGAAATTAATGACTTCACTATTTATATCTATGTTTAAAATTCAGCTTCAGCTATGCAATTAACATATTTGCAAGAACATTCAAGCATGAATAGTTAAATTCAAAATCAATTATTTTTTTAAACATTGAAAAAAGATCAAGAATGCTACATAACAGTGAGTGATATTCAATACTATTATTGAGCTGTAAGTCAATTGAACAGCATTGTTGATGCTATTATATTTATTTGATTAAGACTATTTCTGAATCAATTGATACTTCAAGAAAAAACAGATGATTTTATATTATACATGATGATATCATAATTTTGAAACAATGATTTCACAATGAAATGAAAGTCTTCATTCTATTCTCAAGATCATTATGAACTTTCAAATGTTTTTGAAAAACATCATTAAGTTCATAAAATTTAAGTTAAAATTATGATATTGTTTCATTCATGAAATTGATGAAAGATTTCATATAAATAAATCTGAAATCATTGATTTTAAAGCATTTCAATTACTTGTGAATCATATGATTATTTAAATTCTAGAAAAGATAAATTCTAAATAAATAACAATCAAGAAGTTCATTACTCAGTCAATCATTGCAGATTTATGTGACTATGATATTTATATTAAATATGAACTTCTTTGCAGACATTATTTTTTACACATTTACAGATAAGAATTTTTGATCTCACTATTACTTCTTCATTCTCACTGATGATTAAATAAATCTTTTATAACATTAAGTAATTGACAAATTAAATATTATGATGACTTCATCAATTCAAATGATGCAAATTCAATAAAATATCATGAAGTTAATAAAAATAAATTTCTTCATGCAGCAGTCAGCTTGCAAAAGCTGTATGAAAAGCTATCACGTCAGTAAATTAATCTTTTAATTAATCAGTTGTTTATCTTTCATATTAACATGATTATCATACATGAAAGACTGCAGAAAGTAAATCAAAGACTTTTCATAATGTTTTTAAAATCATTTTCTACAAGAAAAGAAACTTAAGTTGAACTTCATCAAAAGAAGAAACATGATAAAGTCAATGCTTAAGCTTTGACTGCAGCGAAAGCAGCTGAGCTGAATGCTAAGCAAAGAAATAAACAAAAGAAGAAGAACAGTAAAATTGCTAAGCAAAGAGAACAATGAAAGAAAAACAGCGAAATCTCACTATTATTGAATCTTTTTGCTATAAAGTTCAAGTCTTGAAGTAGATTGAAAGATAGTAAAAATCTCACATTGATTACTGTTATTACTTTCAATGAATCTTCATTTTTTTTCATCTCATTCATGATGTTTAAAACAATTAAATCTGATCATGCAATGAAGAAAACAATTGTATGAAAATAAAAGTTTCAGTTTAAATGTTGTTCTTGAGAATTTATATTGAAAACAATGACTTCAAAGTCAATAAGAAAAAGATCTAAGTTGAATTTAATGATAATAACAACATTGAATGAAAGAAAGTTTTAATAAAAGAAACTTATTGAATCAATATTTGTAATAAGTTTAATATTATATAAAATGAGAAATTTATTTGTATTTGTTAACAGACTACATGACTGGCAACAAGATTCATCTGTACGTGATGTTGACTACGAATCTTTTGATTCTATTCTGTGTTCGAATAGAAGTCAAAAGAGTCAAGAGATCTCAATTCGACGCAGTTCAAACGATGTTAGAACGTTGCGTGATCAGAAAAGTCGTCGTGCAGAGTTTTCACTCACGCGACAACATCTCTTCTAACAGTCACAATCAATCTACGAAGAAGATTAATGACATGTCGATGTCAGTAAGAGATGAGAAGATACTACTAGTGAAAAAGACAACTCAGATGAAGAGTCTGCGAGTTGTGACTACAAGTGATCGAAGAATTTGCGACTCGTCGACT
>JAABUV010005865.1_pt1 | contig 13720 bp, 16 predicted proteins | sample 5559971 | NCBI WGS metagenome assembly JAABUV01 (sample SAMN10711881, study PRJNA513362) | rock metagenome | isolation source: Antarctica rocks | place: Antarctica: Victoria Land, Knobhead nord | collected 2015-12-19
TGGCTCAGTCGTTGACGCCGGTGAGGACGAAGAACTCCTGACGCGACCGTCCGTCCTCCCGCAAGGTGCCCAGCAGGCAGCAGCCAGCGGCGCAGATCAGGGCTGAGCGGAACGGACCTGTACGCGCACGTCCACCACCTGTACCCGCCAAGCCGGCTGCGGAGCAGCGGCCGGTCCGCGCATCACTTTTCCGTCGGTCAGCCGACGGCAGCGGTCGTCGAGCCTCTCCTGGAGTTGGTGAACCAGCTCGAGCGATGAACGGTAACTACTTCCGGGAACTCGTATTCCCGGAACTAGACTCCAGGGATGACTTCATCGCACAGATAGTTGAGCGGGCGTTCCTGAAGGTCCATGTCCACTCCGAGATGCGCGAGCTCGTGCCACATATCGGCCAGGCTTGGGCCGATTGCCGCGCGGATCCCTAGTTCGGCGACCGTGGAGACCACACCGTAGACACGAGGCCAACACCCTCAACGCTCACTACACGGACCCGGAGATCGCCGACGCGGTGTGGGGCATGCTGCACGAGGCGGGTTTTACCGGTGGGCGGGTGTTGGAGCCGGGCTGCGGGGCGGGCACGTTCATCGGCCTGGCCCCACCGGAGGCGAGGATGGTCGGGGTCGAGCTCGACCCGATCACCGCGAAGATCAGCTCTCACCTGTACCCCTCGGCGCAGGTCCGTAACGAGGGGTTCGAGGCCACCCGGGTCCCGGAGAACAGCTTCACCGCCACCATCGGCAACGTCCCCTTCGGTGGCTTCGCGCTGCACGACCCGGCGCACAACCCGGCCGGGCACAGTATTAACAACCACTTCGTCCTGAAAAGCTTGGCGTTGACCGCACCCGGTGGGTACGTCGCGGTCATCAGCTCGCACTTCACGATGGACAGCGCCGCCCAACGGGCGCGCCGGGACGTGGCCCACGCCGCGGACCTGGTGGGGGCGGTGCGCTTGCCGACGAAGGCGTTCGGCCGGGTGGCCGGCCGCCGCCCTCGTCGCCGCGTACGCCCGCGGTCACGCGGGTTACCGCGACGCACTGCCCGACGTGGCCCGGTTGCTCATGCTCGCCGGGGTCAACGCCCGTGCCGGGCTCGACGGGGGAGAGGCTGACCTCGCTGCCGCGTGGTCGGCGGTCGACGCCTGGCCCTACCCGCGCCACGGTGCACCGCGGCCCCAGCCCGGCTGACCACTCGCGCCATGGCACCGGTCGCTGACGCGCCCGCGTCACCGGGCAACGGGGTCCCCGTTAGTGGTCCGCGTGTGGGCGGCGGGCGTGGCGCCCGAATGCGCCGGCGGCCGGGAAGAACACGAACATCAACCATCCGTGCCCGGTGAGCGTCACAGCTACCAGCAACAACACCAACGCCACCAGCAATACGCCACCAAACCCACCCCCTGGTCGGGGGCGACGCGCCTGCCTGGTCGCGTCGTGAGGGGCCGCCACCGCGGCGGGCAGGCCACCAGGCAGGTCGGCGAACACCCCGGCGAGGTCGCCCACCGTGCGCGCCGTGGCGGCGTGCCCGGAACGCTCCTCGAGCTCGGTCAGGTCCAGCCGTCCCTCGCTGAAATGCTTGCCCAGCGACTGCAGCGCACGGTCACGCTCGGCAGTACCGATTCGCACCCCGGGGTGGTCGCTCACCACACCGACAATAACCCTGTCCTGGTGGGCGGCCCACCTGCGAGCTCCTGAGCGCCGCCCGCTGCTGCGATGCACGTGCGGGTGACGGACCATGGACTACGGCCCAGCGAAAAACCACATATTGTCGGCGGTGCCAAGCATGATTGGCCTATGGGCTTCGACGGCAGTGCTACAGGCGTTTCCGTGCTGGTGCCGTCTTCATCGCGCAGGTCAGCCGACATGCTCATGGTTTCCACAGCCAGGAAGAGCGCGGTGGCGGCCCTCACCCCAACCGTCGGCACTGAGATCGCGCGGGATGGTGGGCGGCAGCAACTGCCGTGGCCTGTGACCGTCGTTGTCGCCGACGCTAATGTGCTTGTCCAGGCGTGCGTCAGAGCCGCGCAAAAGGGTAGTACTCCCAACGTTTTCACCATCCTCGGCACAGGTCGAGCTGACATCCTCATCGGGTCCCACGTTCCGGGGGAGATGGGTAAGGCAATCGCTAAGATCACCGTCCGCAAATCGGTGCTGACCAATGCTGCCCTGGACATCTGGACCGAGGTTGTCACCCCGCAGATCACCGTCGTCGATCTCCCCATCGGCGAGTACCTCCGGCCCGAGGTACAGGTCGTGGCGCAAGGTGTCCCTGGTGTGCCTGCCGACCCGACCGACCTGCCCACCATCGCCCTGGCGGCGTTCGTCCCATCTGCCGCCATCTGGACGCGTGACCGGATCTTCACCGAGACTGGGCTCGCTGCGCACAACGCATCCGACACGCTTGGCAACCTGACGACCATCTGCGTCGCCGAATCGACCACTGCTGACACGGCGCGCGTTGCGGCGTTCAGCGTTCGCGCGGGGGCGGTGATCGTAGATGCCATCCAACGGGCCGCGGTCCGTCGGCCTGCGGGTTCAATCGTCCTCGTTGGAGCCGTACTGTTCCTCCTGGTGCTCGACGCCAATTCTCGCGGGAAGGCAGCCACGGTCGGGAAGAGCCTGGTGCGGGGAGCCGGTCTAATTCTCGGTGAGCTTCTCCAAGCCACCGCCGAGATCGAAGTTGACCGGAAGTCCGCGTTCGATTCATTGGTCCGCTACGAATCACCCGCATGGCGACGCCGAACCCCCGTCGAGGTCTGTGCCGGCATCCTGACTCGATCCGCGGGGCCCGGTGACGGCCACCGAGCTGCTTACCGTCTTACGCCAAACCGGGGGATGCGAGGTACCGGCGACGGTATCCGCACTGAAGCAGCAGCTTCACGAGCATCCAGCGTTCACACGACATGGCAGTCGATGGCGGTTGGGGGTGCGCGCGTCGACCTACGTAAACACACGCTGAGAAGTTCCCGCCGTGGGCGGGCGGCCTTGCCGATGTCGGTGCGCGGATCGTCAAAGAACCTCCGCGTCAATCACTCTGCAGGTGCCACTCGGAACATGGCTGAAACTCTGTAAATCAAGATCAAGCCTCGCCACCCCGCCAGGCCCAGCGCAGCGCCTGCTGCGACGAGCCGGACCCGTCGACTCCGACGACGATCCGGTCGCCAACAGTGTCGGACGGGTCAACGCTCATCAGTACTCCTCGAGGGTTAGGTCCTACCGAGACTGAGGATCGCTGCCGCCGGCGTAGTCGGGCTCGACAGCGTTGCTGGCCGCTTCCGAGGGTGCGGTGTGCCCGCCGACGTGCGATTCGAGCCGCATCCGCTTGACCATGTGTGGGTAGTGCAGCTCGAAGGCGGGCCGCTCGGAGCGGATGCGGGGCAGTGCGGTGAAGTTGTGCCGCGGCGGGGGACAGAAGGTGGCCCATTCCAGGGAGTTGCCGTAACCCCACGGGTCATCCACTAAGACTGCCTCGCCGTAGCGGTAGCTGGTGAACACGTTCCACATGAACGGCAGCATGGAGGCGCCCAGGACGAAGGCCCCGATGGTGGAGATGGTGTTCAGGGTGGTGAATCCGTCGGAGGGCAGGTAGTCGGCGTAGCGCCGCGGCATGCCCTCGTTGCCCAGCCAGTGCTGGACCAGGAAGGTGGTGTGGAAGCCGATAAAGGTCAGCCAGAACTGCTTGAGATCAGCGCTGTCGCCGGCGGCTCCAGCATGCTGGTCGTGGGCGCTCGCGGGCAGAGATCGCTACCGTGAGGGAGACGGCGGGCACCCCGCACCGCGCGGTCGTTCACAAGGGACAGTCATGGGACTCGGCACGGTCATCACTGGCACCACCGGCACGCTGGTCACGGCGACGACCTCGGCGGGCGCGGCAGTCGCCGGGTCCGCCACTGCTACCGCTGGCGCCCTCGGCGGGGGCGCTGTGGGCGCGGGTCTGGGGGCTTTGCGTGGTGCAGGCGAGGGCATCGTGGAGGGCGCCAAGAGGGGCAGTCGGTCTACCCCTGCCGCCGTGCTGACCGCCGTGGTGCTCGGTGCCGCGGGCATTGTGGATTGGCCGGTGCTGCTGGCGGCCGGTGGCACCGCGCTCCTCATGAACCGGCTTACCCGCCCGCCGGACACACCGGGCACCCGCACGCCAAGCAAACCGGGCACCGCGGGCGGCAGAACAACCCCAGCCGGGACCACCCGCAGCAACCCGCCCCGGGCCGCGGCCCGTCGGCGGAGACCCCGCGCCACGCCAGCCACCGTCGCGCCAGCCACCGTCGCGCCAGCCACCGTCACGCCCACGCCCACTCCTGCTCCTGCTCCTGCTAGTGAGCAGTCGGTCGGGTGGAAGCCGTGATGCTGCACTCGATTGCACAGCTCGCCGGACGATGAACCCTCGATTCGGCGTCGACTCCGGGCCCGGCCGGGGCGAGGCCGGGCGGGTCGAGTTGGTGGTGCGACCGGAACAGCTGACCCGCCGGGCAGAGCGGCTGGCGCGGCAACCGATCTGGGCGCGGGATTTCGACAATCTGTCCTACGAGTGGCGTCGGTTGTTCAGCGAACTGTTCGGCACGTTCCTGCTGGTGCTGGCCGCTGCCGGGGGTGCGGTGCTGGATGCCCGAACCCAGGGTGGCATCGGTCGCGCGGCGGCCGTGACCGCACCGGGTTTGACGGTGCTGGCCGTCATCTTGTTCATGGGCGCCGTCTCCGGTGCGCACCTGAACCCGGTGGTGAGTGTGGCGTTCGCGCTGCGCCGAGACTTCGAGTGGCGCCGAGTCCCCGGCTACGTCGCGGCCCAGCTCGCCGGCGCCACGCTGGCGTGCCTTGTGCTGCGCGCCACCTTCGGTACCGCGGGGCAGGTGGGGGCCACCGTACCCGGCCCGGGGTTCGGCGCCACCCAGGCCGTTGTCGTGGAGGGGCTGCTCACCCTGGGTTTGGTCAGTGTCATCTTGGGTACCGCCTCCACCGCGCAGAACATTGGTTCGCTGTCCGGATTCGGGGTCGGCGCCTACATTGTGCTGGCCGGGTTGTGGGCCAGCCCGGTCAGTGGCGCCTCGATGAACCCGGCCCGCTCCTTCGGCCCCGACATCACCCGCGGTGACGTCGGTGGGTTGTGGATCTACCTGCTCGGCCCCGGGGCCGGCACCCTGGTGGCGGTCGCCGCCGCCTACATCCTGCGCGGCCCGGGCGGCGGTGTCGGAGCGTCGAAATCCGCCCGCGGCACCCTCACCACCTTCACCGCCAAGAAACCCTGAACCACCACCGGGACCGAAACCTGCCTGCCACGCGATCGACGGGTTGAGCATCGGCCGATGGTGGCTGGTCGGTGAGGCACGCGGCTTTCGGTGGACTTCGAAAGCTGAAGGACCCGCGTTGCGCTGCTGAGGACTGGTGGGGTTCACTGAGGGTCCTTCGCACGCTGGCGTGTCCGCTGGCCTCGCCCCTGGCGATCAGCGACCGGCCCCCTGTGGGCCTGGATTGGCGCACACCATGCTCACCACCACCACGTTCATCCCGCCGGCAACGCCGGTCTCCGTCAAGTCGACGAGCACGGTTGTGAGCCCACCGGCGCGGGTACGGCTGCGGCCCGACCTGGATGCTGCCCGTGGGTTTGTCGACGGTGGCTGGTGGCCACGCTCGTGGAATCTCGCCGGCGAGCTCCCGGGGTTGCTCGCCGCGCTGTTCGCGACCGGATACCACGCCCACCGCGTCACCTACAACCTCACCGCCCGGGATCCGTCGCCCCACACACTGCCCACAGACCCATGGGAAACCGACGGCGGCCACATCCTCTCGTAGCAACGGTGCCCGCTCCGGAGTGAACGCGGTTCGTTCCCCCGCAGAACGGGTTTCGCTGCATAGCCGCCGCACCGGCCGCCCTGTCGACCCGTAGAAGGGGCCTAAAGACCCTGGTGGGGGTGGGGTCGACGGGGCCACAGTGAGAGCTATGACGCAGACGCTGCACAAGACGGATCATCAGCTCAAGGCCGTGATCACCGATGAGTTGGATTGGGCGCCGCGCGTCAATGCCGACCGGATCGGGGTGGCCGTCACCGACGGGGCCGTGACTTTGTCCGGGCAGGTGCACACCTACCCGGAGAAGCAAGCAGCGTTGCGGGCGGTGCTGCGGATCCGCGGGGTGAGGGTGGTCGCGAACGAGATCGGTGTGCAGCACGAGTTCGAGGCCAGCACCGACGCCGACATCGCCCGCGAAGCCGCCCTCGCGTTCGACCGGAGTGTGGTCGTACCGACCCGGGCGGTGACGGCCACCGTGCACGAGCAGGTCATCACCCTGACCGGCGCGGTGGACTGGCAATACCAACGTGAGGAGGCCCAGCGTGCGGTCGCCACCCTGCCGGGAGTGCGCGGGGTGCACAACACCATCACCGTGACCCCCGAGGCGGTGGTGTCCCCGGCGCAGGCCAAATCGCAGATCACCGCCGCGTTGTTGCGCAACGCCCAGGTCGAAGCCGACCGCATCGAGGTCACGATCACCGGCAGCCAGGTCACCCTGCTGGGTGTGGTGTCCTCCTGGGCCGAGCGCCATCAAGCCGAACACACCGCCTGGTGCGCCCCCGGCGTCACCCACGTCGACAACCGGCTGAGCATCACGTCCTGATCCTTCGTTCCAACCCAGTGAGGCAGTCCCATGAAAGCTCTGATCGTCGTCGCTGTTGTTGTTGTCGTGCTCCTTGTGCTCGCCGCGGGGATGGCCGTCAAGATCATCAAGCAGTACGAGGAGGGGGTCCTGTTCCGGTTGGGTCGGGTGTTGGGCACCCGCAAACCGGGGTTCCGGGTGATCGTTCCGTTCGTCGACGTGCTGCACCGTGTGTCGCTGCGGATCGTCACCATGCCGATCCAGTCGCACGGCATCATCACCCGCGACAACGTCAGCGTCGACGTCTCCGCGGTGGCGTATTTCCGGGTCGTGGACGCGGTGAAATCGGTGGTCGCGATCGAGAACGTCTACGCCGCGATCGACCAGATCGCCCAAACCACCCTGCGCAAGGTGGTCGGGCAGCACACCCTGGATGAGACCCTGTCCGAAACCGACCGCATCAACCTCGACATCCGCGAGATCCTCGACGTCTCCACCGTCGACTGGGGTGTGGAAGTCACCCTGGTGGAGTTGAAGGACATCCAGCTGCCCGACAGCATGAAGCGGGCCATGGCGCGGCAGGCGGAGGCCGAGCGGGAGAAGCGCGCGAAGATCATCAACGCCGAAGGCGAGTCGATGGCCGCGAACGCACTCGGGGTCGCCTCGGACATCATGATGGAACACCCGCTGGCCCTGCAGCTGCGCAACCTGCAGAGCCTCGTGGAGATCGGGGTCGACAAGAACACCACCGTCGTGTTCCCCGCCCCGTTGATGTCCACCATCGGCGAGCTCGGTTCCTTCCTGGCCCGCGAAACCGCCGCCGCCACCCCAACGGCCTCGCTCACACCCGACAGCACCCCGATCCCCACCCCCGCCACCGCCGCGTCCGCCACCTCCAACGGGCACGGGGCACCGGCCACCGGGGCAAACGAGCGCGGCAATGAGCTACCGCGCCCGCTGCCCGTCCAGTAACCCCGGCCGCAGTGTGTGACGCCGGGTAGGCACGGATCACCCCGGAAGGAGCGTTCATCGTGAGCACCGAGCATTCCGACCCGCCCGGCGACCGTGTCGTGGTCGGGGTCGATGGATCCGAGCAGTCCCGGCACGCCCTGCGCTGGGCGCGGTTCCTCGCGCACACCACCGGGGCCACGGTGGAGGCTGTCGCGGCCTGGGCGCCCCTCACCGGCTACGGATTTGCCGCCGCTGGATGGGCAGCGGTCCCCACCGACTGGGACCCCGCCGGGGACGCCCGCCGGGGACTGATCGCCACCCTGGATGAGGTGCTCGGTGCACCACGCCCACCGGGACTGCAGATCACCGTGTGTGAGGGCATCGCCGCGAAGGTGCTCCTGGAGGTCAGCAGGAACGCCCGGATGTTGGTGGTCGGCAGCCGGGGCCGCGGCGGCTTCACCGGTCTGCTGCTGGGCTCGGTCAGCACCGCCTGCGCCGAACACGCCACCTGTCCGGTCCTCGTCGTACACGGCAACACCCCACCACCGCCCATCTGATCATCCGCACGGCTTCACCGACACCACGTTGGAGCTCTTCACCCGCCGAGACCGACGTCAGGATGCCGCGGAGCGCTTCCAGGTCCGCGACCACCTGGTGTTCCAAGCACTGCGGTGTGCCCGCCGCGTCCCGGAGGACGGGGGCAGCGGGCCGCACTGCCACGCCAGCTCGAGCTCCGACTCACGGTCGGTGGGGTGGCACCACTCGCCTCGGCTACAGCAGAGGTCCGAGGCCGGAGCTCAGCGACGACAACAGTCCCGGCTCCACCCTTGTGCCGCCCTCCTCGGGGTGCTCGCGGGCTACCTGGGCCGGGATGACCACGACCGGGCAGTGGGCGTGCCGCACACAGTATTGCGAGACGGTGCCCAGCACCGCGTCGAGTACACGTCCGTGCCCGTGGCTGCCCAGTACGAGCAGCTGGGCGTCTGCACTGGCGGCGGCGAGGACTTCCGGTGGGCTGCCCCGGACGAGCGTCGCGTCGAGCCGGGGCTCGTCGTGGCCGTCGAGAACTCCGTGCACGACGGTCTCCAACAGGCGCACGTACTCCTCGGGCCCCGACTCACCACTCATCATGGTTCCGACGCCAATAATCGTCGGGCGTCCGGCGGCGATGACCGGCTCGGTGTGCCACACCATCAGCGCTTGTACGGGGCAGCCTCGAACCGCTGCCGCACCCAACGCCCAGCGCAGCGCCTCGCGGCTGTACCGGCTGCCGTCGATGCCCACGACGATCGGCTTGTTCGCCGTGTCACCGTTCATGACTACCTTTCCTCGGAATTCGCCGGGCATCCTGATCGCTGCGCCGTCAACCTGGCCTGCGCCCGGTTGATGGTGAGCGGGATCAGATACGCGGTGATCTTCGCGGTTGATGCTAGTTGGCCGTACGTGCTGTCCACCACATCACGCACCTGCTCGCGCCGTTGTGGGCGGGAAATGCCGCGGACAGCGCGCTCACCACGGATTGCAGTGCACGCCGAACACTTCGGCTCCGCCCCTGCCCCCAAGGGATGACTCGAGGTGACGTCAGGACCAAGGCCGGTGCAGTGCCGATCGACCCGCTCATGCGCTTGCGCGCACGATCAGCAGCGGACGGCCCACCGTGTGCAGAAGGGCCTGGCTGGTGGAACCGAGGAGCATGCTCGGGAAACCGCCCCGGCCGCGGCTGCCGACGACGACCAGCTGGGCGAGTTCGGCTTGGGCAAGCAAGTGACGGACGGGCCGGTCCCGGACGACCACCTTGCGGACCAAAACGTCGGGATACTGGTTCTGCCAGCCGGCCATACTCTCCGCCAGGACCGCTTCCTCCCCGGTCTGGATTCCCGGCCACGCCACAACCATCTCGTTGGAGTCGACCTTGAAAACCGTCGACACGTTGAAGTCGGTCCAGGCGTGCACCGCGACGAGGTCGGCGCCGCGCAGGGACGCCTCCTCGAACGCCGCGGCGATAGCGGGCTCGCTGTTTCGTGACCCGTCGACACCGACCACGACCGGACCGTCGAAGGCAGCATCCCCGGGGCCCGGAAGCCCTCGGATCACCGCGACGGGACAGTCTGCGTGCGCGGCGAGCGCGGAGCTGACCGAGCCCAGCAGCCCGCCGGTGAACTCGCCGAGGCCCCGTGACCCGAGGACCATCATCCCTGCGGTGTGCGATTGGTCAAGGAGCATCAGGATTGGTGGCCCGGTCAGCAGCTCGGTGCGAACGTGCACCTTTTGGTGTCCCCGCGCCGCGTCCACCGCGATTTCAGCGGCCCGGACAAGCAGGCGGTTGCCCTCGGCTTCCTGCTCTGCGAACAGGCCTAGTGGCACGGTTGCGTAGGCAACGTCTTGCGGTGTCGGGTAGGTCGAGACCAGCACCACACTCGCGCGGCGAAGCGCTGCGGCCACAGCCGCCCAGCGCACGGCATCATCGGAGGATGCGGATCCGTCGCCGCCGACCACGATCGGTGCGGTGGTGTTCATGACGTCCTCCTCGGTGAGCGACCTGACGGGATGCGGGAGTTTCGCCGGCCGATGCTCTGGCCGGGGCATCACCAGCGCGCGGCGTCATCGGGCCCGGCACCGCGGCAACGATCTCTCGATGCCGTAGCAGAACTCCGCGTCCTGATCGCTGTTGAAGCCGAGTGCGTCGGCCACCTGTTGCCACGTCGCGCCCCGGCTCCGCGCCGCGATCACGGCTTGGCGCGTCAGTTGGGTAAGCCCGGCCTGCGCCGCCGCGATCGCCTCGAGTGCACCCATCCAGCGATCCCGCGCGGTGAGGTCCTCGCCTGCCGCGGCGCACGTTGCGCATCTGATCTCCACCGGGCTCGGCGCGTCCGCGGTGGCCGTCCCCGCAGACGGTGTGCGCACCGTCATCGTGTTGCTGTCGCTACTCACCGGAGCCGCCTTCACGCCACGTTGCCGGCCACACGTTCGCGCGACCACCTCACACTCTGGCCTGCTGCACCCTCCCTCCCCAGGGCCGAAAGTCCCCTCCGGACCGGGGCCGGTCGTCGCTTGGCGGTCGGGGTGCGCCACGCGTCGAGGCGCGACGAACCTCATCGCCATCCCGCGTCCTGACCACCGCACGTCACACCCACCTCGACAGGAAACTCAGGGTCTTGCCCACGCCGACCGAAGAGTGCCGCAATGAAAAACTTGCGGTGGGGTTCTTCCCAACGTTCTCGGCGTTCCCCTCCGTGACCTCACGCGGCAGCGATCGGTCGGGGAGTGTCAACTCCCCTGGTGCCTCTGCGTCTGCTTGGTTGAGGACCAACGTCACTACCGCCTGCAGTGCGGTCCGACCAGAATTGGGGATTGACGGGGCACCACTTGTCCTCGTCGTACCGGTCTGCTGTCCGGTGACCGACCGGAAAAGGAGGACCCCCGATGATGTATTGGTACGGAGACCACATGGGCGGTGGGGGATGGGCGCTGATGATCCTCGGCATGGTCGCGTTCTGGGGGTTGGTGATCCTGGGCGTCGTCTTCCTCGTTCGTTCGTCGCGTACCGGTGCGCAACCTGTGGTTCCGCAGACTGCTGTCCTGGCCCCTGAACAGCTCCTCGCCGGGCGATTCGCTCGCGGCGAGATCACCGCCCGCCACGCAGCTGTATCGCGTGATCGGCATGAGATGAACGCGAGGAGTTAGACCATGACGAGCACGCGAAACCTGGATCCAGAACTGCTGCACCGGATGGACGCGTACTGGCGCGCCGCCAACTACCTGTCAGTGGGCCAGATCTACCTCTACGACAACCCGCTGCTTACGCGGCCGCTGGCCTTCTCCGACGTCAAACCGCTCGTGGTCGGGCACTGGGGCACCACCCCGGGTCAGAACTTCATCTACGTGCACCTGAACCGGGCGATCACCGAGCACGACCTGGACATGTTCTACGTCGCGGGGCCGGGGCACGGTGGCCCGGCGCTGGTGGCCAACACCTACCTGGAGGGCAGCTACTCCGAGATCTACCCGGACGTCAGCCAGGACGAGGAGGGGATGCGGAAGCTGTTCACCCAGTTCTCCTTCCCCGGGGGGATCTCCAGCCACGTCGCCCCGACGACGCCGGGCTCGATCCACGAGGGTGGCGAGCTCGGGTACTCGTTGAGCCACGCCTTCGGGGCGGTGTTCGACAACCCCGACCTGGTCGTCGCCTGCGTGATCGGTGACGGGGAGGCCGAGACGGGGCCGCTGGCCACCGCGTGGCACTCCACGAAGTTCCTCAACCCGGTGACCGACGGCGCGGTGCTGCCGATCCTGCACCTCAACGGCTACAAGATCAGCAACCCCACGGTGCTGGCCCGCATCGAGCACGAGGAGCTCGACCAGCTGCTGCGGGGCTATGGGTGGACGCCCCACTTCGTCGAGGGTGACGACCCGGCGACGATGCACCAGCTGATGGTGGCCGCGATCGACGCGTCCGTCGCGGAGATCCACGGGTTCCAGGACCGTGCCCGCACCGGTGGTGACACCACCCGGCCGCGTTGGCCGATGATCGTGCTGCGTTCCCCGAAGGGGTGGACCGGACCCGAGGTGGTGGACGGCGTGCAAGTCGAGGGCACGTTCCGGGCGCACCAGGTACCGCTGCTCGTGGACGAGGCCCATCCCGGACACGTCGAGCAGCTCGACGCCTGGATGCGCAGCTACCGGCCCGAGGAGTTGTTCGACCAGGACGGTCGGCTGCGCGCCGACCTGGCGTCCCTTGCTCCGCAGGGGGATCGCCGGATGGGGGCCAACCCGCACACCAACGGCGGCCTGCTGCTGCGCGACCTGCGGATGCCCGACTTCCGCACCCACGCGGTCACCGTCGCAGCCCCGGGCGCCGTCACCGCCGAGGACACCTCCGTGCTCGGCAGCTTCCTGCGCGACGTCGTCATACTGAACGAGGAGCAAGGCAACTTCCGCATCTTCGGCCCGGACGAGACGCTGTCGAACAAACTCGGCGAGGTGTTCGAGGTGACCGACCGGCAGTGGGACGCCCGCACCGTCGAGGGTGACGAGTCGCTGGCACCGACGGGTCGGGTGCTGGACTCGATGCTGTCCGAGCACCAGTCCGAGGGCTGGCTGGAGGGCTACCTGCTCACCGGCCGCCACGGGCTGTTCAACTGCTACGAGGCGTTCATCCACATCGTGGACTCGATGTTCAACCAGCACGCCAAGTGGCTCAAGATCACCAAGGCGCTGCCGTGGCGGCGCGACATCTCCTCGCTGAACTACCTGCTCGCCTCCCACGTGTGGCAGCAGGACCACAACGGCTTCACCCACCAGGACCCCGGCTTCCTCGACCACGTCGTCAACAAGAAGGCCGACATCGTCCGGCTCTACCTCCCGCCGGACGCCAACTGCCTGCTCTCCGTCGCCGACCACTGCCTGCGCAGCCGCCACTACGTCAACGTGATCGTCGCCGGCAAGCACGCCATGCCGCAGTGGCTCACCATGGCCGAGGCGGAGATCCACTGCACCGAGGGCATCGGGATCTGGGAGTGGGCCGGCAACGACCGCGGCGCCGAACCCGACGTCGTGCTGGCCTGCTGCGGAGACACCCCCACCCTGGAGGTACTCGGAGCGGTGTCGATCCTGCGCGAGCACCTGCCCGAGCTCAAGGTGCGTGTCGTCAATGTCGTGGACCTCATGAAGCTGCAATCAGCGAGCGAGCACCCGCACGGGCTGTCCGACGGTGACTTCGACGCGTTGTTCACGAAGGACAAGCACATCATCTTCGCTTTCCACGGCTACCCGACCTTGATCCACCGGCTCACCTACCGGCGCACCAACCGCAACCTGCACGTGCGCGGCTACAACGAGGAAGGCACCATCACCACCCCGTTCGACATGCGCGTGCAGAACCGGCTCGACCGGTTCCACCTCGTCCAAGACGTCATCGACCGGCTGCCCCAGCTCGGGGCGACCGGCGATTACCTCAAGCAGACGATGGCCGACAAGCTCGTCGAGCACAACCTCTACATCAACAAACACGGCCAGGACCTTCCCGAGATCCGCGACTGGATCTGGACCGCACCGCAGTGACTACTCCCACCCTGCTCCCACCGCCCGCCGAGCTGAACTCGCTGGTGGCCATCGCGCAGCTGCTGGTCGCCGGCGACAAGGGCTTGATCGCGATCGATGAATCCATTCCGACCTGCAACAAGCGATTCGCCCG
>JAABUV010005868.1_pt1 | contig 13718 bp, 22 predicted proteins | sample 5559971 | NCBI WGS metagenome assembly JAABUV01 (sample SAMN10711881, study PRJNA513362) | rock metagenome | isolation source: Antarctica rocks | place: Antarctica: Victoria Land, Knobhead nord | collected 2015-12-19
CCGAGCCGTCCGGGCGCGGCGGCGTGGCCATGACGACCGTCGCGCAGCCGGCCAGCTGCGCCGGCACTGCCAGCATCAGCGTCGTGCTGGGCAGCACCGCCGTGCCGCCCGGCACGTACAGGCCGACCGCGCCTGCCGCCGCGCGCGCGCCCGGTCAGCACACGAAGCGGCAGCGTCAGCAGAGCGGGCACCGGTCTGCAAGCGATGCCTCTAGGCCGCGCTGAGATCGGACAGGTCATGCCGCGGCGGCACGCGCCCAGCGTTGTGCTTGCCACTGCCGTGCGGACTTCCAAGACTGTCCAGCGCATGGCAACCTCAGAGACGCGCACGGCAGCGACAAGCCCAGGGAATGGAAACTGCTCACAGCGCGGGAGCGCCACGGCAGCGGCGGCGGGCGGCGCACCGATCGGCCGCGTCACGCGCCGGCAGCGCACGCCCGGCATCGTCTCCACCTCCACGTCCTCCGCGCGCTGCGCGGCGTGGAACGCGCGGATGTTGTCGTACGCAGTGTCGAACGCCGCAGCGCTCTCGGTGTCCAGCCGCGGTTCCGGCAGCGCCTGCCGGGGGCGGACGGGCGGCTCGGCGGCCGGGGCTGCTGAGCAGACTGCTTTTATGCTGTGGGGCAGGCGCGCGCACCGCGCATCCAAAGTGGCCTCTTGACGGGCTCCAATGACCCCTCAGTGAGTTCACAGTCGGGTGCCAGAGCACACCTGAGAGAAACCGCTCAGAGTGTGCTGGAGACCTCCCTCTGTGTACGCTCGGGCGACACACACAGGGCCGGCTGTAATAGCGAGCGCGCTTTGCTCTGCGAGGTGTCTCATACCGGCTTCTCCACATCGGGGTGTGCCTCCTGACTCACTTGGCCGCAGCCGCAGCTGTGGCGGAGCGCCAGGCGGGCGTGCCCAGGGCGCACCTCCAAGGGGATGCACACGTCGTCCAAGTCCACCTTGTCGAAGCGCGAGGTGTACTCGCGCACGGCCTCGTCGCCGCGCGCACGCACGGCCTCGACGATGGGCTCCACCTGGCGGCAGGCGGCACGCACTTACAACCCGCCGTGAGCAATGCCGTGTGCACTGCCTCACAAACACGCGCCGCGAATGCATCCAGCGCAAGACGCAGGGCAGTGCCTCACCGTGCGCAGTATGGCAGAAAAGTCGATGCGCGGCCGCGCGTTGAAGTCAGCCATGTCTTCCGGGCTCATGGCCGCCGCATCGTACATGCGGAGCCCCAGGTCCTCGGGGGCCGCCACAGCCTGCATTGCCACCCGGACCAAGCGCGCGGCGCGCTTGCAGGTGCGGCACAGGCCCGGCTGCGCGGCGGGCGCGGGCCTGCCCTGGGGCAGCGGCGCCGCGCTTGGCCTGCGCTGTGCGGCGTGCGAGGCGACCGCGCTCGGCGCAGAAGCCTGTTTCAGGCCGGCAGGGGCGGAGTGCATTAGCGAGCACCGGCCTAGACGAGAGGGGGCCAGGGCTGTCAGGTGTGTTTTATCTGGCACTTGAAACGTAGTACTCTTGGAGTACTGAACGCAGCAGGAGCGAAAGGAGGCGATGGAGTGTTCGGAGCTGGGCGCTGGAGTGCCTTTGGACAGCCAAGATAGGCACCTATTTTGTCACGTGCTGCCAGCTTGGCACACAGCTGCCTGCCTACATCTCTGTCTTGCCCGAGAACTCAAGGCACTGCAGGTGTGCAGCTTCGTTGTGCATCTGAGTGAGGACGTGCAGATACACACGCATGCGGCATGAAATTAACTTGGGTCTTCAGAGCGTGCAGCCTCGCTGGCCTGTATATTTGAAAGGAACAGAGCTGCAGATGGAAGTGCTGGGCCACTTCAACCTTGACATAGATATGACACTTACGCATGCCTGTGGCGGCTTGTTTAGCAGCACTGTTTTTAACCTGCATTACACAACCAGCGTGACGCACCTACCGCCTCTGAACGAAAAGGACGAGCAGCACATCTGTAAGGCAGCACCACAATACAGGATGCCAGATGTAAGACAACACACCACCTGCCAGCTACTGATCTGGATACAAGCAATAGGCTACGAAGGCTGAAAAGTCTACTGCACACTTAGGTCTACACGCATGCGTTGGGCGTGGCGGGACGGGGCCTGATCAGGCCTCAGGCTCCAGCCCTCGCGGCACCACGCGCACGTGCAGGCCGCCCTTGGGCGATATGGTGATCGTATTCCGCAGCTGCAGCGGCTCCTGCGACGCAGCCGCACTCCATCAGTGCGCTCCGCGTGTTGCTGCAATCCCTCGCCTTTTTTGGCAACAACAAGCAAACACGGGCACATGCATACATGATCCGGGAATGTTGCTCATCATATTGCAGCGAGGCACTGCCCGAGCTTGCATGCACAGAATCATTATGATGCACGGCAGAACTGGGCGCCGAACCTGGCCAGGCTCCAGCTTGAAGGTGAAGCGCTGGCACAGACGCAGCAGCGCGGTTTTGGCCTCCTCCCATGCAAACCTGAGGGCACACGCTGAAACATGACGCTCGCAGCCTCTTGCTACGCTGGACAAACATGAACACGCAAGTCGAGAGCGCCGCTCGCTTGCACGGCTGTATCTGTGAGGCATATCAGTTCCAGCGCTTTGCAGCTGTCGCCCGCAGAACTTGGACATATGAGCGCCATCTTCGAGAAGATGCGCGGGCAGCCACGCAAGCGGGTCCGTGGCCCCGGAGCGCTGTTTGCATGCAGTGGGCGGCCGCCGCGCAGGCGCCGCACCGCAGCCCGATGCACGCCCGCACGCCCTCGCCGAACGGCACCCAGCCGTGCTCCGGCGCGGCCGCCGCCTCGGGCGTGCCGGCCAGGAAGCGCTCCGGCTGGAACGCGTCCGGCTCCTGCGAGCGGGCGCGAAACGCCCCAGCATCAGCCCATGTCTCTGCGCAGCACCTGCTGAGTGCATGCCAGGCCAGGCACTGGCTGTGCTGTACCTCAGCGCCTGCAGCTCCTGCCACTCATTTCTATCCACACAGAGTACCGAGATGTGCTTATCTGGGACCGGGCTCATGACAGCTATCCAGCCGACGCGGGAGAAGGTAGGGCGCCCAGGCAGCGCGCAGGACTTGAAACTCATCCGCTTCGCGTGCGTGCCACACGCCAGCGTGGCCAACCAGCCGCGGCACGACCTGCGTTAGGCGCTCGGCCACACGGCGCGCGGGGACAAGCAGGCTCGAGCGGGAACAACCCCAGGCTGCTGTGGAGGGCCAGGTCGGGGCCCCGCCTGCCAGTAGGCGGGGTTGCGGTGCATGCTGTACGCGGCGACGGCCAGCCACTGGCCGGGCTCCACACGGTGGCCGCCCAGGTCCATCGCGCGCGTGGCCTGCCGGATGATGGTGGGCGCCGGCGGGTACAGCCGCAGCGCCTCCTTCAGCACCGCGTCCAGGTAGGGCAGGCTGCGCGCGCGCGGAGCCAAACCCTCAGCACAGACACTATAGGTCGCCATGATGGCCCTTGAGCACGCGTCCAGGTAGGGCAGGCTGCGCGCGTGCACGGAGCCCAACCCTCAGCACAGACCCTAAAGGTCGCCAGGATGGTCCTTGAGCAACGCGTCCAGGTAGGGCCGGCTGCGCGCGCGCGCCCCGAGATCCAGCGCGGCACGTGTGAAACACGAGAGCGCAGGCGGCGCGCCTGCTCTGGCAGCATTGCATCTGCAACCCAGCTTGTGGGCCAGCTTGTGAGCTTGAGCTGCTGGAGCTGGCGCTGCGGGCTTGGGCAGGTTGAATTAGGGCAAGGGCTAGGGTTAGGCTACCTGTCCAGGTCATGCAGCGTGGGCACGCGCGCGCGGCCAAAGCCGTCCACCTCCGCCAGCAGCGCGTCCCGCTTGCCGGGGTTGGCGGACAGCAGGTAGATGGCGAACGCGAGCGCGTTGGCGGTCGTCTCATAGCCCGCCAGGATGAGCACGTACGCCTGCGCGCCGCCAAGGCCGCTCAGCGCCCGCGGCAGTTTACGTACACTCCCGACAGTGTACTAGCGCAGGCGTCCTGGCATACATGTAGAAGGCCGCCAGTGCAACTGTGAGGGGAACGTCAGGTATAGCAAGGCGGGAGTCGCCCACGCTCTCCCTGATTGCAGCATCCGCACACACCCCACCACCCTGCCGCTGCCGTTGCCATACTAAGTAAAGCCTGCATTGCATCGCCTGACCACCAAGGCGCGCGCCTGGTTGGCGATCTCCATATCGGTGAAGCCGCGCCCGGTCGTACGGTCGCTGGCGCGCATGAGCAGGTCCAGGAAGCTGCCCGGCGCGACGCCGCGGCGCGGCCCCGCGCCCTCGGCGTCCCTGGGCGCTAGCTGCGCCGGCGCGCTGCGCTCGGCACCGTTGGGCGCCTGCGGCGGCACGGACCCGGCTGCGCCGCCGTTCCTGGGCGGCTTCTGGCCGTCGGGGTCCTGCGGGCGCGGACGCGGACAGCTCGCGAAGCTTCAACAGCCGCAGGCTTTGACGTGCAGAGGGCGCCGGACGACAAGCGCGTGAAAGGGCCGCGAGGCAGCTAGCATCTTCGCTGCTGTGAGCTGTAAGACGATGACCAGCAGGACAGCCGCCATGGCACTGCTGTTGCGCCAGCGGCTGGCGCGCTCGCCTCGCTCAGCGTGACGCGCGGGGCGCGCGGGCGCCACCTGCGCCAGGAACGCGCGGTGCGCGGCGATGAGGCGGAAGGCCACGTCCTTGATCGTGCGCCGCGCGGCCAGGATGCGGCGGAAGCCCGCGTCCGGCAGCGCGGCCGCCAGCGGGCGCACCAGCGGCGCGGTGAAGGGGAACAGGAACAGGAGCGGGCTCCACCAGCTGAACGTCAGCCCTGCGCCGCGCCGACACCCGTGAGCTCCAGCATGATATCTGTGCTCGACGTTAGCTGCAGTGCATACAGTCGAGCGGGCGCAGGGCACAGGCGGCTGCCAAGAATGAAGCTCGCCAATTGCGCACGCCTAGCGCAGCATGCGCCGCAGCAGGTACTCGCACAGCACCAGAGAAAGCTTACAGCGCGCAGCGAGATCATGCCCACTGCAGGAGCCCACGGCCACCGCAGTGAGACAGGATTGAGCATGCAGGATGTTGAGTGAGGTCGACCCACACCTTGGACGCCAAAGATGACGTTCACGGCATCGCGCAGGCGGTCGGCGTCGCCGTCCGCGCCCGCCGCCGCTGCTTTGTCGCCCTTTTGCGTGTGAAAGTCCACCCTGTTCCACCCGCGCACCTTTGTGAAGTACCGCTTCATGGACGAGCATCGGCCGCCCGTACACTGCACACTGCAAGCATGGCTGGAAGTCCCCTCCCCCAAAAGAAACGAGCATCGGGGTGGGACCAGCAGCAGCGCCATGTCCAGCGCATGCGCGTGCCCTTTCCCTGCCCGCCAGTGGCATGCCATACAAACACACCCATAGAAAGCACTCGTGACGGTGCCAGGCTGCCTGCAATTGCAGGCAGGGGGCCCCTCTGAGAGGGCGCGCCCGAACGCGGTCGTGCCGACGACCTGCATGGTCATGTCGCCGAGCAGGCGGTGAATGTCCACGGGCCGGCCAGCCGCGGCCGCGGCGCCCAGGTTGCGCATGAGTAGCTCGGCCGCCTCGTTCATGAGCGCAGAGTACGCCTCCAGGCTGCGCACCGCGCACCGCGCCGCGCGTCAGCGGGCGGCGCCGGCGGGCGCCGGCGCGCCGCCGCACTCGTCCGGCTTGTGGCGGTGCAGACGCGCACGCCGCCTATTTCCGAGCTACGTCTGGAGCCTGCCGACAGTCTCCAGCACTCGCGCCGGCCGGGGCCGCGTCGAAGCAACGCTGGACAGCCACGCCTCAACACGACAGGCCAGCATGTCCATGCATCGGAAGGCGGTCCTGTGGACGTCACAAGGCAGTCCTGTCGGACCTATTCAGGCCTGCAGCTCCAGCTAGCCGCGCCTGCCGAGCCTAACCAGGCCCGCGGCGTGAGCGGGCCGCGCCTGCCGGAGAAGAACATGGGCTGCCAGGCCGCGCGCAGCGACTTGTGCTTCTCGCCGTGCACCGCCAGGATGTTGCCGGACTCGAACGCGCGCTCGCGGCCGTGGAACAGCGACGGGAAGGACGGCCGCACGGCGCTCTGCAGCAGCACCTTGCGCGCCAGCGCCGGGTGGTCCTGCGCGGGCGGGCGCGCGGTGCTCGGCCGGCTGCGGCGCTTCCGGGGGTGCAGCTGCACACCTGCGGCAGGCTGCTCAGGAGTCCGCTGTCTCCTGGTTACTGCAACAACACTCAACCTCAGACAGCCCGCTTGACTACCACCGTTACGGCATTCGCAGCCAACACATGGGTTGCATACACAGCCAGGGCTGTGTAGGAGCCGGCAACGCAGCTGTGGGCATGGAAGCTTGTCTGGGTTGCCCAACCAGCACATCGCACTCAAGCACCTTGGAGTCCCTCTCAGCAGTGGGATCAACATGCTTGGTGCGCACCGTGATGACGAACGGCTGCACGCCGCCGTGGCTGACCCAGACAGGCCCATACACTTTGGACATGGCCTGGTGCGCCAACGCGGCGCCGCCATGCTTACGTATGAAGGGGATGCTGCCCAGGAACCAGGCCGGCACGGGACCTGCGCGGAAGCCCGGTGTCTGCACGCAGCTCGGCCGTCGCTGCGACTGTGCATGACTTGCCTAGTTAATCGCCCGCACCGGGAAAGTGGCGCAGCTTCCAGCGCCGCAAGGGCCGCAGGCCGTACAGGTATACTGCCTGCGCGGGAAGTGTGTACGCTCAAGTGAAGGTGTAGCAAGTGAGGGTGTAGCATGTCTCATTACATCAGCGTGCATAGGACATCTGACGTCTTGTTTGCGGTCAAGAGGTGTGTAAGTCACTGTGGGTGCCAGTGGGTGTTCTTAAGCAGGTTAGCGCGTGCCAGCGCACGGCAGCGGCGATGACAACAAGGCGGAGCTGCCATGAGGCCGCCGCCCTCTTGGTAAACTCGAGAAGCAGCATCATGCACGGCATGGCGTCGCAAGCTAGTGCAGCTTGCGCTGTGACCGTAGAAGCTTGCCTTCTCGAGCTTGCTGGCTTGCTCCTTGCGTGTCGTACCCGGTCAGGGCTTCTACAACAAGGCAACCTACAGAGTTATTCCATCGAGTCGATTGATGCTCGCATTACAGCCATGTGTTGCCGTTATTAGGCTGTAATTCATTCATTCATTTATCCTACACTGCACCCTGCGCGGCACGCGGCACCACACGCACATGCAGGCCGCCGGCTGGCGAGATGGTGATTGTTGTGTGCAGCTTCAGGGGCTCCTGGCCGGGCACCAGGTCGAACGTGAAGCGCTGGTACAGGCGGACCTGCGCGCTTGCGCGTGGCTGGGCGAGGTCATGCGCAGCGGCTTGAGCGCATGATGACTACTGTACATGCAAAGGGTTTTTGTAATGGCTCGATAGAGGAGGCACAACCCCACTGAGCAGGCCTCGCTCACGGTCGTCAGCAAATGCGCTCGCTGGCAAGAGCGCCACATGCAAGCCGCATGCAGCCCTGGGCCCACAGCGACACGTGCATGCGCACCAGCGTGAGCACGGCCTCCTCGGTGCCAAACTTGGCGCCCGGGCAGCCCCGCGCGCCGTCGCCAAAGGGTATCCAGCCGTGCGCGGGGCGCGCCGCGGCCGCCGCCGTGCCCGCGAGGAAGCGCTCCGGCTCGAACGCATCCGGGTCCTGCGCGCTTGGATGCAGCCGCACGACTTTGCCGTCCGAGCGCGCAACCAACATGCAGTGCATGCAAACAGGGTCTGCAGGGCATGCCCTCGGTGGCAGAGGAGGGACCCAGAAGAAGACAGCAGGGACGGAGACAACACCATTCCTCATTCAGACATTTGGACGCCGCTGAGCCGGCAGGCAGCCCTCGAGCAAGCACTGCCAGCGGCCGGTGCGGCCGACCTGCCAGTAGGCGGGGTTGCGGTGCATGCCGTACACGGCAACTGCGACCGTCTCGCCGCGCCGCAGCGCGTGGCGCCCCAGCCGCGTATCGGCCTCCAGGCGCCGCAGGAGCATGGGCGCCGTCGGGAACATCCGCAGCGCCTCCTTGAAGGCGGCCTCCACGTACGCAAACGCGCCCCTGGCGACCGACACGCGACTGACGCAGGGTGAGAGGCTGCCACCTGGTTTTGCTTTGGACTAGGACGCCCGAGCCACAGCATCACGCGCGGGCCTTGCCACAGCAGTGATGAGTGTTACGACTGTTATAACACTCATTCCATGGTCCGGGTCATGATGTGACACGGACCCTACCAGCACGCGCAGCGCACCCCTCGATGTCGTCGTAGGCGGGCGTGCGGTCGCGGCCGAACGCGTCGACCTCGGCCGCGACGCGCGCCTCGGCGGCCTTGTTCGCGGCGAGCAGGTACAGGGCGAACGCGAGGGCGTTGGCCGTTGTCTCGTAGCCGGCCAGGATCATGACGTACGCCTGCCACATGCCTCAATGTAGGCTGGCCACCCTCGGTGCGCATGCGCAGGAAGCGTGCATGCGACTCAGCAAAGCGCTGGCCCCCTCCATCACAGGCAGTCAGGCGCCTGTTGCCGTGCTGTGGCCAAGCGCTCGGCCGCATGTCCCCTAGCTGCACACGCCAGGATTGGCGCCCTCTTTCATGTTCCCTGCACCCGATGCCAGGCTGAGGCATCGCCCGGGCCGCTTGACATTGCGCGGGGGCCCGTCCGCAAGAATGAGATGAAGGAAAGATCGCGGCGCCTGGTTTGCGATCTCGTGGTCGGTGAGGCCGCGACTGGTGGTCTTGTCGACCGTGCGCAGGAGCAGGTCCAGGAAGCTGCCCGGCGCGACGCCCTTGGCAGGGCCTGCCTTGGGCGCGGCCTGGGGATCCGCGCCAACGCCGGCTGCCTGAGCGTGCACATGCACCTAGCGGTTTGCGCCCGGCAGTCTGACATTCTGGGCCTGCAGTGGGAGGTACAGCCCGCACTTCGACCAGCAGAACAATGCCATCTGTCCAGGCGCGCGGGCGGAGACAGCCCCTGTCTCGGCCACCAACGCCCTTGTCTTGAATGTGTTTGCCGTTGCGCGCCACCGCACGACTGGAGTCTGGTGGACGCCGGTGCGGGCGTGCACGGCATCCGCTGCCACGCGCATGCCAGACAGGGCATGCAGAGTGCGCAGGTCCTTACACCCAATCACACTGACCTTATTTTCAGCCTTAGATCGTGCATGTTCTGCACCAGCCGCAGACATAAGCAACGCAAGGAGCCTGTGCCACCACACGGAGCGCGGCCCCCCCAATAATGGCCGCAGCGCCCTGCGCGCGCATGCGCGCGCTGCTAGTGCGGAATGCATGCGCACGGCGGCGCCGCGAGGCCCCTCGACACGCAGCCAGCAGCGCCCACGGCAAGGCCCCTCTGCACACAGTTCTGCATGCAGCACCCACTGCGACAGCGGGGCCCCCATGCACACAGCCAGCAGCACCCGCTGGCGGCATGCGCGTGCCCAAGCGCGCGCCTCCTTGGCCAGCACGGCGCGGTGGTCGCGCATGAGCGCAAACGCAGTCTGCAGGAGGACCGCGCGCGCGGCGCGCAGGCGGCGCAGGCTGCGGTCGGGCGCGAGCGCAGCAAGAAACCGTAGCGCCGGCGTGAGGAAGGGGAAGAAGAACAGCAGCGGCATGTACACGCTCGACTCGACCCCTGCGCGCGCGCGCGGTGGGCGCGCGCATCAGTGGCCGCCCCTGAGCCACCCTGATTCTAGACAGGTAAATATATCATCATGCGCTGCAGAAGGCCCGTGCGACCAGGCGCAGGAGCTGCGCGCCGAGCACCCCAGGTCAGGAGTGCACCAGCTGTCAGACTAGGAGTGCACCACCTGGCCTGAAGGGCGCTCGGACAGGCGTCCGCTCTCGTCGCGGGCGGCGCACCGGTCTGCAGATCAAACACGGTCGTGACGGCCTCGGTGAGGCGGCGCGCCTCCCGGCTCTGCGCCGCGCCCGCAATCGCGCCGCCCGCCTGCGTCTGGAAGTCGACCCTGAGCGCGGCCGCGTCCGCCTCTGGCATTGCACCTTGTCTATGCTTGTGGCGCGCATGCGGGGTCCCGCAACTGCCAGGCATGGGCGCATCTGGGCATCTGCAAAGCCGCGCACAACTGCAGTGCTCCTGCTGCGCGCATGTTTCGGCATGGGAGACAGCGCGCACAGGAGACGGCGGTGGTAGGGGCGTCGCGGCAGCGCCTCCTCGGCGTGCAAGCAATAGGCAAAGGGGCGCGCCCGAAGGCCGTGCTGCCAACGACCTGCATGGTCATGTCGCCCAGGGCGGCGTGGATGTCAATAGGCGCGCCGGCCGCGGCCGCCGCGCCCAGGCGCGCGATCAGCGCCGCGCTCGCCTCGTTCATCAGCGCGGCGTACGCGCGCAGGCTGTCGCGCCCGCACACCCCGTTCAGGCCTGTGGACAAGCTGGGGCGCATGCGCTGCCGATGATGCGCTGCCCCAGCTGCCTGCCCGGGGAGCAGCTGCTCGGGCAGGCTGCCGCAGCCTCGTGTGCGCGCCGCAGGCTCATGCTCCACATCGCAAGCCGCTGCACTGTGCAGCCTGCACATGCACCCGGCATGCTCCTGGCACCTGTCAGGTGCGCGCTCACCTTTCACGGGCTGCCGGCACGTCCGTGCTTTGCCCCGGAGATGGGCTGACGCACACGCCGACGGTGGTTGCTGGCTGAGGTCGCAAGTACACGTGTACTCGCACTCGCAGCCTTACCAGCCACCAGAGCTGCTCAACATTGTGGTGGACCAGTCACGGCCAACCACAAAGGCGTGCCGTCCCATCAGGGCGCGCCTGGCGAAGGCTGTAAGGGCTGCCAGTGGTAAGCCTAATCTAACCTTACCCAATAGCTACGGCCAACACCGGGGGCCTGCCGAAATGTCTCGCCTGGCGGAGAAGAACAGGGGCTGCCAGGCCGCGCGCAGGCTGGCGTGCTTGCGGCCGTGCGCGGACATGATGCTGCCGGCCTCGAACTTGAGGTCCTCGCCGCCCAGTAGGCTTGGCAGCGCCGGCCGCACGCTGCTGCCCTGCACCCACATGGCATGCATGGCTGGGCACTCTCAGCATCACCTGCCATATTTTGGGTTTGGTGTGCACGCAGACCGCGGGTGCCAGGCCGCTGGACACATCACAGGTGTCCTGTCCTTGCTCGGCTCTCTCTTCATCGCCGTGATCGCCTGACAGCTCGGCCGTGCACTGTCTCCACTACCAAGGCTGCGCAGGGAGCACTGAGCGTCCTGATGCGCATGCGGCGCCGCGCTGCATGCGCCAACCCAAAAACCCCACAGCCGAGCCCGGCGCGGCCTGCCGCCGGCGGCGCTGCGGCGGCCCGCGCAGGCCGCGCGTACCTGCAGCACGCGCCGCGCATGCTCCGGGTGGTCTGTCACCACCAGCGGCGCCGGACCGCCGTAGCTCGTCCACACGGGGCCGTAGCGCCGCCCGTACACCGCGTGCGCGGTCGCGGCGCCGCCCAGCGCGGCCACCTCCGCCAGGTTGCCCAACAGCCAGGCAGGGCGCGCGCCTGCGGGGGTAGGGCCTGGGTTAGGGCCTGGATGCCAACCGGGCGCGTCCTGCGGTGCGGCGGGGCGGCAGGCGAGCCTGTGTGGCTAGCGCAGGCCGGCGGGCGGAAGCGCTGCAGCGCGGAGCGCGCGCAGAGGCGGCGGGCGAGCAGCTCGCAAGGCCGCAGCCCTCGAGCATGCTGCCACGCTTCGTCCCGAGTAGGGGACAGGGGCCACTGTACGCTGCTGCCTTGTGTGACGTCGGGGTCTGCCACCGCGTGATACAGAGACCACGAAATACTGGCCACCTCGTGCACACTTGCCAGGTGGGGCTGTATGCATGCAACCGGCACGTGGAACAGCCAAGCTGCGCGCGCTCTTTCCTAGCCTTCCCACAGTCGGCGGCCTGCGTGAGCACACACCTGGGATGTGGCGGAGGCGCAGACGGTCAACAGGCCTGTAGCCATACACTGCGAACTGCGCGCCATCTGTGTCAGTCGCCGGCACTCTCCCATTGAGACATAGAGCACAGTGAAACCAAGCTGAACGGCACACAGGGATGGTGTCTTTGCTGTGTGGGCAGCACTGCTGAGTTCCTGGTGCTTGCATGCGGGAGGGCTCACTGCAAGCGCAAGGCAGAAGCCGCACAGCGCTGCCAGGCCAGGGGCGTCGAGAAAACCACCATGATCATGTGCTGGCGAGGGTGCTCCTCGGGAAAGTGGCCGTTTGCTTGCAACTCCCGCGAGAACGAAAGCTCCTAAGGCAAGGAGAAGAAGAGAAGGGTGAAAGCAAGTTGGCTGTTTGCACCGTTTGCGTCTGCAACTGTAGCAGCTGCAGGCACCACGGCAATCGCTGTCTGCAAGCGTGGGTGCGCGGTGGTCTGGTGTGCGGTGTGCAGGGACTGGAAGTCAGGTGCATGCTGTTGCAGGTCACGGTCAGCCGCTCCGGTGCTGGCACATCGCCCTTGCATACTAGGGACTCAGCCGTGCGCCAGTGGCAGGTAGGCTGCGGTATCCCTCAGCCCTCACTGCTTGAACGGAGCATTTTCAGCATCATAGCAAATCAAGGCTAGCTGTGCTCTTGTGGAAGAGTATCCTTGTTGCAGCACAAGCCTATGCTTTTTAGCAGGAGCTGGACTCTCTCTTAACGCTCAGACTGCGTGGTGGGGACAGGGCCAGCCCAGGCCAGCGGCATGCTTCCCCGTCCCCAGGCGCAGCAGGCCGCGCCTGCGCCTACAGCCAGGGCAGCCGGTGCGTATTTAAAAGTTTCCTTTGTTGGTGGAGGCCGTGCTCAGTGAGCCCTCGGTGCATGTGTTTGTCCTGACGCGTCTGGTGTGCTCAGCTGGCCTGCTGGCCGGCTGGCCCGCAAAACGTGCGAGGCGGCGGGCTGTGATACGAGGCAGACGGCTGCGGAAAGCACCGCATTTACGGCTATCCGGGGGAGCGGCGGCGGCGGTGCAAGGCGCACATGCTGGAGGGCATGGTGCGCGTGCTGGCTCGGCGCACCGCTTCCCGCTTGACAGTCTTGTTGACCCGCATACTTGCCATGTTAGGTGGATTTAATAGGCAGCATATGCAAGGAACCTGGCTGCACAAAGCGGCCTTCGTTCGGCTTACCTGAGGAGCGACGGCGGCGGTGCAAGGCGCACATGCTGGAGGGCACGGTGCGCTGTGTCCCGCATCAGCGCGGCATCCGCTTTGAAAATTATTCAGAAATCAGGTAATGTAATGAGCAGCAGGTCAGCTTGAGGCAGCAGGCCGTGGCTGGCTCGTGCCTGACACACATCTAGTCACCTGGCGCGGCGCTGCACAGCGCACACGTCCGAGCAAGTGGGTGCACTCTGATCCCGGGTCGTCTCCTAGCAGCTGGCTGCCACTCACCGGCCACATGCCGAGACCGGTGCACCTGTCAGCACGACCTGAGTAACGTGCGTTGTGACGGGGATAGCGCTGCACTGTGATGCACCGCTCTCTTGAGGGCAGCCTGTGCAATGACCTCACAACTCACAAGCGGGAGCGCGTGCAGGTGGCTCGTTGACTCAGCAGGGCGAGGCGTGCAAGGCGCACAGCGCAGGGCGCCCGGGGCTGCGGAGCAGCCCCAGCAGGGCGCCTCACCCACGTCGCCGGCGGCGCGCTGGGCGCGCACGTGAGGGCGGCCAGCGGCAGCTTGTCCTTGGTGACCAGGAACGCCGTCCTGCGCACCTGCGCGCGCGCTTTCGCCTGAGCGAGCGCGGGCGCGCGCCTGCACGCCGG
>JAABUV010005869.1_pt1 | contig 13716 bp, 14 predicted proteins | sample 5559971 | NCBI WGS metagenome assembly JAABUV01 (sample SAMN10711881, study PRJNA513362) | rock metagenome | isolation source: Antarctica rocks | place: Antarctica: Victoria Land, Knobhead nord | collected 2015-12-19
CAGGGGAGGCGTGCCGAGGGTATGGTCTGGATAGGTGCGGGATTGATGAACGCCACCCACTCGTACCCGGCCCGGTTGCTCCGCACCACCTGCACGCGCAGCGCTTAAGCCCAGCTGTGGGCCGCCTTGCGGACGGGCGGGCTGAGGCCCCGCGCGGCCAGGCAAGGTCGCGTCCGGCCGCCGCGCCGGGCGGCGCCCAGGCAGGGAGCAGGCAGGCTGGGCGCACCGCGTGCAGCTCAGCCTCGGGCAGCGGCTTTGTGCTCCACACGTTGTGGTGCTCCACGTCCGGGTCCAGGTGGTACGGGAAGTCCTGCCGGCGTGCGGGGCGCGTCGGGTGCGTCATCGAAGCGCAGAAGCCATGCACGGGGGGTTTCATGCTTACCCCCTGCCTTATTGCTTGAAAATGTGAGGTCATGCCCGGCACCGCTACCTCCAAGGGCGGCAGCGGGCGGCCACACGTGTCAGGCAGGGTGTACAGAGCCGGCGTGCGAGCCAGACATGCTGACTTGCGCGGGCGGGCATGCACAGTTGGGGGCGCACATTGGGACGCCACATGACCATGGCTTCTTGCCTGTCCAGGTCGGCAGGGAGCATAACCTGCTTGTGCCCGTCTGCGTCCCGCACAAGCATGGTCTGTTGCGTGCCCCGGCTCGCCCACCAGGTCGATCGCCTCTAGGGACGCCAGCGCTTGTGCCCAGGGCAGGCCCGCCGCAGGCCGCCCGCGCTGAGACGCACCGGCACTAACTTTGGTGTCGAAGCCAAAGACCTTGAACTGCACATAGTCGGCGAGGCTCACGTACCCCATCTGCACCTGCACAGCGCGCGCCGCCCCGCTGAGGCCCGCCTGCTCTGGCAGGCCCCGCGCCGGCGGGCGGTGAGCAGCGTGCCCAGCCCCCCGCCGTGCAGGTGGGGCAGGTCCGGACCCCAAGCGTCGGGCCCGCCGGGCGTGCAGCGTGCGGCCGCACCGACAGCTTGAAGCGGTGGTACCTGACGACCGCGGCGGGCGAGCGGCCCAGCTGCCCGAACGCGGCCTCGGTGCCCTCCGCGACCAGCCGCACCACGCGCGCCCAGGGCACCGGGTCCAGCTGGTACCCCGGCACGCCGCGCAGGCGCCAGAAGCTGGCCTCGTCGTTGGCGGCGATGATGCGCGCGGCCTCCTCGCGGCTGGCGGGCGCGCCGCCGCCGTCCGTGCTGCCGGTGCTCTCACACATCGGCGCCCCCTCTGCAGGCGGGCAGGCGCCGTTGCGCAGCGGCGCGCTTGCTGAGCTGGGTCGAGGGTGGGGGAGTCAGTGCACTCACGTGGCGCGCGACTTCCAGATGGAGTTCAGGCGGAGTCACGACCCCAGTCCTCTCCCGGGCTGCACAGCCTTGTACAAAGGTCTGCCTTGGCAAAAGCGGGGGAGGGTTGTGCGACGGCCTTATGTAGCTTGAAAACGCAACACCACTGTACGCCCTCGAAGTATGTGCTAATGCTACATGCGTCCACAGCGTCTCTGAGCGCTGTACGAGTGTGTGGGGCACGACTGCGCAAAGCGAAGGTCCAGACCAGTCCCGAGAGAACCCCTAGCTAGGCCGCAAGGGCACCGGGCTTTGCTCAGACTTCTCAAGCGCTGCTAGAGCTGGCGACGTCCGTGTGTACCACCTGCCCGCCCTGACTGCAGAGCTGTACAGTGACCTATGCAGAGGCGTGCTCAGCCGCAGCGTGCATTGCCAGTGTGACCGGCCACTCCTGCGGCGCACACAACACACACGTAGGCCTGGCAGCAAGGCCACGCAGGGGACCGTCAAGCGCAGCAGGCGGCGCCGGCGCACACCGCATGCGCTGCGATGAGCAAGAAGCCGCGCAAGCAGCCCCAGGGCAAGCACAAGGGCGCCAGGCGCGCCCGCGCGCCTGCCCCGCCCTGGCGCAGCCCGCCCCCCCAGCCGTTTCCAAGCCGTCTGTGCGGCGCGCAGGGCGCACAGCGTGCGCGGCCCGCCCGTGTCGAAGAAGCGCCAGCGCCAGGCGGCCGCCGAGCGGTTGGAGAAGCAGCAGGCGCAGCAGAAGGCGCGGCGCAAGAAGGCGGCCGAGCGGCAGCGGCAGGCCGGCGGGCTGCCGCTGGGCTATGCGGCGGGGCAGCGCGTGCTGGCCGTCGGCGAGGGCAACTTCAGCTTCGCGCGTGCGCTGGCGCGCCTGCTCGGCGGCGCGGGCGCCGGCATCGTGGCCACCGCGCTTGACGCGGAGGTGGTCGTCCTGCAGAAGTACGACGTGCGCCCGCAGGCCCCGCCGCCACCGCGCGCGAGCCTGAAACTTGCGCAACTGTCCGGACCTCAGACGCCGCTGCCCGAGTGCACCAGTGTGGCTGGCAGGAGGGCGACGACCCTGTCAGCGGCATCCTGAGCGAGCTGCGGGAGGCCGGCGTGCGCATAAAGTTTGGCGTCGACGCGACCGCGCTCCGCAAGGGCCTCAAGGTGCGCGCTCGCGGCGGCTGTGCGGATGCGTCCGTATGGGGCTGCTCACAGGGCTCGCGGGGCCAAAACCCGAGGCGCCCGCGCTGCAGGCGCTGAAGAAGCGGGGCGGGCTGCGCGACGACGAGCTGGCGTTCGACCGCATCGTCTTCAACTTCCCGCACGTCGGCCTGGGCATCAAGGACCAGGCGCGCGCGCACACCGTGTGGCCAGAGCTGCCGGCGCTCGGCGCGCCGTGGCCCCCAACATGTGCGGCCCGCGCGCCCAGGACGTCAACGCGGCGCGCAACCAGGCGCTGCTGGCCGGCTTCTTCGCGTGCGCGGCGGAGCTGCTGGCGCCGGGCGGCGAGGTGCACGTGGCGCTGAAGGCGGGGCCGCCGTACGACGCATGGAACGCGGTCGGCTGCGCGCACCGCGCGACCGCCGGGCGCCTGCAGCTGAAGACCACCGCGGCTTTCGAGCCCGACGCCTTCCCTGGCGCGCCCGGCCTCGCAGCGGCCCCACGCGGTCTTTGACAGTGCTGCGGTGCACTTCTTCGCCGTCGTCATCTTGTGAGGGCGCCAGTTGACAACAAATTGCGGAGAGTGTGTGGCGCGCGCAAGTCTGCGATCGCTCTGGGATATGTGCAGGCTTTAGGCTGTATGCAGTGGCCCGGACTGCTCTCTGCGCTTGCAGGATACACACACAGGCGCACGCTCGGGTACTGCGAGGGCGTGTCCGATGCAGCAAACGGCGAAGTTCGGAGCCGCAGCCGCGTGTACGTGTTCCGCTTGGCCAAGCAGGCCCGCGGCCGCATGTAAATAGCAGCCTCTGTGTGGCTCCAGCCTCGCATCGACCTCCAAAAGGCCGTCAGCTCTCCAGCTTCCTTGTTGGTAGGCCTTCCCCTTGGAATGCGTGCTGAAGGGCGTCATGTATAGCCAGGTCATCAGCGCATCGCACACCATGTGCACATCAGCAGACATGTGCGCTCGAAGCGCATGCAGGTGCGCTGAGGCAGAGCAGGCCTCCTGAAACAAAGCAGGCACAGCATGCTAGCAATGTGAAGAAGAACAGGCCTGGGCCAGGCAAGAGCAAGGCTCACACAAGCCTCCCAGCAAAAGCGGATCCACGCTCGCCAGCTTGATTGGCGACGTCTGCCCCAGGTGTCGGTGTGCACAGCACCAGCCTCGCATGCCAGGCGCATCAGGCGGCTGCTGCCTTGCACCGCGCCCACGGCAGCCGAGCTAGCGCGGCGGGCCTGGGCGCCGCCCGCTGGCCCTGATGGCGGCCGACACCGCCCTCGTGTGCACCAAGGAGCCCTTCAGGGAGCCGAATGTGCCACGCAAGATGTGCGCCCGCAGCGCCAGCGGCTGGCTCCGCCTTTGTATGCCTTGCATCTTGCAGCAGCTGACGATGCACGGCAACGTGCAGTCAGAAGATACAGTTCGGCCTCATGTCGCCGGACCAGATCATTTCCAACAGTGAGTTCCACGTGTACAAGCGCGAGCTCTACAAGGTGCGCGCCGGGCGCGCTGCGCCTCGCAAACGCCTCCCGACCTCTGTTGCAGCCCATAGACTCGGCTGAGTCGCACTACATTGTGCTAGACTCGAGTGCTGGCTGCGACCGCGCGTGCTCACGCCAGGTCGAGGACAAGGGCAAAAACGTTGCGGGGGACGCCGCGGCTGACCAGCGGATGGCGCGCAAGCCCGCCGCTGACGGCGTGCTGGACCCGCGGCTGGTGCCTTCCCGCCCTGCGCGCCCCGCTCGCTGCCGCTGCCCTGCCTGTTGGCGGGGAGGAGCGGCAAGCAGCCCTGGCGCGCGCAGGGCATCAGCAACCGCTACAACACGTGCGTGACGTGCAACCAGAAGCTGAACGAGTGCACGGGCCACTTTGGTGCGGCGCGCGCATCTCGTCCCGCCCGGCCTGGCCCCGAGCGTGTGGGTGTGTGATCGGGGGCTGTGCTGCAGCGGCCTGAGCTGTTGGCAGGCGTGCACGCGCGCCGTGGGGCCTCGCTCCCAGCTCTGCGCGGCCGTGGTTGCCTGAGGCCCGCGGCGGACGTTCGCAGGCTACATCAAGCTGCAGCTGCCCGTCTTCCACATCGGCTACTTCAAGAACACGCTGCAGATCCTGCAGGCGCGAGCCCACGCGCACCCCGGCGCCTGGTGGCCCGCACGGCAGCCGGCATGCGGGCGAGCGTCGAGCGTGCACCTCCGCTGCGTCCTACAGTAGCGTGTGACATGATCCACCTGTTGACTTGTGACGCGCGTCTGCCGGAGGAGACACCCGTAATTCAACACTGTGAATGTGCGCGCTGTCATGCCATTTTTGCGTGGGGCGAGGCAGCGCGCCCTGCATGTTGCCGAGGTGCCGTGAGTGCGTCATGCATGACGCAGATGCGAGCCGGCACACCCGCACAGGTGCCCGCCAAGAGGCCTGGGGACTGCACAGACATGCGCTCGGAGCGTGCGTCTGTTCAGTGCAGCGCCTGTGAGGACGACAGTCCTCTGCTCCGCGCCACGTGTGCGGCGCGGCGCGCGCAGTGCATCTGCAAGACGTGCGCGCGCGTGCTGCTGAGCGCGGACGACGCGGCGCGCTTCCTGCGCGCGTTCCGCAGCGCGCGCCTGGAGCGATCGCACCGCGCCGGCATCTTCAAGCGCGTCCTTGAGGCGTGCAAGAAGCGCCGCCTGTGCCCCGCCTGCGGCGCGCCCAACCTCACCGTCAAGTGCGCCCCCGGGTCTTGTGCGTGCAGATGCCGTCGGCATGGTGTCTGTGCTTGTGGTTGCGTCGAAAAGCATGTGCTTTGGTGTGCTTGGGCCGTGCACCCGGGGACCGGCGCTATGCTGACGTGGCTGGACACGCACACGGGGAGTGCACCCAGAGCACCTGCCCACTGTCACGCGGCCTGCTCCCGCCTCCCTGTGGCATCGCGCAACCTGTGTGGGACAGCATGGGCGCCCCATACCGGCGGGGACCGCCGCCGTCGGCCCCGAGCGCGGGCCGGCCGGCTGCGCAGGAAGGTCACGGGCAACCTCAAGCTGGTGCACGAGATGTATGGGCCCAAGGCGCCGCACGTGCCGCACGAGGTGTTCAAGCAGCAGTTTGTCGAGGCGATCGCGCACAACGAGGAGATCGACAAGCACTTCAGCAAGGCGCGGCGCCTGCCGCCCCCCGCACGCTGGGCCAGCATAGGCGGCGCCCGGGCGCAGCCCCGCTTCTGGCCGGCCACTGGCGGCGGACGGGGCGCGCCAGGCCAGGGGCCCGCTGTTCCCAGCCGAGCGACGGCCGGCTCGCTGCCCGCATGCGCATGCAGAGTGCGCGCATGCCGCGGCGCGACCATACTGGCGAGCGCCGGCAGCAGCCATGCGCGTGCGGCGGCCGGCGCGCCCTCAACGCGGGCCCGCCCGCGGCGCAGGTGGCGGACGACCTGAACCCGGTGCGCGTGCTGGCGCTGCTGCGCGCGGTGCGCGGGACCGAGCTGGAGCTGCTGGACCTGGCCTGCCGCCCGGAGCACCTGCTGATGAGCCACCTGCCGGTGCCGCCCGTGTGCATCCGCCCCAGCGTGGAGATGGACACCGGCGCCGGCAGCAACGAGGACGACATCACCATGAAGCTCATGGCGCGCGCCCGCTGCGCGCGCCCGCCGTCCGCGACCTGTGTGCCTGCCCGCCCTGCGATCTTTCATCAGCGAGAGATGCGCCGCACGCGCTTCATGCGCGCGCGCCTGACGGGGCGGCGGCCGGCGCGGCGGCCGGCGCGGCGGCCGCGCAGACGATCCTGCCCTGCGACCTTTTCTAGTGAGGCACGCGCCGCACGTGCCTGACCGGGCACCGGCCGGCGCGGCGGCCGCGCAGACGATCATCGACACCAACAACCTGGTGCGCAAGGCGCTGGAGGGCGGCCAGCCGGCCAACGTGATCGTGGAGCACTGGGACTTCCTGCAGGTGCAGTGCGCGATGTACATCAACTCCGACCTGCCCGGCCTGCCCATGGCCTACCAGTCCACCTCCAAGCCGCTGCGGCGCGCCCCTCACCCTGTGCTTCGCCCCGCCAATGCTGTGCGTATCGTTCGGGTCAACACCTGACGAGGACTCAGAAGCGGGAGGGACCACACAGAGCCAAAGCCGGCAGTGCGCATGCTGAGCGACCAGGCCTCGCACACAGAGCACGCGGCATCGGCGCGCGCAGGGGCTTTGTGCAGCGACTCAAGGGCAAGCAGGGGCGCTTCCGCGGCAACCTGTCCGGCAAGCGCGTCGACTTCTCCGGCCGCACTGTCATCTCCCCGGACCCCAACCTCCGCGTCGACCAGGCGCGGCGCGCCCGCAGACGGGCGCACCGCCTCGCCGGGACGCTGCGGCGCTGCGCTGGGCGCGCGGCAGCTGCCTGCACCTGTGGACCGCCTGCGATTCTGATGCAGTGCATGGTTCTCGCGTTTTCAGCTCATGCACACGAACTTGTCTGCCTGGGGTGAAATCCGGGCACAGGCAGCCGGGGTGTCCGGTCTGAAGGGCTGTGTCGTGGCAAGCGCTGACAGTCTGCCGCCTCTGCGCGCCGCAGGTGGGCATCCCGGAGAACGTGGCGACCGTGCTGACATTCCCGGAGCGCGTCACGGACCACAACATCGAGGCGCTGCGCCGCGCGGTCTGCAACGGTGCGCCGCCGCGGCATGGGCATGCCTGGGGAAGGATGAGCCAACTGCGGACGAGGAGTGGGTGCCTGGAAGAGAAGCCGGACTTGCATGTGGTGGCGCGGGAGGGCAGCCACGCGCAGAGGGAGGCGCGAGAAGGAGGCTGCTGGGGGAAGCAGCCCCATGCCCCCGGAGGGCCGCCGAACGACGCTGCAATGCGCCTGCGAGGGCGCGCCGGCGGGCGCGCAGGCGTAGCCGCCTGGCCGGGCGCCAACTTCCTGGAGTACGCGCGCGGCGGCGGCCGCTTTAGCCTCAAGTGGGGCGACCGGCGGCGCCTGGCCGCGGAGCTCAAGGCGCGGCCCTTGAAGGTTGCTGTGATGGGGGAGGCACATGCGCTCCATGTAACCCACGCTTCTGCGCGCCATGCTGTGGGTGTCGGTGCATATGTGAGGTCCTTCCCTCCACCAGTTAGCTGCACATGCTCGTATAAAAAGTGTATAAGATGACGGCGGCGGCCACGCGGGCGCAGGTGGGCGACGTGGTGGAGCGCCACCTGCGCGACGGCGACGTCGTGCTCTTCAACCGCCAGCCCAGCCTGCACCGCATGTCCATCATGGCGCACCGCGCGCGCGTCATGCCCTGGCGGCGCGGCCCCCGCCCTGCCTCACCTTCAGCGCCGCTGGGGCATCTCGTCGGCAGCACCTGCTCTCGCTCCTCTGCTGGATTACCAACCCTCCTTGAAGCACCCCATGCTCTGTTTTCCTACAACAGTTCCAGAGTGCATATAGCCGCGTATCTTGCTGCCTTTTATTTCTATTCCCAACCTGCGCTGCACAGGGGCCCAGGGCGGGCGCGGGTCGCGCGTGCAGGACCTTCCGCTTCAACGAGTGCGTGTGCGCGCCGTACAATGCGGACTTTGACGGCGACGAGATGAACGTGCACGTGCCGCAGACGGAGGAGGCGCGCGCAGAGGCCGCGCTGCTCATGGGCGTCATGCACAACCTGGCTACGCCCAAGAACGGCGAGATCCTCGTCGCGGCCACGCAGGCGCGCCGGGGCCGCCGGCGCATCCGACCCTGTGCAGGGCGCTGGCCTGCTCCCAAGGCATTTATTCATGACTGAATGCTTTGGATGTACTCTGGTGGCGACTGTGCACGCCTGCAGCGGCACACGGCTGTTCTGCACCCTGGCTCTCTTGCAACTATGTGCCTGCTGTCTGCGCGGCACTGTGCCGCCTGGCTTGCATGCGCTCAGCCCCCTTGCACGCGCGCGCAGGACTTTCTGACCAGCGCGTTTCTGGTGACCAGCCGCGACTGCTTCTACACGCGCGCGGAGGCGGCCGCGCTGGCCGCGTTCATGGGCGACGCGTGCGACGCGGTGGACCTGCCGCCGCCCGCGCTGCACAAGCCGCTGGAGCTCTGGACCGGCAAGCAGATGTTCGCGCTGCTCGTGCGGCCCAGCGCGCGCTCGCGGTGCGGCCCATGTCCATGCAGTGCCACGTCTGCAAGCGAGTGTCAGTGCTGGCGCTCTGTGTGTCATCCTGACCTGGCACGTAATCAGGTTGACCAGACAGTGTGTGAGCAGGCAGCGCGATGCACCAGAATTTGTGCCACTGATGTCATTTTCTCCTGCACGTCAAGTGTGTTTGCAGAACGAGCTGGGCTGCTGATGGCATCAAGACCTAGGTGCGGCCAGAGTAGCAGCAGGCACCCCTGCTCTCTGGCGAAGCCCTGCGCAGGTCGCCTCTGCGCTTGCCACCAAGCGTTCGTGAGGGCGCCGCAGGACGTTTGTCAACACGGAGCTGGCCGAGCGGGTGTACACCAAGGGCCGCGGGCCGATGTGCCCGCGCGACGGCTTCGTCGTGTTCCGCAACAGCGAGCTGCTGTGCGGGCGCCTGGGCAAGCAGGCGCTGGGCGGCGGCAATAAGGCCTCGCTCTTCCAGGCGCGCGGCGCCGCCCTGCACCGCACGCGAGTGGCCATGTGCGGCAGATATGTTGTGCACCTTTTCATTCAAAGTTCTGTCCTTCCCATAGGAGGGTGTCGGCGCACTTTATGTGGGGGCTGTTAGGCACTTCTGGGCTCGTGCTGCACAGCGCATGCAACCCAAAACCTCACCCGGCGAGGGCGCCGGCGCGCAGGTGCTGGCGACGGACTACTCCGCGGCGGCGGCGGCCGCCGTGATGAACCGCCTGGCCAAGCTGAGCGCGCGCTTTATCGGCGAGCGCGGCTTCTCCATCGGCATCGACGACGTGACGCCCGCGCCCGTGCTGCAGCGCCGCAAGCAGCAGATCATCGCGCAGAGCTACGCGCTGTGCGAGGCGCGCGCCTCGGCTCCGGGCGCAGCTCAGCTCCTGGCCCCACTCGGAGCACTATCTGCCCACTGCATGTTGCCCGCTCGACGGTGCAGCAAAGCGGTCATGCTGAGCTGCCAGGTCTGCGGTGCAGCAGCGGCATGGCGGGTGGGGCGCGCCAGGAGCACCTGCGCTCGCGCGCCGCCCGCCGGCGCGTGCAACCCTGCATGTCTTAGAGAAAGATCTGCGAGTGTTGCGGGGCGGCAGGACCACATCGCTGCGTTCAAGGCGGGCAAGCTGGAGCTGGTGCCCGGCTGCAACCTGGAGGAGAGCCTGGAGTCGCACGTCATGGGCGTCCTTAACCGCATCCGCAACGAGGCGTCTGAGGCGCGCTTGCGCGCGCCGCCTGCCATGCGCATTCTCTCTGCTTGGCCGTGATCAAAACATGAATTCTCATTTTCTTGTTGTAATGCTGCCGTTCGGTGCGGGGTGCCTCGGGCGCTGCAGCGCGAAGCAGATCATGATCACCGTACTCTCTCTCTCAAGCTCGACACCAGTGGCGGCGCGGCGCGCCGCGCGGGCCCAGCGCCGCGCGCTGAGGCGGGCGCGCGCGCGCGCAGGAGTGCATGCGCACGCTGCACTGGCACAATGCGCCGCTGATCATGAGCCAGTGCGGCAGCAAGGGCTCGCCGATCAACATTGCGCAGATGGTGGCGTGCGTGGGCCAGCAGGCGGTCGGCGGCAAGCGCGCGCCCAACGGCTTCAAGGGCCGCTCGCTGCCGCACTTCCCGCGCGGCGACAAGTGCGCCCGGCGCCCCGCCGCCCCGCCGCCCGCCCGCCGCTGCCCGCGCGCGCCGTGCCCGCCGCTGTACCGCCAGCCGCGGCTGTCCAGTCGTGCCGGCGATGCAGCTTGAGTGGTTTATGTCATGCTCATATGCGGCGCTGCGCTAGGATCCTGCATACAGCGCGCACCGCACGCCCGCCCCGAAGGGGTGCGGGTGCCCTGAGCGGGCCAGCGGGGCGGCCACGCGGCGCGCGGCGCGCGCAGGACGCCGGAGGGCAAGGGCTTTGTCGCGGCCAGCTTCCACAGCGGCCTGGCGCCGACCGAGTTCTTCTTCCACACCATGGCCGGGCGCGAGGGCCTGGTGGACACGGCGGTCAAGACGGCCGAGACGGGCTACATGTCGCGCCGGCTCATCAAGGGCTTCGAGGACCTGTTCACGCACTACGACGCCACCGTGCGCGCGCCCACGCAGAGCGGCGCCGCGCCGCTGAAAGGACTGCCTGCGGCGCGGCAGCCTGTTGCGCAGCAGGGCACCTGCTGCCGCGGGGCCAGGGCCAGTGCGAGCGCACGGCTTGTCACGGCCAGTGCGAGAAATGCATCTGACCGCGGCGGGACGCGGCGCAGGTGCGCAACGCGGCGGGCGGCATCGTGCAGCTGGCGTACGGCGAGGACGGCCTGGACCCGGTCGGCATGGAGGCGCGCGACGGCGGGCCCGTCGACCTGCCCCGCGCGCTGCAGGCCGTGGCCGCCACCGCGCGCCGGCCCGCCGGCGGCGCGCGCCCCCGCCCGGCCCGCGCCCGCTGCTGAGAGCGCCGTGGGGTTGCGCCATGCTGTGCGCCTGACCCGCTTTCATTGACTGGGAGGGCTGCCAGCTGGGCGCCTGCGCCTGCGGTCGCCCGCCCCCGCCGCTCGCTCGCAGCGCATGCGACCCCGGGGAGTGCCAGTGGAGCCTGTTCGGCGACTCGCTGTCAGCCGGCTCAGCAAGCTGGGCGTTGGCGCCAGGCGTGCGCGAGGCGCCGCTGCCGGCAGAGATGGAGGAGATGGCGGAGCGGCTGCGGCGTGAGGCGGGCCTGCTGCTGGCCGACGAGCTGCCGGCCGAGGCGGCCACCGCCAAGGCCGCCTTTGCGGCCAGCGTGCGCGCGTTCCTGCTGCAGCAGGTGCCGCGCCCCGCCCGCCGCGCGCATGCCCTGTCCAGGGGGGTCGCAGAGTTGCCGGCTGGCACCCCTTGGGAAGGGTGCAGGCGTGGGCATGGCGCGCATAAAACGTGGCAATGCAGCACCACGTGCGGGTGCAGTCGCGACCGCATCGCTCCTACCCAGCTCCCGGGCGCCGGCTGCCTTTTTGCGACGCGGCGCACGAGCTTGTGTTCTGACTGCAGCAGATTCGCGCGGCCTGCCGCCGCATGTCGCTGGCTCGCAGGCTTGCGCAGCGTTGATGCCGAGCTCCCATGCAGCAATGTCCAGGTGCATGCGCGCTGCGGCGCAGGTGGGCGAGTGGCGCGGCGTGCGCGAGCGGCTGGGCCTGCCGCCGGACACGCGCGGCGGCGCCGTGGCCGAGGCGGCAGCCGCGCAGCAGGGCATCACCGCCGCGCAGCTGGCCGCGCTGGTGCGGCGGGCCGCGGCGCGCTACGAGGCCAAGCGCACCGACTCAGGTCCGCAGCTGCGCGCATGCCTGCCAATGTGAGCAAGGTGTCCCCAGAATCTTTGGGACCTGTATGAGGCGTTGTGAGTGTTAGGCAAAACTGTGACTCTCTGCGACTCGTTGTCATCGCGAGCCGCTCCTTTGTTGCGCACACGCTGCGGAGGCCTGAACGCATGCCCCGGCCTGCCCAGGTGGCAGCAGTTCTTGCAGCTTGCAGCATGCGCAGGCGAAGCGAGGGGCGGGCGCCCGCGCGCGCAGGCACGCCGGTGGGCGGCATCGCGGCGCAGAGCATCGGCGAGCCGGGCACGCAGATGACGCTCAAGACGTTCCACTTTGCGGGCGTGGCCAGCATGAACATCACGCAGGGCGTGCCGCGCATCAAGGAGATCATCAACGCCAGCAAGGCCATCTCCACGCCCGTCATGGACGTGCGCGCGCGGGGGCTCCTTCCTTACCCTATGCCCTAACCCTAAGCATCGGCCTCCCGTCCCGGCGCTGCATGCGCGCATGCTATGGAGCAGGGCGGGGGGAGCGCACGAGCCTGCAGCGCTGCAGATGGGGCATAGCGCGCGCAGGTGTTCCTGGAGTCGGACGGCAAGGAGGCGGACGCGCGCGTGGTGGCCGCGCGCCTGGAGCGCACGCTGCTGGGGCAGGTCGCCAAGCGCATCAAGATCGTCACCAAGCCGCTCATGGGCAAGATGGGCGCATTTGTGCAGGCGCGCCCGGCCGGCACGGCCGCTCGTGCTCCGCCCCCAGGGCGCGCCCGCTTCCATGGGCACCTCTCTGCTCTGTTGGCCGGCCCATGCAGCGCATATGCTGCGCCTGCCGCTGCTCCTGCCGCGACGCGGACGGGGCAATGCCCCGATCAGGGTGTAGCAACTCTTGGGCTCGTCTGGCGCCAGCGTCTGCGCCGGCGCGTGCGCCGCCGGCTGCCCTGGAGCGCGCGTGCCTGCCTAATGCGTGTGCGTACGGCGCGGCGCGGCAGGTGCGCCTGGACCGGCGCACGCTGCGGCTGCTGCGCATGGAGGACGCGGTCACGCTGGCGTCCGTAGCGCAGGCGCTGCTGGCCGACGCGGCCGTACGCCGCATCAAGGTCAGGGCGGGCGACATCACGTGCGCGCTCCCGCCCCTGCACCCGTCCCCCGCCAGCGCAGACGCATGCAGTCGGGGCAGTGCTTTCGGCAGTGCCCGCAGGCGCCGGCATGGCCGCGTCGGCTGCTGGGCAGCGCGGGGTTACCCTCAGCCGTGCTGCTCCTTTTCAGCTCGGGCAGGCGGCCACTTGCGAGGCGGGCAGGTCTGGCCGTCCCGCTCGACTTGCGGCACAGAAGGAGCGGGGGGCGACACGTCATGCTGGGCCGGGGGCGGCCCGGGCGAGCCTGCGTGAGCGTGGGGCCAGGGTGACCAAGACGACGCTGGAGGTGCGCGTGCCGCTCGACAAGAACGGCCTGCCGCCCAAGGAGGGCTGCCACTACACGCTGCAGCTGCTGCTGCGCGCGCTGCCGCACGCGGTCGTCGCCGGCGTGCCGTCCGTGGAGCGCGCCATCGTGACGCCGCTCGGCGCCGACGCGCCCGGCCGGTGCGTGCGGCGCGGGCGCGGCCCTCGCGCGGCGAAGCCGGGGCGCCTGTTGGACGAGGAGCCGATTCGCTCGCTCCGCACCTCTGCGGCCTCGCGGGTCATAGAGCTCGCAGTGTGAGCCGGGCATGGGAGACGGCGCGGCGGCGGCCGCAGGTTCAAGCTGGCGGTGGAGGGGCGCGACCTGGCGGCCGCGCTGGGCACGCTGGGCGTGGTCGGCGGCCGCAGCACGACCAACCACATCATGGAGGCGGTGCGCGTGCTGGGCATCGAGGCCGCGCGCGCGACGATCATGCGCGAGATCCACCGCACCATGGGCGCGCACGGCATGACCATCGACGCGCGGCACACCATGCTGCTCGCCGACCTCATGACCTA
>JAABUV010005871.1_pt1 | contig 13710 bp, 15 predicted proteins | sample 5559971 | NCBI WGS metagenome assembly JAABUV01 (sample SAMN10711881, study PRJNA513362) | rock metagenome | isolation source: Antarctica rocks | place: Antarctica: Victoria Land, Knobhead nord | collected 2015-12-19
AGGGGGGCGAGGCGGGCGGCGGGCGGCGCGGCGGGCGGCGCGCCGGGGGCCGGCGGGGGCGGCTGGCCGGGGCGGGGGCGGCGGGCGCGGGCGGGGCGCGCGCCTTGTCGAGCACGAACGCGAGCGGCCAGGCGAGCGGCAGCAGCGCCACCATGAAGAACTTGATGAGCCAGGACGTGTACGCGCCCAGGCGCAGGCCGTGCCGCGAGCAGATGGACTGCGGAATGATCTCCGCGAACACGACCAGCAGCGCGGTGGAGATGAGCAGGCCGGCGATGCCGGTGGTCACGTTGGACAGCAGGATGGACAGGAACGCTGCGCGCCGGGGCGCGCTCTCCAGGGTGAGGCTAGGGTATATGGTGTAGGGTACATGGTGAGCCGCGGGGCGCGAGGCCGGGTCAAGGAGCGAACGGCCGGCCTGTGCATGCGCCGCGCCGGGCCCGCGCGGCATGCATGTCACGGTGGCAGGGTGGTGGGTGCTGGACGTGGCCTGCCCCCGTCAGCATCCGCTGTAGCGACGGAACCAGAGCCGCGGGTGGCACAGGGCGGGTGCGCATGCGCTCAGTGAGTGTTGCCGCGCGGCGCGCGCGGCGTGCCAGCGGGCGGGGCTGGACGCCTGTCGGCAGGCAACCTGCCAGGCTGCTGAGCAGAGTGTGACGAGTCAGCAGGCCGGGAGCGACCGAACGTGAGGCCTCTGGCGAAGTGCTAGTGGGCCTGCTGTCACTGGGACGCCTACCTCCACAACAGAGCTCGGCAAGGCCCCGTTTGCAACATCAACCGTCCAGGTCCCAGGCCGCAGGCGGGCAGGCTGGACGCCGGGCAGAACAGGGGCAAGCCTTGGGAGGGGCGCACAGTTAGAGACGGTGTTGCCGATGAGCAGCGTGCACAGCAGCAGGTTGCCGTGCTTGCGGATGGGCGCCACGATTTCTGCCGGCCAGTGCCCCAGACGTCAGCGCCCGCGCCCGCCCTCCAAGCAGTAGCGGCCGCTGCCTAGGGACAGCCAGTGTCCGTGCATGCAGCAGGCATCAAGCTGGCACGCCCCGAAGGAGTGTGCAGAGCAGGCATCGGCACGCCCTTGACTGCGAGCGCGCCGGGGCGCACCGGCATACTTGCGCTCCTTCGGGTCCTCCGAGGCCTGCATGACTATCTCCAGGCCCACCTTGTCCAGGCTGAGCAGCCCCAGCGTGGAGCCGGCGAAGAAGGCCGAGAGGCAGACGACGAAGAACGCAATCACAAGCTGCGCCTGCTCACGGGCACCGGGGCCAGTGAAAACACAGTGGAGCAAACAGGCTGTCGCAGGGAAGGCCGAGCACGCATGTGCGCATCGAAAGCAACGCATGGGCGGCGTGCACGCGCACCCATAGCTGCAGGCCAGGGAACAGGTCAGACGCTGACGGCTCACCCATCAACCAAGGCTTGGGGCGCGGAGCGTACGCTTGTCTGAGAGAGCAGCTGCGGTCCCCGCTGAAGCCCTGCGTTGGCTGATTTGCTCCGCAGCGGCGGGCGGGGCATCCGCTGGAGTTCTGGTTTTTAGGCCTGCAGCGTCCACTGCCGTCCTTCCCTCTGCACAGTTTTTCCAGGACGCAGTGTAACATGCGTGGTGCTGCTACTGGAACCGCTTCTGTGGCTACGCTCACACCCGCAGTGGGGCGGACCAGCAGCGGCACTGCCCGCGGGATGTGCAGCAGCGAGTTCACTGCCTGTGCAGGCAGACACAACTGGTTCCTGAACACGGCCTATTCGTCTAGTCTACCCGTTCCTGCGCACAGCGGGCCTGTGGGGCCGTGCGCCTGGCTGCACGAAGAGCAGTGGACGGCCTGCTCGGCGTAACCCCTGCACGGCCCACAGCAGCGCCAAAGCAGCGCGCCCCGCACAAGGCGCGCGCCAGTGCGTCCAGCAGGCGCCCAGGTCCCCGGTCCAGGTCCGCGGCCCAGGTCTGTCGTCTGCGGTCGGCGCGCTGCAGACCGTGGCCCAGCCGCGCCGGTCGAGCGGCCCGCGGACACCGCAGCGGCAGCACGGGCGGGCGCCCCCCGGCCCGCCGGCGCGGCCCGGCTCACATGCCCTGCCCGACCAGGTAGTCGCCCAGGTTCTCGACCACGATGTTGCCGTCGGCGGGCTGCACGCCCTCGCCATACACGCCGATGACCAGCGCGGTGGTGGTGGCCTTGATGGTCACGCCCTCCGCGCCCTTCTTGCCGCGAATCACGGCGCCCTGCTCGCCGGGGATGACCAGGTACTTGGTGAGCCCCAGGTGCAGCCCGTGCTGCGCCAGGCTCATGTTCGCGGCCTCCGACTTGAGCGCCTCCACGATTTTGTCCACCTGCCGCGGCCCCGTCGCTCGCGCGCGTGAGGCAGGGTCCAGGGGCCGCGTATGCAAGGCTCACAAGCTGCCTGACACTGTGGGCTAGCGGCAGCGCCCGCAGCCCCTCACGCAAAGGCAATTTCGAAGGCGCGGCGCCGCGGCCTGGGCGCGCACCTGCTCGGCGGACACCTCGGGGAACCCGTCACTCTGCGCCCACACGCCGCCGTCCTGCCCGACTATCGCCGCGCTGGAGAGCTGGCCCCCGTGCGGCAGCTCGCACAGCAGGTGCTCGTCCACGTACGACTGCCAGCTCATCGCGCCTCCCCGCGCTCCTGCGCCCTGCGCTCAATACAGGTCCGCCTCTCCTCGGCTCCTGGCGGGTCGTCAAAGGCTATACCACTGGAACTCCTGCCCGGTGGTAACCAGCCTAACTAGGCAGGTGAGCAGAGCCCAGCTTTCAGAAAGCCAGAGCAACCGTCCCTCGCGCCCCAGTGCCCTGCCCGCGTATTCAGTGTGCCCTGCCGCGCTGCAAGGGCAGTCAAGCGGCTCTACATCAGGGGGAGCGGCAGACGGTGCGCCGGTGGTGCGGCGCCCGGCCGCGGCCGGGATGGGCCTCCTCGACCGCTACGGCGCGTGGGTGCGCGCCAACGCGGCCGCGGTGCTCGCCGCGGAGGGCGCGCTCTCCTCGCTGACATGGCTCGTGCCGGACCGCTTCTCGGACTCCGAGCTCGCATTGGAGGCGCTCAACTCCGCGCTCGGCCTGCTGAGCATGTACCACAGCCAGCTGCTGGCCGAGCCGGCTCCCGGCGCCGGCGCCGGCGCGAAGCAGCCGGCCGCACTGCCCTGGCCGCTGTGGCTCGGTGCGCTGCACCAGGCGCGCGCCCGCCGGCGCGCCCGGCGTTCTCAGAGCTCCTGGCCAGGCCCAGGTGGGGCCTATTGGTGTGGTGGTGGGCAGAGCACCCCCTCGCGCCTGCCTCTCTCTCTGTCAACACCAATCATTATCAACACCAAGACGCGGTGCACGCAGGCTTGCCGGCTGTTGTGGCGAGCGGTGGCTGCGTTGCGCTCACGCCGCTTGACGGCGCTGTCTGCGGCGCGCAGGTGGAGGTGCTCGTGGAGATGGGGGCCAACAGCCAGGAGCGGCGCGGCCACGTGAACAAGTACATGCCGCTGGCCGTGCTGGAGGCGCTCAAGTGCGCGCCAGCGCCGCCCCGCAGTGTCCTGACCCCCTGTGCTGCTGCAGGGCGCTCAAGTGCGCAGCAGTGCCGGCTCACAGTGTCTGAGCCTCTGTGCTGCTGGAGGCGCTCAAGCGCGCGCCAGCGCCGGCTTGCAGTGGCAGCCATGCCACTGCCCAATCCAGCAGCGATTGCGGATGCAGCAGCAGTGGCTGGGCTCCTCTGCTGCAGCGCTTGAGCTCCTCGAAAAGCACATCGGCTCCATACCTACCAGCCTCATACCGCGCGCGCGCGCGCGCATGCACTCCCGCTGCAGCCTGTTGAGAAGCTGCAGCCGGGGTGTGCGAGAGGGACACATGCTGTACAGCAAGGACGCTTATTACATTGCAATGCTTGCATCGTGCGCGCTGGCGTCTGCCGGCGACCCCTGCCCTGGCATCGAAGCCTGGTGCTCCGGTTCCGCAGGGCGGCGCTGCGCCTGGCGCTGCTGTACCGCGTGGCCGGCAGCGGCGGCCGCATCCTCACCAACGGCGGCCTGACCGACGACCCGGCGCACAGCGGCACCGCCGCGGCTGCGACGCCGCAGGCCCGCGCGCAGGCGCGTGCGGCAGCGCGCAGTGGCACTCCGCACGCACGGGCTAGCTCGGCTGCTCTGCATGCCTGGCGTGTGGGTGTCTGCGCAGTCAGGCTGGCAGCGTGGCCCCGCATGTGCCAGGATCCTGAAACACATCAATGTGGGGTGCAGTCTCTGGAAGCGGGAGCGTCTTGCTGCAGCCTCGGTGCCAAGCAGGCCTTGAGGCGCGGGTTATGAGGGACACGGGCCGGCGCGCGCGCAGGCCGTCTACTCGGCCTTCGCGCGCTTCCGCGAGCAGCACAGCCTGCCGCGCGTGCCGCAGTACGACCGCGCGCACGCGCTGCAGCGCCTCAGCGCGGGGCACATAGGCCCGCCGCAGGAGGGCCCCCAGGGGCCCTACGGCCGCGACGGCGGCGGCCCAGGCGGCGGCATACCTGTCGGGCGCGGCAGCTGCGGCAGGATCGCGGAGGAGGACGAGGATGAGGAGGCGGGCGAGGGGTCGTGGCCGGGCACCCGAGAGGCAAACGACGCGCACGAGGCGCGGCGCGCGCGCGCGCGCGCCGCGGCCGCCGGTGCGCCTCCCGTGCGCCTGCAAGGCGGTGCAGCAAGGCGTGCGGCACCAGGGGCCCTAAGCTGGTTGCGCACGTTAGTAGACGCAGGGGGCGTCGCTTGAGCGTGCGGCCAGCGGCCTGCTGTTGCTCGCAGCTGAGCGAGGACCAGGGTTGCGACTGTGCAGGACTGTTGTGAGCGCTCGGGGTCGCAGGTGAAGGCCAGCAGCGCAGCTGGGACACCGGCATGCGAGACCCCACGAACAAGCTTGGTGCCACTGCACTTGCTTTATGGGCAACGCATGCTGCAACCATGAGCCATGCTGCTGATGTCAGGCCCGTCATCGTTCACGCCCGTGCCTGACAGACATGGCAGCCTGAGTACATATGACAATACGCGGCGCCCGCTGCGGCAGGAGAGGCGCTGCCGGCGAAGGCTGACATGCCGCGCTTCTGGTGGGACATGCCGCCGCTGAAAAGCGCGCCGCTGGGCGCCGCCACGGCGGCCGCCGCCGCGGCCGCTGCCGCCGCCGGCGGCGCGGCGGAAGCGCCGGCGCCCGGCGGCGCCGGCGAGGCGCGCGCGGGCGATGATGCGGCTGCCGCGGAGGCGGCGGCGGCGCGCGGCGGCGACGCCGACGATGGCTGCCACTCGCCCGGCAGCGCCAACCGCCAGCGCCTGCTTGCCAGGGTGCGCAACGCGCGCGCAGCTGCCGGCACTGCTTTGCATGCACAAGCCCCATGCGTAAGGTCCATGGTGTGTCTGACAGCGTGACGCGTGCGGCCGCCGGTCTTGCTTCCGATGTACAGGCCCGTTGACTGGGGCACAGTCTTTGCATCAACGGCGTGCCTTGATAAGTTGCGCCAGGCATGCTGGCGCCGTGGATGAGAGGCCCGGGGCAGCGGACCCGGCGCCAACACCGCAGCTCGCACCCACGAGTCAACCCGAGGGCTTGCAGGGCGCCCAACGTCTGAACATCGGCTGCCAAACCCAGCATCCACGGCGCTCGTGGCGACCCGGGCGCCCGCGCGCGCAGGTGGAGGCGCGCGCGGCGGCGGGCCAGGCGCTGGGCGCGCAGCTGCTGGCGGCCGGCGAGCTGCTGCACACGCTGCGCCCGCTCCTGTACGTGCTCGCGCTGCGCCGGCGCGGCCCCCGCCCTCGGCCCGCGCCCCGCCCCCCTGCGCCCCGCCCTCCCGCGCTCGCTTGAGCGGTGGGCCGCGCCCCGCCCCTCCTCCGCGGCGGCCGCGCAGGCCGCCGCACCTCTGTGCAGTGCAGCGTTCATCGCGACGCCCTTCCTGCTGTGTCTGGTTGCCACCGCGGCGCTCGCTCCTCGTGGCACAAGTCGCCCCGCGCCCGCCTGTTTCTCCCGCGCCCTGACCGGGGGGCGCGCGGGGCCAGGTGGGGCCGTGCAAGCTGGCGGCCGTGGGCGCTGTCGCTAGCGGCGGACCTGCTGGCGGCGCGGCTGCTGGCGGCGGGCGCGGCGGTGCAGCGCGGCGCTGCCGCGGAGGCCGCCGCGGAGCCGGCGCTCGCGTTCGGCAGCGTGTCGCTGCTGTACAGCCTGCAGGCGCACAGGCGCGCTGCGCCTGCCGCCCGCCGGCGCCCCTGCCGCGCGCTAGGGCGCGCGCGGCGTGCGCTGCACTGCGGCACCTCCATGAGCTTGACTTGCTGGAGGCAAGTGGGAGGAGAGTGGATAGCCTGTAGTTGAGGTGAAGTTGATAGGGTGAGCTGATATTGACGAATCAGCGACTTGACAGCATGCGCCTGCCCGCGCAGTCGTCATGCACAGGCTGAAAGAACGCCAGTGCGTTTCCTCGGCGCCCGGCACCCGTGCTGCTGGCCGCTCCAAGCTGCCTGCGAGCTGAGCAGCACGCCCGGCGCCCTGCGCGTGCTGCTCCCAGCTGCCTGCGGCGGAGTAGCATGCGCGGAGTCGTGCGGTTGACGGCGCTGCCGCGGCGCTGGCGCGCAGGTGGACGCCGCTGGAGCAGCGCGAGCTCGGCCGGCGCCGCGCGCAGCTGCTGCTCTACGCCCTGCGCGGGCCCTTCTTCGACGAGTACACGCGGTGTGCGCCCACACCGCCGCCGCGCCGCCGCGCGCTCGGCGCGGGGTTTGCCTGCGTGCGCGCCTCTGGCTCATGCAGCGCAGCCAAGCGCTCTGTTAGTGCTGCGAACCTGTGAACCGTGCCAGCACTTGCCATGCGGAGTGTACCAGGGCTGTGCCGGGCCGCCTCTGAGGAGTGTTCTGCAAGCGGGTGTGCCGTGAATGATGCGGGCCTGCGACGTGCAACGGGGTGGGCCCCGGTCTGCTTGAAGGGCGTCGCCTGCTGCAGTCCTCCCTTACCAGTGCCTGACTGTCGCGCGCGCCCCAGTCCGGCGGTGGAGACAGCGCAGGCCTGGCTCAGGCCGGTGCCGCTGCTGGGGTCGCTGGCGGGCAAGGCGGCCGAGATCCTGTACGGCATCACGAACTACTACACCTACACATCCGCCTCGTAGAGGCTACCCCGCCAGGCATCCACAATCTCCACTCAGGCGCTCTCCGGGGGGGGAGCTTGTCTGCAGCACAAGTGACAAAGCTCAGCCCTGTGCGTTCACAGTGGAGGAGCGCATGCATACTCGAGCGGAGGGGCCAAAGGCAGCGCCGCGGGCACGTCCGCAACGTGAGGGCACGTCCGCGACGGCGAGCCTGTAAGCGGAGCTAGTGTGCCTTTGCAGCGCGTGGGCTGAGAGAGTGCGGGTTTACTCGTAACCCACTGAGCAGGGCTGTGCGGTGTGCGCAAGGGCCTTGTCAGCGAGGGATTGAAGACCAGATCGTTTGTAGCAATGAGACTGGAGGGTTAACTACCTGAATACAAGCGTACGGTCTTTCTTTTTGCATGTGCCAGGCTGGTGACGCGTGCTTGGCTGTGCTGCAACACATGACGAGGAGCAAGGATTGCTCTTTGCTGCACTGGGCCTGCTCTCCTACGTGTCGCGCAGCGCGGACTGCGCTTCCTGCGGGAAAGTATATGCCGAGGGCAAGTGTTAGCCTGCTGGGGCTGTGGGTGTGGTGGCTGTATGGTGAGACATGGTGCCTTTGTTGTCCGTCCTGTACAACCTTTGGCGCTGGCGACGAGGCAAAGCTTGAATATAGCATACATGAGCGCGAGAGGAGCGTGTTGGCATGGGGGCTACTGAGTTGATGCATCCCTTTTGGCCATCAAGCTGTGTACAAATGTGCGGTCTGTGACCTTCTCTTGGGGGATGAATTGGTGACGGCTATCCATGTAACTCTGGACGTCTCATGCCATGCGTCTTTCACTGTATGCTGATTCTGATGAGAAGGAACAGAACGGCTGCTCGCCCAGCCGGACTATCACAATGGCAGTGTAGGTGTTTGTGGTGACAGACGTGACAGACTGCTGGTTGGACTTCAGCATAGCAATCGCTACTTTTTTGCTCAGGCCGTCGTTGCACAGGCTGCTGCATAAAAGGTTGTCTGCAGGAGAGTTCTCAGCACCTGTACAAATCGCCCGTGTGCTGATCTCACACACCTCACCTCATGCGTGCCTAGTCAAGGCCCTGACCATCCTTACAGCGGCGGGTTGCCAGATTCCAGGTAAAGTGACAAGTCAGCAGGGGTGCACAGCCAGCGCATGCTGGCACGAAGCCTGCATGCTTCCCACATGTGGCGCGCGCAAGCGCACGTACGCTACCGAGCGCGGGAAACGAGTGCAAGCACAGCAGCGCGTGTGAGCAGACCACCAATGGTGCCCGCACGCCAGAGCGTGCAGGGCTAGCGTTTCATGTCAGGGGGCGGGCCCGGCCGGAACAGCATCGCCAGCGCCTGGCCACCGCTGACCTCCCAGGACTCGATGTGGCGCTCGATCTGGCGCGCGCGGCGCGCCTTTCTCACGCCTGCCCGAGGCAGCTGCCGCGCCATGCCTGTTGGCTCGAGCGTTGCACAGGCGGCACACGCGCGCCTGCAGGCAGCGCCGTGGAGGATGCCCACGGCCCTCAGCAAGGACTTCAAGCACTGCTGAACCCCACAGACGTTCACACAGCATCACAGCTGCACGTGCGTCCGGTGACGGCAACAGCACGTGCATCCTGTGCTGGCAAGCGCAGCAGTCGCACAGAGCAGGCGCGCCTGCAGGGACGACGCGTCCAGCGTGTACGCGGTCGCGCCGAGGATGTCGACCAGCGGGCGCCACGGCAGCCGCAGGCGCGTGACCAGGCGCCACTCCGCCTGCCGGCGCCCCCGGCCGCGCTGTCAGCCGCGCGGGCGAACCAGGATGCGGCAGGCGTCACAGCTCCGCACTCACACTGTCCGTTTTCTTGTTGCCTGCTGTTGACACTTGCTGCTTGCGGCATGGGCACGCTCGGGCTCTGCCACGGGCTTCACCCAAGGGCCTGCCAAAAGAGGCAAGCGAATGCGCTGCGAGCAAGCACAGGCTTCGCGAGGGCAGACGCCCAGCCTCCAGACTGGCGAGGAGCATGTGCGTGTGCGCAAGCACCACGCGTTGTTCATGCGCTCGCGAGCGGGGGCGGGGCGGGGGGGCGCTCACGCGGAGCTCACGTGGCGCCGGCCCGGCCGCAAGCGCCAGCAGCTCTATCCGCGGCTCCTCCAGAAACGGCACCAGCAGCTGCGGAGAGACAGCCACACGTGCCATCCAAGGCTTGACACCACAGCTCTGTATCTCACCTGGTGATGTCTGTGTCATGCTGCAAAAGCAAGAGCATCATCCTGTTCCTGCGCACCTGCAGGTTGCTTCGCCACCTCTGCGTGTGTTGCGCACCCTCAGCGTATGTCCTTTAACTGCAAACCAGGTGCTACAATCTCTCGATGATGCCGTGCGCCCATACCTGCAGGCCACTGAAGCTGACAGTGGGGTCCGCGAAATAGCACTTTGGCGTGTAGATGCCCTCGCATATGTCCCCTGGGCAGCGCGGCGGCAGCTGGGGCAGGCCCACAGAACCAGATGGGAGCTGTCATGCGCACATTATCAGCAAAGGTAAGCAGTCAAGCACAAGCACAGGCGCGGTTGGACAGCAGCTGGGCCGAGGCGCACCAGTGACAAAGTAGGCGTGCTGCTCAAAGTCGTCCCGCAGCAGCGCCATTAGAGAGTCGATATCGCGCGCGCCGTCCAGGCGCCGTGGCGCGGCTGGTTCCTGCCTGCGGCTCGCAACCTTAAGAAGAATGCCAATACCTGCCAGGTGGGCCTGCCGCAGCAGAATGCTCGTGTGCACCTGCTGCTGCCGCGACCGAGCCGCAGCAGCCCTGTCATGACGCCCACCGCAGCCTGCACAATGGCAGCGCTGCCTGCGGTCTCTGCTGCACACCGTGTGCAGGTCCAGCGCCGCCGCGTGCACCGGGCAGCATGGGCAGGAGCGCTCGAGGCGCCAACGGCCGGCTGAGGGCGGAGCAGCGGGCGCTGCAGCAGCAGCTGTGCCATGGAGTGCAAGCTTGGCCGCAGCAACTGCGGACTGTGATGCCTCAGGCTCGTGAGAGTGATTTGTATACGAAGGAAAGGCTACAGAGACTGTAGCGGGATGAGTGCAAGAGGTCGTGTCAGGTCCATAAGGCCTCCATCCTCAATCCTCTGTTTGACGTCTCTTTTCTCTCGTCCGTGTGAAAGTCAAGCCCTTGTATAACCTGAGCACGGCACGCGCAGGCCTGCTCCCCAGCAAGGAGGCCTTCCTGCAGTGAAGGGCCGCTCTGCTGCTGCACCCAGACGAGCCATCATCCAGCCCGCAGCGTCCTGTGTCGGCGAGAGCGCAGCGCGCTTGCAATGTGTGCAGCGACGCACCAGAGCTGCGTGCCCGCCTGCCCCGACCTCAGCTTGAGCCGTGCTACCTGCTGTGGCTGCGAGTGTTGCGGCTGCTGCTGTTGAGGGCCCGGAGAACTTGGAAGGGAATACCCGGTCCCCTTCGTCCTGGCCGGCCACCCCCGCTTGGCGACCATGAACGCTGCCGGGTCGCCCGTGACGGGCAACAAGCGGCTCAGGTGTGCTGTGCTGACCGCCCCGCGACACCTTGCCTGACCTCCGATCGGCACGTGCTCCCGTGGTCGCCACCGCTTGCAGGCTCTTTTCTCACCTGGACCTGCCTGTTGCGTGCTCAGGGAAGCCGGGGAAGGCCTGGCGCTGCTGGCAGAGCAGGCACTGCCGCCGCGCGTCGCTGGAGCGCGCGCCTCCAGCTCGAACCATGTCATCACGGAGCAGAAGCGCCGAGACCGGATAAACAAGGGGTGCGCTGCTGGTGCTGCGGCGCTCACAAGCTGTCGCAGGCGCTGTGGCACACGCTGGCCGCGGGCTGCTGAGACCGGTGCACCTGGGGCGCGCAGCTTCGACAAGCTGCGCACGCTCATCCAGGTCGAGGTCAAGCTGGACAAGGCAGCGTTCCTATCCGCGGTTGTTCAGTACATCAAGCAAGTGCAGGTGCGGACCTGTATGCAGAGTGCCCTCAGCTGCACCTGCGTAGCACTCTGCATGAAATGCGTCGCCTGCTGGGCAGTGGCCCACGTTGAGCTTGGACGTGCGAGCGCAGGGCGTGCTGGGCGACCTGCTGGTCGGCACGGGCGCCGAGGCGCTGTCCGACGAACGCAAGTGGCAGATACGGATGCTGCTGCCGCGGGACACGCTCAAGGCGCTCGCGCAGACTGCGCCTGGGCAGGCGGCTGCTGCCCCGGCGCCTGGCCCCGCTGTTCCGGCGCACGCAGCGCCGCCGGCTACTGCGCCGGCGCCCACGCTGGCGCCTGCGGCGGGCGCTGCGGCGGCGCCTGCGGCGCCTGCGGTCTCGGCACCGGCCTGCGCGCTGTTCGGCAGCCTGCTGCCTGAGCAGGCGCAGCATGCGCAGACGCTCTTCCAGGCGCTGCAGCTGCAGCAGGCGCGCCTCGCGGCGCCGCATGCAAGCTGGCAAGTTATGTGCTGCATGCTGTGCCCGGGGGCACCAGTTTCAAAGTAGGGGCCAGAAAAGGACCGAAGGTTAGGCAGTTCTGGTTGCAACCTGTTCAGCGAGAGATTTGAGCAGGGTCTGGATCGTGCTTGTGGACCGCAACTTCACACCCGGGTTGGGTTGACGCCTGCAGCGCGGCGCGCAGGCGATCCAGATCAGCCAGATGCTGACGCAGGCGGCCGCCGCACAGCAGGCGCAGCCCGCGCCGTGCGCCGCACCGGCGGCAGCAACCGCCTGTGCGGGGGCGCACGCCGCAGACCCCGAGCAGGACCCCAACCCCGCCCCCGACAGCGAGGCGCCGGCGCCCAAGGCGCGCAAGGGCGCGCTCGGCGTCAAGGTGCGCCGCCACACGACCGCGGCCAAGGTCGCGCCGGCGGCCGAGCCCAGCCCCGGCGCCCCCAGCCAGGGCCGCCCGGAGGCCGCCCCGCTCCAGGGCGAGTAGGCGTGGCCGCCCGCCGCCGACAAGCAGGCTGCCGAAGCTCCGCCTGGCGGCGTGACTGGGGCGTCAGCGACATGCAGCCGCCTCCCGGCCGCTGCCGAGTTTTGGTGAGTGGAAGCGCCCGCGGGGCGCTCCCAGCCAGCGCCATTCGAGGGGAGCTGCGCCCAGGCCTGAAGACGCACCCCAACCGCTTCAAGCTCGCGGCCGCTTGACTGGGTGCAGGACCCGCAAGCCCGGCAAGCCCAGCTGCATGGAGGCACAATGCTAGATGCAAAAGGACATGCATGTCTGTCCTCCAATGAAGCCGATGCGATTGGGCGTTGACCGGGGCGAGTGCAAGCCGGTGCGTGGCTGCTAGCGTTATACCCAGTATGTGCACGTGCCAGTGAGCTGTGCAAAGCTGGGCCAATGAATGCAAAGTGGCTGTTTTCGGGGCCCGCCTGGGGCATGCAAGCGTCGTGGCAGGCTGCCCGGGCGATGAGATGTTAGGTCAAAGGGTGAAGCGGGCTAACGAGGAAGTGGCTAATGAGGTGACAAGAGTCGCTGGTGGGTCTCCAAGCCTGGGGCTTTTAACATGCATGACTGCCAGTGCTAGTGTGGGCAATACATAGCAGCGGGTGAGGTGGGAGAAGGCGTCTGCATGCAACGGCCTGCAGACATGCGTGGCTGCCGCTTGCAAGCCTGTGCGGCATGCGGGGAAAGGCTGTCTCTGCTTTGTGCTCTGGTCTGTATCCAAGCCATATCTTCTTCTGGCTGTCCCCTTGTTAGGATGACGTGGGCTTCAGAGTGACACTCTGTGCGTGTCTGTGTGCGTGTGTGTCTCTGTGTGTGCGTGTTGCTTGTCACATAACTGTGCTTCTTTTGTGTTTCCAGCTCACCCTGAGCCTGTCCTGGTGTGCATCAGCCGGCGCATGCATGCGCTAGCAACTCTGGCTGAGGAAATGATTGTAAAGGAACTGTGTGAAGTGCATTGCAAATACACGTGGCTAAGGCTGTGCACAGGTTGCTATACTAGGTGGCCGAATGATGAACAAATCCATGCAGGCCCGCATCAGACTGGGACACTGGCTCGCCTTGACAGGCTATGCCATGGACCCTAACCCGGCCCATTTGAAGTAATCCTGGCATGCGCTACCGTTGGGGAGTCATTTCCACTGGCCCCTCACGCTGCTAGAGGTGGCCTACAAGAGATTTGGCAGAGCCTGAAAAGCGTGCGGCCTCGGCTGCATCAGGCCCGCAGGGTAGCGCAGGAGGCGTGTGCACGCTTTCGGCGCCGCACCGGGCGCTGGAGGACCCTGCGGCCCCTAGCAGCGCAGGCACGAGCAGCTGCACCGGGCCCGGTTGCGGGGGGCGCTGTGCGGGACCGTGCGTGGAGCGCGTGTCCCGCTGCGCTGACTCACGAGAAGCGCGCTCGTCGGCCGCACGGCGGCGCATCTGCAGGCGCACTTGGGCGCTGGAGCGGGTGACCTGTGCCTGGACTGCGCCGCGGAGCTTAGCAGGCAGGCGCCCGTGCCTTGGACGTGCAGTTAGCCCTGGGGTGCTGCAGGCTGAGCGCTTTGGACGACTCTCGCTCAGCGGGGGGCCCTCGTCTTGGGCCCGCCGCTCTCTCCGGGCTAATGAGCGTGCATGGGCGGACGGACTGCAGCCTGATGGCACCGTGGCGAGGCTATCCGCGCGTGCAGGCGCGGCGCGTGCACCGGTGCGAAGGCTGCCAGCGCGTGCGCACGCAGCTGCCCGCGGCGCAG
>JAABUV010005872.1_pt1 | contig 13710 bp, 16 predicted proteins | sample 5559971 | NCBI WGS metagenome assembly JAABUV01 (sample SAMN10711881, study PRJNA513362) | rock metagenome | isolation source: Antarctica rocks | place: Antarctica: Victoria Land, Knobhead nord | collected 2015-12-19
ACCCCGCCGTCCGCGAGCACGCGGCGCGCGAGTGGTGCGCCTGGGAAGACGCGCACGTCTCCCTCACCCCCGGCCATCGCCCCAGCCCGCGCTTCGACGACCCGGAGTACCGCCTCCGGTTCGCGCGCCTGGTCACGCACTACTGGCGAAACGCCGCCTTCCTCGCGGACAACCAGCTGCTCCGCGACGCGCCGACGCTAAACGGCATCCCCGGCGTGCTCATCCACGGCCGCTACGACGTCAGCGGCCCGCTGGAGACCGCCTGGCGACTGTCCCAAAGCTGGACCAGCAGCCGGCTCCACGTCATCGCCGACGCCGGCCACGGCGGTAACGACACTTTCACGGCCGCCATCGTTGGCGCCCTGACCCAGTTCGCGGCGACGTAACCAACGTGTACTTACTGGATTTAGTGTTTAGTGGCGAGTGTTTAGTGTCTAGTAGCATTTCCACTAGACACTAAACACTAGCCGGCGGCGATGCCCTCGACGTTGCCCGGCTCGGTCATGGCGACGGGGTCGAGGATGCGGTCGAGTTCCTCGGCGGAGAGACTTGTCTTGCGCAGGGCGACCTCGTGGATCGTTTCGCCCGTGCGCGCCGCCTCCTTAGCGATGTCGGCTGCGGCGTCGTAGCCGATCTTAGGGGCCAGCGCCGTGCAGATGGCCAGGCCGCGCTCGACCATCTGCGGCCCCTTCTCGGTCGCCTGTAGGCCGGACACGCACTGATTGACGAAGTTATCCACGCCGGCGGCCAGCAGGTCGATCGACTGCTGCAGGTTGTACTGTACCACTGGCATCATCACGTTGATCTCGAAGTTGCCGGACTGGCCGCCGACCGTGATCGTCACGTTGGCGCCCATCACCTGCGCGCAGATCATGCACAGCGACTCGGGGATGACCGGGTTGACCTTGCCGGGCATGATCGAACTGCCGGGCTGCACTTCGGGCAGCGCGATCTCGCCGATGCCGGCGCGCGGACCCGAGCCGAGCCAGCGGATGTCGTTGGCGATCTTCATTAGGCTCACCGCGACGGTGTTGAGCGCGCCGCTGGCTTCGACGCAGTTGTCGAGCGTGCTCTGGGCCTGGAAGTGCGCGTCGGTCTCGTGGATGTCGACGCCGCCGTTCATGGCGCTGAGCTTGGCGCAGACGCGCTGGGCGAACTCGGGGTGCGTGTTCACGCCGGTGCCCACGGCGGTCCCGCCGAGCGCCACCTCGCCAAGCGTGCGCTCGGCGGCCTGCACGCGGGCGACGCCGCGCTTGACCTGGTCGGCGTAGCCTTCGAACTCCTGACCGAGGCGGATCGGCGTGGCGTCCTGCAGGTGCGTGCGGCCGGTCTTGACCACGCCCATAAACTCCTCGGCCTTCTGACGCAGCGCGCCATCGAGCTTCTGTAGGGCGGGCACGAGCTCGCCGTGCAGGCCGAGCAGCGCGGCGAGGTGGATCGCGGTGGGAATGACGTCGTTGGAGGACTGCCCCTTGTTGACGTGGTCGTTGGGGTGGACCGGCTTCTTGTCGCCACGCTGGCCGCCCATCAGTTCGTTGGCGCGATTGGAGATGACCTCGTTAGCGTTCATGTTGGTCGAGGTGCCTGAGCCGGTCTGGTAGATATCGACCACGAACTGGTCGTCATACTTGCCGTCGACGACCTCCTGGGCGGCGCGCACGATGGCGTCGCCGACCGTGGGGTCGAGCAGGCCGAGGTCCATGTTGACCTGCGCCGCGGCGAGCTTGATCTGGCCGAGCGCCTTGATGAAGGAGCGGCCGAAGCGCGCCTGGCTGATCGGGAAATTTTGTACCGCGCGCATCGTCTGGCCGCCGTAGTAGGCGTCGTTGGGGACCTCGACCGGACCCATCGAGTCCTTTTCAATGCGATAGTTCGGCCGCGCCTGGGTCTGCGTCACTGTTTGCACTCCTTTGTACGTGTCGTTAGCTCCGAAGCTATGAGCTACCAGTTCCAGTGTTTTGGGGATTAACACCACCGTTCATTGTACACCTCTATCCGCTGGTCCGTGTATTGCGTTACGACTGAAGATCGCACATCGCGCGGCACCGGGTGGCGGCGCTGTTGTATCCTATACAAGGAGTCTCTGCATCGCGGTCTATGCGCGGTTCATGCTCTCATACCTTTTGTGAAAGTGGCAGTACCCATGAATGTTCCCCAAACGCAACCCCCGCCGCGCGCGAGCGCGATGGACCGCCTCGGCCTGAACCGCTGGCTGCAACTGTTCCTGACTATCATCGCGGGCGCCGTGGTCGCGGTGATCGCCTGGACGATCATCGTGCGCTTCTCGCACATCATCATTTTGCTGGTCGCCAGCTTCATCCTCGCCTACCTGATCGCCCCGCTGGTCAACCGGATGGAGAAACTTCACGTCCCGCGCCTGCTCTCGGCGTTGCTGGTCTACCTGGTCATTTTCGGCGTCATCGGTTTCGGAGCCGCCTTGCTGGCCGGCCCCCTGGTGACGCAGATACACCAGGTCATCACGAGCCTCCCGACGTACTTCAATCCGAACGGTAAGCCGAGCGGCATCGAGCGCTTCCTCTCGCAGCACGGCGTCAATACCAGGGGCCTGCGCCAGTCGGTCATCCAGGCGGCGCGCGGGGCGAGCGGCGTCTTACTCAGCAACCTCGGCAACACGTTCGGGATCGTGGCCGGAACGATCGCCTTCATCACCGACGTGCTGCTCATCCTGGTCATCACCTTCTATTTCGTGCTCGACGGACACGCCATGCGCAACCGCGCGGTGCGCTTGCTTCCCGAGTCGTACCGCGGCCGCTGGTTCTTCGTCGAGGCGGCGCTGAACACGGTCCTGGGCGGCTATATCCGCGGGCAGGTCGTCGTCGCGGCCACGGTCGGGGCCGCCGCGGGCATCGGATGCTTCTTCATCGGCGTGCAGTTCCCGATCGTTATCGGCCTACTGGCGTTCCTGTTCGAGTTCATCCCCATGCTCGGCCCCGTGCTCGGCATGATACCGGCTGTGATCATCTCACTGTTCCAATCGCCGACGCCGGTGGTCGTGGTCATCATCTACTTCATCGTGCTGCAACAGGTCGAGTCCAACCTGATCGTGCCGCGCATCAGCGGCCACGCCGTGGGGCTGCACCCGCTGGCCGCGCTGCTGGCCTTGATCGCGGGGCTAGACCTCGCCGGCATCGGCGGCGCGCTGCTCGCGGTGCCGGCCGTCGGCGTGCTCTACGTGCTGGTCTCCGCCCTCTACAGTGACGCCAGGGGGCAGTCGGGGATGCTGGTCAACCAACAGCGCCGCCGTCCCTACAACTTCCTGGCCCGCCAAATCACGCAGCGGCGCGGCGGGGGACAGGTTCCGCCACAAGTCGTCGCGGCCAGGCAAGCACAGGAGTCGGAGCAAGCGCCCGTCGCCAACGAGCGCTTGGCCTCGATCCAGCATGAGAGCGAGCACCTGCAGGAACAGTTCGATGCCGACCAGGCGGAGCAGGACGCCGCCGAGGTGGCCGTGCCGGACGTGCCCCCGCACGAGCGGCAGGCCCCAAACGACGCGAAAACACCGCCCGTGAATGTGGGAGGATAAGGCCCTCACCCCCAGCCCATGGCTAACTGGCCCCTCGGCTGCGGCCGACGGTCCAGCGCACTCTCCCTGTGCGCGGGAGAGGGGCGTTAGGAGATAACGAACAGCATGAGTGTGCAACGCCGCCTTGGTTTCCTGCTCGACGTCGACAACACCCTACTCGACAACGACGCCCTGAAAGACTATCTTTCGACGCATCTGCGCCAGACGCTCGGCGAGCAGGGCGCCAATACGTTCTGGGGACTGTACGAGGACGTGCGCCGCCAGCGCGACGTGGTCGACCTGCCGCTCACCGTCGAGCGCTACGTCCGCCAAAGCGGGGACGCCGCGGCGGGGACCGCGCTGCGCCGCGTCCTCGACACGATCCCGTTCGACCGCTTCGTCTACCCGCACACCCTCGAAACGCTGCGCTACCTCAAGACGCTCGGCATGACGACGATCCTCTCCGACGGCGACAGCGTCTTCCAGGCGCGCAAGATCGAGCGCTCCGGCCTCGCCGCGGCGGTCGACAACCATGTGCTGATCTACATCCATAAGGAAGACCACCTCGACGAGGTCGCCCGCGCCCAGCCCGCCGACCACACCGTACTCGTCGACGACAAGGCGCGCATCCTCGCCAACGTCAAGCGCATCCTTGACGAGCGCGTCACCACGGTACATGTGCTCCAGGGCCACTACGCGCACGAGGCCGCGCCGGACGGCTTCACGCCCGACATTGAGGTGCAGGACATCGGCGACCTGCGCGGCATGGACGTCGATCGTTTTAGTCGATAGTCGATAGTCGATAGTCGATAGTCGATAGTCGATAGTCGATAGTCGATAGTCGATAGTCGATAGTCGATAGTCGATAGTCGATAGTCGATAGTCGATAGTCGATGGTCGATGGTCGAAAGTAAAACGGCTCGTTTGGCGAGTATGTAACGAACGAATGGTTGACTACGGCAACGGTGGAGCGCATACTTCACCATCGCCCCTCGCCCCTCGCCCATCGACTAACCAGGTATACTACCTCACATGACCGCCCCGTCCACCACCCCGTTGCCACGTCAAGTTGTGCTCGTCGGCAACCCCAACGCGGGGCATGTCAAAGACGGCATGGCGCGCGCGCGCGCGGCCATCGTGCGCGAGGGGCTGCAGATCGTCGACACCGTGCGCTTGCACGAATTGGAGCGGTTGCGCGTCTGGGTAGACCACCCCGATGGCGAGCGCCCGCTCATCGTCGCGGCGGGCGGTGACGGCACGATCGGCGGCGTGTGCGGCTACGTGGGCGACACGGACGCCGTACTCGGCATCGTGCCGCTCGGGACATCGAACGACATCGCGCGCTCCTTCGACATCCCCATGCGCATCGAGGACGCCGTGCACCTGTTCACCACGGGCAAGATCGCCACGGCCGACCTGGGACGCTTCGCCACGGAGGACGGCGAGGAGCGCTATTTCGCGCACGCCGCCGCGATGGGCGTCGACGTGGCCTTCGTCAAACTGGCGACGCAGGGATCGTGGCGCAAGCGCCTGGGGCGTCTCGCCTACCTTGCGGCCGGCCTGATCGCCTTGCGCGACCGTGCGCCCTTCACCTGCGAGCTCCGGCTGGGCGGTCCCACCAGCAGGACGGTCAAGATGTGTTTGATTCACCTCTCGGTCATCGACGCGCCCATCTTCGGTGGACGGCTCGGCCTGCGTCTGGGCGGGTCGAGCGTCGATGACCGGCGGCTCGACGTGCTGGCGATCGAAGACGCGCCGCTCTACCGCCTGCTGCTCACGCTGCTGCCGGTGCTGTTCATGAAAAGGCCGCACGTCGGCGGCGTGCGCGTGTACCATGTGCAGCGGCTGCACGTCCACGTCGACCACCCGCTCGACGTCAGCCTCGACGGCGAGATAGCGGGGCGGCTGCCCAGCGACTTCGTGTTGGCCCCCGAGGCGCTGCGCGTCGTGACCGGGCGCGGGTTCGAGGACGCGGACGACTAGTCGAGGGGCGAGGGGCGAGGGGCGAGGGGCGAGGGGCGAGGGTGAAGTATAGCCGGAGGTTCGTGAGCGACGAGCATTCGGGGATAGGCATAGTCGTACTGTTAAGAATTGCGTACCTAACCATCGCCCATCGCCCATCGCCCATCGACAGTCTCGTGCACCAACGCCATCAGCGCCTCGGGGTCGAGCGGCTTGGGGATGTAGGCCGTGACGTGCCGCATGGCCGCGTGCGCGGCCTCGTCCTGCGGGCGGCGCGCCGACACGACGATGACGGGGATGTCGCGCGTTTCCTCATCGTCCTTGATGCGGCTGATCATCGCCCAGCCGTCGAGCTTGGGGAGAGAGAGGTCGACCAGGATCAGGTCGGGGTGTTCGCGGCGCGCCAACTCCACGCCCTTCTCGCCGTTTTCCGCCTCCAGCACGGTAAACCCGCTGAAAGTCAGATTGAGCTTGAATATCTTCATGTGCAGTGGGTTATCCTCGGTCACGAGGACCGTCCGCGCCGCCCCCGCGCGCCTAGACCCTGCCATCGTCCACACTCCCACTCGTGCGATATTCGGAGAACATAGTGTTTCTTGGCGGCCTCGTAGACATCGGCTTTCGGCGATTAGAATCCGTAGAACGGGCGCCCCCAGGTAGGGTATTAGGATAGAAGGCGGCCTGGAGGCGCGTCCCTATTAGGCTTATACGGCCGCCTCGCGACGCGCAACCACCTGAACGGGCTATAACGCCGTGCGGGTGGGGCCGCTTATTGTCGGTGATATAGATAACCGCTATTGTCGGTGATATAGATAACCGCCCGAGTGAGCAAGGACGTGACCGCGATGCCAAGTGAGCCCGGTGTAACTATCGTCAACCGATCGCGCGACGTGGTGATCGCCGATCAGGTCGAGATCGCGTCATCATTCTGGGCGCGTGGTAAAGGGCTCATCGGGCGCAAGAGCCTGCCCCACGGCTTCGCCTTGGTCATCCAGCCCTGCGGCTCGATCCACATGTGCCTGATGTCCCTGCCGATCGACGTGCTCCACATCGACCGGCAGGGGCGCGTCGTCAAAATCCTGCACGCGATCAAACCCTGGCGCCTGGGCCCCATCGTCTTCAAAAGCGCCTGGGTCGTGGAGTTACCGGCGTATAGAGCGGCCGAGACGGGCGCCCAGGTCGGCGACCTCATCGACATTGCCCGCGTCGCGGCATCTTCCGCCGACGCCGTCGAGGAACGCGCCATAGGAGACAGGGTAAGCATCGGGAGCTAGACGCATCGGGTATCCTGTCAATGCAGGGCAAGGATTGGAGGGCCGGCGGCAACACAGCCCCCACGACAGCCTCGTGCGGAGAGTCGTGCGGCTGCGGGCCAACGACGCCTGCGAATACTGCCTGCACCCGACGGTCGGCCAATTCCACATTGACCACATCATCTCGCTCGTCGCTCGTGAGGGTACGCCAATCCTGCGCTTCGAAGAGATCCTCCAGGCGGCGACTCCGGTCAGGATCGAGGACGTCGTCTTCCACGCCCCCTAATCGGGTCGTGCTCGACCCACCCCCACCTACAGACGTGGTCTCCACGGCAAAAAGGTCATCCAGCCCGACGCCGAGCACGTCCGCGGCCGCCGCTGCAATCTCCAGGTTAGGCCGCCGCACACGACCGGCGCGCGCCAGCCGGTCGAGCGTCCGCGCATCCACCGCCAATTCGAAGCGCACGGCGATGCGTTGCCGCAACTCGCCCACTGTCAGGTTCCGGTTCCGCAGCACGTCGCCCAGGCGCGAGTACACAATGACACTCATCATCATTCTCCTCTACCTCATGCCTCTTCCATAAGAGGCGTCGCGCCCTCAGTATAGGGCATAGAGCCCTGTCCGGTTAAAATGGCCCAACGCCATAACGGGGGTAGAGGCGTATCGCGATACGCCCCTACATTCCGGTAGACGCGTAATGGGTTTATTGGACAGCTGTATGGCAGATGTCCGCGCGCACCGGCATCGGGGCGCGCCTCCTAGCCGCACGCGTCGCCCGTGCCACAGGGCGTTCCCCTGGCGCCGGCCCGGCCGTAGCGCCACGCCGTCTATGCGCGAGGCCAGGACGTGCCGGTGGATTCTCATACCCGTATACCTCGGCCACGGCGTCGGCGATCTCCATATCGGCGCGGTGGATCGAGGCTGGCTGCATCAACCGTTCAACCCGAGGGAAGGGTCAGCACATTCAGGCCGGGGACACGCTGGAAATGGGCATCTCTCGTGACCACGATGAGGTTCCGCTCCAAAGCCGTCGCGGCGATGAGCGTGTCAACGTCCCCTACATGTCGTCCTAGATGGAATCGATGGGTGGTGTCGGCGCGCTTTCATGCCTGATGCGATCCAGCGCCGCCTCCGCCTCCGCCCAGTCGAGGTCGCTCCAGACACCCGCCAGGCTTATCGGCGCGGCGGCGGGATGCCCCTTCGCCACGTAAGCGTCAGCATCGTCCTCGCTCGTGACATAGCGCGCCTCATCATCGCCGACCGGCAACACAATAAGCGGCTGATCCACATGCACACGCGCCGTCAAGCCGGTGTTGTGCCGTTCTCGCAACCCGCTCATCCTCTACCTCTACCCCCGCTATCGCTCGAAAGTCGCAAACAGTATTCACCCCTATTATGGCACGCGCATGAATCATGCGGACGCTGGCCGGGCCTCATTACACTACGCAAGAGGTGTAGCACATACGCAGCGGGGTAGCCTATTACCGGCCTTCAATCCTGTACGCAGCACGCGCCCAGGCTGGCGGATAGCCGCCCCTTACAATGACGACGTGCCGCATCCCCAGCGGCCCCTCGGCGCCTCCCTCATTGAAACCCAACCCTATTTCAGTCGCTTTACCCTCGGGGGATATGCCATCGATGAGGAGGTACGCGCTCCCTGCCAGGAACGTGAAGTGGTCTGGCCAATAATCGAATCGTGGGTCAAAGAAACGTGCGCCTCCGCGACCCGTCCCAAGCATGACGCGGTCTTTCTTCCGTCCATTGCAGAAGGGGCAGGACCAGGCATAGTTGTCGATGTGATGGGGGCCTTGCCGGGCGACACGCGGCGCTATGCCGGGCAACCGCCCCATCACATAGTCGTCCCATAGCCCTGATGGGATGATATGCTCGATGTTGAACGTACCGGCCGTGGGGAGTAGGCAATATTCGCACGCGTCGCGCGCACGAGAGCGCACGACCGCACGAACCTCGCGGTTCTCGGGACTATGTACGGAACGGCGGCGGGCGGCTATACGCTTTTCGAGGCCTGGATGCACCCTCGCAACGTCCGAATCCATCATATGTAGGGGGACGGGGGCGTCAACTGGACGCGCGAACCCGCTGGCGATCTCTGGCTTCATCGATAAGGGCCGTCAGCCGCGCCGGGTCGGCATCGAGATCTCTCCGCCATGTCACTATGCGGTCAAGCTCCGCCGCGAGGTCCGCCCGCACCTGCGCGACCGGCTGGTCCCGCTGCGCCGCGATGTCGTGTATCCCCCGCTCGTACACCCGGCGGCCCCATTCGTCCACCAACGCGCCCACCTCGGCCCATTCGGCTTCCGTGAGTGCGCGCCGGTGCTGGCGCTCGTAGAGGGACTGCAAGCGCCGGCTCTGCGCGGGGTCGAGGATGTCGTCCTCCTCGTCAGTCAATCGATACCCATCCATCTCCACGTCACCTCGTTGCTATTGGAGTATTGTGCTTACAGTATAACGAGAGCGAGGTCCTGTTCCGTGGCCTTGCGCTGTCCGTCCGGGTCATCCCGAAGTTCACGCCACACCTCTAGCGCCCTCTGTACCTCGCCTTGTATCTCGACCCGGACATCCTCGACATTCCGGCCGCGATCGGCCGCGATCTCGCGCAGCCACGTTTCGCTCGCGCGTTGCGCCTGTGCCGCAATGAGGGCGTCGAGCTCCTGTTGCTCGCCGTCGGTGATGGTCCCCTCATCCTGACGGTCAAACAGGAGCGCCATGGCGCGCTCCTCGGAGCGGCTAAGGAACTGCCCGCCCTCGTCGTCGAACTCGTCCCTGACGTCGAAAAGGTCGTCGAGACCAACCCCCAGGATTTTGGACACCGCGCCGGCGATCTCCATGTCGGCGCCCCGGATCGGGGTCGGCTGCATCAACCGTTCGAGCGCCTCACGCTCAACCGTCGTGCCATACGGCCGCGCGATCTCCCGCGCGAGAGCGGACACCGTCATATCCCTGTCCCGGAGCAACGCGCCCAGCAGCGGATAGACCATCACACTCATCGGCCCGCCTCCCTCCTTGCACACGCCGACGCTCACCCCTTGCACACGCCGACGCTCACCGCGTCGCATCGCCCTATGCAACAAGTGTACTATAGGCAACCGGCCACGCGCCTACGCACGTCGGCATCGGGGCACGACTCCCAACCGCACGCGCCGCCCGTGCCGCAGGGCGTTCCCCTGGCGTCGGCCCGGCCGTAGCGCCGTCTACGCGCGAGGCCAAGACGTAGCCGGTGGATTCTCACGCCCGTGTTCCCTCTCGACCGCCACTCCCAGGCGCGGGCGGATCTGGCGACGCCGGGGGCGCAACGCCGGGATTCCCATCGGAGCCGGCTTCGGCGCGCACACGCAAACGCCAATCCAACTTTCTACGAAGCCCGCGCACAACCTCATCGTACGTGCGGCAGACGATCTGCCGCGACTGGATAGAGATCTGGGTGCGCCGCCACTCCAACCGATGCCAATCCCCGCCCTTGACACCGGCGTCGCGCCCGATGATCAGCAACCCTGTCGCGTTGATCCTGCGCTGACCGAACTTACGCTCGAATGGCACGGTGTCCCTGTGCGCCTCCAACAGCCAGAGCCAATCGACGATCTGGCTGTAGCCTTCCTCGAATCGCTCGGACCATTTTGTCGTGCGACGCCCGCGCACCGTGTTGAAGATACTGTCCTCGGTGGCATCCTCCAACTCCACGAAGCAGTAGTTCTTCGCCGCCCAGTCACCGACGACGATATCGGCGGCGAAGAGGCCGAAGAGGTCGAACTCATGCGCCAGCCGGTCGTAAGCGTCCAGGTCCACCGCGTACGAGCCGAGGAACAGCGAGAGGTGCGGACGTTCCCGGAAGGAAGGGGCGAGATGCCGTCGCTCCTCAAGATGCCGGTTGGAGGTGAGCAGCGCGGCGAGATCGTCCAGATCACGGCTGCATTGTCCGAGGTCAATGGCGCGGGCCTGGAAACCGGGCAGGACGGTGTTGGGGTCGTAGTCAGGAGACACGGGCGCGCAACACGCTATCCACCGTCCCGCGGCGCACGACATCCTCTACCTCGATGGCCGCTCGCCCCGTGACGCGCGCGACTAACCGGATGTCCGAGCCACCCGACAGGCCCGGCGCGCGCAACAGATAGAGCGGCTCGCCGCCGGGCAAGCGCTGGGCGATCGCGCCATTGTCGAGAGTGACGCCGCCCCTCGCCAATCTCTCCAGAAGGAGATACACCCCGTCCCGTTCCTCGTTTCGCAGTTGCGTGAGCGCCGTGCAAGCGTCGGCGGAGATCGCGATGTCCCATCGCTTCTCGCCGGCCCGGTCCACCGTTTCGGTTGCCTCCATAGCCTTATGCCCTCCCACTTTTCAGGATACTCGTTTTCGTGCCGTGCTGTCGTGCCCGCTTCGCGACGCCTAGGGTCTGTGCAAAGTCCTGGGAGCGCGGGCGTCTCGCCCGTCCCCGCGCCTGCTGTCCGAACGCGGGGACGGGCGAGACGCCCGCGCTCCCAGTGGGACCCGCCGACTTTTCACAGACCCTATCGCGACGCCGCCCTCACCACGATGCCGCCCCTCACGATGTATACTGCCTACCCATACCCATTACGGTATAATGGGGCGTGAACAACATGCGCCGTCCCATCTTCTTCGTGGGCAGCAGTCGTGACGATTTGAGCAGCTTCCCGACGCGCGTCAAGAGCCTGGTGGGCTACGCGCTACACCTCGCGCAGCTTGGCGACATGAGTGAGAAGGCCAAGCCGCTCAAGGGTTTTGGGTCCGGCGTCTTGGAGGTTGTGACCGATCACGATAGGGAGACCTACCGCGCGGTCTATACCGTACGCCTGACCAGCGGGGTGTACGTGCTGCATTGCTTCCAAAAGAAAAGTTCGCATGGCATTAAGACGCCGCGGCACGAGATCGCCTTGATTAAGCGACGGCTGGCCGAAGCCATAGAGCAGGACAGGGAGTTCACCGAGGCAGAGAGCTAAGGAGGTAGGAACATGCGCGAGGGTATCATCGCCGGCAGTGACAACGTGTTCGCGGACATCGGACACCCCCATCCCGAAGAGGCGCTGGCGAAGGCGCAATTGGCGCATCGCATCGCCACCATCATCACGCAACGCGGTTTGACACAGGCGCAAGCCGCACGCTTACTCGGCACGCCGCAATCCAAGGTGTCGCTGGTTGTGACCGGCCAACTCGATGGATTCACCATCGACCGCCTGCTGCGTTTTCTGGCCGCGCTGGACGAGTATGTGGAGATAACGGTCCGCCCCGCACAGGGTCCAGCCCGGTTGCATGTGGCGCTCGGATAGGAGGGCGGCAGTTTCGACGTGGCGCCCATCTCTGGCGGCCCTGACACCGAAAAGATCATCTAAGCCGACATCCAGAACCTCGACCACCGCGCCGGCGATCTCCATGTCGGCGCGCTGGATCGGGGCTGGCTGCATCAACCGTTCGAGCGCCGCGCGCTCAACCGTCGTGCCATACGGCCGCGCGATCTCCCGCGCGAGAGCGGACACCGTCATATCCCTGTCCCGGAGCAACGCGCCCAGCAGCGGATAGACCATCACACTCATCGGTCCTCCTCACCCATGCGGACGTCGGCCGGGCTGCATCGCGCTAATCGCACTATACATATAGCGTACTACTCGGTGTCTTTGTGCGCGGACGGGGAAGCGATCGTAACGCGCAATTGGCATCGATCTACATTATGTCTTCCAATAGGACAAACCCGTACTGCTTGAAGTGATGATCGAAAGCGAATGCCGCATCAATAATTGTTAGTCAAGCCAGATTCACTCGGTCGTATGGTCGCGCGTGTATGCCTCCGCAAGATAGCTGTGCTTGTTGCGCGCCACGTCGCGGGGGCCATCCGCGCCGTCTACGCCCACGATGTTCCATATAGGGTCGTCATAGGGTCGTCCGCCCCAAAGGCCCCTTCCTTCTCGCCATCGCGCGTTATCGGCGTAACGACGTCCACATCCTCTCGATGGCGCGCCGTCAGATGCTCCGCCGGCGTTAAACCCCATAGGCAATTCGCGCCCAGATCGGCGGGTACTCCCCTCGCAAGATAGTCTTGTGCCGCGTTCCAAGCGGGCCTTCCGGTCCTCCGGCATTGAAATCAAGCCCTCTGGGACCCGCTGTCACGCGCCCCACTTCGCTCACGCCGATGATAAAGATGTACCCGCTGGAGTTAGGGAAGATAAAATGATCTGTCCATCGGTCGTGCCGCGGGTCGAAGAATCGTATGACCCGGCGCGTCAACCCATGCGACACACGCCTGCCCTTGGCTTCGTTGCAGAAGGGACAGGACCAGGCATAGTTGTCGATATGATTGGGACCGCCCCGGCCGGTGACCGGCGACACACCGGGCAGACGGCCAACCACATAATCCTGCCAGAGGTCGGGAGGAATGATGTGCTCGATGTTGAATCTGGCGACGGTCGGCAGCAAGCAGTATTCGCACGCGTCATTCGCGCGCAAGCGTACCGCCTCGCGGACGTCAGGATTGCGGGGGCTATGGACGTCACGCTGTCGGAGAGCAGCCAGGCGCTCCTCAAGGCCCGGATGTGGGAATAGGGGCGACGTCATCGCACGGCTTGGACCCGTTGCTGTCTTCGCGCCATATGCATCAGCCGGCCGCGCGCGCCTGCTGACGTTCTCGTGCTTCCTCCGCGAGCGCTTCCAACCGCACAGGATCGCCCTGAACCTCCGCCCACCACGCGAGCGCGCGATCGAGGTCCGCTGCCACGTCGGCCCGCACCTGTTCGACCGGCATGTCGCGCTCCGCCGCGATGTCACGCAGCGCCCGCTCGTTCACGCGACGCCCCCAGTCAGCCACCAATGCGCGCAACTCCGCTCGCTCGTCGCTCGTGAGGGTACGCCAATCCTGCGCTTCGAAGAGATCCTCCAGGCGGCGACTCCGGTCAGGATCGAGGACGTCGTCTTCCACGCCCCCTAATCGGGTCGTGCTCGACCCACCCCC
>JAABUV010005873.1_pt1 | contig 13709 bp, 29 predicted proteins | sample 5559971 | NCBI WGS metagenome assembly JAABUV01 (sample SAMN10711881, study PRJNA513362) | rock metagenome | isolation source: Antarctica rocks | place: Antarctica: Victoria Land, Knobhead nord | collected 2015-12-19
CTGATGAGCACTGCACGGTTTGAACGTCTGTCATGGCGTGCCGGCTCTGCTCGCCGCGCGTGATGCGGGCTGCGCTCCGGCAGCTGTACAGGCGCCAAGCTGCCGCGGGCGGGCCCGAGGCACAGGGCCGCGCCCGCCCGGCCCTGGCGGCGCGTGGCCACCCGCCGTGTGCCAAACCGGCCGTTCGCGCGGCCGCGCAAGGAGCTGGAGGCGGGCACGTGGCGCGGGCAGGCCAAGGACGCGCCCGCGGCGGGCGCGCCAGGCGCGCCGAAGCCGGTGCCGGCGCCCTACATGAGCGTCCAGTACAAGGAGGACACCATGCGCACCACCGGTGCGGCGCTCCCCGTCCGGCGGCGCCACATGTGGCGCAGCCGGGCGGCCGCCTCGGCGACGGCAGGGGGCGTCCTCTCAGGGGGCCGTGGCCGGAGCTGGAGCGGCGGATGCGGAACAGCCCGAGTTTGACACGCCTGCCATGCAGATGCAGCACCCGTTATGCCAATCTGTTGCGCATCACTGCTGCATCTTTGTTGCAAACGCTGGCGGGGACGTGGTGCCCGCTTTTGCTCTTGCAGCAGCGCGCGCGCCCAGCGCCAACCAGCCGGGCTGCACGGCGGTGCGCCGCGCGCAGGCGCGGCGTCGCGGTCCTTCACGTCCACAGCCGTGGGCGTGGCCACCAAAAACACGCGCGTGCAGGCGCGCTCACCCCAGTCATCTTTGACACGGCTCTGTGCAGCTGCTGCCTGTGCAGTGCATCCATCTGTGGTAATGCTGGGGCGCTTCCGCCCAGAGCTCGCTCGCTCGCGTGCAGCGTAAGGAGCGCTGGCAGGACTTCCGTGTGCAGCATCGCGCTGAGGGTGCCAGGGGTTAGGGCAGGCATGCCGGGATCAAGCAGGCCCTCCCATGCGCAGCATTGCCAGAGGTAGGGTCAGGGTCAGGGTTACTGGGTACTGAGCATAACCTTGGCTTTGGGCAGGTGCGCGTGGAGCGCTGCCCCAGCGCCAAGGCGTACCTGCGCCTGCACACCAGCCTGGGCGACCTCAACCTGGAGCTGCACTGCGACCTCGCGCCGCGCGCGGCCGAGAACTTTTTGGCGCTCGCGGAGGGCGGCTACTACTCCGGCACCGCGTTCCACCGCTCCATCCGCAACTTCATGATCCAGGCGCGCCGCGCCCGCCTGTGTGGCTCTGCATCAGGCGGGCGCGTCTGCCTGGATGCCGATAGCCTGATGGGTCTGGCCGCGGGCGGCTGCCGCATCGGCACTGCCTAGTGTAGCCCCACCTGCAGCATCCGACTCTAGTGCTGCGACTGGGGGCTGGCCATGCGGCGGACAGGTGTGAAAATGTGTCTTGTGTGCGTTGCGGACCCGTGCTCATCGTATTCAGGGTGTGTCAAATTAGGTACATGTCATAGCTGGCGCACTGCTTTGAGAGAGATGTACCTGCATTGCGCCACTTTGGCATGGGAGAGATGTGCCTGCATTGCGCCACTTTGGCAAACAAGAACGTGCCGGCGGCGCGCGCGCAGGGCGGCGACCCGACGGGCACTGGCACGGGCGGCGAGTCGATCTACGGCGCGCCCTTCCGCGACGAGCTGGACCAGCGGCTGACCCACGCCGGGCGCGGCGTGCTGTCCATGGCCAACAGCGGCCCGCACAGCAACGGCAGCCAGTTCTTCATCCTGTTCAAGAGCGCGCGCCACCTGGACTTCAAGCACACCGTGTTTGGGCGCGTCGTGGGCGGCGCGCCCCGCGCCGCAGCTGCGTGTGAGAGGGTCTGCACGCTTGACGTGCCGCGAAACCTGAAGCGCATGACATGCACAACATTGCATGGGCCCATATATGAAGAAGTAGGAATAGCTAGGTGCAAAAATGCTGCCTGTGAAGCAGCGAGCTGCGCCATCCTGAGGTTGCCGACCTTTGCCTGTCCAATGCGGCTGCATTGCTTACATTAGCAGAAGCTGTGCCATACTAGAGTGGCCAAAGCGGAGGCGCATGTGGCCACCAGGCGCCCCTGCACGGCGCAGGGCTGGAGACGCTGACGGCAATGGAGCGCGTGCCCACCGACGCGGACGACCGGCCGAAGACGGACATCCGGATAACCGGCGCGACCGTGTTTGTCAACCCGTACAAGGACGAGGAGGAGGCGGAGCGGAAAGCGGCCGACGCGGAAAGGGCAAAGGTGCGGGGTGCTTCTGCGCTGCACCCTGAGGCCAAGTATCCAAAGTGCGGGTGATTGGTCACTTAATATAAGGAGCCGGAAGGGTGTTATGGCAGTTCTGTGATGCTCAAGGTGGCACCCCTGCCTACACACCATGACAGGAATTTTGAGCTGGTTGAATCCAGGCCATGCATGTGCTTGCTGGCAGAGCGCGTGGTGCTGGCCGCGAGGCGCGCGCTGCAGTGGGGTCGATGCCGGGGTTTAAGGGTGAATGTTGCTGATGCCTAGACGCTCTGAAACCAAGCGCCGATGCATGTGCATGTGCTGTCACGTAATGAGGTAAAAAAAAAACCCAAAAAAGGGTGGGAAGATGATGGATGGGCGCGGCTGCGCAGACGGAGAAGGAGGCGGGCCCGCCGACCGAGAGCGAGGCGGTCGGCACCTGGTTCTCCAACCCAGCCGCGAGCGCCGCCGCCGCGACCGCGCCCGGCGCCGCCCCGCCCGCCGAGCACGCCGGCGTCGGCAGGTACCTGCCGGCGGCCGCGCTGCGCGGCGCGCGGCCGCCCGCAGCGGCGGCGCCCGCGGCTGGGCAGGCGGACCCTGCAGGCGAGGGTGGGAGCATAGATATCGGTGGCCTACAGGATCCGCACGGCAACGGCGCGGCCAGCGCGCGACCGGCGGCCAAGCGGTTGAAGGCGGGCGCCGGGTACGGCAATTTTGACGCGTGGTGACTCCTACAGGGTGCCAGCAAGGGTGGCGCCGGTGTGGCGGCAGTTCGGCTTTCCCATGTTTCTGCTCTCTGGACGACAGCTGTTTGTTCATTGTACATTGGTCTGTCTGTGTTGTGTTTGTGCAATAGGAGTTGCCAGTCTGTCGTGTTACTGCGTTTCCAGGGGTGTAGGACTGAGGCATTGTGAGACACACTGTCACTTGGAGTGGCCAAGCTCTGCTGCGTCGCACTTCCATGCAGTGCAGACTTGCTCGGCCCAGCTTACAGCCACAGTGCCTCTGCTACAAAAAGCGCCCTAGTTAGTTACTGGCCGCGGCTGCCGCGCCATGGCAGCAGAGGGGACGGGGTCATGTACGACATCATGCTGCCGCAGGTTTCTTAATACAGGAGCGAGTCATGCGTTGTTGTCACATCCAAGTGCTGGTATCGCTCATCATGCAAGAAAACAGGCCCAGGCACAATGTGAGGCTAACTAGGCTGAAAAGAAAAACAAGCAGGCGCCCTCACGAGTCACTTTCCGTTCACTGAGGTTCTGGGTTTCAAACATCTGCGTTCCTCACAGCGGTTGTTGGTTCATCTCCATGAGCAGCTCTCCACATCAGCCCGTGACTTTGCAGTGGCTTGATGCAGCAGCAGGATGATGCCAGAGCGGTGTAACGCTGCCGCAAACGGCGGCCAGCACGCATGCGAGGCACCCTGGCGCCTGTTGCTCAGCGGCCAGGCACACATGCATCCTGCCTTGCCGCCAGCTGCCGCGCAGCCCGCCGCGGCAACCCACTCCCAAAACCCAGCCTGGGCCGCGCAGCTGACCACCCTGGTGCACCGGGCGCCGCCTCGCACCCCACGGTCAGGCGGCGCGCGCATGGGCTGCAGGGCAAAAAAAAAAAATCCCTCGTGCGCATGTCCACGCCGCATGCGTGCCGCTGCAAAGCGCCTCCGCGCACCCAGCGTCGGCATACCAGCGGGTGTGTCACTGCGCGCTCCCACCCACATCGCTCAGCTGCAGCTCGATGTGTGCACCTGTTCCCAGCACGCAGCTCAGGCAGCCACTCACACGCTTCCCTGCTGGCCTGCGCCCGCCCGCCCGCCAGCGCACTGCGCCTGTGGGCCTTCAGCTGCACACCCTCTCACTTTACACGTTACGTTGACACTTGAAAAACAACCAAGGCTGCCAGCTGCGGAGGGCGCTTGAAAGCGAGCCGGCTCTGCCGGAGCAGCCGCGCGGGCGAGCGCGGCGCGCACCCTGAAGCCCGAGCCCTGCGCGCGGCGCATGTTGGCCTGCGCGAGCGTCAGGTCGGCCGGATCGGGCAGCGCGGCGGCCGCCCAGGGGTGCTCCAGCGCCTGGCTCGCCGTTAGCCGGCGCGCGGGGTCGGTCACCAGCAGCCTCGCGATCAGGTCCTTGGCGCTGCGCGCAGGGTAGGGTTGGGGGACAGTTAGCCACCGCTCGCTGCAAGGCCTTCCGCCAACAGGCGCGCAGAGCGGGCCGCCAGGCCCGCGGACGACCTTGACAGATCAGCCTGAGCCTTGTCAGAGTGTCGAAACTGCTGGTGCGACCCTCGTATCATTGATGTATGGCGAGAAATGACCAGCAGGCACGTTCTGGTGTCCAGGGCAGACCCCGCGCTAGCTCTGTTGGCTCACGTGCACGCCCGGCAACCGTATGTAGGCCCCGGAATGCATGGGCACAGCACATGTGGTGCGCCCCAGGCCCCGCAGGGGCACACCCGTCTGATACCAGGTCCCACACGGGGTCGTCAAAGGCGTAGAACCCTGACCGGATCTTCGCGAAGAGCGCAGGCTCGTTCTCATCGTAGAACGGCGGGTATCCTGCGCACGCAGTCCTGTAAAGCACAGCCGCAGCAGACAACACTGCACCTGCCAAGCATCGGAGGCACTCTTCCGTGCTGCGACACAGCCTCCAGACACTTGCAATGCATTTCAGCTCCAGGCTATGGTCCTGCGCCGTTGCATTTCCCGCCCCCACATATACATCGCTCCTTGAACCCAAACGGGTTCCAGGGAGAATATGCAGGACAGACGCGCACCGCCCAGCAGGATGAAGAGCACGATGCCGACGCTCCACAGGTCCACCTCCGGCCCGTAGATGAGCCCCGGCGTGCCCTGCCCAGCAAGCCCATGCTTGCATGCACTGCATGCCTGACAGGCTGACACGCATGCAGCCAGTGCATGAAGGAGATGGTAAGTTGCACGCCAACTAAAGAAGCGCACATGCACACTGTGTTGGCCCTAAGCAAGGGGCGATAGAGTCTCCAGAACATCACCATCGTGGAGCAAGACATGCATCTTATTACTTCTCTGCACAGTGTCTTCTGAGTCTCTCTCAGTGCACCCCGCCGGCAGGTCGGCGCTTAATCTCGGGGTGCGCTGCAGCCCCCACCAGGATGACCTCGGGCGCCACGTACTGCGGCGTCCCGCACACAGTCTCCAGCGTATTGCCGACAGCCTTTTTCGCAAGGCCAAAGTCTGCGCGCGCGCGGCTGCCGAGTCAGCTCGTCGAGGCAGCACGGGACCATGGCTGCAAGGGCGCCTGCGATGCCGCGTCCAGGCAGGCCCCGCCTGTCCATGAACAGGCTTGACTAGCGATCGGCCGCATGGCCCTGCAGCCACCGTGCCTGGTGCCATTGATCTGACCTCTCAGATACCGGTCAGCAACATGGTTGCAGGAGGGTGATGCTGCAGTGGCCTCGCTTGTCGGCGGACCTTAAGTCATGTCGAGTCCTGTCTTGCGATAACACGCGTGTCAGAAGCCTGCACAGATACTCATTTTGCTGCAAGAAGCGGCTCTGGGCTGCACACCGGCGATCTTCACACAGGAGATGTTGTTTGGCGCCGCCAGCAGCAAATTCTCCAGCTTCAGGTCGCGATGCACAATACCCCTGCCGCCTTGGCACAGGGAGTGTCAATGCTGCATGAGCTGCATGTGCACGCGTGCTCCTGGCGTGCTCTGCGGGCGGGACTGACATAGCCGCGCGCGGCGGCGGGCGCGCGCCGCGAGTGCAGGTACTCGATGCCACGCAGCAGCTGCACCGCGCAGCTGCGCGCGTCCGCTTCGCTGTACGACCCGCGCGCCAGCACCGCGTCCAGCAGCTCGCCGCCCAGCAGCAGCTCCGTGATGAGGTACACCTGCGCGCGCGGCCCCGCCAGTTCTGCAGGGGGGTAGGGTATGTACCCTACCCCACCCCGCCCAGCGCCGTATGAGGTACACGTGAACGCGTGAGCCCTCGTGCGGCGAAACATTGAATGCACACTTCAGTGCTTGCAGGGCGAGGTGCCCTGGTTAGCAGGTTCAGGGCACATCATGCCTGGAAGCTAGCCAGAGCTGCACCGTAGGCTTCGCGCAGACACGCGCCGCTCCCGCCCAGCGCCCCAGAGAGCCGCGAGCGCTTGCAACAGACTTTGCAGGACGGTCTGGATGGGCGGCCGCGCCTTGTTGTTCTCCTCAAAGTACTCCTTGAGGAAGATGACATTGGGGTGGTCCAGGCCGATAAGGATGTCGATCTCCTTGAAGATGTCGTCCTGCGCCCGGGACGCCGAGTGTGAGCAGCAACCCCAGGCCAGGCCCCACATTCCTGTTCTGTCACCTGCTTTGCGACCTACTCCACTGAACCACGCTGGCCCTGCAAGTGCGTGAAAGCGCGATTTGCACGCCAGGCAGCTGCGCCAGGCTGCAGCTCGCATGTATCATATCCCGTGCCTGCGTGCTCTCATAGTCGTTCAGCGGGCGGCCAGGCTCCGGCAGGCCCATGATCCTCACCGCGTACTCCTTGCCGGTGGCGCGTTCGGTCGCCAGCTTGACCACCGCAAAGCCTGCCGCCACGGGGAGAGGTCTTCACGCACTTACAACACCTGCCAAGGCTTGGTGCATCCATCATCTGCGCCTATTCAGAGTGCATATTGCAAGGCCAACTGTACACACACTTCAGTGATGAGGCGGGCTCAGCACAGCCGCTCGCGCTTGGCAGAGGGAGCCACTGAAGCCCAAACACAGGCACCAACCCTTAAGGTGGGCTGTCTCTCGTCGAGCGCCACCACTTTGTTGCACTGCGGTGAAAGCCGTGAGCAAGGTGATGTCAGCAGGGGTGGGCCGCACCCCCACTGCCCAGCGTGCGTCCAATTTTGTAAACATCCCGCACGTGAGCGTCAGTGCGCAGCTTGCACCTGCCACACTGCCGTGTCAGCCCTTCACTCCGGGGTGCCAAATAACACACAAGAGAACATGTGACACAATTTAACTGTGTGCAGAGATCCTTGTACGGCATGCGCAGCAAGGGCGCACAGCGGCCGTGCAAACACGGGCTGAGGCGGCCGCTGCGTCGCGGCCTTGATCGCGACCGTTTCATAGCCGTCGTGCGCTTTTGGCTTGCCCCCGCATGCACCCATCAGCCCCGGGCGCTCCCCGGCTGGGGGCTCCCGGCTGGGGGCACAACGCGGGCGACGGGGACACTGCAAACTTTCTTTAGAACAGCAGCTTCCCTAGCATATGCAACTGCGGTTAATAACGCACAGAGCTAGAGGGCGTTGCCCAGCTGCTCAGTGCAAGTGAGCGATCACAATGGTCAGTACTAGAACGTCTGTTTCTGTGCCTGCGCTGTCAGTGGTGTTCCAGACGTAAGTGTCAGTCGAGCATCCACCTTCGTCTCCAAACTCACGTCCGCACGTGCGCACAGCTAGGGTTGCACACCTTGAATTGCTTGCGCCGTGCATCTGTTGATCACGTACACTGACATCAGCGATCACTGGCTGCGGCATCGGTCAACCCCTGACACTGACACTGAACACATCATCAAGGCCAATAAAGCGAGCACCGGTCTTGCCACCTAGTGCAGCCACTTCTGCTGAGCAGCTTTGTGCACGGCAGCCTTCAGCTGCGGTTCAGAGGCGTGCTGGACATCACTGCAATGCAGCGGCATCTGCGGGACTGAAGCCACCTGCAGCGCAGTCCCCACCATGGCTTGGCTGGCCGCCCAGGCCAAGGGCCGCGGCGCGCCCGCCGCGGCCCCATCAGACTCCGTCGCGCAGCGCATCAACATGTACCTGGAGCCACCCCCGGGCGAGGTGACCATCGAGGATTTTGAAGGCCTCGCAGTTGACCGGCTGCGCGGTGCGCACGCCAGCCCTGTGCAACACTTATTCATGAGCGATACTGCACAGCAACTGTTGCGCTAGTTGGCGGGCTGCTTTGCACTGTCAAAACAAGAGTACAAGATGGGCTTTGGCGGTCTACTTGGGGCTTCACTGGCAGCACGCTGACACTGTTCACATAATGCGCAGTGCTGAAGGGGCTGGAGGAGACGAAAGCAAAGGGCGTCAAGGGCGAGCAGCTGCAGGTGGACCCCCCAGCGCAGCTGTGTGGATGCATGCTTGCAGTCCTTCCAAGGAGAGCACGATCATCCTGGTCGGTCCGCTTGGTTTTGTGGTGACTTCATTGAAGGGTTGTCGCCTGCTTTTTGCAACTACAGTCACACTTGGGCTCGTGCGCTGCCGGCACGGTTCCGCGCCTGCCCCAGAAGGCCGGGCCGCCGCGCGGCGCGCGCAGGCGGCGGCGGTGGCCCTGGCGGACAAGCACCTGAGGGGCGACGGCGGCGGCGGCGACGCGCGCTGGCGCGACGCGGTGTCGCACTGGGTGCTGCGGCTCGCCTACTGCCGCACTGAGGAGCTGCGCCGCTGGTTCCTCGCGCAGGAGTGCGAGCTGTTCCGCGCGCGCTTCCGCGCGGAGCCGGCCGCCAGCCAGGCGCGCGCCCGCCGCGCGCCCGTTGGCGCATCAGCACAGCGGCCTGGCGGGCAGGGCGCGGCACAGTGCCGCGCTGGGCGCTGCGCGTGATCTGCGCTCATGAGGAGTTTCATCGCGTGCAGAGCAGACCCCCGAGCGGATGCCAGAGCCAGCAGCGTGCACACCTGCTGCCTTGCAGGCTGCGGCTGCACGCGGCTTGGCGTCACAAACTTCGGGGAGGATGCGCGGCAATGGCTGGCTTGTATGCAGTTCGCCGTGCTGGAGGACTGGGCACTGGAGGGCACTGCATCAGCACCCCACGCTGTCATAGCTCTGGGGTGCTGCGCATGAGAGCATGAGCGCCAGCGGCCCTGCAGCGTAGCCCGCTGCTTGAGAGGAGAATCGTGCGCGCGCGGGCAGGTGGACTTCATGCGGCACCACCAGCTGCCGTACGAGGCCGCGGAGGGCGACGAGCTGGAGCGCCTGCGCCCCGCGCTGGTCGCCGTGCAGGAGGCGCTGGGCAACTTTGCGTTCGCCGGCAGCGTGCGCGACGGCGCCAGCCGCGACGCATTCTTCAAGGCGCGCGCGCGCGCGCGCGCGGCCCTGACGCCCCGCCGCCCGCGCTGCGCCGCTGCTTCTGAGCATGGCGCCCGGAGCATTCTCTTCTAAGATCTAATACCTTATCCTGTTGCCGGCTCACATGGGGGGGAGGGCGGCTGCGCCTGCGGGGTTTGTCATAGCTCAGAGGCACGGTAGAACGGCACATGACCAAAGCTGTGAAACCACACAGGTGAGGTAGCTCAGCGCCACCGCGCGGTCGCAGGTGCCCTTTGAGCGCGTGCCGGACCTGGTGGCGGGGCGGCGCGTGCTGCTGCGCGGCGGCTGGGCGTACGTGTCGCGCCACGAGGCGCGCCCTCATGGCGCGAGCCAGCTGGCAAGAGTGGTGGGAAGGCCTGTCTTGCTGTGCATCCGCTCCGCTGTTGATCCCTGTGGCTCCAGCGGTCTGCCTTCCATGTGGGCTTGCATGGTCCGCCATCCATGTCACCACGGGCGCACGGGCAGGCTCACGCGAGCCTCCGCAGCCAGGTTGCCTCCGCGGGGCGGGGAGTCGGTCAGAGCGGCGCGAGGGCCCCGGCAGGTGGCGTCGCTGCTGGCGGGGCACTTCCGGGCGGCGCTCTCGCGCGGCCTCGCGGTGGCGGCGCGGCGCTGGGCGGCGGGCGGCGCGGCGGAGGAGCGGGACCGCCTGGCGCCCGTCGTGGAGGCGCTCAGCCAGCGGTGCGGGCCCGTCAACAGGGCTAAGCATACCCCTACCCAAACCCTGCCCTACCCTGCACAGCCGCCTGGCGCCCGTCGTGGAGGCGCTCAGCCAGCGGTGCGCGCCTGCCCCTGCGGCACCGCTGCACGCACCCCACCCTGCTGAGCAGCAGCCTCGCGCATGGCTTCCGGGATGGCAGCAGGCTGCAAGCTAGAAGGGACAGCGCCCATCGCGAAGGCGCTCAGCGCCCGGCGTGTTCGCTGTGCCTGCCTCGACCCAGTGTAGAATGCCCAGGGAAGGGCATATCACCAGGCGTGTGACTGTAAGGATATTATACGTCTTGCGCGTGTATTTTTGTGCCTCCGCGCTCGCTGGTCTGTGTCCTCGCTTCTCGTGCCGTTAGCGTTGGATGCGCGCCCCAGCACCAGACCCTAACCGTCCTCCTGCCAGCAGCGATGCACACTCGTGCAGGTACCTGGGCCCAGACTACGGCGACGAGAACGCGGCGCCGCGCGGCGTGGTGCTGGCCGCGCAGCTGCCCGCGCTGGCGCGCCAGTCGTTCCCGCTGTGCATGAAGGCGCGCCGCGGACCCGAGCCTGCCGTCCTCGCGGCGCAAGCGTGTTGCCTCTCATGCTGTGCAATGTGCCGCTTCGCATCGGGCTGCCCGCCCCGCCCGCACCAGTCTGCAGCCCTGCTGCTGCTGCACAGTGTGCGCCGCATGCGGTGCTGCCGCCGCACATGCTCCGCCCAGCCGCCGCGCGTGGCCGCAGACTGGCTGAGGAGGACTGACCGCCCGTGTCGCACTGGCTAAGAGCTGGCTGGCATGCACGCAGATGATGTACGAGCGGGTGGGGACAGACCACCACCTCAAGCACAATGGGCGCCTGCAGCTGGGCCTCTTCCTGAAGGCGCGCCGCCCGGCACGGGGCCTGCCCCATGCGCATGCATGCCCCTGGCGTCGCGCGCACGCCAGCACTGTGGTCAGCGAACGGTCGTCGTGCGACGCGCCTCGGGAGCGCCAGTGACCGGGTACCGGCAAGCGGGCGTGGATGCCTGGCGCGCTGCAAGGCAGACCCGCCTGGTGCCCACCGTCGCAAACAGACACAATGCGCTCTCTTCATAAGCACCCAGCAGGTCCAGGCGCGCTCACGCAGCTTCGCAGCGCGCGGCCGCAGCGAACGCGCCCGCGCGCGCGCCCGGCGCCGTCGCCTGCTGCACCCGTGCCTCCCACTACACCCAGCGGTATAGGCACCCCCTATGCCGCATGTACCCTAGACACTTACCCTACCCGGCGCGCAGGGCCTGGGCCTGCCGCTGGAGGAGGCGATGCGCTTCTGGCGCGCCGGCTTTGCGCCGCGCTGCGCCGGCGACGAGTTCGACAAGAAGTACGCGTACAACGTGCGCTACAACTATGCGCGCGAGGGCAAGCGCACCGACTACACGCCCTACTCCTGCCTCAAGATCATCTCCACGCCCGTGCCCAAGGCGCGCGCGCCCGCGCGCGCCTGGCCGGCCGCGCCGCCCGCGTCCCCGGCCTTTGCCCTTGCGGTGCTGCCGTGCACCGCGGCGCCCCGAACAAGGGCAGTCTCACATCCCGCACGTCTGCACCTGCTCGCCGTCTGCTGTTGCCGTCTGTGGTGGTCGCGCGCACATTAGCACGTATGATGGCTGTGCGCGCATGCGCCGCAGCCCCGCCGCGTTCTTCTGTCGCATACTCGGCCCAGGGACACGCACCTCCCCGAGCGCCGCACCGGCAGCATGCAGGGCGTTCACAGACGCTGGCGGCGGGGCGGGCTGGCGCCACACTGGGCCCCGCATGCCACAGTGTCCTCTTTGCGCATGCGTCGCGCCCAGGGCGTCGCGCTCAGAGTGCTTCCTCAGCACTCTGGCGTCGGGCGAGCTTCAGGCCGCGCCAGGTTCCTGCTGCAATGCTGCCGCCCTCGGTCCGAGCGGCGCCCCGCGCGCAGGGCGACGCGTTCGGGTGCCCGTACAAGACGCTGGCGCCGGGCGAGCTGGCGGGCGCGCTGGGGCGGCTGCGGCTGCCGCCGCGCGCGGCGGACGAGGCCGCCGCCAAGGCGCGCGCGGGGCACTTCCAGCTGGCGTGCGCGGCCGCGTTCGAGGGCGCGCACGGCTGCGCATGCGACACCGGCATCAACCACCCCAACCAGGCGCGGCGCGCCTGCCTGGCCCACATAGGGTTAGGGTAGGGTATTACTCGTTTGGAGCACTGTGAGCCTGTGATAGGGATACGTGACTGGCAGGCCCTGCGGTGTGAGGGCGGTGCCGGCTGCGGTCGCCGCCGCGCCCTGCCACCAAAGGTCTGGATGTGTGTTTTAACGCGCCAACCTCAGTGCATACTGTGTGCAAGTGAGATGCATACTATCACGCACACACAGCATCCGTGCATCGCGCTGCCCTCGCCCACCCTGGGCGCGAAAGTGACTGGGCAGCAGTGCGCCCGAGCAGCCCCAGCGTCGACATGCATGGTGTGCGACGCAGTACTTTGACGAGAGCCGCAAGGTGCTCGCGGAGCGGGCCGGCACAGCGGCGGCCGACGCGGCTGGCACGCCTGCAGCGTCCGGACAGGCCGCGGCCGCGCCCGCGAGCGCGGGCGAGGCCGGGGCCACGCCGGCCTGCAGAGCAGGGCCGTCGCCCTTGGCTGTGCATACCTCTACCACGGCATGAGCCGCTGGCGGGCTCGGCGCATGCGGGCATTCTGCGCTGGAGGCTGCCGTCAGGCATTTTATGGCGACCTATCCAGGATCGCCTGCCTCAGGCGTCTGCTCGGCATACGGCCGCCACCACTGGTGGACAAGGGATTGGGCAGCCAGCAGCGAGGGCAGTCTTGTCTGGCGTGCAGGTGACCGCTGCAACATGCAAAGATGTGTTTGGAGGTGATGTTGGCATGTTTAAAGAGCGCCACCGTTTAGAGAGCCCCCGACCAACGAGCGACCACAGGCACTGCAACTCACAGTGCAACATGTAAAGGGCACAGTGCCTGACCACAGACTCATCTAGAGGTAGTAATCCTGTCGCAGCGCCTGCCCGTCCGGCAGGGGTTCGAAGAGGGCGTCCACATCCGCATCGCGCACATCGGCCAGCGCCGCAGGCGCCCACCGCGGCGCCCTGTCCTTGTCCACGAGCGCGGCCCTGCACGCACGCTCCAGCGCTTGGAAGTTCCAGAGCCGCGACAGTTATAAGCCATGCACCAGCACGGCGCACATGCAAGGCCGGATACGCGCAGGCTGCAGGGGCGAGTCGTAACAACGATCCGGGATCACACACGCAGCATGACAATGCGCCAAATTGCACTGACAGCAACCTTCCCAAGGCGCAGCGGCCTCAGCGAAGCTCCCGTGCAAATCTGCGCCCGGGCAGCAAAGCCGTAGCATGCGCAGGGGCGCGGCCGGCGCTCCGCCTGCCCTGTGCGGAGCCTGCATCAGGCCGCGGGGGCGCACCGCACGCCCTCGGCGAATTCTGGCGCGGCCACCATGCGCACGGCCGCGCGGAACTCTGCGCGCATCAGGCCGCGCATGCCGGCCAGCTCGCCGCCGCCTGCGCCGCCTTCACCGGGGTCACCACATGCCTCACCTAGCACCATGCCTCAATTCACGGCGTGTCACAAGCAGCGAGCGGAGGTGCGTTGTGAAAGCTGCACGGGGCAGGGGCGCCCGGGTCGCTGGCCGAGTCTGCCCCGGGCATGCATGTGCGCGCTGAGAGTTGGTGAGTCAGTGCTGTTCATGGCCGGCTGCGCAACCTATGAACCTGGCACACCCCGTGGACAGGATTAGAAGCGAATAGGGCAGGATGCACGCTGCGCGCCCTCAGTCCGGCCTT
>JAABUV010005874.1_pt1 | contig 13702 bp, 20 predicted proteins | sample 5559971 | NCBI WGS metagenome assembly JAABUV01 (sample SAMN10711881, study PRJNA513362) | rock metagenome | isolation source: Antarctica rocks | place: Antarctica: Victoria Land, Knobhead nord | collected 2015-12-19
GAATCAGACGGGAGGCTAGCCGTTTCCCAATGTGATTCAACAGGGCCTTGCGATAGTGCTCGAGCTATATCAGTCTAGCATGCAATTTCTCGCTCCATCTCCAAATCCACTCCAAGCTTTCTTCGGACCGTCAGTTCTCCAATCCCATTCGCTCACCATGTCACTCGACACCACCCCCTGGCACCTAGACTCCCGATATCAACCCACCATCCTATCCCCGAATCCCACCCTCCTCAAACCTTCCCGACACGTTCCGACTGTGACCCCCCTAACCGCTTGTCGACCCGTACCCACCCGTGACCTATCCCACCAACCCCAATATCCCTCTCAGTACCAAAACACCATCCGACCCTCCCCCTACCCCGATCCCGCCAATCGACCAAGCGCCCCCGGCCGTGTTCACTCCTTCTGTGGCGACTCGTCCACCTCGACCTACGCTCTCGCCTCGGCGTCCGCTTCGGCTCACCTCACGCCCGATAAACCAAGTCTGGTCGCTCCGCCGCTCGAGAGGACCATCTCGAGTATCGGGTCGAGGGGAAACCATTCGCCTCCTGGTCAACAGATGGTCCGGCCAAAGGTGGTCAAGCAAGACGTGGTGCGTTTGTCTAAGCTTTGTGAGAGAGATTGTACTGATGAGTGTATGTGCAGGAGAGACCGCCGTCTCCGCCACAATCGCCAGTACCGGTGATCGTGGTTCAGTCGATCACGCCGCCACGACCAGTCCTTTCAACGTTGAGGACACCGAGCAGCACGTCTTCCCGCTCGAGCTGGTACACCGTGCCCTTTCCCATCACGCCGATCTCGGGACTGATCTTCGGGAGTGTTGTCGCTGAGGAAGGGTGCGAGAAACAGAATGACAGAGAAGCGGGTGTCGAAGACGTCGTCGAGGGGGTTGGAAAATTGACGGTTGTATGATGGCTTGGGTCTTATGGTTGTTTTGGGTGGCATGGACAATGAACGATCTTTCCTTTGGGTTGACAAGAAGGTCGGCAATGCATGACTGTACTATACTGTTTGAACTCGCCCCGCCTCTCGCCAACGAGACTCAAACTGAACCACCACGTAGTAATCTCAGCGCCAGCGCTTCCTCAACATCGATGTCCGCCTCCACCTTACGCTTCTTCCCGACCGCCGTTTCCTTCCGCTTGACGGGAGCATCTAGCTCTGATTCGTCTTCGTCCTCGTCTCCTCCCCCGATAATTGCAAATACTCCCGCATCATCCTCGCCATCGCCCATCATCACCTGTCCCGGAGTTAGCTCCGAGCAGCCCCCGAAGAGCTAGCTTACCTCTTTCTCCCTCTCCTTCCTCTTCCTCTTCCTCTCCCTCTTCCGTTCCCGAGCCACCTCTTTGTCATCCCGATCTGCCAACGTCATCCTCTCCTTCTCTTCAGCCACGTATTTCTTCCGCCTATCATCTGCACCAGCACCGCTCTCCGCTTCCTTGCCCGCTTCGTAGAACTCCCTCGCTAAACCTTCGTCATCAAAGACGACCTTCTCTGGCCCTCGACGGGTTCTCAACTGCGATTTCCTCGATGACCCCGCTTTCAGTTTGCGCTTCGACAGATCCTCAGATGAGACGAGCGGTCGAGTGATCTCGTCCTCCTCGGCCAAAGACGTATCAGGGCCGTCCAGAGTGTGATCTCGGCGTGCAAGGGTGAAGACCTCATCGGCATCGTTGTCGTCGTGCGCGACGAGTGCGGAGTAGTGCGGAGTGAGGATGGATTGGTTCGTCCGCTCGAACATTCGATCATATTTCGTTCGCACGGGCGCGGCTGCGGACTGCAAGGCAGACCGTTAATATAGTCCGCACAGCTAAGGACAAACAGCTCACTTTGCTAGGCGCCACAATCTTGCCGCTTATCTTGTCGTCCGAGGCGGGAGATCCATCCATTGAATCGGATCCTTCGCCTCCGTCGGATCCCTCGTCCCGGTCCTCGTGTCCCTGCCCATCCCCGACCGATTCATAGTCGTCCACTTCATATTCATCGCCGCCCAATCCTGAGCCGTTCACGCCAGCTTTCATCACCTCGACGATCCTTGCGCCACCCCGCTCCTTCACCTTTCCCCCTACCTTCCCGTCCAAGAGCTTGATCTGAGGTGCCCCAGGTAGCCCCAAACTCGCAGCGAACGCCTCTGCCGGCAGCTCGGAAAGCTTAAAGATCGCCTTGTCCTTCTGGATGTGTATGGAGCGCATATACGAGATGAAAGCCTGGACTCCGTCAGCTCCGGCTTCAGCTGTGGACGTAAGTGAGGACGACTGACCCGTTGTCCAAGATACTTGATCTCTGGCTCGCGAAATGCAAAGTTCTGCATCTGCTGGCGGAGATCCCCCATCTTGCTATCCCTTATCTTGATCCGCTTCACCTCGATCGCCTTGTCCTTCCACCGTTCCAGCATCCCAGCTTCCTCACTCGGACAGAGGAATAACAACGCCTTGCCCTCGCTCTGATACCGTGCTGTCCGACCGACCCGATGGATGTAGGTATCGACGTCGTCCGGACAATCGACTTGAACGACCCAGTCTACGGCCGGGAAGTCGAGGCCACGAGCCGCGACATCGGTGCAGATGAGGAGAGCGTGCTTGGAGGTCGAGAAGCGGTCAAAGGTGGATAGTCGAGTAGGTTGTTTTTGCTTGCCGTGAAGGTGGAGCAGAGGGAGACCGGGATGCAGTCGGCGGAAGGTCTCGAAGATGACGCGCACCTGAGACCGTCAGCTCTAGCTCTACACCTCTGAAGCGAGGACGTACCTGTTTTCCGCTAGTCACGAACACCACGCCCTTCATCTTCAGATGACTCTTGACGAAGCCCCACAACGCGTCCAGCTTTCTCTCCAGTCCTACGACAGCATATGACTGTTCGAGGTTACTAGGCATAACACCCTCTTCGCCAGGCTTATTGCAATTGATGTAAAGCGGATCATGAAGTGACAATTTGGCCAACGATGCGAGGTCTTTTGACTGAGTAGCCGAAAAGAGAAGAGTTTGACGGTCTGGTCGGCCAGAGGGCGTAGCGGAAGACGAGAAGTGAGAGACGATGGCTCGCAAAGCGGGAAGGAAACCTAGGTCAAGTAGCCGGTCCGCTTCGTCCAGCACTACACAATGTCAGCTCAGTCTCAATGACGATCACGAACGAACCGAGCATCTTCACACCTGCCGAATCAAAGCCGACCGTACTATCCAGATGTTGTAGCAGTCGTCCTGGAGTCGCGATCAAGATATTCATCCTCCCCAACCTCTCTCTCTCCTCCTTCAGAGGCTTCCCACCTATCACCAGTCCCGCACTAAAGCTGTGATACTTGCCGATATCTTTCAATTGGTTGAAGGTCTGTACTGCCAGCTCGCGAGTGGGTGAGATGACGACGGCGCCGAGGCCGTCGAGGGGTCCCCATTTGAGGAGGTAGAGCCGCTCGAGGAGGGGGATGAGGAAGGCGAGGGTCTTGCCGGAACCGGTGACGGCGGAGCCGAGGACGTCCCGATGCTGCAGGGAAGGAGGGATGGCGAGGGATTGAATAGGGGTAGGAGAGACGAAGTGCGAGCTTTTTAAACCTGGGTAGTGTTAGCTTGACGGAGAAGGCCTGGTCAGGCGGGCGAGACAGACCTTTGAGAGTGCGAGTGGAGAGGGGGAGTTGTGAGAATTGGGTAAGATCTGAAGGAGGGAACTTGATAAAGCGTCAGAATGATTGCAGGTTAAGCTCAAGACGTACATAGCAGTCCACTCGAGATTGAAGATCTTTCAGCTCATCGTCTACCTTGGCTCGCTTCGCCTGATTGGACTTGACTTTCGGCTTGCCCAGCTGTCCAGGCGATTGCTTTGGTCTCACTTTGGAGGAAGACGCCTGGCTATTGACAAAGGCCATGTCGTACGGTCGGTCCTCAATCGCGCCCAAGCCGCAGGAGCCAATGGAGACGGTTGATTTAGACGGCTCAGAGTGAAAGAACTTTACTCGGTCACGTGATGTCGAATCAGGTGGGAAACCTTAAATATGGTTGTGACGTCCTGGTCTATATGCAGACGATGCAAGCCATGTCGCGTGTAAATGTTATCCCCTACCATGCACCGATGTCCCTGAGAGAGATAAAGTCCGCTGTAAGATGTGTTCCACCCCAGGCATCTCCGTCCTCGTCGACTGTCTCGCCAACTCAGCCATTTCCCTCCCAGTTCTCAACGGTCGCGCGGCAACCAGATCACCCGAATGTTCACCGCTATCGACGATTCGCGGTATCTCGCCAGATGTGGCCGTAACGGATGTTCAGTAGGAGGGTCACGGTCGCTAGCCACTAGAACAGTCTTCAGTCGATGTCCTCGTCGGGAAGGGAAAGGAGTACGTACGCTTACGATCGCAGCGACCGTCATGGTCAGACCCCATCCGATCGCGTCGGCCATAGGTAGGACGAATGCCGATGCAGCAGCCGGTATTGACGGGAGTCAGGATGACCATAAGGGAGATGCCGCTTAAGATCATCATGACGAGTGACGGAGCGATACCTCCGGCCCTTAGTCATGGTCCAGGTAGAGCCAACGACAGGCCGGGCGATGACTCACTCGTACTGAATGAGCCAGCCGTAGACCACTGCAATGGATCAGCTCAAAGCAGTATGGTGAAGACGAGCTGCTCACGATATGACAGAGGCATGATGATACCACTCCCTGATGAGGCCGCTTTCAAGCGGTCCTCGGGTCGGCGGTATCCTCGTGTCGTAATGTATCGCTTCAGGGTCCGATCGGCCCAGGCTGTCAAAGCCGTAAGCGGAGATTCCCAAGCTCCCACTCACGTCCCCCTATCCGTGCGCCGATGAAGTTGTCACCTCCGGTTGCGATGTAAAGACATCCGGAGACGGCAACATTGTTGATGCCATACTGAGTTTTCTTCGTGGCCCACCAGAGCTTGTCATCCCTTGTAAAGCATGCTCGACTCACAAATACCATCGCTGCAACCCGAACATCAGCTCTCTGGATGAGTGGAACACAAGGAATGACGCACTCAGAGGTACGAAGAAGTAATATGTCTCCAACATTGTACAGCTGGAAACGAATGTCTGATCTTGTGAGCTTTCATTGCCTGATCTCGTACAGGACTCACGATAGCACAGATGTTCGGCCACCGAAATAGCCCAAGGATTGATAACGGATTGAACCATAGAAGACGAACCGATTTCCCCTCTCCTCGCGAAGCTTTTCGTGCGGTAATGATCGATGAGCGGTCTTGGGGAGGAACAAGAATCTAACGAAGCTGGAGAGGGCTGCACAACCAGCTAGAAAGTACCTAGATTCCGTCTGCGCTGTTTGCCCAACAATAATTGGCAGTACTGAGTCGATCGCCAGGTTTTCTGACGATTCGTCAGTATCCAGAAGGAGACAATGGAGACACGGACCTTGGTGTCTTCCGTAAAGAGACCAGCAATGAGCGGACTGAACGAATGACCCATAAGAGCCTGGATTACGAGCCATCAATCAGCTCACATCCAACGAGAGAGCATAACCGGCTCACCCCGCTGTAAAACCACCCCATAGCATTCGCTTTCTCCGTAGGTCTATAAATATCCCCGAACTCCCCGCTCCGACAGCGAGCACACAAGGACCGCCTGGTCCCATCAGTTCCAAAGACGACGTGAGTCGCCGTGAGCGAACTTACCAAACTGTTGCAATATTCTTGTCCCGATGATATCCCCCATATTCCGGCTAAGTGCCACTCCGATACTGGCGACCACCATGATCGGTATACTCGCAAGGTAGACTGGTTTCCGCCCGTAGAACCCTGACAAGGGGACCAGAGGAGTGGCGCGATGCCAAGGGTGAGAATGTAGATGTGACGGTGTAATCGATGACCGCGGGGGATGAGTGCAGTTCGGAAATCATTTGGGGGATTGGGGGATACTGGGCAGGAAGACGGAAGGCGCGACAGCTGAATACAGGTAAGCGAGAGTGACGGAGTTGGAATTTAGGAGATGTACGAGAGGAAGGCAGAATATGAAACGATGGCTACTGTACGATTCTTCTGTGACTTGGGGGTTCGATCATAGATATCTCTCGGTCGCCCGTCGATCATCTCCACCTTTTCCGTCATCCCAGCCTCCTGAACCAACTTCTCATCATATCCCGAATCTCTCGCGTTGTCTGCTGAGATAGGCGCGGCGACGATATCGGGAGACGCCTCGACCTTGTTGTTGACGGACATGAGGGTAGCCGATGAGCTCATCGGAGTATGCGATTGGCGATGCGGCTCCCTGTTGAGTGGAAATCATCGTAACTTGAACAGCGTTTGTCCGTTTATACGTGAATGCAGACGACAATCTCGACTCAAGCCACATGGCTCAATCACGTGGCTTGGGGCCTCCAGTCGAAGAATAGCCTCGTCTGCTTTCTTAGCTTCGCTTTGATCTCGGTTGACTCTCCACTCTTGCCAGTATGCTGCTACGGATTCGCCCACGAGGTCACCCGTTTGACTCCTTCCTCTTCACCAGACAACTCTCCTCACGAGCTCAGCGTGTCCTCTCGGCTCTCAACCTCCCGACTGACGACCAACCCATAGCCGGCGTCTTCGATGGCCAATGGTCTGGCACTGGTGATGTCCTTGAGAGCAGATGTCCTGCTACTGGCGAGATCATCGGGCGTGTCCGAGGAGTGAGCTTGTCATGAGATCTCTTTGCTCAGCTGACGACGTGGACAAGGCGACGGTAGAGGAGACATGTCTGGCCATCTCGCGAACGACCCAAGCTGCACGAGCTGTGCGAGCCATGCCTGCACCCAAACGAGGAGAGGTGATCAGGCAGATGAGGGAGGCTTTGGCTGCCAAGGTTGGTGAGCTAGGGGATCTGGTGACGTTGGAGATGGGGAAGATTAAGAGTGAGGGGAAGGGTGAGGTGCAAGAGGTTAGCGGCTACTGGTACCCTCGGAAATCAAAGCTGACGAGAACAGTTCGTCGACATCGTGAGTCGGCCTGGGTAGCTTGGACTGAGGAGTAGTGTGATTATGCGACCGGGTTGTCGAGGTCGATGGCGGGGCGAGTGCTGCCTTCTGAACGGCCGGAGCATGTCATCTACGAGAGTGCGTCTGGCACCATAAGGACCCTCCTTCCGCTGAGTCTGAATAGTTCCGAATCCTTTGGGTGTTGTGGGGATCTTGTCGGCTTTCAATTTCCCGGTGATTGTTTGAGGACTGGACTTGAGGGCGAGCTCATCGTTGACTAATATGACAGGCAGCGGTATATGTGAGCTAGCACGAAGATTCAGTGGAGCCTTGATTGACTGGAACTTCTTTTGGTCCTGATCAGGGATGGTACGGCTTTCCGGTCTTCACAACTTCGTCCTGCTCACTGCTGGAAATTTTAGGAACATGACGATTGCTTTGGCTACCGGGTGAATGAGGGAACCTCTGGCCTGGAGAATGTGGGTTGACGAACGCCAGAAACGCGACAATATGGAAGCCTGCTCCATCTACACCACTGTAGGTCGATTCGGTCACTGGGCCGTCGTGGTACCTATAAACACCCTACCCTTCCAGCTGCGGCATTGCCATCACCAAGGTCCTTCAACCGGTCCTCGAGGCGAACGGACTTCCTGGAGCCGCGACGAGCTTGGTCTGTGGAGGTGTAGAGGTGGGCAAGGAGGTCGTTGGAAGCAGCGAAGTCAATCTTGGCGAGTACGCGTGGCGCTCAAGCTGCTTCGTCTGATCAGCGGCAATAGTCAGCTTCACCGGCAGTGAAAGAGTGGGCAAAGAGGTTGGCAAAGCGGTGCAAGATCGGTTCGGAAAGGTCAGTCCGCTTGGTTCGAGGACGATTTTCCGCTGAGAGGCTGCGAAGTCGCTACTGGAGCTAGGCGGAAACAATGGTTCGGCTTTCGCTTCCAGTGATACATCGGCTGATAGCGCTGCGAAGCCGTCGTGGTCGAGGCGGATGCCGACATCAAGCTGGCTCTGAAAGCCGTCCTTTTCGCTGCTATCGGAACAGCGTATGCCCTGTCATAAATCATGGCCCTCCCTGACCCGCCTCAGAGGTCAGAGATGTACCTCGACCCGTCGACTCCTCCTCCACCGGTCCATATCGTCCCAATTTCTCGCCATGCTCCTCCCACTATACGACTCGGCCGAACGCACACCTCAGCTGCCAATGGGCGATCCCCTCGACTCAGACACCCTCATCGGACCCCTCCATGCGCCGGGAGGAATTGAGCTATACGAGCGGACTCTAGCGGGTGTCGTCGGGCGGGGCGGCGAGATTCTGACCAGACGGCATGGTCGAATACCTGATGGACCGGAAGGCTGGGCAGAAGGCAGTGGAGGGAACTGGGTCTGGCCGGTCGTGGTCCGCCCGAAAATTGAGGATCCTTGTTGGCGGGAGGAGACCTTTGCTCCCATACTCTATGTCACCGAGTTTGAGACATTGGAAGAGGCGATCAAGTGAGTCGCTGCGAGGCGAAAAAGGCTAATGCTGACCACGATAATGATCAGAATCAACAACTCGGTACCCCAGGGGCTATCGTCTTCGTTGTTCACGAGCAATCTGCAGAGCATGGGCAAGTGGCTCGGACCGGAGGGCAGTGATTGTGGATTAGTGAATGTGGGCCATATTCCGAGCACATCAGCCTGTCCTGATGGATGTAGGTCAACGTCGGGACCAGCGGAGCTGAGATCGGCGCCGGTTTTGGAGGGTGAGTGCCATTACTCTTTTGATATAGTGAGCACTGTTTTGAGCACGTGTGCCTCAGTAACAAATCGACCGTGAGCTCAATGGTAGAACGGTATGAAACAACTCTGATGAGATCGCAGGGATGGGGACGCGAGTCTGGGGGTGATGCGTGGAAGCAATATGTGCGATGGTCTGCTGTATGTCCAATCGCCTCTCTGCTCGATATCTGCTGAGATGAGCCTGGAGGCGACGGTGAATTACTCGAGCAAGCTCACGCTCGCTCAGGGTGTCAATTTTGGCATCAGTGGATGAGACTGTCATTGAGGCATGAATGCGACTTTGGGCGTGCAAGACGGCGAGGATCGTCTCCTGTACAGGGATTGCAGCCGGCGGATCTGATGACGGGAAGCGACTTGTTCGCAATTTGACAATCGCTGTATCCGCATAAAATTATCAATGGCACAGACCCTGCTTTCTGTCATGGAAACCCCAGGTTTTCACAAATAAGCATTACGTGTCGATACACTGTTGGAGTCGCAGATACATGGGATAATGCGAAATCCTAAGAGGAGAGGAGAATTAAGGATGAAAATCAAAAGTCTAGTAGGGACGGGGCCGTAAATCAACGCTTCGACCACCTGAGGAATCGCGCCGCCACCAGCAAGACGCCTACGTTGAACAGGCAGAACGCGACCTGTGCCATACGATAAGCTTGATCGTAGCTGGAGCAGTAACGCTGACGTAGATTCCGAAGTCTCGCCATCTGGTATTGTACGACATCTCGAGGCCGTTATAGAAACTATCTCCTACTCTATACTGGCAGAACTCGCAGTCCTCCGTCGCATTCGGGTTGTTGAGGTAGCCGCCCATGTAATCGGTGAACTCGCCGGCCCATTGATAGCATGTCTGTCCGCTGGGTGCGGCTGACGAAGTCAGTGACATGGGCCAAGTACGTGGAAGGACTGCTAACAGAAGAGCTTGTACTCGTTGGACTTGCACACAATCGGGACATCGTGAAGGGCGGACGTGACGAGACCGCTGGCACCCGGGATCAGACTCAGGCATGGCTCATATCACTCTACTGACCTGACGAGTCTTGTAAACGGGTCTAGCTGATACATCCTGAATTTATGATCGTCAGCGTGACCATCGGTAGCAGAGGCAATTTCTGACCAGCTGCGCCAGAAGTAGGGCAGGGTGGCCGGGGGAGCCGTCACACCACAGAAAGTCTGCCACAGCTGTCAGTAAACCAGTGTCAGTCCACAGGGATCCCACTTACGGTGAAGAGTACGAGCAAGAACGGGTTACTGAGAGACATAAGCTGCGTGCTCGCTTTCGTCAACATTGCAGACTCACAACAAGGCCGCGATGATGATAGAAGGCGAAAGTGCAGCAAGCGCCTGACCAAGCGTAACGGAGTAGACCTCGGTCAGGAAGATCTATCATATAATCAGGTTGACAGAATTTGGTTCCCGCAAGTACGTACCATTAAGAAGGAGTAGCCAGCTCGCGACGACGATTTCGGGAAACCAACTCCGTAGTATCTATACACAGGTTCAGAAGACCGTTGCGAGCCCAAGCGCCAGACGCACAGAAGAAGGAAGAAAGCAACGGCACAGCCGAGCGAATAAGCTGACGCATGGAATAAGCTCAGTTCCGCATTAACGAAGACAGTCACGAACGCATCTCAGCCACCAGCTGAGTTGCCGCGAATATGGTCGAGCTGTACATCTTGGAGCTCGCCTCGCGCTGCAGCGTATGAGCAAAATGTGACGATTTGCCAGGTGGCAATGCGCTCACGTTGAAGGTCATTCTCGACATAATGTATTGCGGCTCAATCTGGGCTAAGACCAGGGCGGGCAGAATAGTAGCCTTTAAACAACCTATCAGGATCGGATCATTTTGAGCACCAATCCGCTTACGAAGAAGATGGCGAAGACGCGGTACTGCAGTGATTGCAGGGAGTTGTCGAGTTGCAAGAAGGTGAGCGTGACGACCAAGGCAATGGCGATATGCGCATAAAGACGGGTCCATTGGTAGTCGGCATTGCTATTGGTCATGGCTCAGCGAATGCCGGAATGGAATGAGAGCAGCGTACCGCCATAATGCGATGTTGGCTAGGGGGAATGAGCATCAGCTCGTGTTGCCATTCACAAAGGTGCCGACCTACTCCTGCCGAGAACGACGCGTAACTGGAACATGAAGGACGTGGCGTATTCGCCGCGGTTGACAGCCTCCTCACCGGGCTGCGCGATCGCATCGGCCTTGAGGACCTCGATTTCCCGCTTGACCCGTTCGTACTCCGGCGATTTCCTCCACTTTTCGTGCCAATCGCCGCCACCCATTCGCTTGCGAGATCCCGCACCGATGGCTTCCAGCACGAATTCTGCGGGATTGGCAGCTGGAGGTACGGGAGCACCGTTTCTCTCGAGGTATTCGATAAGAACCTTCGAATCTGCATAAACATGTCAGCTTTGTTGGGATGATCCGCTTATGACCTGCCCTGGCCGATGTCGCCGAAGTAGACCGTCTCGCCACCTGAGCGGTTCTAATTAGCTTGCTGGTACTTTGATCCCATTGTGATACGCGCCTGATTGCAAAAGAAGGAGACGATCGAAGCTCTGAAACAGCAATGCGCTAAACAGGATCAGACCAACAGCCAACCGTGGAATGATTCTGGCCTATTTCGGCTGATGGATAGTGCAGAGAATCTTCTGCCCAGCAGCTGTGAGCTTACGCAAGAAGCGGACGATGTTATAGGCGCTCTGCCCATCGAGACCACTGGTCGGTTCGTCAAGGAAGAGAAGGAGTTCAGGCTTGGCCGCCAATTCGACACCGATAGTCACTCGTTTCCTGGCTGGATTGCGATCTCCGTTACTGCAATTCTCTACCGACGACAAACGCCCTACCTTCGACTGAAAGACCGAAGCCCCTGAAGTATTATCAGTTTGGTCACTGGGAATGAGAGGAGATGTGACTGACGGGAAACCGATCATCCCGTCCGCTAAGTCTTGCAGTTCGAGTAGTTCGATGATGTCCTCGACATATTCGTTCTTCTCTTCGACCGACACGCTCTGCGGCTGCCTAAGGTGGGCGGAGAAACGCAGCGCCTCGCGGACGGTCGTCGTCCATTCATGAGTGTCCTGAGGCAAGGTCAGCCGGACTCAGTGGATCAAGTAGAAAGAGTACGAGTTGCTCGGCATAGGCGCATCCTCTTTGAAAATCTTTCCCGACGGGGCGTCCGTTCATCAGAACGTCGCCGGATATCACACCAACAGTCTTTCTGCTCGCCAATACATCGAGGAGGGTGGTCTGATCAGGACTGTTAGCGATGCGAGCCGACTCAGGATCTTCACTGACTTTACCAGCGCCAGAAGCACCCATGAGAGCTGTGAGAGTCCCGGGCTTGACGTATCCGTAGACATCGGTCAAGAGCTGCCTTTGACCACCAGGAACTGACACATGGTAGTTCTGCAGGACGTCAGTAGGGTTCGACGTCTCCTCGCTGCAGGGGCAGACTTACGAGGCCTTCCTATGAGCAAGATCAACGATCAGCAAAGGGGATGATGCTTCCTGAGCGACATACCCAGGTAAAAGGCTGAGGCTTCATACTGAGCGCCGAGAGATCCTGCCGCAGCTCGCCTCGTCGGTAAGCCTCGCGACGCCCCGCCAGACGCTCATTGGCCGCCTTGTGCTCTTTGTCCTCTTTCTTGAAGACAACGATGGCAAGATGTCCAGCCTGCAGATTTCAGCACAATCGAACAAATCGAACAATGGGACTACGAGAGCGGTAGCTCACGCCCTGTGCGAGAAGCTCGATCTGCGAGAATCGATGAGCCTGTGACCCGGAAGAAGCAAGTGCACGCACACAGAGCATTTGCAAAAACATGAAGAAGGCCCAGAATCCAAGCAAAATACCAAACTACGAATGTTTAGCTAAGTTCGTCAGTCGCTGAGGTTTACATACGTTCCGCCAAATGTGGTCCTTCTTGTAAGTGAAGGCAGCCTCCATGTACGTCGTGCCAGTCACGGAGTTCACGCCAGCACCGCTACCAGCAATCGAGCACGATTGGTCCGGACCGACCATATTGCTGCAAGCCATCAGCGAAGCCTGAGTTGACGATGATCAAAACTGACGGGTAACCGTTGAGACCTTTTGCCGGAATATTTCGGGGGATCGTAAACGCCGAGTCGCAATTGAGCTGAAGCAGAATTCAGCTATGGCTCCGACCGGCTACGAGGTAAGGTTTACGTTGATTCGGCTGAACTCGTTTGCGAAGATCGCCTCATAGCCGTAGCTGGAAGACAAGAGAATGAATTTTGTGCGTGACGCAAGGAACTGGTGCATACCTCAAGGGGTTCAAGTCTATTATTTGAAGTCAGCAAATGTGGTTATCGCCAAGGGACATCTCCGGAAACTCACAGAAAAGCCAGAACTATCTCGTCCGGCGTCAGCGGATTGCTCGTGGTGAAGCTCAAGCTCCCAGGGCAGATTTAGCTGGGACTTACCAGCCTGCGAAGGCTATCAGCGGGTATCTGAGTTGCGATGTGGATTACTTACCATCTTTTCATAGCATTGACAGGTATCAAGTAGCTGCAGAGATTCGTAAGTCCGAATGGTGAAGCAGTCAAGATCTTACCCCGTGTAAGTCACCTTTGGAAAAAAAACAAGCTCTGGTCAGCTCCGACAAATGACCAACGATTCCTGAAGACTGACCATGATGGATATGAGCACACTGGCCAGCCTCGCGGCGACGTTGTAGTCCTTGGTAGCCACCCCAAGCGTCCGGAAGAACCCACTCATCACCCTGTGACCACATCAGCGGAGTCGAGTGGAGGAGATTGATGCCTCACATGAAGGTGATGAAGACGAAGAGTTAGAAGATGAAGAAGGCGCCAGCCGAGCTGTACAATCCACCCATGAAGTACAGGATGATGGAAAAGAGGAAGATATTTGACGAGTTGAAAGGCACATCGGAGAGGACTGACGCCGCCGCCTGATGGGGATTAGCGAGAGTCAGCGAGTGATCAGGAGAAGGAGCATACAAAGGCGGCGGGACGGTAGAAGCGGTAGCCGAC
>JAABUV010005875.1_pt1 | contig 13702 bp, 15 predicted proteins | sample 5559971 | NCBI WGS metagenome assembly JAABUV01 (sample SAMN10711881, study PRJNA513362) | rock metagenome | isolation source: Antarctica rocks | place: Antarctica: Victoria Land, Knobhead nord | collected 2015-12-19
CTTGCTGCTTCTCGTATGCTTTGCCCTGGTTGACTTCCTGCTCCGTCCGCGTCCGCATGTAGGTGTCGTAGTTGCCGCCGTAGTACATGAGCTGCTTGTCGCGCATGTCAAGCATGTTTGTGCAGACGCCGTTCAGGAAGTCCATGGAGTGGGAGACGAGGATGAGCGTGCGGTCCCACTTCTTGAGGTACTCTTCCAGCCACACGCAGGCCTCGAGATCCAAATGTGCGGTGGGGTCGTCGAGAAGAAGGAGCGAAGGCCTGACGAAGAGTGCTTTCGCGAGCGCGACACGCATACGCCATCCACCTGACATGTCCTTCGTCTTCTTGTCCATCGTCGACTTGTTGAAGCCGAGACCGGTGAGAATCAGGCCAGCACGGGTGTGGAAGGTACTCGGGTCCATGTCGTCTATCTGCTCATACAGTATCTCGAGCTTCGGGCTGTCCGGTCCATCATCTTCCAAGATCTTCTCTGCACGGTTCTCCATCTCTTTGAGTGCAGCCTCTGCTTGCATGACCACCCACTCGAGCGCGCCATGGTTGGAGGCTTCGGCGCCCTCGTTCAAGAGGTAGATGTCGATGTGCTCCGGGAAGGGAAATTCGCGCTTCGCGATGGCCTTGAGCAGGGTAGACTTTCCGCATCCGTTCTCACCCAACAGCCCGTATCGCCGGCCGTAGTTGACTTCGAGCGTGGAGTCGTTGAAGAGCACTTTGCCGTGGAAGACCAGTGACGCCGATGTGACCTTGACGTCTCTGCTGGCTTCGAGGGAGGCAAGCACGCCGGTTGTGACGCGGTCTGAGATGCCGTCCTTGTCCTCTTGCATTGTGAGTTTCGAGATCTTGGCCGCCGTAGCAGTGTCGACGGCATTAGGCAGAGGATTGCCGTTCGCGTCCTCCAACGCTTCATCGTCGTCGTCGCCGTTTACGGATGAAGCCTCGGAGCCAGCCTTGGACGCATTCTTCGATGCGACTTTGGAGCTGGGCGTCTTCTTCGCCGGCTTGCCGTCGGCGGCACGCTTTGCCTCACGCGCTGCTTTGGAAGCTGACACCATGTTTGCGGTTGGGGTTGTTCCAGTAGTGATTGGGGTTGAAAGGAAAGTTGCCCTCAAAGGCAGCGACTTTCTCGGTGAGCGTTGAGTGGGGCTTATCGATATGCGAGGGGTGTATTGTGGGCGGCGAGGAGCGGCGGGGAAGTCGGCGTCGTCGATACACTTCCGCGTAGTAGGTATTGGTAGTGTTATCGGGAGAGTGTAGTTTGCTTGCAGCAGTGGATTACATGTAACGCTGAGTTTGGGTGACGGTCGCTGGACAACAATTTCTTGCTAGCTTGTGACGGCATGTGAAGGGTCTTCCTCTTCGCCCTTCCGCTTGCTGTCCGGCTCCACCAGAGCCCCTCCAAATCCTCGCAGACGTCAAGCACAACTCATGTACGCTTGCGGGTGATTAACGATCATTGAATCCGCTGCACCAGATCGCTATGCAGTATCCTGTACGCGAACGAGGAAGTCTTATAGTACAAACGTAGCTCTCGACATATATGCAGTCCGCCCTACACCTTCATCGGACTCTCCGCCGCCTTCTCCCTCCCATCCCACACCTTCACAGCACTATCGAACATCTCTCTCGCACTAACCCTACTCCCCAACCGTGCACACAGCAGAAAAGCACCACTCAGCTTCCGATGCAGACTATACGTCTCCTCCGGCGGCGGCGCCAACCTCTCCCTCAGCATCAATCCGATATTCGCCCGTACCCGATCCGTGATTGTCTGTCCCTCAAAGTTGTACACCTCGGGCGCGCTCTCCGCAAAAGGCTCGGCGAGCACGAGCACACTGTCAACATGTGCTTTAGTCATCTCCTTGCTCTCGGCGCCAGTGAGGTATCCGAGTTCGATGCTCAGGTCGCGGCAAGCGGTGCGATCATTGTGAGACGCGGCGATGAGGAGCGACACGTACGGCTCCACGAATCTGGCCGGGTACTCGCGCGAGGCGCCGAAGTCAAGAAGTTCGAGTTTCTTGCTCTTGCGGTTGTAGAGGAAGTTGGTCCAGTTTGGATCCGTTTGCATGAAGCGCCACTCCATTAGCTCTCGTAGACATAGACGCAAGACCTGCGTGCCTATCCAGTCACGGTGGTCTTGTGGGAGGTCAGCGAGCTTCGTGACTCCCGTACCGTGCATGAACTCCGCAGTCAGCACACCTGGCCCTGAAGCCTCCGCAAAGATCTCCGGGACTGCGAAAGCGTGGTCCTTTTGCAGGAGTTGGCGGAAGCGGATGCAAGATTGTGCTTCTCTATCGTAGTCGCACTCCCAGCCGAGTTCTGTCCTTGCATTCGCAATTGTGCGATCGAGGAACATACCGGGTGGCAAAAGGCGGCTGGCAGTCAGTAGGAGGGAGAGGTTGTTGAGGTCTGAGTCGATGCTGTCGCGGACTCCAGGGTACTGAATCTTGACGGCGACGTCACGAGTGTTAGACTTGAGTGTTGCTTTATGTACTTGGCCGATTGAAGCCGCAGCAAATGGCTTCTCTTCGAAATGGGAGAAGAGGTCGCGCCAGTCATGCCCGAGATTCTGAATGAGGACTTGGTCCCGTTGGTAAGGAGGCATGTAGTCGGCGCTATCCTGAACGCGCTGCAAGACCGCGTTCATAGTCGCCGGGAGCACCTTCGAATCTGGGAAATCATCAGCACGTCCCAGGAAAAGGACTGCATGATATCGAGCGTACCCTGGAAACTGATCATCTGGCCCAGCTTCAAGGCAGCCCCTCTCATCCTACTCAGCTTCGCCACAAGTCGGTTCATATTGGCCTCGCTAAGAATGAGGCTACCTTCACTATTACCGCCGCCTGTCGCACGCCTGAGGCTTTCGCCCACAGCGCCAAAGGCCATACTGGTAGCTAGGCCACCGTACTGCCACAGCCGGCCGAAACGAGACGAAGGTACGCTAGATTCTCGCAGTTGGTATGGTGTTTCTGCTGGTCGGGCATCTACATCGGTGCGTGTGGGCTCGGTCTCGGGCTGAAGGATGGCTGTCAGTACATCAGTATGCTATACAGTGAGTGCGCCAGAGAGATGGGCAGACGTACCATAGCGGCCACCTCAGCGATCGATTCCGCGAGTTGCTGTGTCCCCAAATTACCTGCGGCGCTGTCGGGACGGGCGGTAGCCGACTTAGCCTGAGCCTCCCTCCCTTGTTCCCACTTCTCTCGCGCGGCGACCATCTCTGGTAAGGGCTTCGGCGGTAGTTTCTGCCTCTTGGCGTAGGGATTCTTTGCCGTTGAACCACTTTGTCCTAACATCTTCGACACTCGTGGGCTTGTGAATATGTCGGTATTGATACCCTCAGGTGCGGGTTCGTCTCCAGGCGTTGGGAACGTGTCGGAATTGAGTCTTCCCGTAGCACCATCACTTTCGCGATGCTCATCGAAATGCTTTGGAATCTTTGTTCGCGGTAAGGACGATAGCTCAGGCGAGACATGCTCGGTCCGTTCAGTGAAGGTATCCTGGCCACCTGTTGTTTGTTGTTCGCCTTCCGCATCCGCCGTCATGGAAGGTATCTGACGTTCGGCTTGCCGCTGGAGCTCACGTTTCCGAAGAGGCGACAGTGTGTCATCGCCGCGGTCTGCTCCAGCAGCATGGTCTACTACGCCGGGTGCTTCACGAGCCACTCGTTGCCGCACATCCTGTGTCCTCCCATCCACTGCTCTCCCATTGATACCCTGCGTTGGCACTCCCACTGGATCAGATGTTCTCGGAGCAACCTCTTCCCCTCTCGCATCTGCCGGTCTCCGCTGCTGTTGCCATGTTGGACCTGTTTCATTGAACCTGCTCGCCAACTCGACCGCCACTGCTGCTGTGACCGTGACTCGATCTGTCTGATGTTTGACCGCCTTTGCCAGACTTGAGGTCTGGGTGTAGACGTCCCATTGCTGTCGACGTAATGTAAAGTGCTGCTTGGCGACAGATGATCCAGCATTGACGAGCTTGGCAGCGTCGAGAAGGCGCTTGCCGGCCATAAGAGCAAATTGCTAGTTTTATCGTGTCATTGCAGAATTATTCGTACATCCAGCTCGTGCGATGTACCTTCACAAAAGACCGTGAACGCGACGTTCCCAAAGTTATAAGGCAGGGTTGCGTTCATGGATGACCTCGATATATTTCTACGATTCGTGACTTGACATGTCCTCCAATTGCATGACTCGTGCGTGATGATAGATCAACTCTCACCTCAATAGCCGCACATTCTAAATCCATGATACCTCAGACTCCCACCCACCATGGCTGAAGTTGCAACACGACCCACCGAGACCACGCCGCTCGCGATCTTCGAGGACACCTCTTTGCCAGCAGACACCGCCCTCACCACCACCAGCGCCACCACCGACCTCACTGCTCCAACCCGCAAGACCAAAATCATCAAACGCAAACGCCGACCCGCACGCCCCCAACAGGACCCCGCGACCTTCAAAACCGAACCGCCGCCTCAGACGGGCACCATCTTCAACATCTGGTACAACAAATGGTCCGGCGGTGATCGCGAAGATGCCTTCTCCTCAAAACATCAGGCCAAGGGAAGATGCAACGTATCTAGGGACAGCGGCTACACTCGCGCGGACAAGGTACCAGGTTCCTACTTCTGCCTGTTCTTCGCGAGGGGACTGTGTCCACGGGGACAGGACTGCGAGTACCTGCACCGCTTACCCAACAGCCGGCTGGGCAAAGAAGGCGAAGGAGCTGGGCTGGGCGACATATACCCCTCGAACGTCGACTGCTTTGGCCGAGACAAATTCAGCGACTACCGCGACGACATGGGCGGCGTGGGCTCCTTCATGCGGGTAAACCGCACCCTCTACATCGGCCGGATACACGTGACGGATGATATCGAAGAGGTGGTAGCGCGGCATTTCGCCGAGTGGGGACAGGTAGAGCGGATACGAGTCCTGCCTTCTCGCGGCGTGGCATTCGTGACGTACACCCATCTCGCGAACTCGGAGTTTGCGAAAGAGGCTATGGCGCATCAGTCGCTCGACAATGACGAGACGCTGAATGTGCGGTGGGCGACTGTGGATCCTAACCCGGTCGCGCAGAAGCGGGAGGCGCGGAGGGTGGAGGAGCAGGCTGCGGAGGCGATCAGGAGGGCGTTGCCGGCGAGTTATGTGGCGGAGCTGGAGGGTAGACGGTACGAAGGTGCTGATCCGGATGAGGAGAGGAAGCGGAGGAAGATTGAGGGGAGCTTTGGGTTGCAAGGGTATGAGGCGGGGGACAAAGTGTGGTATGCGGCGGAGAGGGCGAGGATTGAGAGTGGTGGGGATAGGCAATTACTCGAGGCGCCTGACGAGCGGGCGGATGGGGGTGTTGCTTTGCAGCAGAGTGAGCCTCCGGAGGATACTGGCCTGCTTGGAGCGTCGACCCTTGCGGCACTGCAGGGTTTCCGGGCAGGACCGAGTAACGAGGCGAAGGAGCCAGATAAGGCTGCTGGACCACTCGTTGGGTACGGGAGTGATAGCGATGACGAGTAACGTCGTGCGCGATCAATCAATCCAACGAGAAGATCCTGGTGTCTGGAGCCACCCACTTACAATACGGCTTAGCGGAATCGCCGCCGTTGATACCCATTTGACACGGCGGAGAGGTCATCGAAACGATGGAATTGAGACGTGTACCATAGCTGTACAAAGGAAGGGTAACCCACACTCGCCGCACAAGCCGCCCTGGTAACACAATGCGTTACTCCAAAATCCAGAAATCCGTCCACATCGTAAGCGGCCGTTGTCCAAAAGAGTCGGGTACATCGTCAATTCAAGCATCCACAAGCAATCAGCCCCCTCCACCTCCGCCGCATCCGCCGCCTAAGAGAAGATGTTAGCGTTCGTTCGTGATTGGATCAAGGACCTCACTCAAACTAACCACCTCCTCCACCACATCCTCCGCCTCCACCACCGCAACCGCCGCCTCCTCCTCCGCCTCCGCAGCCGCCCTGTGCAACGGTCAGTATAAGATCGTCCGGCAGAACACCTCCGAGAGGATATCGAACTTACAGCAGCACCACCAGCACACCCTCCAGCGCCTCCACCCCCACAGGACCCAGCGGCTACACCGCCTCCGCAAGTTCCGGAACAGCAGTTACCCACTGCTCCGGCGCCGACGGCCATGCATCCCGGCGTGACGGGGTAGTACATGGGCGAGTAGGGCATGTAGCCTCCGTATGGCGAGTAAGCGGGGATGTAGACAGGATAGCCCCTAGATCAACCGTCAGTGCTCAACGAACGCGACGCTGCGGCCAAGAGAGGCGACTAACCAAGCATCACTGTAATAGTAATCCTCCCTCTTCGGCTCCCTCCTCCCACTCTTCCTCGCCCTCGCACAAGCCTTCCCATAAGCCTTCTCCAGCTCTCCAGCCTGCTTGTTAGCTCTCTCAGTGTACTTGTGATCATCACTCGGCCTCACAGCGTTATGCGCAGAGATATGCACGCTCTTGCTCGGGTCCTGCTCGACTTTATGCACGAGCGCGTTGGCCGTGCGCGCCTGCGAGCCGTTGAAGAGCCGGCTCGCGGCGCTCGTGTGGCTTTCGCGCGTCGCTTCGCAGTACCAGCAGGTGCATTCCGAGTAGGGCTCGTCGTAGAGGCGTTGGTAGGTTTTGCTTGTCCAGGCGAAGGCGTCGTTGAGGGCCGTTTCGGCGACTTTGTCGTCGTGGTCGATAAATTGCTTTGTGTTGATTACTGTGTAGTTCAGGTAGCCGTATCTGAGAGTAACGAAAGGTTAGTGGGTGTCTCAAACAGTCTCCGGAGGATGAGGATCGATATGCTTACGGTGATAACTGATGGGTGTGCCAAGCCAAGTCGACGCTGTTGAGCATGAAGTATTAGCCTTGGGATGTTCTCATGAAAGATTACACTCCGGACTTACTCAAGTGTCGGCACGGCCATGTGCAGACGATCGGCCATGATCCCGACAAAGCGTTGATACTTCGTCAACAGTCTGCCCATGGTGCTGGGAAGCGCAGGCGAGTGCAGCCAGTCGATATTGTGCATCTTCTCAATGAAGCTGCCTTGTCGGATGACCGCGCCCACAAGATCGAGAGCGAAGGGTGAGCTGTTCTCCCAGTACCGACTCATCATCCTCCGAATTGCAATCTTCTGTGCTCGATCCAGACGAGTACTTAAGCTCTGTCGAACACGGCGCATGTATGATCGATCGCGCAAGGCCTCCTCGATGACACCTCGGATGCTTGTCATATTCTGATTGAGACCTCCGCGATTTAGGTATTGTGAGTCCACGATGGTCTTGCCCAACCCCTCGTACAGAAGATCGTTCGGCAGCAGATTCATACCCTTCCAAGAGCCATCCTTGTGGCCGGCGACCTTGCCCGGAAGGCCATCGAGACCGAACAGGGTGCCGCCGAGAGGCAATCCACGCTCGAGAAGGAGTTGTACGTCTCCGCAGAACTTGGCTGCCTTCAGACGCTGGTGTGTCCATACTGTCTTAGGGCACGTTGGACAATCAGCGTAGAAAACTGGGTCACAATAGCCGGAGCCCTGACTCAGCACCGCGTCGATTGCCGCAGGAAGCATCGATGTGGTGTACTTCTCCTTGGTTCCGTACGCTGATACGGTAGTCCACGGCACCATGATGGTGGTCTTGCAGGAAGGACAATCCATCGCTTTGTCCCTCGCGTCAGCAAGGTTGTCGTACGGTAACATGGTGGACGCTGTGAACAGTGACTCCGCTTCATTGTCGGGTCGGTAGGCGAACGTCTCCGAGTTGATGCAATCTGCGACGGACTTCCACGGCATATTGGTGTGCCACAGGGACATCCTTCCGAGGCGTAGGCAGTCTTCCAGATAGGCTCTTGGGTTCAGCATGTAAGCGTGCCACACCAACAGTACTAACGAGTATCAGCCCTGAATAAAACGTGGGAAGGCTACAAGCATCAATCTTACCATCGACAGGAGGCAAATTGTGCGCTTCGAATCGCAGTGGCGGGTTCGCTGGACCAGGCTCGCACAACAGGCCTTTCTCGCCGTCGCTTTGGATCTGCGAGACACGAGCCATCTTCGCATCCGGCAGTAGGGCGTGGAGCCATGCATCGAAACGGTCAACAGCGCGAGCCAGGTAGACGGCCCAGCGCCGTTCGGCAACCTTGGCCAGCAGTTCGGCAGCCAGGGCGCCCTCGGACTCGTGCGAGGTGACTACGCTGTTGTTGATGCCGAACAAGCCGTCCGTTGAGCCGATCTGTTGTCGTAGACGGTAGAAGCACTCCAGCAGCTTCAGGTGAGCGATGACTTCCTCGGACGAAGGGAAGTCGTCCTGGTTCTTCTGGTCGAGGCTCAAGTTGCTGAATCCAGCAGTAATGTCGGGTGGGTCAAGGATATTTCCCTCCTCGTACCCCGGAGGAGCGTAGGAAGGCGGCGGCGATGGGTTGACCGAAGGGTTGCGTTCGGCCTCAGCCTCGGCCTCCTTCTGCTTCTCCGTCTTTTCGGAGCGCGAGAAGACCTTGGATAGGCGTGAAGGCATGGTGGATTGGGTGGGAGGTTGGATGGATCGAGGGCATACAACGATTCAGTGGTCAAATAGATGGCGGAGTTGTAGATATGGACGACGGAGATGCAATACTACGGGCATTGCTGATATACAACTGGAGAAGGTTCGCATCAGGAGAGATGCTGTACCTGGTACCTAGGTAGTCACTGGATCACAGGCGAGGTCACAGCCTTGAGATCGACGCTCTTTCGTCCGGGCGGCTGTGCCAAAGGCCTGAGGTTGACGTGGTGTGTACCTCGAGCCACGCCGTGAGTATCTCCAGCCCACCGACTGGCTGCCGTGCGCGTAATAGCAACAGGACATGTCACTCCAAAGGTGAGGTGTGTGATGAGCATCTGCTGCAAGAGGAACATGAAGCGAGGCTGTGTCTTTTAGCTCCTTCTTGGCGTCTTCTGGCGTGATCGACAACTGCGCGCTTGGACGCAAGAAGCATTGCCTCGTGGCTTAGCCTCAGGGCTTGGCGCATCAGCATGAATTGGAAGTGAATGTAAACCGGTGCTTGCAAATTCGACATTGTCATTATTGACGTAGGCAAAGACGGGTAATGTGCCGCAGAGCTGACATCTCACGGCGCTGGCATGGTATGAACTACGATGTGTCCATTTGCTTACTTCGAGACCTCGAATCCAAGCAAGACGATGCTAAAGGAAACCGGCACGTGTCTGTACAGACATGTTGCCGTGCCTTCCGTTTCGTGTTGAAATTCGGCACAGCTCCATACCTTGGCGTACACAATGCTGCATAGTCCGCCCGGGACCTGCGTAGTGTAAGCGATCCTCAAGCTCCAGACGTTCGGAACGAGCTTGCTCTAATACGGGTCCATCCATGATCAGAGCCGTATAGTCGATGACTCGAAAGGCATTCATTTAGCGTGACATCGCATATCTCGCGCTGAAAGTGAGACGGAGGCGCAGACGAGCAATGCCGTCCATCACCATCACCGGGCTTCCACTAACACGACGGCAGACGTAGAATTAGCAGCATCCGGCCTTGCACCACTGGGAGTTCATCACCCATGGCGGATTTTCGTTATCTAACTCCAGCACTGCCTAGAACTGGAAAGACAGCGTACTCGTAAGCATGCTTATAGCTGCTTGCCCATAAACTTTCGTTTCTGAAAGCTAAGCCACCACTGCCGTCCTTGTCAGTAAAGTTTGGTTGCAAGTCACGCAGAATATTTACCTTGCTTGGTTGCCCAGACCCATCCGAGTATACCCTATTTAGCAGTCGCATCGCCAATTCCTGCCGCATCTGCATAATATACTGCCTCAATATCTCCGCCTCATTGCGATCCTTCGGTGCCTCAAACGCCTGGTTCAGCGGAAATCCAGCATCGCCGGGTATCGCAAAGTTCGTGTCCAACGCAACATTCATGACGCTCTTCTCGGCATCTCTCCGCGAATTGCCAGGCCGGATCTTAGACAGCGCTTCGGAGACGAAGAGGATGCCGTAGATAAGGACGCGGTCTGCCGGGCCCTTGACTTCGAAGTTGCGGAAGAAAGTGTTGGCTCGGAAGAGGGAGAGGATCTCGTCTAGCGGGTCGTAGGATGTGTGAGAGGGTTCGATGTCTAGCTCGGTCGTGTCGGTGATCTGTGGTAATTGCTGCGCCGGTCCACGAGTCCGTGTGCGAAGAGGGAGGAGCGCGAAGTTGCCTATGACTTGTTGATTGGGTTCGTCCAGGAAGACGCTGTGGTAGGCCGGCATGGCTCAATGGCTCGATTGATACACTAGGTTTGCGTTGGGCGTAGCAGTGCTGAGTTTTCGTCCGAATTACATGTACGTGCCAATTATTGTGATGCGTGGGCTGTGTCTTTGCAAAAGTGTCGAAGTGCTGAAGGTGATGTCGCGGCTCAAGTCGGTCTTCAAGACGACCACAGTTGGAGCCTCAGGCATTCGAGGAGCGCAAGCACTTTATGAGGACGACGCGCCGTACGACGCGTCTTTCCGACCAGGACCACTACAACACCCAGACCATAGGTGACACGATGTCGGACTACGAGGATGACATCGATATGGAAGATGCGCCCAGGGCGACCTCCGAAGTCTTGTTCTCCGCCGCCAACACCGACTCCAAAGGCAAACGGAGCGCAGCGAATCTCCCAGTAGAAGCAGAAGACACACTGCCATGGGTGGAAAAATATCGACCGGCCTCGCTGGCGGATGTCAGTGGACACCAGGACATCCTCGCGACCATCAACAAATTCGTGGACACGAACAGATTACCGCATCTCCTACTGTACGGCCCCCCCGGCACAGGCAAGACGAGCACAGTTCTGGCATTGGCGAGGAGAATCTACGGCAACAGGAACATGCGGCAGATGGTGCTGGAGCTCAATGCCTCGGATGATCGAGGTATTGACGTCGTGCGGGAACAGATCAAGACATTCTCTTCTACGAAACAAATCTTCGCCGGCAGCTTCGACAAAACGCAGAACGACAGCATCGCGAACTTCAAGCTCATCATTCTAGACGAAGCAGATGCAATGACATCTGTCGCGCAGATGGCGTTGCGCCGTATCATGGAGAAGTACACCGCCAACACCCGGTTCTGCATCATTGCCAATTACACCCACAAACTGTCGCCGGCATTGCTGTCCCGGTGTACGCGCTTTCGATTCTCACCCCTCAAGGAAGTGGATATCCGACGGCTAGTCGACAAGGTGATCGACGAGGAGCGCGTCAACATCGCAGCAGATGCAACAGACAGCCTGGTGACGTTGTCCAAGGGCGACATGCGCCGAGCGTTGAACGTGTTGCAAGCATGCCACGCCTCCTCAACACCACTGAACATACCAGGTCAACCCGTGCAAGACAGTAAAGACGTCAGACACGACCTCATCACCCTGGAAACGATCTACGACTGCATCGCCGCGCCACATCCGGCAGACATCAGCAACATCATGCAGACGTTGCTCACGACGGCGAATGTGGGCTCTTGTCTCAACACCATCAACACGCTTAAGCGCACCAAGGGGCTCGCTCTGGCCGACATCCTGACTGCGCTTGGCGAGCAGCTCGCGGAATTGGAAGTGCCGACTCAAACTCGCGTAGCGTGGCTGGAGGGTCTGGCCGAGATTGAGTACCGGCTTAGCGGTGGCGGTAGCGAGACAATACAGACGGGCGGACTAGTTGGTGTCGTGAGGAATGGGGTGGGGATGATGGAGAGAGCAGGGGCGTGAGTAGTGATATCGTCGTATGCAATACTTGATAGCGTTCGAAGCGAGGCGCAAGAGCTAGCCTTGCGGCGAAGACATGTGAGAAGTCACGGCCTACATCGCATTACAAAGCTAAAGCATCCACCGAGCTCCTCAACATCACACGTTCCACCCACCATCAACCGAGTAAATGGCCCCCGTCACAAACGAGCTCTCATCGCTCAACAAAAACGCAATCACCTTGGCCACCTCCTCCGCGTCCGCCCGTCTCGCAATCGGCAGACTCGCCATTCTCTCGTCCAGCACTCCCCCCGCCAGCGCCGCAGCCTGATCCAGCATCGGCGTATCGATGAACCCCGGCGCAACGGCATTCACACGAATACCTTTCTTCCCGCTCTCGACGGCGGCGACTCTCGTCAAAGCTACTACGCCGTGCTTGCTGGCGCAGTAGGCTCCGCTGCTCGCTTGGCTGCGGAGCCCGGAGATGGAGGCTGCGTTCACGATGCTGGCGCCCTTGGTCATGAGTTTGAGTTCGGCTTTGAGACAGTGCATTACGCCCTGTGGAAGCGAACGTCAACCAACAGCCGTAAGGTGACGGACTGGGAAGGGGTAATGTACAGTCAAATTCACCCCGATAACAAAATCCCACACATCCTCCTCCAACTCCTCAATCGCGCCCTTCCCGAACACCCCCGCCAGATTCGCAGCGCCATCGAGTCTTCCGAACTTCTCTACCGTCGCTTTCAGCCAGTCCTGGACCTGAGAGAGCTGCCGGACATCGCACACTCGAGTAAAGACATGCTCCGGGGATGCCACGAGGCCTTTCAGGGTACCTGCCGCTTTGTCAAGGTTCTCGAGGGCGACGTCTGCTATGCTGAGTTTTGCGCCGCGTTGGGCGAGGAGCTTGGCGAGAGAGAGGCCGATTCCCGAGGCGCCTCCTGTTATGGCTATGACTTTGCCTTCCATGGGTCACTACTGATAGAACGCGATTCGGTTGGGGTACACTGAGTGGACTTGGGGGAAGCCATCTTGAGACCACGGTGGTACCAAGTACACGAGCCTGGGAAGAAGGTGTGGTTACCCTCGGTGCTTGAACACACACCCCGCGCGAAGGAAGTACATGCACCTCTGGGGTATGGAATGTTGCTGCTCATTGTGAATGCACCCGCTCTGCCCGCTCGGTCCTGGCTGATGTCTGCAGATCTCGGGTAGCGGCTGTGTACATCCGAAAGCTTCACACCTCAGTCGTCGGACGGACGATGGATCGGACGGGCCTGGCATTGCTCGCGAGTCCCGAATTTGACTACACTCAGCCTCAGATCCCTTACCTGTCTGGTGAGATAGGCACTCTCTCGGCAACCAAGCCTGAAAGCCGTCGAATTTGCAGTAGTACGTGGCTTGTTATATGATGGAATTTGAAGATTGAAGATTGACCATTATCATACCTGACCGTATAGCAGTACCTCTTTCAAGCGCCGGGAGGCAAAGTTTCTGGCAGACGCCTTCGCTATGCATACGATGGTGGTCATACTAATCGGCTGGGATGCCTACCACCCTCGCTTCGACAGCTTGTCACCCTCGCCCATATTGCCGCAGTTGATACCCACAATAGCCTCGCCCAGCCCAATCGACACCTCGGCCAACACCTTCGGGTCGTTGTAGTGCGTCGTCGCTTGTACTATGGCCTTCGCCCTCTTCGCTGGGTCGCCGGATTTGAAGATACCCGAGCCCACAAACACGCCGTCACAGCCCATCTGCATCATAAGTGCGGCGTCCGCGGGCGTGGCGATACCTCCAGCTGCGAAATTGACTACCGGTAGGCGCTTGAGCTTGGCGGTCTCCTTCAGCAGAGCCAAGTCGCACTCCAACTCCCGAGCCATCTGCCTAAGATCTGCGTCTGAAGCTGAAGATGCTCGCGCGATCTCGGCATTGACCGTTTGCATGTGGCGTACAGCCTCGACGACATCACCGGTCCCCGCCTCGCCCTTCGTCCGGATCATAGCAGCTCCCTCG
>JAABUV010005877.1_pt1 | contig 13696 bp, 10 predicted proteins | sample 5559971 | NCBI WGS metagenome assembly JAABUV01 (sample SAMN10711881, study PRJNA513362) | rock metagenome | isolation source: Antarctica rocks | place: Antarctica: Victoria Land, Knobhead nord | collected 2015-12-19
CAGCAAGCAACCCGCGATTGACGCACCTTGGCCGCGCACAGCTGGAAGCGCTGCCAGCAGCACCGCGCAGCTGAGCCCCGCCTGCAACCCAGCACGCGCGCTGCGGGTGGAACCCCTTCGTGCCATGACCCCTATGCGGCCAAGGTGCGGCGCTGCCTCCTGCGCAGCGGCACAGCATGCTCACCCAAACACCTTGCAACTCGGCACGCCCCTGGTCACCGTGCTCCTCAGCAGTCCTCTCCTGAAAGGATCCGTGCCTGCCGCAGGCCCTCCTCTCGCCTCCCTGCAGCAGGCTGCCCCAGCCCTGTAATGCAGCTGGCCACTTCCGGGTCTGACCCGCTTTGGTACAGGTGCGATAGCCTGCGAGTCGGCAGCCTTGCAGCACCACGACAGCCGCTCGGCAGCCAAAATTCTCGGTTTGCCGAGTCGAGTCGGAGCGCGGGGATTCCGAATGCGTAACCTGCCCGGTCTAGGGCTACGAGGAGGCGGCTGCTGAGTGCGCGGCTTGGTCCCTGAGCAGGAAAGAGTGGTGGCCCTGACCGTGCGCGGGCGCCAGTAGTTAGCTGCTTGCTGGTGCGGAGGCTGCGGAGGTGCTTGCGGCCTAGTTGCCACTCCAGCGCCGGCCGTCAAGATGGCGGACCAGAATGAGAAGGCGAGCGCTCGCTTCCCCTGCTGCGAGCTCGCTCGCGCTCGCACCGCGCCTGCTCCGCTTGCCGGAGCAGCGCTCGAGCTGTTCCGCCATTCCGCCCCGCTGAGCCGGGACGCTGCGGCGCGCGCAGGCTTTCCAGAAGCAGCTGGGCGTCAACATGGGGTGCGCGCCCCGCCTCCGTGTGCGGCGAGCTGGGGCGCCCGGCGTGATCAGTGCACTGTGATGTGCACACCGCAAGGAAGAGGGCCATGCTCAGCACTGCTGCGTGAGGGAGGCTCGGGCTTGGCGATTGGGTAAGAGCCGCCGCTCCTGACCGGCAGGTTCAGGAAGGTGGACAAGAGCAAGCGGATCCCGGGCAAGGCGGGCCAGCGCTACTACAAGAACGTCGGCCTCGGCTTCAAGACGCCCAAGGAGGCGATCGAGGGTGCGCCCGGGCCTGGCCAGGGCGAGCGCGGGAGCCTGCTGTCAGCATGTGGTAGGCAGGGCTGGAGCGCAGGCCTCTGACCCGCTTGCTGTATGCAGATGCGCAGCGCCGGCACCTCTGTGGGTCTGTCTGCTGACGGGCGCGCCTGCGCAGGCCACTACATCGACAAGAAGTGCCCCTTCACGGGCAACGTGTCGATCCGTGGCCGCATCTTGACTGGTGGGCGCCCAGCCCGCCCCTGCTCGCTGGCGTGTGCGACAAAGCTACTGTCTCTGTCACATACTCTCAGGGCCCTTGCGCTCAGGTGTGCTGTGCGGGTGCAGGGATTGTAAAGTCGACAAAGATGCACCGCACCATCATCGTGCGGCGCAACTATGCGCACTACATCAAGAAGTATGCGAGGCGCGTCTGCACGCGCCACCTGCTCCTGGAATGCGCACCCCATGGCGCCCTGTCCCTGGAGGCGGTCACGCAACAGCCGCTGCCCCCGCTGCAGGTACGAGAAGCGCCACGGCAACATCCCGGCGCACGTCTCGCCCTGCTTCCGCGTCAACGAGGGCGACACCGTGACCATCGGCCAGTGCCGGTGCGGCGCGGCGCTTGCAGGCCGCCGACATGCCAACCTCGCTCTGGGCGTTTCTCATAGCGACAGCAACGCCCGTGTCAGCTCCGGCCTGCTTTGAGGCCCTGCTGCAACCGGCGCGGCCTGAACCTCTGGCGGCGCGCAGGCCGCTGTCCAAGACGGTGCGCTTCAACGTGCTGCGCGTCGTGCCGGCGGGCACCGGCGGCAAGAAGGGCTTCGCCTCCTTCTGAGCGGCCGACGCGGCTGCGGCCGGCGCGGCGAGGTGTGTGGTCTGCGAGGCCGCCTGCCAACGTAGGCGAGAGGGTCGTTTTGGTGTGTCCAACGTGCACTGTTTGCGGCAGAGTGGCAGCGTGTCATCACACCGGTCCTTTCCACGCACGCGCAGCATCTTTCAAGCGCTCCAATACGGCCGCTTCATACAAAGGCTGCTGGATACAGAGCTCGCTTGCCCGTGGCATACAGAGCTCGCTTGCCCGTGGCATACAGAGCCCGCTTGCTCGATACAGAGCTCGCTTGCCCGTGGCATACAGAGCTCGCTCTTTCAGCAGAGTATCAGCATGTGTTCACACGGATTCTTACCACAGTCGCGCAACATTTTTAAGCGCTCCAATACGGCCGCTTCATACAGAGACAGCTGCTGAATCAGGGACCTTGCCGGAGCGTGCTGCTTACTCCTGCCAAACAGAGGTTAGGCCAATCATTCCAGAGCCAATTGGCAAGGCTTGCAAGTCTGAGACCCCAAGTCCAGGGTCTTGCCGCTGTTACGCAGTAGCGCCTGTAAGCGAGTAGCCCCCCACTCCTCTCTCCGGCACCTGGCGTGCAAGCGGCGCTGCGGCTCAGGGCGTGCGCCTTGCGATAACTTTCGAGCCGCCACTCACGCGGTGCACCGCGCTCGGATGCCTGGCCGCACCTTCCGCGGCGTTCACAGCATCGGCCTGAGCAGTCACAAGAACCAGTACAGGTGCGCGCGCAGCGCCGCGCCCGGCTCTCCCCCACGCCGGCGCCCGGCGACGTTCCCTGAGGTCGCCTGCTGCGGGCCCCAGGCCGAGCGTGCTGCAGGGCAACTGGGCCGAGGAGCGGGGCGCCGCAGACGCGGACCCAGCTGCAGCCCCGCAGCCGCGCTTTGCGGGCCAGTCCGCGTCGCACGCCGCGCACGGGCCCCAGGTGCTGTCCGCACTCCGCATAGGCGCACCCAGGGGTGAACCAGCTGCGGCCGTGCGGATACCTGCAAGTCAGGTCCGCCGCGCGCCGGCGCAGGGCAAGTTCGGGGCGGGCATAGCGTGCCACCGGCACGACGGGGCCCGCCGCGAGCCTGCGGGGCCGAGCGCGGTAATGGCGCACGCCGACGCTCGGCAGCCGTGCTACACCACCCTCTACCAGCTGTCCTTTGGTGCGCCGCCCGTGGCCTGGACAGGAGCCGGCACCGCTGCCCGGCCCCACACACCGCATGCCGCACGCACCTAACAGGTCGGGCAGGGACCAGACGGGCCTGCGGCGCTGCAGCGGGCGCTCAGGCCCGGGGTCGCGCGCGCAGGCGAGCAGCCGGGGCGCCGCGTGCAGGAGATGCTGTGGGCGGGGCGCAAGGCGATCGACTTTGGGGTGCCCCGGCAGACGCCGCACACCGCGCTGGTGGAGGCGCGGCACGCGGCCTGGCGCGCCGACGCCGCCCGCAGCCCCTGGCGCGACCCGGTCGCCCTGGCTGCCCCGGTCTGCGCGTGCGCATGCATGGGCCGGTGCCCAAGGCGCGGCCGCAGGTATACAAAGTCATCCCGGGATGGTGCTGCCATGGGGTCCCGCGCCCGGCGCCTGCACTGCATGCGATCAGCCTGTAGCAACTGCCGAGCGTGTGCTGTAGATGCAGGGAGACGACGGCGTCCGCGGCGGCGCGGCTGGTGCGGGCGGGCGCCCGCGCAGCCACCGGGGGGCAGCCAAAGGGCGGGCCCTGCACCCGCCACTTTGACAAGACCTGGCTGCGCATTGGCCTGCGGGGCTGAAAGCCGGCGGCGTCAGCATTTGTGGCGGTGAGAGCGCTGTGTTTGGCAAGGGGCCTGCTGCGTGCGCGGCACATGCAGTATCATGAACCTTGACTGCATGTCCCCGCCCGTCCGTGGGTCCCTGCCGTGGCTGCAATGGTAGTCGCCGCTGCCAGGTCCGCATAGCGCAGCAGCGCCCGGAAGCCGGAGCTCTGGAGCCATACTCACATGAGTGACACTGCCATGATGTACGCACAGGATGCGATCGTTACAGTTTAAGCATTGAGCATGGTCGTCTTTGCATGATCCAGTCGGATGCGGCCAGGCACGCGCAGATCAGGCAGCCCTCCAAAGGCGGCGGCAGGCTGCGCGAGCACCTACAAGGCCCAGCGCGCGCAAGCGGCTTTAAGAGCTCAGCCCGCAAGCAGTGAGCCAGGCACAGAAAGTCCATGGCGGCAGCAGGACAGCGGCACACGCCTGCGACGAGGGGGTGCGACATGCAGGGCCTGGCTGGGAGGACAGGTGTGCCTGCTACGGGCATAGCTGCTGCCCTTGGGGGTGCGGGCGCGGCTGAATAGAGCAGGCTGCTTCGCTGTGGCACCGCATTTGACAGAGGCAGGCATGGCAGGCCGCCTGGGCCCGCGCGCCAGCACTGCTTCGATCGGTGCGGCAGGACATGCAGTGCGGTGGCACGACTGCTGCAGGGGAAGCCAGGGGCTGCGCAGCGAATGCGTTGCTGCACCTGGCAAAGCAGAGGCAAGACTGCCGCTCCTTGCCCGCTTGCAGACCAGGTGTAGCGCGCGTTGGTGCACTCGGCAGCCCCTGTTTATCTCGGCACCAGGTGCGTGAGTCACAGCCGGCAGTGCCGTCATTACAGCTGAGCTCAGAACTTCACTGCGGTCTGCTCACCCGCTATTTCAGACCGTCAATGGCGTGTTGAGCAGCCCTGAAGCTCTCCGAGTTTACAGGCCTTTTGACGGCGCACTGAGCAAGCCCTGAAGCGCCCAACCTCTGAACTCTGCCTGTGTTACAGCTGTCTGCAGCAGTGCCGGGTGAAAGCACACTTGACGAGGAGTAGGCAGCAACAGCAGAAAACTGCGACAAACACTATGGAGCACGCTTCTGTACATGAATATATGATGGTGGGGTCAGCAGCACCATGGTCAGCAGCACTCACCTGCTGCATGCCAGTGTATGTGCCGGCGGCCGGGGAATGTGGCCTTCCAGGCTTGGCAACTGTCCTACTTGCCGTCCTCAAGCGAGGCTCCGCAGCGCAGGATGCAAACCGCATGCAGTAGCTGGCGGGGTGTTGCCTGCGCCATGGTGTGCTGAACTATTCGCGGAGACAGGTCCAAGTTCTGCAGCAGCATGAAAGAGGCTGTCAACGGTTCCTGGTCACCTGCGGTGCTTTGCGGACAGCAGCTAGCCTGGCCCATGGTGCACGAGAAGCATGCGTTGGTACACACTGCACCTAACATGCCTACGTTCTTACTGTCAGGACAAGTTATGCTGTACAGCGCCGTCCACCAGGCGTAGAGTGCTCAGCGTCCGCCCTCCACCAGGTGAATGTTGTGAAGAGTGAGGAGGGAGGCCGAGGCCGCCAGGCAAATGTCGATGAGTCGACCTTGTCCAACTGCTTCCTATCCCTGGCCACATCTCCTCCCCTTGCCTGCCCAGCATCACAAAGCCATGGTGTGACATGCAATCTCCTACTTCTCGCCTCGTCATGCGCATGTAACAGACTAGCGTGCTCCTGGCGCGCACGGCGCCGGCTTGTGCCTTCACACCATCGTCATCAAGCCCCCTCACAGCCAAGCAGCCTCTACACACTGATGCACTCACAGACGCCTCTCAAAACACAGTCAGAGGTAGCACCTACCATGCACGCAAGTGCTACACCCAACAGACGGTTAACAGCCCTACGCGCTCTGATACAAACCCAGCTCACTTGGAGTCCCCGCTCTGCCTCGTTCATACACTGCACGGTCGCGCAAGGTGATTACCGTTCCAGAGCGGCTCACGCCGTCCACCATACGCGCGCGCGCGCGCCTGCACACCCGTCAGACCCTGCGCGGCTGCTCGCGCATCATGTACAGGACGAGCCCCGCCGCTGCCCCGACGGCGCATGAAGCTGCCACCCAGTGGGCGCTGCTCCAGCGCTCGGGATGCAGCCACTTTCCCGCCCAGTCCCCGTCACGTCCGGGAGCGGCTGTGCCGTTGCTGCCAGCTGACCCGTTGCCGGCAGTGGCTGCTGCTGCGCTCCGGCTGCCTGCGGCGCACAGCACAGCTCCGCGGTTGGATGCAGGCTACATCTGGCACCTAGCTCTTGCCAGCCCTGCCCACAGCGGCCGCAGGCTGCAGCAGTGGCAGGCATACAGTGCAGCCAATGGTAGTGCTGCATGGTACGGCTAACGGTAGCAGCATGCAAGGACAAGGCAGCACGAGGGGCGGCGCACCCGCTGCAGAGCAGTCCTTCCCGAGCGCCGCAAGGCTGGCCTGCACAGCGGGCGGCGGGGCGGCCCCGCCGGGCTCTGCGCGCGCGCCATCGCCGGCGCCCGCCGCAGCCTCGCGAACACCGCGCGCCTCGCGGGCGGCCGGGTGCCGCCGCGGCGCGCCGGAGCCCCTGGCGCGGCCCCGGCCCCGGCCGCCGGCCGCCGGCGCGGCGGGTGCGTCGCCTTCCGGGTCCCTGGCGCCGGCGCGCAGCAGCACGCCCTCCGCGTCGCACTGCTCGTACCTGCGGGCCACCTGCGCGCGCGCGCAGCGCCCCGGCGTCGGCCCGGCGCGGTGCGCGGCATGTGTGCCCTCGCGATGGCAGGCCTGGACAGACGCAGCGGGGGCGCGCGCGCGGGTAACCAGGGCGGCCAGGAGCGCCAGCGCGCCCGGCTCGGCTGCCGCACGGTCCGGGTGCAAGGGCGCGAGCCCGCGCGGCGCAGCTCTCAGCACCCCGCAAGCCTGCCAGCCGCAGACAGGCGGGCGCACGAACGTTGAAAGCGACCATGACCGCGACAACAAAGCCCGGAGCCCCGGCGCCGCCGGCGCCGCGCGCCTGCAGCGCGGTGAGGCCGTTGCCGTCGGGCGCGTCCACGGGCGCGCCGGCCGCCAGCAGCGCCTCCAGCACGTCCGGCCGCCCCGCGCCAGCCGCCGCCTGCAGCGCGCCGCAGCGCGTCGCGGCGTCGAACGCGCCCGCCGCCACCGCGCCGCCCGCCTCGGCGATCGCCGCCTGCGCGCGCGGTCGCAGGCTGCGCCTTGCACATGCCACGCATCTGCGCCCGCTCCGCGCGGCACGCGCTGCGGCACCCAGGCGGGCGGAGCCGGGGCGGCGCGCGCCTGCAGGGCGGGCAGGTCGCCGCGCATGGCGGCGGCCACGAGCGCGGCCACGCATTCCTGCTCGGCCGCCTTGCGCGCCCACAGCGCCGCCAGGTCGGGCGGCAGCGCGTCGGCCGCGACCATGTGCGCCGCCTCGTCAATGCTGAGCTGCGCGGCGCCCGCCTCGCGCGCCCACATGCGCAGCCAGGTCGCCTTCTGCCTCTGCGCGGCGCTCAGCTGCGGCTGCGCGCCCGGCCGCGCGCACGCTTGGAGCGATGTGTGCTTACGTTCGCACCGCTCCTCCTTCAAGTTGAGCGGCACGCTCTGGGGCAAAGAGTGCGGGGCAGTGGATGCCGCGTGCAGGCCGGGGCCGGCACCTGCGGCCGCTCGCCGGCGGGCGCCCCCTGCCGCACGACGGACACGTAGCGCTCCTCGCCGAGCCCGCGGCTGACGGTCTGCAGGCCGCCCAGGCCCGCCGCGCTCGCCGCCGCGTGCACCTGCGGCCGCGCGGGTGGGCTTGGGTCGCCGCGGCGGCGCCTGCAGGAGGGTGGGGGGAGGCGCCAGCGCCGCGCCCGGCCGCGCCTGCGCGCGGTGCTCCTTGGACAGCGCGGGCGAGAAGGCGAGCTCGGCCGCGGCGCAGGCAGAGCAGCCCTCGCGGAACCAGGCCAGCAAGCGGCCCAGGTCACGCCAGTCCGCCAGCCGCAGGCGGCGCTCTGGGCTGCCTGCGCCGGCGTCGTCGAGCTGCTCCGCGCCGCTCTCTGCGGGGCGCCCGGGCGTCTGACGCGCGCTGCCAGCGGCGCAGGGGCGCAGGGCGCCGGGGCCGGGCGCGATCGTGCCCGGGCCTGTGCTCGCCGCGGCGGGGCTGCATCACCTGTGTCGCCGACCTTGTCGTCGAACTCTGGGTCCGCGGCCAGCAGGCGCAGCTCGAGCGCCGCCTCCGGCGGGGGCTCGGCGTGCGCGGGGTCTGCTGGCGGCGCCGACCCCCGCCCGCCGCGGCCGCCCCAGCGCCCGCCGCGGCTGCGGCCGCGGCCCCTGCCGCGGCGCCCGCCGCGGCCCCAGTCATTGGCCATCCCTGGTTGATCACGCGCTCGATAACAGGACGGTCCTCTGGCCCGGCAAGCCTGAAGACCTGCACAGGTACCCAGGCCTGCCAGTCAGGTCCTGCTTCAGTGCTCGACGGAGCGATATATATTGGAATTGCGGCCTCAGAGAGAACCAGCCAGCGTTTCCTGACCAACTGCAGAGAGGCCGATCGAAGAGCTCCCTGCCCACAGCGCCATGCTCCCCGTCCCAACGAGTCACTCGCCGGCGCTCGGCCCGGGCTGCGCGGGGCCATCGCTCGCCTTTGCGACCGCGGCAGTGCGCAGCGATAGCGCGCAGCCCAGCGCGCAGCAGCCCACGTGCGGATCGGAGCCTTTCATGGTCGACCCCGGCGCGGCCGCAGCCAACGGACCGCGGAGGCACACCGAGTGCGCTCCACCGTGCATGTTACCAGCCCTGCCCGCTCGCACAGACTGCGTGCAGCAGGACCGCGCTTCTGATGCATCCACATGAAGGCGTCCGAGCGCGGCCCCGCCCGCGCTGCGCAGCACGCCGTACGTGACAGGCACCTCCGTGCTGGGCATCACGTACAAGGACGGCGTGATGCTCGCCGCCGACACGCTGGGTGCGTCGCGCTGGCGGGCCGCTGCCTGCCGAGCCCGCTCTCGCTGCCCCGCCGCTCGCCGCCGGGCCGCCGCCGTGAGGCGCGCGCGCGCCGCGCCGCGCAGGCTCCTACGGCTCCACCAAGCGCTACAAGTCGTTCGAGCGCCTGACCAAGGTGAACGACGCGACGGTGCTGGGCGCCGGCGGCGAGCTGAGTGACTTCCAGTACATCCAGACGCTGCTGAGCGAGCTGGCCACGGAGGACTACTGCGCCGACGACGGCGTGCAGCTGACGCCGCGCGAGATCTATGCCTACCTCTCGCGCGTGCTGTACAACCGTCGCAACAAGTGCGCCGCGCCGGCCCGCGCGCGCCGTGCCGCGCAGGCGCCCGCCGGCAGGCGCCAGAACGGCGGCAGGCGGCCTGAGGCCCTGCGGCGCGCCGGCGCCAGGTTCGACCCGCTGTGGAACAGCCTGGTGGTGGGCGGCCTGGAGGGCGGCGCGCCCTTCCTGGGCACGGTTGGCATGATCGGCGTGCACTTCACGGACGCGCACATTGCGACAGGCGCGCCGCGCTCGGCCGCGCCGCCCGCCGCCGCCCGCCCGGCGCACGGCCCAACGCGTCGCGCGCCGCGCCGCCGCGCAGGGTTTGGGCAGCAGCTGGCACGGCCGCTTTTCCGCGAGCGCCACCGGCCCGACATGAGCGAGGAGGAGGCCACGGAGCTAATGCACGACGCGCTGCGCGTGCGCCCCGGCCCGCGCGAGCGGCCGGCCGCGCCGCGCCCCGGCGCGTCCACCGCGCCGATCGCCCCTGACCCTAACCCTACGGCGCGCGCGCCCAGGTGTGCTACTACCGCGACAAGCAGACGACGAACAAGTTCCAGATCGCCCGGGTCACCGCGGAAGGCGTGTCGGTCTCGGAGCCGTTCGCGCTAGAGACGCAGTGGGGCTACGAGGCGCGCCCCGCGCACCGGCCCGCCGCTGCCTCGCCTGGCGGCGCCGCTGCCCGCTGCGGGTCTGACGCTGCGGGCATGCCGCGCGCCGCAGGCGTTTGTGGACCCCGCCGCGAACGCGGTGGGCACGTGGTGAGGTGGCGTGGGGGCGGCATGCGCGGAGCAGTGACGCGGGCGGGGGCGAGCCGTGCTGTGTAACAGTATCAGTCTGTGCCTTGTGACACCATTGTTCTGTTACAGCGCGCTGTTGCAGATGGGTGAGCCGATGACGCAATTCCGTGCCAGCAGACTAGTCACCCTCCTAAAGCCATGCCTATGGTACAGCCTAGACCGACACTCTGGCAGTGCGCAAAAGCGGAGGAGGAGCGCAATTTACACAGCCCAATCGGGGCCAAAGAATCATGGGGTGCACTGCAAGCGCGATGGGACCCGGCGCATATGCACGGCGGTGGGGGGCGGCCTCTGGCTTACGCCCACACCCCAAAGAATGCACTACGGCAATAGCACTACACTCGAAACACAACTGTACGCTTGACATCAGACCCCAAGGGCACTGAGCCAGGAGGGGAGGAGCGCCGTGCAGTCCTGGCCACGCGCCACAGGGCGCCGCGCGCCGCGCGCTCAGGGCGCGCCCGCCGCGTGCCACAGCGCCTGCGAGGACGTCACCAGGCTGGGCATGACCGCCGCCGCCGCGCCGCGCAGCACGCCGTCCTTGGCCAGGCAGTCGATCTCCACGCCTGCGGCAGCGCGGCCCCCGGTCGCCGCATGTCCGGGCTTTGAGACCAATCCAGGAGCGCGGGCGCGCCGCGGCGCGCTGGGCGCACCGACGGAGGCGCCAAAGGCGAGCGCCAGGGCGGCCGGGCGCAGCGCGCCGCGCACGGCCAGCTTGGCGGGCGGCAGCGAGCACGCCATGAGCGGCGGCAGCACGCCCCAGAGGCCCGTCATGCCGTACCCGCCCGCCGCCTGCCGGCGCGCGCGCGTCAGCCGCCCCCCCTGCGAGGCTACCTGCTGGGCAGGTCGCCTCCCGCCACGCCTCGACTGTCGCTCACGCTTGATGCAAGCGCACACCACCCCCGCGCCCGCATGTCCAGAGCATGCAGGGTGCACGCTCCCACGGCACTGCCATCCTTCGTGACCACCAGCGGACCCACAACCCGCTGAAGCCCGGCCATCCGACGCCGCATGGCAAGCACCCCGCGCCCGTGCGCGACCGCGCGCAGGCCGCGCGGGCGGCGCGGCGCCCGTCGCAGCTGCTGCCGGGAGCCGCAGCGCGCCTGGAGCACCGCCAGGAAGGAGCCCGGGTGCGCCAGGCTGATCGCCAGCGGCGGCCCGAGCGCCAGCGCGAGCACCGCCGCGCGCTGCCCGGGCGGGTCCGCGGCGGCCGCGCCGCGCGCGCCGCGCCCGGCGGCCGCGCGCACGGCGTTCGCCTCGCTCGCCAACGTCGCCGACAGGCCTGCGGCGCCCTGCCGTGAGCGCGCCGCATGCTGCGAGAGGAGGGCGCTGCAGGGCGGCGCCGCGGCGGCGCACCGATCGCGGTGCAGGCGAAGCTGGTGCAGATGGCGAAGAGGGAGAAGACGGCGACCGCGGCGCCGAGCGCGGGGCCGCCCGTGCGCAGCAGGTGCGCGAGCGGGTCGCCCGCCGGCGCGGGCACGGCCAGCGTGGCCGCGTTGAACGCCAGGAACATCGCCAGCGGCACCGCCGAGCCTGCCGCGCGCGCGCGGGGCGGTGGGCGCGCCGGCACAGTCGCAGAACGGGCGCGTCCGCAGCCTGCAACGCGGTGGCCGGCTGCACGCAGCCTGGCAGCTGCCTGGCGGGCCCCGGTTGCGGCCGGTCGGGCGCGGGCCGGGCGCATGGGGCGCGCACCGGCGAGCACGGCGCGCGTGATGCGCGGCCGGTCGCCGTCCAGCAGGCGGCAGATGACGGGGACGAGGTCGTGGTACACCTGCCGCGGCGGCGCTCGCTCAGGCGCCGCGCGCGCGCGCGCGCTGGCGCCACCGATCGGGCGCCGGGGGGCCGCGCGCGCGCCAGCGACAGGAACGCGACGCTGATCGCGCGCGGCGCGGCGTCCCAGTCGGCGGTCGCCGCCAGCGTGCCCCAGTCCGCGCGCGCGGCCGTGCCGGCCAGGATGCCGGCGAACAGCAGCAGCAGCAGCTTGGTGAGCGCCGCGTTGACCGACTCCACCGCGCGCTCGCCGCCGGCGAAAATGAGGCCGAAGAAGGCGGCCGAGAGCGCCGCCTGAGCGGCCTCCGGCGGCACCGCGCCGCCCGTGAGCGCGGTCAGGTCGGCGACCTTGGCGCTGTAGGCGGTCAGCAGCGCGTAGGACAGCGCCAGGTAGGTCACGCTGACCACGCTCGCGCCGGCCGGGCCCAGCGTCGCGGCCGCCATCGCGCGCATCGACACCAGCTCCCCGCGCTCGGCCGCCGGCCGCGCCGCCCTGCGCGCGGGCCGCGCGCGCGCCGTGGGCGGCGGCGCGGGCGGCGCGGCGAGCCGCTGCGTGCGGTGGCGGCGGCGCGCGCTGCCGGTCGCAGCTATTGAGTAGGGTAGGGTTAGGGGCGCGCCTCACGGCGAGGTTGATGTCGACCAGGAGCAGCGCCTCCAGCGTGAGCAGCGCCCACACGGCGACGAGCACGGCCGAGCTGGGCGCGGCGCCGATCGGCTGCGTGACCGCCGGCAGCGCCAGCACGCCCGCGCCGACCATGCTGCCGATGATGAGGAACACCGAGCCCGCGACGCCGCCTGCGCCCCGGCCGCGCGGGCGTCGGCGCGACGCGCGGCCCGCACAGGAACACGCGCCGGCGGGCCTCCGCAGCGCACGGCGCGCAGCGGGGCACCGCGTACGTCGCAGGGCCGCACCGCCTGGCCGCTCGGGCGGGCCGCCCGGCGACGGGCTGCCGCCCTCGGGCGCGGCACGCGCGACCCCGGGCCCATCAGGGCTCGCGAGCACCGCGGCCCTCGCGCCGTCCTCGGGCAGCGCTGCAGCGCGGCATTGCGCAGGGCGAGGGGCGTGCACGCGGACCGATGCCGCGGCGCGCCGGGCTTGCGTGTACCTGCGGTGGCCGTGCTTGTCGTGGCCGGCGTGCACTGGGCTGGTGTGCACGGGCGTGAACGGCATTCGCTGCTGGGCCATCAGACTGCCTGCCAGTGGCACACCTGCGGGCTGACGCAACCGCACGCGGGCGCTGCTCCAGCGGCAAGCGGGCGAGCCAGCCTCTGGCGCCAGCACCTGCACGCATAGCCCCAGCAACCCCCTGCTTTCCTCGGGCTGCCTGTCCCCCGGTGCTCACGGCCAGGCAGTTTGCAGGCCCTCCTGCCAATACTGGCACATCAATGCCTCATCGGGCCTGCGTGCTACCTTAAGGCGCCATACGCTGCACTGCCATTATAACAGCAGGCGCTGCCAGGGCGAGGTGCTGCCAGGACCGCGGCAGTCGGCTGGTGGCAGGCGCTGCGGGCAGGAAGCAAGCTGACTGTGCCCAGGCTGCATGCCGGGAACCCGCGGTCAGTGAGCGCAGGCACACGGGCGGCGCGTCATGTCTGGCTGGAACCAGGGCCACGGCGCGCAGGGCTATGGGCAAGGCCAGGGGTATGCCGCCCAGGGCTACTCCGCCCAGGCCGCGGCGACGCAGCAGCCGGCAGCGGCGCAGGTCACCCTCCCGAGCCCGCGCGCCCCTCTCCCCACCTCCCGACGCTGCTGCTGCCGCCAGCGGCGGGGCGCAGCACCAGCTCTGTCTCTGTTGCTGAGGATCGCGGCAGGGAGCGTCGGCATCGGGCCGCCTGCGCGCTGATGGCGGGTGTTTGTGCACAGCAGGCGCAGCAGGCTGGAGCTTACGGCGGCGCTCAGCAGCAGCAACAGGTGACGCTTCCCCGGTGCAGTCTGTTGATGCCAACCAGCCCCGATCATGGTTCTCATGTGCCAGCCAGCTCGCTCCGCTGCGCCCGCTCGTGCATGCTCGCGGCTGATGGCGGCCTCCGGTGTGGCGTCGTACAGACGGCCGCCTACTCCGGGTACCCGGCAGCCACGCCGGTGCAGGGCATGAACTCGGCAGCCGGCAACCAAGGCTATGCTGCGACGAGCTATGGAACGAGCCAGCAGGGCTACGCGTCTGCTCAGGTGTGCTGCGCACGGCAACTTATCAGGAGCCCGGGTAGGCGCTGCGACGGCTGCA
>JAABUV010005879.1_pt1 | contig 13692 bp, 9 predicted proteins | sample 5559971 | NCBI WGS metagenome assembly JAABUV01 (sample SAMN10711881, study PRJNA513362) | rock metagenome | isolation source: Antarctica rocks | place: Antarctica: Victoria Land, Knobhead nord | collected 2015-12-19
TCGCGAGAGACGACCCAGTTGAGGCCACCGTGCAATACGACGATGTTGCTAAGTACGTGGGTGCCACCCTTGCGGAAGCAACGCGGCTAGCCGGTGAGGGCGGCTGCGTACTTCGTGACATGACCAGGTGCCGTCGGTGGCGAATGCGGTGTCCCACAAGGAGCGGAGCCACTAGATCTTGGGGCGTCGGACCGCTCCAGGCTGGCTACGGCACCGAGATGGAGACCCCACTTCGTATAAATGTCTGGCTGAACAGCGATGGCCGGGTCGAGAGAGCGAGTCAGGGCTGACCCAGAGCAGCAGCGGCACAATGAGCTGCCCCTGCAGCCAGGGCTGCTTAACACAAGCAGCAGGTCGTACACGGCATCGCAGCCGGGCTAGCCCCGGGCTAGCCCCCCACGTAGACCGCCACCGCGCTGCAGGTCACCGTCAAGGGCCCGTCGACATGGTCCTCGGCCGAGCACGCGGCGGCTGGCTGGACTCGTCGACGGGGCCGGTGTGCTCGCCACATGAGCAATGAATTTGAACCAGAACCCGCCCTTGAGCCTGACCCGCCCGTTGCGCCACCTACGCTTGCTCAGCGCTCGACCCGCAGGCCGCCGTGCCGGCTACGACCGAGCAGACCGGCGTCCTCCTGAACGCAGTCGTCAGAAGATCGGGCTACGGAGCCCCGGCGGCCCACGAGGCTCCGCAACACCCCCCGCGACCGCGACCTCATCAAGGGGGCAGCTGCTTAGCGCACGATCCTGCGCGGTTGCTACTCCGACCCCAAGGTGCTGCCGTACAACCTGGACGTCGCCGACGCCCTAAACTTGGCGCCGTGGGTAGCCGCTCGACCGCGACCGCGAGACTAGATCGTCAACTTGGCGTACACGGCACGGAGCCGCTTGAGGCACATCAGCAGGACCACGATTAGGTGGGCGGTGGCAGCGACTATGAGTGCCGCCCAGACAGCCGCGGGCGGCTGTAGGACCCGATCAGGGGTGACCACCCTCGTTGTCGCGGCCACGACGATCACGACGGTCGCGACGAGGCCCGCGAGCACGGCATAGAGCACGTTGCGGAACAACTCGTCGAGCAGGTTCGGGACGAGCGACCCCTTCGGGATCCGGGGATCGCTTGCGACCTGCAGCCGCAACTGGAACACGAAGATCACCACCGCGAACAGCAGCCCGGTCAGGATCGACAACCCCGCGATGAGGTTGCCGACCTCCTGGATCTTCACGTCGAAGTAGCCGACGGCCACTCCGGCGACCGCGGGCAGGACGACGGTGACGGCCCAGTCGACTCGGCTGTTGCCGCCGCTCTCGCCGTTGAGCGTCTCGTAGTGGTCCCAGACGATGGGCAGGACCGAGAGACGACTCCGGCTCATGTCACTCGGGCGGAGCAAGGGTGACGGCGAGTTGCTCTGGCGTCCATACCGCCGACGCGAACGAAGGCGACCACTGCGACCCGAGCACCTTGAAGGTCTCGGCGGCTAGGTCGTTGATCGTCGACCACAGCGCCCTCGTCTCCATCATCTGCTCGCCGCTCTCGCTCAGCAGGTACGACGCGGACGGCAACTTCTCCTTGCCGAGCACGAAGGACTTACGTCGACCGTCGCCAGCCAGCGTTACCGTCACATCGTCCTCAAGGTCGTCGATCGCGAAGAGATCGGAGGCCTTGAGTGTTCCTGCACGCAGTCTGGCCCACACCCACGACGGAAACGCCTTCGTTCCCCGGAGCGGTACGAAGCGTGACACGAGCCGTCCGCGCGCCGTCGGCAGCCCCTTGTCGGCGGGCTCGACCTCACGGGAGTAGGCGGCCGCGCTGACCTCTTCGAGTTGCGCGGCGGCGAGCCACGCCTCCGACTCGAAGATCCGCGCGATGTTGACTACGTACTCGGGGTAAGCAGTCTGCAGCGCCTTCGTGAACAGATCGAGGATCGCCGACCCGGCATGAGTCTGGCCGACCCGCTCGTTGTAAAGCAGCGCCACCGTCGACGCCAGCGGGGAAAGCATCACCAGCCGGGTACGGACGGTCGCCGCGGATCGATCACCGCGGTCGTGCTCGACGACGTGGTGGTCGACGTTCTTGGTGCTGCCAGGGGTGTTGTAGAGGCCGACGTCGGCGGTGATCGTTAGACGACGGCCCGCCGGGTCGAGGTTTTCGATCGACACGTACCGCTTCTTCAGGTCATCGCGCACCGCGCCCGACGGCAGACCCGCGAGCAGTGCCCGCATCAGCACGAGGACGTCGGCACCCGAGCCGTTGAAGTCGGCGACGTCGAGGAACTTGTCGGGTTTCATACGCGGGTGGATGCGGATGCTGAAGACCCCGGCCGAGCGTTGCGACACCGTTCTCCCTGGAAGATAACCTCGATTGCCCTGGTGCGGCCGCGCGATCACGTCCGCCTATCGCTATAACAATTAGCTCGGTCCTTGGGTCCTCGGACACAATATAGTCATCAACCTAGTCCGTCGGATCATCGTCAGAGTCATCAACGTCCTCCGCCAACATCTCTCCATCGACTGCTCCCGTGAGCGCTTGGACGTGGGCGTGCAGGTGCTCGCTACGCAGCTGAAGGAAAGCGGCGTAATCGTCCGACAACGCGGCGTCCAAAGCGACCTCGGGCACGAGATTGGTGGCAAGACGGTCGACGAGGGCCGCGCGGCCCGACTCTGCCATTATGTCGCCAAGGTACACGCTTGGGGCCATATCACGGATACTGATATTGCTTCTAGATGTAAGCAAGATGATGTTTCCGACAGCGTTGACGCTGTTGCTGCCGCTGCCCGCGCGCCGTAGATAGGCCTGAGGGAAGAAGTGGTGGTACTCCTTGTCATTGGACCACGCCAGCGACTTGTCGATATCAATGCGCTGTCCATTGACCAAGTCAAGCGGCGCCTCGTGTGCAAGCATGAGCGCTAGCATCTTTGACACTGCGCTGTTGGATCGGAAGTGCTTTATACGCCACAGTGTTGAGGAAGGGACCACGCCGCCTTCGCCCAGTGTCGCCGCGCGGTTGTCAGCAAAGTTGCGGATCGTTCGCGTATCTTGAGTCATTTGACCGCTGTCCCACCCGCTGAAGTAACCGGAGAGGGTGGTGAGCCAGAACCAGCGCTTGATTTCGGCTAGCTGGGCAGCATCCGGATGCGGCAGGACTCGGAACACCTCACAAAGAACTGCGAACTGGTTCGCGTAGGGCAGGGCCTCCGCCCGGGGCGCAGAGATCTGGGTGGTCAAGAAGTCGGCGGCCCGAAGCGCGGCACCCTTCATCGCCTCGGCCGCGCTGGACAGCTTGTCCTTGGGCAGCTCGCGAAGCGCGTCGATGCTCTGTGCTGAGAAGTCGCCGCCAGCAGCAGCGCCCAATGTCCGAAGGAAAGTCTTGTTATCCAGCGTGTCGTACTTCTTTGGTTCTAACGTGCGCTTGATGTCGTCGACGGTGTTGCCGAGGTCGAACTCGGGACTCCAAGTAGCGGCCCGCATCAGGTCGTAAATCGTGAGGCGAGTGCCCGTCGAGTTGATGCGCTCGAAGACGGGAGCTACATCGTCAATGGACATATCTCCAAGCGTTACCAGGGGAACCTGGTACTGCAAGAAACGGGTGAACAGCAAGTCTGCCCGCTCCTTCATCAACGGATCGTCCAAGGGCCCGAGTCGCCTGTAGAACTCTGGTGCGTCAGACATCCTCCGCAGAGGGATCTGATGGGTTGGGAAGCCGTCCGCTTGGTCGGTATGGGAAAACCGCCCCGTCTTCAGGTCGAAGATAACGTTCCAGACGCTGCGAGGTTCCCCGCCCGGGGTCCAGTAGATCACGCCGCAAATTGCGGACAACCGTTGCTGACCATCGAGCAGGTAGTTGACGGGATACTGCTCGCTGCGCGCAGCAACTGCCAGGTCAGCGATGTTCCGCTTGCTGGCGAGCTTCTGGGTTGACTCCCAGACAAGTAGGCTGCCGATGGGATAGTTGCGGTAGATCGAGTCCATTAGCTCCAAGACCTGCCTGCGCTTCCATACAAACGGCCGCTGGAACTCGGGCAGAATGATGTCGCCGTCAAGAACGCGACTTGCTAGCTGCAGAATCCGCTCCGGCGTTGGCTTAGGGTCTCGCGCTGTCTGCGGTCGGGTCATGAACCGACAGTAGAGCGGGGCTCCGGCTTACCCCGGACAGCAGTCGGCCCGGGGTCGGTACAAACGACCACCGACTCGCGGCCGGTAGGGACTGCGCCGCGTCGCCGGTGCGCCATATTCGCTCGTTTCTGAGCCGGTCCAACAGCAGGTTCAGTCGCCAGCGTGATCCCCGCGTTTCTGAGCGTGCCGCGGTGACTGCTCGTGTAGCGCAACTGATGTCCGGAACCTACGTCTCGTGAGCGGGCCGTGTTGAACGTTTGCGGTACGGCCCGGGTCGTGGCGCACCTGTTGGGTTATGCGCGGGTGTCGACGACCGAGCAGAACCCGGACCTGCAGGTCGACGAGCTGAGGGCGGCTCGGGTGCTGGAAGGTGTGGACGGCCCGGGCGTCGGGGGCGGTGGACCGTCGGCCGGAGCTCGATGAGGTCTTGGAGCAGCGCCGAGCATCACGCCGCGGATGCTGACCCGGCAGCTCCGGGAGCTCGAGGCAGCCGGACTGGTCCAGCGGGCCGTCTATGCGCAGGTGCCCCCGAAGGTGGAGTATTCACTGACCGAGATCGGCCGCAGCCTGAAAGAGATCGTCGGGCTGTTTGGAGGATTGGGGCCGCCGCTACCTGGAGCGGATCACGGCCAAGGAGAACCTGCCTGGCCCGGTGCGCCAGTGAACCCGTCGATCAGCTGCCTCACTCCGGAACGGCGGGCATACTGGGATGTAGGTGGCGAGCGGCCAACCGGGCCGACGAACGAGCAGAGGATCCGTGGCATGGCCGAGTTCTCGGCCCCCGCGACAGCTGGTGGTTGCGGCGCCGGGAGGTATCCGAGCGCCGTGCGCCTTGTGCATCAGGCCCTTCGGGGCTGCGAACGACATTCCGGTGGTTGGTGGAGGACGTGGACGCGGCACCGGCCCGGCACCGAGAGTTCACCTGCCGGTCGCAAGGAGGCTCATCCATGCGTCGTTAACATGGACGCATGCGCAGAAGCTCTGTCCTGGCCCTGACCTCGGCCGCTCTGGCCGGCCTGACCCTGACGGCTGTGGCAGCAGAAGGCTTGCCGGGTCGGGTCGGCCCCGCGCTGTCGACGACTACGAACGGGCGGCACCTGGTGCCGGCCGGCCGGATGACGGCCGTGGGGGACTTCCCGAGCGGGTCAGCTCTGAGCCCGGATGGCCGCTCGCTGTGGGCGGTGGACTCCGGGCACGGCAAGGACGACGTGCAGGTCGTGGACGTTGCGAGCGGGCGGGTCCGGCAGGTCCTGCCGCTGCCCGGCGCCTACGGCGCGGTCGTGTTCGCCGGCAACGGGCGCTCGGCGTACGTCTCGGGTGAGCCGACCGGCAGCAGCCACCCCTCCGGAGCGACACGTGCCGGGCAGGGTGATGCTGTACACGTGTTCCGGATCGACGGGACCGGCCACGCGGTGGAGACCGACCCGATCCTGCTGCCGGCCACCAGTGGCGGCACCGCCCAGCAGGAGGGCGCTAACCCGGCGTCGCTGATCTTCACTCCGCCGGGACCGGGCCCGTCCAGCGGCTTGGGCTGGCCGATCGGCCTGGCCGTCACTCCCGACGGCCAGACGATGGCGGTCGCGCTCAACCAAGCCGACCAGGTTGCTCTGGTCGACCTGCGAACCCGCACCAGCAGGCTGGTGAAGGTCGGCCGGTACCCCTACGGTGTGGCGACCGACGGGCGCACCGCCTGGGTCAGCAACGAGTACGACGGTACGGTCTCGGCGATCGACCTGGCCAGCGGGTCGCTCACCCACACCACCGGCGTCGGCGGCCGAAACGCCCACCCTGAAGGGATGGTCCTGTCCGGCCGGGATCTCTACGTGGCGGTGACGAACCGCGACCAGGTGGTCCGGCTGTCGACGACCACCGGTGTCGTGACCGCCACCTGGAACGTCGGCCGGCCGGCCGGCATCGGCACCGCCCCGGTCGCGCTGGCCGTGGGCGGCGGCCGGCTCTACGCCGCCGACGCCGGCGAGGACGCCTTGGCCGTGCTGGAACTGCCGACCGGCCGGCTGCTGGGCCGGGTCCCGACCGCGGCCTATCCGACCGGCATCGCGGTCAGCCGGTCCGGCCGGCTGGTCTGGACGGCCGCCAAGGGCCTGGGCGCTGGCCCGAACCCCGACTACGGCCAGCACTTCGCCAACAGCGAGGCGGCGCCGTACGGCAGTTACGTGCCGGACATGCTGCTCGGCCGGGTCGGTGTGCTGCCGGTGCCCACAAGAGCCCAGCTGGCCCAGTACACCCGGCAGGCGGACGCGCAGGTCCGCCCGGGCGATCTGACCCGGGCGCCGAAGGACACCGTGGTGGGACCTGGCTCACCCATCTCGCACGTGTTCTACGTGGTGCGGGAGAACCGCACCTACGACCAGGTCTTCGGCCGTGAACCGCGGGGCGACGGCGACCCGTCGCTGGAGCTGTTCGGTGACAACGGCACGGTCGGACCGTCAGGTGGCATTACCCCGAACGCGCACGCGCTGGCCCGCCGCTTCCCGCTGCTGGACCACCTCTACGGCGACAGCGAGGTCAGTATCGACGGGCATCTGATCACCTCAGGTGCCTACGCGACCGACTTCGACCAGCGCACCCTGCACGCCAACTACAGCGGCCGCGGACGCACGGCCAACCTCGGCCAATCGCCGGTCACGTTGCCTCCGAAGGACTTCCTGTTCGACCAGGCGGTCCGGCAGGGCGTCAGCTTCAAGAACTACGGCGAGTACAACGCCGGCAACCTGCCCGCCGGCAACGACGGCCGACCGACCTACCCCCAGTCCGCCGCCGGCTTCGTACCCGGCTACCCGCTGTTCTTCGGGTGCGACGGGGTCGGAACTTCCCCGAACGGCGTGGACAACGCCGCGGTCTGCCACACCGACTCGGGCACGGTGGGCAGCGGCGCGAAGATGGCGACCAGCCGCTTCGACTTCTACCAGTCGCAGTTCCGCACCCAGCTCGCCACCGGCACTGTGCCGGCGCTCACCTACCTGACCCTGCCGAACGACCACACCAACGGCGTGCGCCAGCACTACCCGACACCGTCGGCCCTGGTGGCCGACAACGACCTCGCGCTTGGCCAGCTGGTGCAGCTGATCAGCCACAGCAGCATCTGGCGAAGCTCGGCCATCGTGGTGGTCGAGGACGACGCGCAGGACGGCGCCGACCACGTCGACGCCCACCGGATGCCGGCGTTCGTCATCAGCCCCTGGACCAAGACCGGCGCGGTCGTGCACACCCGCTACGACCAGTTGTCGGCGATCCGGACCATCGAGCTGGTACTCGGCCTGCGCCCGCTGTCGCTCGGCGACGCCCTGGCCGAGCCGATGTACGACGCTTTCCGGCCGGCCTCGGCCACTGCCGACCTACGCCCCTACACCGCCGTGCAGCCGACGCATTCGCTCACCGAGCTCAACACCGCCACCGCCACCGGGCTGGAGGGCCAGCTGCCCTACGCCCAGCGGGACCTGGTCCCGCAGTCGCTGTTCGACGCAGCGCTCTGGCACAGCGTCTACGGCGCCCGCTCGGTCGCCCCACCCCCCGGCCCCGGCGCGTCGCTGGCCGAGCGCGAACGGGCCGTCGGTGCTGAACACGCCTGGCGGCACGGGCTCGACCCGGCCCAGTGGCTGCGCGCCCACCCGATCGGCAAGGACTGAGCCCGACGCGACTCCGCACCCAGCCCACCGAAGCCAACTGTCCTTCGCCATCGGCGCCACCTCCAGCCCGGTCAAGGCCGGCGCTGACCGGCAGGTCGCCGTCACCGGTGGTGTGCCCTCCTCGGGGGTGTCCGCGGTGGTGCTCAACGAACCGTGCCCTCCCCGGCGGCCAAGGGTCACCTGCAGGTCTACCCGCTGGGCAACGCTGCGCCGCTACGGCCAGCAGCTCTACACCGGGCAGGTCCCGCTGCAGGAGTGGTTCACCACCCGGTGGTGGGAGGCCTGGACGTTGCAGGCCGCGGTGACCGCCCGGCTGGCGCACTGGCCGTGGCAAGGCCTGGCCTACCCGTTGGCGCTGATGCCCGACGACGCTGTGCAGCCGGTCGGCCAAGTGGCGCCCGGGATGCTGCGGTACCCGCGCGCCCAGGACGGGGTGCCGATCCGGGGCAGCGGCACGGTCCGGGCCTTTGTCCAGGCGGTGCCGGCGTCGCTGGGCCGGCCCGCAGCCGCCGAGCTCGGCGCCGCGGTCCAGGCGGCCTGCCCACCCGCCGGGGTGCAGGAGATCGGGCCGATCAGCTGACACCACCCCGCCGGCTGGCTCAGAACAGCACCGCCCAGTCCGCCCGGGGGTCACCGGCGGCCAGCGCCGCCCGCAGCCGTTGCGGGTGGTAGCCGCCGGCCAGGGCGGCCCGGATGGCCGGGACCGGCCGGCCATCCCTCGCCGCTCGGCCCGGCCGGTGTGCCGCCACCGCGGCGCGGCGCTCGGCTGGCTGCGCTGGCCAGGTTCTCGGCCTGGCTGCCGGCCCGCAGGTGGCCTGGTCGGGTGCAGCTGGGTTCGTCGCAGCTCTGGTGCAGCACCACGACCTGCGGCGGCAGTGGGCCGTGGTGCGCGGTCCACAGGAACCGGGAGGCCCGTACCGTGCCGCCGTTGGCGGTGAACCGGCCGTAACCGTCGTCGGCGAGGCGTGTGACCTCCAGCGGTAGGTGGCGGAGATCTTCGGCACTTCCTGGCGGTGTGGCGGTCAGCGCCGGTGCGGGGCGGACAAGTGCTGCTGGGCCTGAAAGAGGTAGGTGTAGGCGCTGGCCGGGTCGGCCTGGCGGCGGAGTCCGAGCAGGGCGCCTGCGGCTGTCAGGCCGGCGCCGATCGGGTTGCCGTAGGTGAGGGCGACGGCGCTTCCTGCGATTCCCAAACCGAAGGTAGCGAGGGGGCGGCGCCAGGAGGTCCGGGCGAGGCGTCGGAGCTCGTCTGCGGCGTCGGCCAGGGCCTCGCGCCGGTCGAGGAAGGCCTGGTGTTGGTGGGCCTGGCTGAGCACGGCAGCGTCGCGGACGAACTGCCGGAGGTCGCGGGCGTAGGCGCGGTGCTGAGCACCGTGCTGCTGGCGGAAGTCCAGGACCTCGTCGAGGGGCGCGGGCCCGAGGTCAAGGGTGACCTGTTCGAGATAGGCGGCGACGACGTGCCCGGCGGTGGGCATCGCCGCCAGGTTGAGCGTGTCCATGAGTGCCCGCGCCGTGCGGGGCTGAGCACTGGCGGGTTGCAGGGCGTAGCCCGCTGCCTCTGCCGGTATCCGCAGCAGCTGCGGGAGGACCACGAGGACGAAGGCGCGCACGGCGGGGTGCAGCGGGATGGAGACACCGTCGACCGTGGGCCGAGCGAGACCCCGCTCGCGTAGTTGTTCCAGGACGACCTCGGTCAGGCCGGCGTCTGCGGTGCCGCCGAGACGCGAGTAGGAGATCTCGGCGAAGGCGGTGTCTCGGTCGAGGCCGTCGAACGCGTCCGCGCGCAGCAGATCGTCCAGGAGCTCGGTGAGCGCTTCGGCGGTCTGCTGGTCGACGAGCGTCTCGGGGCTGAGCCGATGCAGCAGGCCTTGATCGGCGAGGGGCTGGGCCAGGGTCGGGTCGGTGAACAGCGGCCGGTCGCGCATATAGTCCGGGACCAGCACCGCGACGCCGTCGAAGAACAACAGCAGGCTCTTGATCCAATCGCTCTGGTGAGCATGCCAGTACGGCTCGTGGTGGTACGCGACGTCGAGCAACCGTGCCTTGTCGGCCCCGTCGGCTGGCACTGCTGAGACGGTCATGGTGGGCCTCCGTGGCTCAGGTGTCGCCGATGACGAGGGTGCTGCGGGCGGTCTCCACGACGTCGCTGGTGATGACCGTCAGGTCGTTGATCTTCAGGACGCGCTCAATCTGGACGAACAGTCGGTGGACGAGGCGGAAGTTGCCGCGGGTGATGCGGCCGACGGCGGCGACCGCTTGGGCGTCGGTGAAGTCAGTGAGGTCCAGGGTGAGCCCGAGCTTGCGCCAGTGCCGGCTCAAGACGAACGCGAGTTCGTCGTCGCCGAGCGGCCGGTACTGGTGGGCGAAGCCGATGCGGCTGTACAGCTGGGGGTAGCGGGACAGCCGCTTGTCGATCCCGGGCATGCCGATGAGCAGCAGCCCGAGGGGCCGGCGGTCGAAGCGGTCCCGCAGGTGCTCCAGGGACTGCGGCGCCAGGCGGTCGGCCTCGTCGATGACGAGCAGGTCGACGTAGTGCGGCCGGCGACCGGGACGCGGCCCAACGTGGTCGCGGTGCACGTGGTCATCGATGCACCGCTCAACCCGGGCGAGCAGCTGGTCGAGGTCTCGGTCGAGCTGGCGGACCGTGGTGGTGGTCGTCGGGGTGTAGAAGATGGCGCGCGAGCGGGCCAGGCCGGCGTAGACCGCGTCGTGGGTGTCCTGGTGCGGGCCCCACTGCTCGAGCAGCGGCTCTGCCTTGTCCCAGGAGGTGTACCGGCGGGCCGACAGCGTCTTGCCGACACCGGCCGGGCCGAAGCACAGACCGATGTAGCTCTCGCGGCGCACCGCGTCGGCGAACTCCACGAACCGGCGGTGCTCCTTGGTGGCGATGAACGTGCCGGTCCGCCGGCGCAACGGGGCACTCGTCGGGGTCGGGGTCGGCGTGGTGGTCACGTCTTGTCCTCCAGGTAGGCGACCAGACGCGGCCGCGGGGGCGCCGGCCGCGGCTGCGGTTCGGCCGGCTGCTGTCGCGGCCCTGCTGGGTCGGCGCTGGTGGTGTGGGTGGGCAGGTACTCGCGGACCGCGGCGCGGCGCTCGTCGACCTGGTCGCGTAGCGCCCGGCGGCGGGCGGTCCGGGCGGCCTGGATGTCCTTGAGCGTGAGTGCCTGGCCGGCGAACTCCCGGCTGATCGCTCGGCACAGGAACCGGCCGCGGTGGAAGACCCGGATCTCTCCGAGGTCCCGCGGGTCGTACCGGATGGTGACGGGCTCGCCGACGTAGGCGGCCAGGGTCGGGTCCAGGTAGCGCAGGCCCTGGAAGCGGATGCCGTCGCGGTGCACCACCCGCGGCTTGGCGGCCATCACGAGTAGCAGGTCGAGCTGCTCCAGGCTGTCCGGGGTGCGGGGCAGCCAGCCGTCGGCGAGCCACGCCTGCTGCGGCGCCTGGCCGGTCTCGCTGTGGAGGCGCTGGTGGTAGGTGCCGGTGATCCACCTGCCGAGGGCGGCGTCCGCCTCGGTGAGCGTGAGCCGGGCCGGGGACACCGGGCGGCTGCGGACGAGTTGCCCGGGCAGCTGGGGCAGCAGCTCGGTGGTGACGGTGCCGAAGAACCGCTCGATCTTGCCGCGGCCCTGCGGGCGGGCCACCGCAGAGTGCAACAGCTCGATGTGCAGGTCGGCGGTGACCGCTGCGAGGTGGTCGCTGGTGAAGTCGCTTCCGTGGTCGGCGTACAGCACGTCGGGCAGGCCGTGCACCGCCCACGCAGGGTCGGTCTTGCGCCAGATGGCCTGGCGCAGCGCCAGCGACAGGTTCAGCGTCGAGGGCGCCCCGAGGAACAGGCTGTAGCCGGCGACGGCGCGCGAGCAGTCGTCGAGCACGACGGACAGCCACGGACGGGCCGGTGTCCCGTCGGCGTCCAGCACCAGCAGGTCCAGCTCGGTGTGGTCGGCCTGCCACAGCGCGTTCGGCCGGTCGGACTGCCGGCGGTACACCAGCTCGTAGCGGTCGCGCAGCGCCGTCGGCCCGTCGTGCGCCCGCGTCACCAGGTGCGGGTCCAAGTCGGTGACGATTGCGTGCACGGTGCTGTAGGACGGAGTGGGCCAGCCGTGCTCCGCCGCGGCTAGAGCTGCCTGCCGGGCCACTGTCGCCACCGAGGGACGGGGGCGGCGCAGTGCCAGGCCCTCGACGAGGCGCACCAGCTCCTCCGGCATCCGCCGCACGCCACGGTCGGATCGTTCTGGTCGAGCCAGCGCGGCCAGGCCGCCGGCGCGGTAGCGGACCAGCCAGCGCTGCGCAGTGCGCAGCGGGACCTGCGCCTCACGGGCGACCTGCGTGAGCGGCACCCCGTCCTGCACGTGCGGACGCAGGACCTCCCACCGTCGTCCCGCGAGCGCCTGCTGCTCTGGGCCGAGCCCGGCCAGCACGCTCACTCGCCCGCGGCGGGGCGGTCGCACTGCCGTCCGGGGCCGGCACGTCGGCGCCGGCGCGCTGGAGGGCTCGGTAGACGGTGGAGCGCCCGACGCCGAACAGCTCCGCAAGGTCCGACGGGTTCTTCTGCCCGGTGCGGTGCAGGTCGACCATCAGCGCCTCGCGGCCAGGGGTGAGCTTGGGCTTGCGGCCGCGGAGCTTGCCGGCGGCGCGGGCCACGGCCATGCCCTCGCGGGTGCGGGCTCTTATCAGGTCGGCCTCGAACTCGGCGACCATCGCGAGCACGTTGAACAGCAGCCGGCCGACCGGGTCGGTCGGGTCGTGCACCGAGCCGCCGAGCTGCAGCCGCACCCCGCAGCCGGTGAGTTCCTCGACGATGTCCCGGGCGTCCGGCAGCGACCGGGCCAGCCGATCCAGCTTGGTGACCACCAGCGTGTCGCCCGTGCGGCAGGCCGCCAGTGCCTCACGCAGGCCGGGACGGACGCGGCTGGTGCCGGTCAGGCCGTGGTCGACGTAGACCCTCGCGGCCTCGACGCCGAGCGCAGCCAGGCCGTCGCGTTGGGCGGTGAGGTCCTGCCCGACCGTCGACACCCGGGCGTAGCCGATCTTCAATCCCGTCATGCCGGCGAGTGTGCCGTATGAGGTGCCTGAGCGGGACAACAAAGCGGACGGGTCTATTGGGACGGCGGTCCTGCTCCCGCTCGAGGTCCGACCGATGAGGTGATCATGTGTCGCTGGCCGTTCGTCTACCGGGACTGCTCCCGTACTTGCAACCGCAGGACGAGCAAGGCCGTAGCGACGAGGCCGACAAGGCTGATGACGGGGATAACCGCGCGAGGAGGAACAATCTCCGCGGCAGCGCCGGCGATGCCGAAGCCAGTTCCTTGCCAAAACATGAGGCCAGAGGTCGACACGGTCAGAGTGCGTCGGTGCAGCGCCGCCGGCGTCGCGTCCAGGAGCTGCTGATCCAGACCCAGCGTGTACCCGAAGCCGGCAGAGGACAACAGGAGCAGCAGCGCGGCGACAGGCAAGGGAGGTTGCAACGCGAAGCCGAGCGGCACGGCCAGGACGAGGGCGCTGAGTGGAACCACGCTGGCGATGCGACGGCCGGTCGGCACGAGCCGGACGGTAAGTAGCTCGCCGGCGACGGCGCCGGCCGGCGCCGCCCAGAGCAGGAGCCCGGCGCTGCCGGCGGGTAAGCCGAGGGAGACAACGTAGGGGACGGCGAGTGCTTCGGTGGCGACGGCCGCGGCCGGGATCACCCACCCCAGCACGAGCAGGCCGCGGCGGCGCGGGTCGGCGAAGACGGGGCGTAGCCCGGACTGGGGGCTTGCGTCGCTGACTTGGGCGACGGCAGCTTGGCTGCTCAGTCCGGTCCTGATCAGCACGGCGGAGCCGGCACAGGTCGCGGCGACGACCAGCAGGGCTGCGCGCGGGGTGATGAGCAGTAGAAGGCCTCCGCCAACGGCGAGGCCGAGGATCTGACTTGTCTGGGAGATCAGCCGCAGCACGC
>JAABUV010005881.1_pt1 | contig 13690 bp, 10 predicted proteins | sample 5559971 | NCBI WGS metagenome assembly JAABUV01 (sample SAMN10711881, study PRJNA513362) | rock metagenome | isolation source: Antarctica rocks | place: Antarctica: Victoria Land, Knobhead nord | collected 2015-12-19
CTGGGCGAAGCCCCCGGCGCGGCCTATACCGTCACGCATGTGGAGCGGCTGGCCGACGCCGTGGATAGCCTCGCGCACGGCGGCGTCGATGCTATTCTGCTCGACCTATCGCTGCCGGACGCGCACGGGCTCGAGGCGGTCGCGCGCCTCCACGCCGTCGCGCCACGCGTGCCCATCGTCGTGGTCAGCGGCGCCGACGATCCGGCCTTGGCCGTCGCCGGGGTGCGTGTCGGGGCGCAGGACTACCTGATCAAGGGCCAGGTCGACAGCGCCGCCCTCGTCCGCGCGCTGCGCTATGCCATGGAGCGGCAGCGCGTCGACGACCGGCTGAATCACCTGGCCCATCACGATACGCTGACCGACTTGCCCAACCGCGCGCTCTTGTACGACCGTCTGCGCCAGGCGCTCGCTCACGCCCGCCGGCACGACCTGCCGCTGGCCGTGCTGTTCATCGACCTGGATGGGTTCAAGGACGTGAATGACACCTGTGGACACGACACCGGCGACGTGCTCTTGCGTGAGGCCGCGCGCCGGCTCAAGAGTTGTACCCGCGAGGGCGACACGGTGGCGCGCTTCGGCGGCGACGAGTTCGCCGTCTTGTTGCCGGACATCAAAGAGGACGGTGACGCCGCGATCGTGGCGCGCCGCATGCTGGATGTCCTGGCCATGCCTTTCCCCGCCGGCGGCCGCGAGTCGCGCGTGACGGCCAGCATCGGTATCGGGGTGTATCCAGCTCGGGGTGGGGCCGGCGCCGGTGACGACGACGGCGACAGTATCGTCAAGAGCGCCGACACGGCTATGTATAAGGCCAAGGAAGCGGGCAAGAACAGGTTCGCGTTTTTCACGGCCGATATGACGTCGCAGGCATACGAGCGCTTTGCCCTCGAGCGCGGCATTACGCGCGCCATCGAGCAGGGGGAACTGCTGCTGCACTACCAACCCGCCGTGGCGGTCGCCACGAACAGCCTATGCCGCGTCGAGGCGCTCGTGCGCTGGTCGCGCCCCGACGAGGGCCTGATCTTGCCGGGCGGTTTCCTGGGCGTGGCCGAGCAGTCCGGGTTGATCGGACCGCTCACCCAGTGGGTGCTGCGCACGGCGCTACAGCAGTGCCAGGCGTGGGACCGTGACGGCTTGCGCCTCGACGTGGCGGTCAACCTGTCGCCGCGCTCCTTGCTGGACCATGAGTTGCCCGCCGTCATCGCGCGACTGCTGCCCGCCTATGGCATGGCGCCCGAGCGACTGACGCTGGAGATCGCCGAGGGGGCGCTGATGGCCGACGCCCGAACCGTCGCCGCGCTGGATCGTCTGGCCGCGCTCGGCGTGCGCATCGCCATAGACGACTTCGGGACCGGGCTCTCGTCGCTGGGTCACCTCAAAGACTTGCCGATCAAGGAGGTCAAGATCGATCGGTCGTTCGTGCAAGGCATGGGCGCCAACATGAAGGACGCGGCCATCGTGTGCTCGGTCATCGGCATGGCCCACGCGCTTGGGCTCCAGGTCGTGGCAGAAGGGGTGGAGGATCAGGCGTCGTACGAGCTCCTGGCCGGCGTCGGCTGTGATACCGTGCAGGGCTACTACGTCAGCCGCCCGCTGCCCGCGGCCGAACTGGAGCGGTGGATGGGCGAGCTAGTCGATGGTCGATGGTCGATGGTCGATGGTCGATGGTCGATGGTCGATGGTCGATGGTCGATGGTCGATGGTCGATGGTCGATGGTCGATGGTCGATGGTGAAGTATTGCGCATCGCGTGGATGTCAAGCGTTTGTCCGCCCATGCGATCGTCGGATGGCTCGTCCCACTATCGACTATCGACTATCGACTATCCACTATCGACTATCGACTATCCACTATCGACTATCGACTATCGACTATCCACTATCGACTATCGACTGATCATAGGCTCCACCGGCCCACGTTCCAGGTCGCGGCGCTGTTGTAGGGCGTGGGGCTGTAGCCGCGCAGACGCCGCGGGACGACCGAGACGCTGTCGGCCCAGTACAGGAAGACGTCGGGTTCGTCGGCGACGAGGATGCGCTGGATGCGGCGATACAGGGCGTCGCGGCCGGGTCCGTTCGGCGTGACGATGGCGTCCGTGGTGAGTTTGTCGAGCTGGGGGTTGTCGTAGCCGCTGAAGTTGCCGCCCAGGGGATGCGCGGGTGTCACCAAGGCGGCGCGCGTCCAATAGGCCGAGTCGTCCGGGTCGGGCCCGTTGATCCACGCGTAGAGCACGGCGTCGTAGCCCGCCTTGGTGAAGCGCGCCGGGTTATAGAGCAGGCCGCCTGTCCCAAAGAGCGCCGCCGTGGGGACGAGCCGCACGGTGGTGGCGACGCCGGCCGTGCGCCACCCGCGCGCGACGAGGGTCAGCGTCGCGGCGCAGTCGGAACACGCGGCGTCGGCCCACAGTGTGATGGTCAGCGGCGTCGTACCGCGTCCCATCAGGCCGCTTTTGAGTTGCTTGTATCCGGCTTGCCGGAGCAGGGCGCGCGCGGCGTGTGGGTCATAGCTATAGCTGTTGTGCAGTGCGGGATCGTAGGCGGCCGTGCCTGGGGCCTGATCACCGTCGGAGATGTGTCCGTGGCCGCGCAGCACCCGCGCGACGATCTCGCCGCGCGGGGTAGCCAGGGCCAGGGCGCGGCGGACGACCGGGTCGGCCAGGGCGCCGTGCTCGATCAGGTCGAGGTGCGTCCAGGCGAAGCTCGGCGCGTAGATGGTGGCGTCGTTTCCCGCGACGCCCACGCTCGCCACATCGCGGGGGGTGAGCCCGAGCGACGATGGCAGCAGCAGCGTCGGGTCGCGCCGGGCCGCGGTGAGCGCGGCCGCGCGCGAACTCATGGGGGCGAAGACGAGGTGGGTCACGGCCGGGACGCCGCCAAAGTAGTCCTGGTTGGCGTCTTCGACCACACGCCCGTCGGCCGTGACCTGGGCGACCGTGTAGGGTCCCGACCCGATGGGGCGCCGGTTGAAGGGCGTGTCATCGCGTAGCTTGGCCGGCGCGATCGCGCCCAGGACGTGTTGGGGCAGGACGGGCGTCGTGCCGACGGTGGCCAGGAAGGGGGCGTAGGCGGCGCGCAGCGTGATAGTCAGCGTGTGCGTGCCCGCCACCGCGACCGTGGCGATAGCGTCGAAGCCCAGCGTAGAGGCGGCGCCGAAGCGGGCGTCGCGCACGAGCCCGATGGTAAAAGCGACATCGGCGGCAGTGACGGGCACGCCATCGTGCCAGCGCGCCCGCGGGTCGAGTTCGAATGTCCAGGTGCGCGCGTCGACGGAGCGGCGCCAGCTGGTGGCGAGGTCGGGTTTGAACGCGCCCGTCGCGTCGAGCCGCACCAGGCTGTCGAAGACCGGCGCGGCCGCGTCGACCCCGGCGGCGACGCGCGTGAGCAGGGGGTTGAGCGTATCGGGCGCGCTCGGCTCGGCGACCGTGAGCGTGGTATCGTTCAGCGGCGCCCCGGCGCGGCGGGGCGTGGTCCGCGCGGCCGCCGGAGCCAGCGGCAGGAGGAACGTGAGCGCGAGCGCGAGCGGCAAAATGGCGTGTCGATACACAAAAACCCCTATTATGACGGTAGACAAGATAACAGTATGCGCGATAGCTGACCGCACAGTAGGCGGTCCCGTCGTCGCTACTTAGTAGCTACTCATGGTCGGCTGTTCACGTCAAGGGTTTTGGCGTCGCGCTCGTTTTCGCGCTTTTGTGCCATACGCGCTACTATCAACGGTAAGGAGAGGATCATCCATGCAAGAACAGGAAGAAAAGCAGCGCGAACTGCTGGAGCGGCTGCAAAAGGAACAGCGCCAGCGCGGCCAGCGCGAGAAGCTGGCCGACGCGCAGATTAGCAACGCGCGCGGCCTGCAGGGCGCGGACTCCCTCTTCGGTCCCGTGCCCGACTATATCGAAAAGCGGCGCCCGATCACGCGCCTTTTTTTCTCCGTCTACGACAACCTCGGCTCGCTGATGCTGATCAACATCTTCACCGTTTTGCCGAGTATCCCGCTGTTCGTGGTCCTGCTCGTCCTCCTACAGCACCCGACGTTGGCCCTGGGGCTGCTCGTGCCGCTGCTGCTCACCGCCGCCATCGCGGCGCCCGCCTGGGGCGCGGCCTCGGCCTATTGCGCCAAGACCGTCGAGGCGGAGCCGCGCGCGGTCGGCGACTTCTGGCGCGACTACCGCCGGCTGTTCGGGCCGAGCGTCCTGCTGGCGTACGGCCAGTGGCTCATCTCTTTCGCGCTCGCCTACGCGCTGTTCTGGTATATCGGACAGCGCGCGGCGCCGCTCAAGATCATCGGCGTCACCTGCCTGTACCTGTTTTTCTTCTGGAACCTGCTTGGCCTGTACCTGTGGCCGCTGATGGTCCGCGGCTACCGCCCGCGCGCCATCCTGCGCAACGCGCTCGTCCTCGTCGTCGCCGCGCCGCTGCGCGCGCTGGGCCTATTCGTCGTGCTGATCGTGCTCTCGCTCATCCTCCTCGCCACCGGCATCGGCGTGGCGCTGCTCTTGTTCGGTTTGTGGGCCATGCTGCCCAACCAGGCGCTCGTGCTCACGCGCGAGAAACTGGAGAAGCGTCGGGCCGCGTAGCCTGCTAATCCTTTAATCCTTGGGGCCGCCCGCGACGTAGAGCACCTGGCCGCTGACGAAGCCGGCCTCCTCGGAGGCGAAGAAGAGCGCGGCGGCGGCGATGTCCTCGGGTTTGCCGGTGCGGCCGGCGGGGATCATCGTGGCCGCGCCCTCGACGAACTGCGCGAAGGGCACGCCCATGCGCGCGGCGGTGGCGCGCGTCATCTCGGTCTCGATGAAGCCCGGCGCGATGGCGTTACAGGTGATCCCATACTTACCAAGCTCGATGCTCAACGTCTTGGTGAAACCCTGCAGGCCGGCCTTGGCGGCGGAATAGTTGGCCTGGCCGCGGTTACCCAGCGCCGAAGTCGAGGAGAGGTTGACGATGCGCCCGTAACCGCGCTTGACCATATACTTCTGCGCCGCCTGGCTACACAGGAACGCCCCTTTGAGGTGTACGTTCATCACGGTGTCCCAGTCGTCGTCGCTCATTTTGAACAGCATATTGTCGCGGATGACGCCGGCGTTGTTGACGAGGATGTCGAGCTGGCCGCAGCGGTTGGCCGTTTCATCGACCGCCGCCTCGACCTGGGCGCGGTCCGCCACGTCGACGCGGGCGCCAAACACGTCGAGCCCGGCGTCTTGCAGCTCTTTGACCGTGACGTTGAGGACGTCTTCATTGATGTCGGCCAGGCATACCTTGGCCCCCTCGCGGGCGAAGCGCTCCGCCGTGGCGCGTCCGATGCCGCGGCTGGCCCCCGTCACGAACGCGACGCGATCTTTCAAGCGATCCAACTGATACTCCTTACTTTTTCAACTCTAGTCTGGCGATGGCGTTGCGGTGAACCTCGTCGGGGCCGTCGGCCAGGCGCAGCGTGCGCGTCTGCGCCCAGGCCTGCGCCAGGTAGGGATGGGCGACGCCGGCGCCGCCGAAGGCCTGGATGGCGCGGTCGAGCACGCGCAGGGCCACGTTGGGTGCCACGACCTTGATCATGGCGATCTCGGCCTGCGCCGCCTTATTGCCCACTTTGTCCATCATATCGGCCGCCTTGAGCGTGAGCAAGCGCGCCTGGTCGATCTCGATGCGTGAGTCGGCGATCCACTCGCGGACCACGCCCTGGTCGGCCAGCGGCCGGCCGAAGGCGACGCGCTCCCGGACGCGCCCGACCATCAGTTCCAGCGCGCGCTCGGCCACACCGATGCAGCGCATGCAGTGGTGGATGCGGCCGGGACCGAGCCGTCCCTGCGCGATGGCGAAGCCCTTGCCCTCGCCCCACAAGATATTCTCCGTGGGGACGCGCGCGTCCTCGAAGGTGATCTCGGCGTGGCCGTGCGGGGCGTCGTCGTAGCCGAAGACGGGCAGCGTGCGCACGATGGCGACCCCTGGCGTGTCCAGGGGGACCAGGAGCATCGACTGTTGTTCGTGGCGCGGCGCGTCGGGGCTGCTCTTGCCCATCACGATGGCGATCTTACAGCGCGGATCACCCGCGCCGGAACTCCACCACTTACGCCCGTCGACGACGTACTCATCGCCGCGCCGCTCGATGCGCGTGCTGATGTTGGTGGCGTCGGAGGAGGCCACGTCGGGCTCGGTCATGGCGAAGCAGGAGCGGATCGCGCCGTCCAGGAGTGGCCGCAGCCACCGGCGCTGCTGCTCCGGCGTCCCGTAGCGGACGAGCACCTCCATGTTGCCGGTGTCGGGGGCCGAGCAGTTGAAGGGTTCGGAGCCGATGGGCGAGCGGCCCATGAGCTCGGCCAGCGGGGCGTACTCACTGTTGGTCAGGCCGGCGCCGTCCGCGCTCTCGGGCAGGAACAGGTTCCACAGGCCACGTTCGCGCGCCGCGCGCTTCATCTCCTCCATCACCGGCGTGGGCTCCCAGCGGCTCGGCCCCTCGTCGACCTGCCGCGCGAAGACCGGCTCGTTGGGGTAGACCATTTCCTCCATAAACTGGGAGACCCGCGCCCGCAGGTCGTTCACCTTGTCCGTATACTCAAAGTCCATACGTTCCTCCTCTATCCGGCCCAAGTGTATCATCCCAGAGTGCCTTCAATAATGTTCCACCCTGGCGCCAATGACATGACCCGCGTGAGCGCGAAGCCGGACGCGGCGAGCAGCGCGCGGTACTCCTCCTCGGTGCGCTCGCGTCCGCCGGTCAGCGTGAGCATGTGCAGGTCGCTCGTGACGACGGGTTCCGGCGGGACGACGCGCCCCGGCATGATGCGCTCGACGATCAAGAGCGCGCCAGTCATCCCCATAGCGCGGTGGCAGTTGGACAGGATGCGCGCGGCGCGCGTCGTTCCAGTCGTGCAATACCTGCGACAGGATGTAGAGGTCGCCGCCCGCCGGCACGGCCTGAAAGAAGTCGCCCGCGACAACCTGGCAGCGCGCGGTCACGCCGGCTGTGACCAGGGCCTGCGGGACGTCCGATAGCACGGCGGCGCGGTCGAACAGCGTGCCGTGCAGGCGAGGGTACGCGGCCAGTAGCGCCGCGAGCAGTGTGCCGCGGCCGCCGCCTACGTCGACCACGGACCGAAATGGCGAGAAGTCATAGGCCGCCGGCAGCGCCGCCGCGATGCGCGCGCTGACGCGGTCCATAAAGGCGTCGAAGTGCGCGCCTATCGCCGGGTCGTGGTCCAGGCGGGCAAAAAACAGTTCGCCGTAGGCGCGCTCGAAGGCCGTTTGTCCGGTGCGCGTCGTGTGCAGCAACTCGCCCCAGGCGCGGTACTCTTGCGCGCCGGTCAGCAGGACTAGCGCGCGCAGCGAGCCGGGCGCGTCCGCCCGCAGCGGCTCCCCAAGTTCGGTCAGCGCGAAGCGTCCGTCCTCGCCCTCGTCCAGGATGCCGCTGTTGACCAGCCCACGCAAGACACGGCGCAAGGGCGTCGCGATCGGCGCCCGTCGCGCGGGCAAGCTCGTCGGCGCCACGCGGTTCGCCGTGCAGCAGGTCGGCCAGGCCGAGCGCGGCGGCGACGTAGAGCAGTTGCGTTTCGACGTAGCCGTTCAACATGCGGCGCACGATCACAACAGGCGCCGATCCTTGGGGACTTTGTCTGTTCGGTGGCCGCTCGTCCACTATACGCCTCGTTCCAGGATCTTCGCGTAGCCCGTCAGTCAGGACGCCTGGTCCACACGACTATCGCTACACGTCAAGAAATAGGCCAGGTGGAACAGCTAAAGCTCGGTCTAGACTCCTACATATAGGCAAACGTGTTGCGATTGAGTCAAGTTTTTGCGTCACATACACCTCGTCGGTCTAAGGCGGAGCCTCGTTAGTTGTACAATGAGTGCAACGGATAGCGGTCTTTGATGAACCAATTAGGAGTTATAGCCCATGACAACCAAATCCGACCTTGTGACCCTGACGCCGGCGGCGACGGCGCGGGAGGCGGACCTGACCGAGGTCGCCGTCCACCTGCACCCGATTGACGAGGTGGCCGTGGCGCGCGTCCCGCTGGCGCCCGGCCTGCGCCTGCGCACGGCGGAGGGTGTGGTACGCGTGGGGCGGCTGATCCCTTCCGGCCATAAGGTCGCGCTGCGCCCCGTCGCGAAGGGCGACGCCGTGCACAAGTACGGGCAGGTCATCGGCTTCGCCTCCGCGCCGATCGCGCCGGGCGACCATGTGCACAGCCACAACCTCGGCGTGGGCGCCCTCACGCACGACTACGCCGTCGGCGTCGACGTCAGGCCCGTCGAGTTCGCGCCGGAGTCGGCGCGGCGCGCGTTCATGGGCTTCCGGCGGCCCGATGGCCGCGCCGGCACGCGCAACTACGTGGCCGTCATCTCGACGGTCAACTGCTCGGCCAGCACGGTGCGCGCCATTGCCGACCGCTTCCGTGGCGCCGCTCTGGCGGAGTATCCGACCGTCGACGGAGTGATCGGCCTCACCCACAAGGGCGGCTGTGGCGCCCGCTACGGCTCGCGCGAGATCGACCTGCTGCAACGCACCCTGGCCGGTGTGGCGCGTCACCCCAACGTGGCCGCCTACGTCTTCGTCGGCCTCGGCTGCGAGATCAACCAGATCCAGGACCTCGTCAGCGCACAGGGGCTGGAACAGGATCGGCCGCCGCTGCTGGTGATCCAGGACGAGGGCGGCCTACAGGAGACCGTCGAAGCCGGCGTCGCCGCCGTCAAAGAGTTGCTGCCGCTCGCCGCCGCGTATAAGCGCGAGGAGATCCCCGCCTCCGAACTCGTCGTGGCCTTACAGTGCGGCGGCTCCGACGGTTGGAGTGGCGTCACGGCCAACCCCGCGCTCGGGCGCGCCGCCGACTTGCTGGTGCGGCAGGGCGGAACCGTCGCGCTCGGCGAAACGACCGAGGTTTACGGAGCCGAGCACATGCTGACGCGCCGCGCCGCGTCGCCTGCCGTCGCGGAGCGGCTGCTGGAGCGCATCCGCTGGTGGGAGGAGTACACGCGGCGCAACGGCTGCGAGATCGATAACAATCCCTCGCCCGGCAACAAGCTCGGCGGCCTGACCACCATCTATGAGAAGAGCCTCGGGGCGGTGGCCAAGGGTGGGTCGACCCCGCTCAACGGCGTCTACGAGTACGCCGAACGGATCGCGGCGCGCGGCTTCGTGCACGTCGACTCGCCCGGCTACGACCCCATCTCGGTCACGGGGCAGGTCGCCTCGGGCTGCACCATGGTCGTGTTCACCACGGGACGCGGTTCGGTGTTCGGCTGCAAGCCCGCGCCGAGCATCAAGGTGGCGACGAACAGCGCGCTCTACCAGAAGATGTGCAACGACATGGACGTCGACGGCGGGCGCGTGCTCGACGGCGCGACCCTGGACGAGGTCGGGGAGGAGATCTTCGCGCGCATCCTGGCCGTGGCCTCGGGCGAAAAGAGCAAGAGCGAGCGCCACGGCATCGGTGAGGAAGAGTTCAACCCCTGGATCATCGGCGCCACGCTGTAAGTCCCCGCATCCCCCAGCCCTCTTCTTTTTCACGCCTCGCGCTAGTCGTTGGCGTGATGACGATGTGGAGGCTATCGATGGACGGATGCGAAAAGTAGGAGTGACGGCCTGCGCGGACGATGCAAGCCCGAGGCGACCGGCCCGCGCTGCCCGCCCAGGCCTGGCGGCGCGGGCCGGTCGCTCGCTGTTCCCCGGACGCTACGCCTGCATCGCGCTCGGGAGCTTCCTCCTCGGCGTGGCGGCGGTCGCGACGCTGCCGCTCGGACCCGCCGCGGACAGCTGGTGGCGCTCCCTGTTTGGGGTCGTCTGTTCCTTCATTGGCATGGGCGTCATGATCGTCGCCCCCTCGCGGGTCGCGTTTCCCCTCGGCTGGCGGCGCCATCCCGCGTGGCGCCGGTTCGCGTTCGCGGCGACGCTCGCGCTCGCGGCCGCCACGATCATCCTGTATGCCGGCGAGTCCGCGGACCTGCTCGGGGCGCCGTCCCGGGCCTATCGGAGCGATGTCGTGGCATTCACGGACGTCAATGCGCGGCTCGCGCTCGCCGGCCGCAACCCGTACACCGCCGACGGCGCTTTCGGCACGGCGCTACGGCGCTTCCCCGCCGCGCTGGGGACGCCGTCGCGGCGCGGGGCGTTCGCCGGGCGCCGCGACTACCCGCCGCTTGCGGAGGTCTACGCGGCGCAGCGCCGCTACGCGCGGCCGCCGCGCGCGTCGCGCGGCGCGTTTGACCCGCGGGTGCTGCACAGCTACCCCGCGCTCTCGTTCCTGCTGTACGCGCCGCTCCTCTGGGCGGGCGTCGACAACATCCTGACCCTTAATGTGGCCGTCTTCTGGGGGCTCTTCGCGTGGCTGGTTTGGCTGACGCCGATCGGCCGGCGCCGTTGGAGCGCCCTGGTGGGGTTGACGGCTATCCTCGCCACGGGAGGGTCGACGCTGATCGGGACGGATGTGATCTGCGTCGCCTTCGTGCTCGCCGCCTGGCACGTCCGCCAGCGCCTGTGGCTCTCGGCGGCGCTGCTCGGTCTGGGCTGCGCGTTCAAGCAGTACTGTTGGTTCTTCGTGCCGTTCTTCGTGCTCGAGCTGGCGCTCACGCGCCCGCGGACGCATGTGTTGCGCTACGGCGCGATCGCGCTGGCGGCCTTCCTCGTCCCGAACGCGCCCTATATCCTGGCGAGCCCCGGCGCCTGGCTCCGGAGCCTGTGGCTCCCGATGGACGCGTCGCTCTTCCCGTACGGCATGGGGATAGTCGCGCTCTCCACGGGCCACCTGCTCCCCTACGGGCCGCCCCCGTTCTACGGCGTGCTCGAAGCGCTGGCGCTGGGCGTGTGCGTGTGGGCGGCGGCGCGGTGGCGCGACTACCTGCGCGCGTACACGCCACTGCTCGCGCTCGTGCCGCTGCTCTTCGCCTCCCGCTCGCGCTCCCCACCTACTTCGCCTTCGCGCCGTGGCTGGCCTTGTATGGTGTGATAATGCGCGTGGACACGGTCGACGCAGCGCCGGATCCTATGCCGGCCGAAATAACGTAGCCTGGGCGTGTGCTGACGTTTCACTCTTTGGGCGCAAAGAGTGCGCCCCGCTGATTGATACTGTTGGCGCATTCACTGGAGCGGCCACAATGGCCGCATAAGCGCGGAGCCGCAGCCTTGCTCGCGCGCCGCTTATAGCCCTACAGGTGTCGTGACCCGCATAAGCGCAGGGTCGCCAGAATTCGCCAACAGTATCCTGATTGCGTGGGGGCATCGTACGGTAGCGAAGCGGGGAGGGATGACATGTTCCTGGATATTAACGGGTGCAAAATGCATAGCCTGTCCTTCGGCGCGGGACCGCGCACCTTTCTGGCTCATGGCGAGTGGGTCGGCGACCTGGAGTTATGGCTCCACCCCTGAGCCGCGGGCGCCGGGGACCACCGTGCCGCTGATGCTGAAGGTGAAGACGTTGCCCGCGACGGTGTAGGAGGCGCCGGTGGCCCCCGCCGGCAGCGTCCAGCTGGCGTTGGTCACAAAGGAGCCAGGGGGCAGCGTGGCCGTGACGACGACGGCGGTGGCCCCGTCGGCGGCGTCGGTGGCCAGGTTGGCGAGCGGGAGCGTGTAGGTGACGAGCTGGCCGGGCACGACCGCGGTCAGCTTGTCGTCCAGCCCCACGCGCAGCGCCGGCGCCGCCACCGTCTCGGTCAGGTCCGTGGCGCGCCCGGCCGCGTCGTAGCCCCACGCGACGTGCGTATCCTTCGTGTCCAGCGCCACGCGCCGGCCGGCGTCGTCGTAGCCGTAGCCCAGATAGCCCACGTCTGGCGTCGGCAGCGGTAGTGTGCGGGTAGCCGTCGATGTGCTACGACCGTCGATTGTGCTTTGCGGATAGCTCCTTGCTAGCGCGAAACGAGCGGGACCGGCTTGTGTGAGCAGCAGGAGCGCGATGAGTGAGGCGAGGAGGGCGTGCCGAGTCATTGCAAAATAGCCCTAATGACGCTAATTCAGACACGTTAATGGAGATCGGGTAACCCTGCTTAAAAAGCTAGATCTTCGTCCTCATCGCACGCGGCGTTTTATGGGCCCGCTATACTTTGGTGAACAAAGTCTTTGTGCACTGCCAGCATTAAATCCTCAAAAGAGCTATGTCTATAAGCGCCTTGAAGCCAATTCGCAAAAAACCACGCCTCCCATTCTCCCTCGGCTGTAATTATCTGTGGATTGAGCAAATAAATTGCAGAGGTATCTGGGTAATTTGGGCTGATTTCCAGGGCTGTTTTTAGGTATTCATCCCTAAAAGTTAATGTACTGTCTTGTGCATCGCCGTAGACAAGATATTCCTTGTCGGGGATCGACCACGAATCCGGTAAATACTTCGCAACTGCTTTCGTCCACTGCTCGATCCAATCTTGATGCCTTGCCGAGAACCATCCAATTTCCTCAATCGACCACAGCCTCTCTATAAGGCTATCTGGTAGATACCATCCGTTACTAGCTTTGAGGAAAGCGCGATAAGAGGGAGGTAATGTCGCACCCAAGCGTAGCTCGGCTTGTACAATCTGCTCCTCCATCGCACCAGGAAACCCTAGACACCCCGATTTTGCAGAGCCCTGCGGTGAGTCGGCAGGACACAGGCCCGCATTTAACGCTTCTTTACTCCACTGTTCCAGGAAGCGATCCCAGTCGAAAGAACTCATATGACACCCCTTTGCTAACTAGTCGTGAGCGGCTCGAGGATGAACAAAAGCTGATCAAGATGCAGTTGAGATAGAGGCCAACCAATGGGTGATCGATTTAGTGTTCCATCCAAGAAAACTATCGCGCATTTGGCGACGCGGCCGCGCACGGCGTCCGCCTGGAGGTGGTCAAGCCTCCCGAGGCCAAGCGGGGCTTCGTGTTGCTGCCCCGCCGTTGGGTCGTCGAGCGATCTGTCGCCTGGATGGCGCGCTTCCGTCGCATCACCCGCGACTACGAGCGCCTGCCCGACACGTTGGTCGGCCTGCACTTCCTGGTTTTCGCCAGCCTGATGCTCATGCGCGTCGTTCACGTCTTGGTCCATAGTGCAGAATAAGTTCTAGCTACTTGATCTCGATACGGTTGCCCTTCTCAATCCACTTTCGACTCACCGCACGACACATCTAGTATGACCTGCACCGCATACTTATCGCCAACCTTGAGGTGATTTCTCCTGGTGAATCCACTGAAAAATCCTCCTTGATCGTTGTTCTCGCCTTGCGGAACCGGTCCAATATATGCACCCGCACCTCCTTGATCGCTCTTTGCAAATGGATATTCCTCGCAGCTAACAAGCAATTCGCCTGCATGAGGACCACGATCTGCTTTCTCCGTACTGTTTTTGTAACGAGGTTCGTAGTTCCTCACCCCCTCTGGCTTGATGAGACAGCCAGAAGCTTTGTGTTGAGCGGATTCATTCTTAGCCGTCTTAGTCAGTACCGAAGGTTTCTCGTGCACCTCAATCGCATCGTAGTCGATCTTTGCAACGTACGGGATCTTGGACTCGTATTCCTTAAAGATTGGATAGCCATTTTTGTCCCGTGGATCTGACGAGGGGGGTGATGATGGTGGTGGAGGAGTCGTGGTGCCGGTGGATGGCGTCGGAATGATGAAAAAGGGGATGGCCTTGACTAACAGCCTATCCGAAAAGTGGTGGTTATGGTAAAGTAGAAGGGGAGTCGTGGCCCTCACGGCGTTTACCTCCTCCCACAACTACTTCGCCTTGGTGCAACTGGCGGCAGTTCTCATCATCT
>JAABUV010005882.1_pt1 | contig 13686 bp, 10 predicted proteins | sample 5559971 | NCBI WGS metagenome assembly JAABUV01 (sample SAMN10711881, study PRJNA513362) | rock metagenome | isolation source: Antarctica rocks | place: Antarctica: Victoria Land, Knobhead nord | collected 2015-12-19
CGGTGGAGGGGCAAGGCTTGGGTTCGTTCGGCCGGGGCGTCGTTCCCCGGGAGGGGTGGGCTGGTCTATGATGGGTGCTGGTCCGGTCGAGCCGGGGGGTCGGGGGCTCATGGAGCAGATTTACTACACGCAATGCCCGGTCGGCTATGGGCTTGGGGCGAGCAACGGGTTTCAGGTCAAGCGACTGAGCCGGGGCTACCCCGCCTCGGGCGACTTCCGCCACCTGGGGCTCCGGGCGTTCCCCGGTGGCGGCCGGACGCTGGGACCCCCGGCGCTCCGGTATCGCCGGGAGGGGGGCGTCGCCGAGGTCGCCTGGCTGACCCCCCGCGCCCACGAGTACGAGACCGAGCGGGGCCTCTGGGGCCGACCCGGCGGCCACTTCGCCCACGGGCTCCGGCTCGGACCGGGCGAGCTGGGTTCGATCCGCCACTGGCCGGCCGGGCTGTTCGACGGCCCCCTCTGGCGCCGGACCGACCCGGAGCCGAGCCGGGGCCGGCCGCCCGAGGAGGTCGCGCTGTCGGTCGCCGCCCTGACCCGACCGCCGACTTTCGCGGAGGTCGCCCCGATCGCCGAGGGGGAGGACCCCGAGATCCTGGCCCGGCTCCTGACCGCCCTGGCCGCCGTCGCCCGCGAGGGTCGGACCCTGTTCCTGATCGACGAGCCGGGCCGGCTGGGGCCGAGGATCGCCCTCCTGACATTCGCCTTCCCCGAGCCGTACCGGGGCGAGCTGACCTTCTCGACCTACCACGACCGCCCCGAGGAACTCCCCGGCTACCGGATCCAGGGGACCATCCCCGCCGCCCGGCCGAATCGCCCGGCCCTGACGGCCCTGGGCGTCGTGGCCGACCTGGCCGCCGGAACCTTCGAGCCCCGGGTCGAACCCACCCCCTGGGCCCGGACCCTCGCCGGCTGGCTGATCCGCCGCGACCCGGTCGACGAGGCCGACTGGTCGGCCACCGAGGAACGGTCCCGGGCCGCCCCGGGCTCCGAGGCGGCCCCCCCGGACTGGTCCGAGGACGGGCTCGGCCACCTGATCGGCTTCCCCGAAGCCTCCCGAGACCGGACCTCACCGAGTGACCCGGATCGCTGGGGAGAATTTGCAAGCTACGCGAAATGGGCAGATCGGGCGGGCCTGGCGGACGACTGGATCCGCCCGAGGGGGCCGGCGTGGTGGCTGGATGAGGCGGCTTCGAGCCGGGGCGTCCCGGAGGCCCGGGTGGCGCTGGTCGCGCACGCCACCCTCCGCGACGCCTGGCGGGGGGACGACCCGCCGGCCGGGTGGGGTCGGGCGATGGGTCTCTGGTTCCGGGAGGTCGAGGCGGAGGAGCGCGACGGGTCGATCGCGACCGTGATCCGGGCCGCCCCGCCGGCCGCCCGGCCCTCGCTGGCCCGGGCCGTGCTCCGGGGCCTGACCCCGGCCGGGGCGGAGGCGGTCCTCGGCCGGCTCCGCGCCGAGCCCTGGTGCGACCGGGCCATGCTCCTCCCGCTGGAGGCGACGGCCGCCATCGGGGCGATCCTGGAGGGGGGAGACCCCGGCCCGCTCCGGAGGACCATCGAGGAGGCCCGAGCCCTCCGAGGGACGACCGCGGCGGTCCTCGACGTGGTCGAGGCGGGACTGACCGACCGACCCGGAGCCCTCCCGAGCCTGGCCGGGTCGCTGGTCAGGGCCTTCGAGGCGGAGGGGCCCGGCGGCGGTCGCGAGGGGCTCTCCTGGGCCTTGAGGCGGGGGAAGGCGGCCTCGGACTGGCTCAAGCCGTGGCTCCGGCCGCTCCTGGCCGACCTCGGGCGTCAGGACGAATGGGCGGGCCTCCGCGACCGGACGCCGGAGCCGCTCCGCCCCGCGCTGGCCCGGGCCGTCCTCGGGGTGGCGCTCGACCCCGGGTTGCCCGACGAGGCGTTCCGGTGGGGGGTGGAAACCCTCCTGCTCCCGCTCGCCCCCCGCCCCCACGACCCGGCCTGGGCCGAGGCGTACCTGAGGAGGATCCCCTCGGGCCTGGACCTCCTCCGCCGGTTCAGCACGCCCGATTACCGAAAGCTCGGCGTCCTCGCCTGGCTCAAGCAGGCCCGAGGGCTCGGCGAGGTCTCGGGGGAGCAGGCGGCTCGGATCGACTCGTGCCTGGAATATGCCCGGGCGCTGGCCTCGGGCGACCCCGGGGCGCTCCACGACGTCCACGTCCCCGAGGTCCCCGCCGAGGAGCGGGGGGCGATGCTCGGCCAGATGCTCTCGCACGTCGGGGGCCCGGCGCTGGAGGGCCTCCCGTTCGTCCTGGACGCCTGCCGCCAGTCCTGGCCGGGGGCCTTCGAGGCCGGGTCGCCGGGACTCCGGTCGCTGGCGGGCCCCCTGGCCCGGTCCCTGGCGACGCTCCGGGACGACCCCGGGGCGTGGCTCGACCGGCTGGGCGGGATCCTGGGACGGCTCGGGCTGGTCGGGCCGGACAACAGGGGGTTCGAGCCCGACGGACTGGGCTCCGAGATCGTCGCCGCCGCCGCCGCCCCGAGGATCGCCGAGCCGCCGGGCGAGCCCTGGCCGCTCCGCCAGCACCTGCTCCGGGACGATCGGGCCTGGCGGATCCTGGCCGCCGACGTCGGCCGCGACCTCGCCGAGGTGGCGCCCGACGAGGCCCCCGAGGTCCTGGCCCGCTGGGACCGAAAGCTCGCCCAGGATCGCCCCGAACGGCTCTTTGAGCTGGTCCTGAACGCCTCCGATGGCCGGCGGCTGGCCGCCTCGGTCGGGGCCCGAGCCGCCGACCTGAAGACCCTCCCCCCCCTCCCCTGGTGGGACCACGCCCGCCACCCCTCGGGCCGCGACGACCTCCGCGACGGGTACGCCCGGATCGCCCCGCTGGCGCCGCTGGCCGAGGGGCGGCTGTTCCAGGTCCGGGCCTGGGTCGAGGGGACTTCGAGGCGGCCCGGCGTCCCGGAAGGCGACGGGCCGCCCGGCCTCTCGGCCTTCGGGTCGGCCCGGTGGCGGTCCCTGGTCGAGCTGACGAATTACCGGAACGCCGGCCGGGATCCGTCGGTCCGCTGGCCGATCGTCCTCGGCTGGAAGGACAAGCTCCCGCTGGGCGACCTCTCGGCCGACGATCGCCACCGGTTCCTCGCCTGGGTGATCGAGGGACTCGACGAGGCCGAGTCGTACCAGCTCGCCCAGCTCGCGGCCTGGCTCAAGAAGGGGGGCATGAAGGACCCCGCCCGGGTCGCCCGGTGGGCCGAGGAGATCGAGGGCCTGGCCGAGATTCCGGCCCAGACCCGGCTCTACCGGTCCCGGATGGTCGGCGAGCTGAAGGATGAACTCTACCGCCAGCTCCGCGATGGGAAGGAGGCCCGGGGCGTCCGCTGATCGGGCCTCTTCACGATTCGCCCGCGAAAACTTCTCGCGACTTTCACGATTCTCCTGATGGCCGGGCGGGGCCGAAACGCGAACAATCTTGATGCGGGCGAGGGGCCGGGCCGATGATGACAGGCGAAGTCGCGGTCCGGCCGGCCCGGACGAGTCGGCGACCGATCCTGATCCGAGCGGGGTAGACTCATGGCAGGACAGGGCGAATCGGCCCCCGTGGTGGGCGTCGACCTGGGCGGGACCAAGATCCTGGCGGGAGTGGTCGGGCCCGATCACGCGATCCTGGGGCGGGCCAAGCGGCCCACGCCCTCGGACTCGGGCGGCCCGGCGATCCTGGCCGCGATGGTCTCGTGCGTCGATCAGGCCCTGGCCGAGGCCGGGCTCGGCCGGGGTGACGTGGCGGGGATCGGGGTCGGCTCGCCCGGCCCGCTCGACCCGGCCAGCGGCGTGATCGCCTTCAGCGCCAACCTGAACGTCAATAACTGGGCGCTCGGGCCCGACCTGTGCAGCGAGATGGGCCGGCCCGTCCTGCTCCAGAACGACGTCCGGGTCGGCGGCTACGGCGAATTCCACCTGGGGGCCGGTCGGGGCCATGCGAGCCTCCTGGCCGCGTTCGTGGGGACCGGGATCGGCGGTTGCCTGATCTACGACGGCAAGGTCGTCGAGGGGGCGACCGGCAACGCCGGCGAGATCGGCCACGTCGTGGTCAAGGCCAACGGGCCCAAATGCGGCTGCGGCCGGAGGGGCTGCCTGGAGGCCCTTTCCAGCCGGAGCGCGATCGCCCGCCGGGTCTCCAAGGCGGCCGAAGAGGGGGAGGAATCGGTCCTCTTCGCCAAGCTCGACCGGAAGTCGGGCAAGCTCAAGAGCGGCGACATCGCCGCCGCCGTGGCCGCCGGCGATCACGTGGCCGTCCGCGAGGTCCAGCGGGCGGCGCACTACCTGGGGCTTGCCCTCGGGGGCCTGGTCAACCTCTTCGGCCCCGAGATCGTCATCATCGGCGGCGGCGTGACCGAGGCCCTCGGGCCGATGTTCCTCGACCTGATCCGGGCCGCGGCTCGGGAGCAGATCCTGGTCGACCCCGGCCACCGGATCAAGATCGAGCCCGCCGCCCTCGGCGACGACGCCGGGATCCTCGGTGCCGCCCTCCTGGCCCGCGAGCGGTTCGCCCGCTGAGCTGGTCGGCGATCCGGGGCCCCTCCTCACGGCCGGCCATGGATCATGGCAGATGGTTCGCCGATGGGCGATTCCGCCAGCCCGCTGCTCTTGAGGTAATGGACCCCTGAGCCCTTGGCATACTCCAGCTTGAACTGGTAGGTGATCGGGAAGACCTTCTCGCCGACCGTCCCGGCCGGGACCGAGACGTCCCACCGGAGGAGGTTGTCGGGCCGCTGGTTCCGGGCATAGAGCGCGTCGACGCTCAGCGCCGGCGAGGTCTCCCCGAGGTTGACGGCGACGTCGGACGACTCGGCCCGGGGCAGGCGGTCCCAGACCTGGAGGGTGACGGGGATCCCCTTGTAATTCCGGACCACGATCCGGAACTCGAAGGTATGGACCTGGTTAACGCCCTGGGCCGCGTCGGTCTTCTTGACCAGCCGCCGGCCAATCTGGATCTGGGGGTCGACGCCGAACCCGACGGTGAATTGCTCGCCGACGGCCACCTGGGGCAGGGTCATCCGGCCCACGAAATCGGTCCCGACGTACATCGTGGCCTCGCCCGGGAGGATCACCGAGTCCCCCGAGTTGGTCAGCCGGGCCAGCCGGTAGACCTTGGGCGAGAGAACCGGGACCGCCTTGGCGAAGTACTCGGGGGCCATCTCGACCCGCGAAACCTCGACGAGCTGCGGCTCCTTGCGCGAGGGGACGGTCTGCCGCCCCTTGAGGCGGTAGGTCACACCCGGGCCGTTGGCGGCCTCCTTGGCCTTGGCGTCGTCGTCCTTGGCGAGCAGCTCCTCGGCCTGGTCGAGCGCGGCGGCCTCGTTGAGCAGGGCCCCGCCGGCCTTGGCGTCGTTGGCGACCATCGCCTGCTGGGCCTGGCCCCGGTACGCCTGGGCCTGGGCCCGGTTCTGAGCCAGGGCCGGGGCGGCATTCGCCATCGGGCCCCCCATGCCTCCCATCATTCCGCCCCCGCCCATCCCGCCGCCCGTCCCCGGCTTCTGGTTCGGGCCAGGGCCGACGATGGCGATGTCCAGCGGGGCCAGCTCGGGCAGCGTGGCGTCGAGCGAGGGCTGCGCCGTGGAGAGGGTCAGGCGGGCGTCGCCCCAGTCCTCGCCCGAGAGCTGCTCGATGGCGGCCAGGGATTCGAGCTGGACCGGGTCCTTCTCGCCCCCGGCCCGGAGCCGGTAGCGCGGGGTCCAGGTGGAGGCCCCGACGAGGTAGTTCAACCGGACCGACCCGGCCGGGGCGTTGGCCCGGTCGACCACGATCACGGCGTCGCTCTCGGTCCGGCTCGACCCGGCCGAAAGCTCCTCAAGCTGCCGCTGGGCGAACTCGCTGGCCTCGGCGTTGGCCTTGAGCTTCTGCTCCAGGCCGACCAGGGCCGCCGATTTCTCGGCCCGCGAGTCCATCACGAAGGAGGTCAGCCGGATGGTGGTCTCGCCGTTGAGCATCCCCTTCTCGGCGACGCCCTGCATCGTGGCCCCGGTGAAGTTTTCCAGCTTCAGGAGGAACTCCAGGTTCTTCCGGATGACCTCGGACTCCTTCGTGATCCGCTCCGACTCGCCGGCCAGGGTCTTGACCTCCTCCTCCTTGGCCCGGACGGCCTTCCGGGTGTCCTCGCGGACCGCCCGGACCCGGAACCGGGTGCTGAGGACCCGGAGCCCTTCGGCCCCCTCGGTGTAGAGCGAGTTGGCGATCGTCTCGGCCGGGAGCGGCGTGACCACCAGCTCGGCGGTTCCCTGCCCGGCCGGGACGGTCACCTCGCGGGTCACCAGGGCGCTCCCCTGGTAGACCGTGACCGCGGTCACCTTGCTCGCCGATGCCTTGGGCGGGGGGACGTCCTCGACGGGCTCCTCGACCGGCCCGGGTTGCTGGCCCAGGGCGGTCGACGAAAGGGCGAAAGCGACCAGCCAGTGTCTGGCGGACATGATCGGGCTCCGAGGGTGGATCGAAGAGAGGCGAGGATTCGGACGTGCCGACCCCACCTTGGACGCCGCCCGGCGGCGTTCCGTTCAATCGCCCGGGGCTTTCTTCACTTTTTGAGGAAGCCCTGCCCTTCGAGCCAGAGGGCGGGAGATCAGCCAGGCCGCCCATCGCGTGGTGGTTCGCATGAATCGGTCCGATCCGGAGGCCCGGACCTCGGCGATCGCCCGGCCGGGGCCCGATCAGGCCGGTCGCTTCTTCTCCACCGCCGCGATCGTCCCGAGCCACCGGGCCTGGACCGCGAAGGCCACCAGCAGGCAGGACGTGATTCCCAGGGCCAGGAGCATCCGGAGGGCGAAGTAAGTCGCGGGGACCAGGCCGAGGATCGACGGGTTCAGGCCGGCCCTCGTCGGGAGCGAGAGCGAGGCCGGGATCGCCCCGGAGAGGGAATAGCCCTTCCCGAGCCCGCCCAGGTAGGCGGCGATGAACCGCGTCTCGGGATAGCTCCGGTAGTCGACCCAGTGGTAAAAAGGCACCCCATCGATCAGGATCGGTTCATCCGGCATCGGCATGAATTCGAGGGCGAAGAACGGCAAGTTCCCCTGGAGATAGAAGGCCAGTCCGAGCGCGGCGTCGGCGAAGGCCAGCGAGGCCGGGACGACCGCCAGGGCCACCAGCGTGGCGATCGGGTGCCAGGCCAGCAGAATCAGGCTCCGCCTGGCCCCCAGCCGGCCGTGCCGGTCGCTGGCGTGGGCGCAGAGCATCGCGACCGGCAGAACGACCCAGGCCGCCCCCGCGATCAGGAGCCCGATCGGGGTCCAGTGCGGCGACCGATGGAAGCCGGGGTTCAGGCCCCAGAGCGGCCCGACCGTGCCCGCCGCCATCAGGGCGCAAAGCAGGGCCTTCGGGATCGATCGGGGGACCAGGGATCTCCACCAGCTCGACCGGACCTCGTCCGGTTCGGCCCGGCTGGCCCTCCGGATGACCTCGCCACAGGCCGACCCGGCCAAGGCCAGGACCACCCCCGCCAGGACGATCCCCACGCGGGGAACAGCCAGGGCCGCCGTGAGGACCATGGCCGAGGCCAGGACCAGGCTGATCCGGGGCCCCCGGATCACCCCCCGGAGCCCGGCCGAGAATTCCAGGGACACGCGCTGCTGCTCCCGGGGGATCGCCACCATCACCATCTGGCGACAATCCCAGCAGCGGATCTCGGTCCCGATCTGATCGGGCTTCGCCCGGAGCCCCCGGCCGCAGACGCATTGGACCGGGATGAATGAGGCGGATCGGGATTCGGAAGACATCGTCGGGGATCGGTCCAGGGGGGGTCCGCCGACCGCGAGCCCGGCGGTGAAGGGGCGGAGCCCTCACGCCCCGGGCCGACCGTCGTCACGCGGCGAGCCCGACCGTCCCGATCGCTCTGGCATCCCGGGCGTCGTCGCCCGGAGGACCCGCGACCGGATCGGCCCGGGCCGCGAGGCCGAGGCGGTGATCGGTAGCTCGGTCCCGAAATCTTCGGCGGGCGAGGATCGGCTGTCAAGCCACCAGGCCCGGCCGGCGATCCTGGCCCCCGCCGTTTCCGGGGCAAACGGCCCGGCCCACGCCACGGCAACCTCGCCTGACACCTTGCGGTGGGGATCTGCCAAAAAGGCAGAACGGCGAGGGCAACGCGAACGCACGTTTCCCGCAAACGCTTGCCCTTGGCCAACGTACGGCCACCAGAAACCGGCGGTACACCACTTGCAACAGGAGAGAGCGAATCCGGAATCCGGGGGAGCAACCTGCCCCCTCGTCGCCCCTCGCCAATCAGGGGGGGGGCGGCGTATCTCGACCGCGACGAGGGAGAATTCACCGTGGCGAAGATGATGGCCTACGATGAGGAGGCGCGCCAGAAGCTGGCCAGCGGCGTCTCCAAGCTGGCCCGGGCCGTCCGGAGCACCCTGGGGCCTCGCGGGCGAAACGCCGTGATCGACAAGGGCTGGGGAAGCCCGACGATCACCAAGGACGGCGTGACCGTGGCCGAGGAAATCGAGCTGACCGACCCTTATGAGAACATGGGCGCCCAGCTCGTCAAGGAGGCCGCCTCGAAGACCTCCGACATCGCCGGCGACGGGACCACCACCGCCACCGTCCTGGCCGAGGCCATCTTCAAGGAGGGGCTCAAGGCCCTCGCCGCCGGCGCCGACGCCATGGCGCTCAAGCGCGGGATCGACAAGGCCGTCATCGCCGTCGTCGAGCACGTCAAGGGCCAGTCCAAGACCGTCGCCGACAAGGAGATCGCCGAGGTCGCCGCGATCTCGGCCAACAACGACCCGACCATCGGCGAGAAGCTCGCCGACGCCTTCAAGCGGGTCGGCAAGGACGGCGTGATCACCGTCGAGGAAGGCAAGGGCTTCGAGACGACCGTCGACGTCGTCGAGGGGATGCAGTTCGACCGGGGCTACCTCAGCCCCCACTTCGTCACCGACCAGGACCGGATGGAGGTCGTCCTCGAAGACCCCTACATCCTGATCTATGAGGAGAAGATCGGGACGCCCAAGATCCTGATTCCGCTGTTGGAGCAGATCGCCCGGGCCAACAAGCCGCTGCTGGTCGTCGCCGAGGATGTCGAGGGCGAGGCCCTGGCCACCCTGGTGGTCAACAAGCTCCGAGGGATCCTCAACGTGGCCGCCGTCAAGGCCCCCGGCTACGGCGACCGCCGCAAGGCCATGCTCGGCGACATCGCGGTCCTGACCGGCGGCAAGGCGATCTTCAAGGACCTCGGCATCGAGCTCGAAAGCGTCCAGCTTTCCGACCTCGGCCGGGCCAAGAAGGTCACCATCACCGGCGAGAACACCACCATCGTCGAGGGGAACGGGACCCAGGAAGAGATCAAGGGCCGGACCGAGCTGATCCGCCGCGAGATCAAGACCACCGAGAGCGAGTACGACCGCGAGAAGCTCCAGGAGCGGCTCGCCAAGCTCGCCGGCGGCGTCGCCCAGATCAACGTCGGGGCCGCCACCGAGACCGAGATGAAGGAGCGGAAGGCCCTCGTCGAGGACGCCCTCCACGCCACCCGCGCCGCCATCGAGGAGGGGATCGTCCCTGGCGGCGGCTCCGCCCTGATCCGCGCCGCCAAGGCCATCGACGGCCTCAAGCTCACCGGCGACGAGGCCATGGGCGCCGCCATCGTCCGCAAGGCCGTCGAGCAGCCCGCCCGCTCGATCGCCGAGAACGCCGGGGTCGATGGCGCCGTGGTCGTCGCCAAGATCCTCAAGTCCAACGACCCCCACTTCGGCTACAACGCCGAGTCCGGCGCCTGGGGCGACATGTTCGCCGCCGGGATCGTCGACCCCACCAAGGTCACCCGCTCGGCCCTCCAGAACGCCGCCTCCGTCGCCGGCCTCCTGCTGACCACCGAGGCCATCATCGTCGAGAAGAAGTCCAAGAAGGGCGGCCCGGCCGATCACGGCGACGATCATGGCGGTGGCATGGGCGGCATGGGCGGCATGGGTGGCATGGGCGGCATGGGCGGCATGGGCGGCATGGGGATGATGTAATCTCTACCCTCACGCCCACGGCCTTCGCCCCGCCTGCAACCTGATATCCTGTCATTGGCAAGACTTGATCCCGACTTCCGCCGGCCCCCATCCCGTGAGGGCCGGCACTCTCCCAGCTTTGACGAGGGAACCACCGCGATGGCCAAGATTCGCCCGCTCGAAGACCGCGTCGTGATCCAGCAGATCGAGGCCGAGGAGAAGACCTCGGGCGGGATCGTCCTCCCGGACACCGCCAAGGAGAAGCCGCAGCGGGGCAAGGTGATCTCGGTCGGCCCCGGCCGGCTGCTCGACAACGGCGAGCGCGCCGCCATCGGGGTGGTCGAGGGGGACGAGGTCCTCTTCGGCAAGTACTCGGGCACCGAGATCAAGGTCGACGACGTGGAGATCAAGATCCTCCGCGAGACCGACATCCTGGCCAAGATCATCAAGTGAATCCGGCGGCGGTCAGCTCGGAATCGTGATTGGCGGGAAGGTGGTTGGTGGTCGCCGAGAACCCGTGTTCTCTTGCTGACCACTGACCACTGACCACTGACCACTCCCGGCTGATCGCTCCATCTCTTAGGAGCCGATCCCGTGCCCAAGCAACTGCTCTTCTCCGACGCCGCCCGCCGGAAGATGCTCGAAGGCGTCGACATCCTCGCCCACGCGGTGGGGACCACGCTCGGCCCGACCGGGCGGAACGTCATCCTCAGCAAGTCGTTCGGCGGCCCGACAGTCACCAAGGACGGGGTCACGGTCTCCAAGGAGATCGAGCTGGCCGACCCGTTCGAGAACATGGGCGCCAAGCTGGTCAACGTGGTGGCCTCGAAGACCTCCGACGTCGCCGGCGACGGGACCACCACCGCCACGATCCTGGCCCGCGCCATCTTCCGCGAGGGGCTCCGGATCACCACCTCGGGCGCCAACCCGACCGTGGTCCGCCGGGGGATCGACAAGGCCGTCGAGGCCGCCGTCACCGAGCTGACCACCAAGATTTCCCGGCCGGTCTCCAAGAAGGAGGAGATCGCGCAGGTCGGGACGATCTCGGCCAACAACGACCCGACCATCGGCAACCTCCTGGCCGACGCGGTCGAGAAGGTCGGCAAGGACGGCGTGATCACCGTCGAGGAAGGCAAGACCGCCTCCACCCAGCTCGAATTCGTCGAGGGGATGCAGTTCGACAAGGGGTACCTGAGCCCCTACTTCGTCACCAGCCCCACCACGATGGAGGCGGTGCTCGACGACGCCCTGATCCTGCTCCACGAGAAGAAGATCGCCAACCTCCGCGAGCTGATCCCCCTGCTGGAGAAGGTCGCGCAGTCGGGCAAGCCGCTGATCATCATCGCCGAGGACGTCGAAGGCGAGGCCCTGGCCACCCTGGTGGTCAACAAGCTCCGCGGGATCCTCAACATCTGCGCGGTGAAGGCCCCCGGCTTCGGCGACCGCCGCAAGGCGATGCTCGGCGACATGGCGATCCTGACCGGCGGGACCGTGATCTCCGAGGACCTCGGCCTGAAGCTGGAGAACTTGCAGCTCGCCCAGCTCGGCAAGGCCAAGCAGGTCAAGGTCAACAAGGACAGCACGACGATCATCCAGGGCGCCGGCCAGCGCGCCGACATCGTCAAGCGGGTCGACCAGCTCCGCCGCCAGATCGCCGAGACCGAGAGCGAATACGACAAGGAGAAGTTCCAGGAGCGCCTGGCCAAGATCTCCGGCGGCGTGGCCCTGATCAGCGTGGGCGCTGCCACCGAGGCCGAGATGAAAGAAGTCAAGGCCCGGGTTGAAGACGCCCTGCACTCCACCCGGGCCGCGGCCGAGGAGGGGATCGTCCCCGGCGGCGGGACCGCCCTGATCCGCGTGATCCCGGCCGTCCAGAAGGTCCACGACGCCCTGACCGGCGACGAGAAGGTTGGCGCCGCGATCATCCTCCGGGCCCTGGAAGAGCCCGTCCGCCACATCGCGTCCAACTCCGGGCACGACGGCGGCGTGGTCGCCGAGGAGGTCAAGTCGCACACCGGCTCGACCGGCTTCAATGCCAACACCGGCGAATATGTGGACATGTTCGCCGCCGGGATCGTCGATCCCACCAAGGTCACCCGCTCCGCCCTCCAGAACGCCGCCTCGATCGCCGCCCTGATGCTGACGACCGAGGCCATGATCACCAACATCAAGGACGACGAGGAGAAGGGCGCGGCGCGGGCCGAGGGATCGGTGCGCTGATCAAAAGGGCTTCCCAGGTCGAGACGGGCGGACCGACTCGACCTGGGTGTCTTCAAAAAAAAGATGACTCAAATGCTCAGCAATTTGCTCGGGGAACATGTCCGGATCGTTCACGCAGGTCGGGACGAATTGAAGCCCCATGAAGGAAAGTCTGGTCGGATTCGCGCTCTTTATCCCGATCCGAACAACAAAGATGATCCCAACGGTCTGACTGCTCTCGTCGAGATGGATGCCGATGGCAAGCTTCTCAATATTGTTGCCTGGCATTTGAGCGTTACCCGATGATGCATTGGGTGAAAAACGCCCAATCATCGTGAATCGGCGACTCTCCGGAGTTCAGTCCCTCTGCCAGCGGATCCTAACCCGCTGGCGGGACCAGGCTCCGTATTGTTCGGCTATTCGCACCAAAGGACATGGGGTAGCATCGGATCGGATGCCCCGACTTCCCCGCGGGATCAAGACCATGCTCGACCTCGACCGCATCTCCGATCAAGTCCCGCCCGGCATGGGCAAGGTGGTCCATCTCCTTCACCAGTTGGATGAGCAGGGCGAGCCGATCGTCATCTCCATCAACGGCAAGGTCGACATCGCGGTTGCCGACGATGGTTCGTTTCGAATGCTTGTCGACCTCGTGGACCGATTGGAACTGCTCGAAGTCCTCAAGTGGGCCACGAAGGACCTGGACGAGGGCAAGGGGCTGAGCCTGGAGGAGGTCAAGGAACAGGCCCGGGTGAAGTATGGAATATCGCTTTGAGTTCGCCCCGGAGATGGTGGCCGGGGCCAACGAGCGTCACGACTGGATCGCCGAGCGTTCTCCGGAGCGGGCGGGAAAGTGGTACCGGGGCCTCCTCGAGAAGATCGAGACGCTCCAGACCCATCCCAAACGCTGTCCGGTGGCCCCGGAGAGCGAGGATTACGGCGAGCAACTTCGTTACCTGACCTACGGGAAGAGAGGCGACATCTTTCGCATCCTCTTCACGATTCGGGGCGACGTCATCCGGATCATCGCCCTGCACCACGCGGCCCAGGGTCCGTACGAGTTTTGATCCAGTTCTCCCGTCGAATGAGGCGGGGACCGCGGGCGAAGTGTCGCGTCGGACCGGGCTTGTGCTATCCTGGGACGTCCGATCCGCCGCACAAGGGCCCCGAGCGAGACCCCGTGCCGATGGCCACGAAGCGCGATTATTATGAGGTCCTGAGCCTGAAAAAGGACTCCGGGATCGACGACATCAAGAAGGCCTATCGGCAGATGGCCCTGAAGAACCACCCGGACCGCAACCCGGGCGACGCCGAGGCCGAGGCTCGGTTCAAGGAGGCCGCCGAGGCGTACGAGGTCCTCTCCGACCAGGGCAAGCGCCAGCGCTACGACCGCTACGGCCACGCCGGGCTCGAAGGGGCCGCCCACCACGACTTCAAGAACTCCGAAGACATCATGTCGGCCTTCAGCGACATCTTCGGCGGCGGCCTCTTCGGCGACCTCTTCCAGCAGCGGAAGCGCGGGCCCAGGCCCGGCCAGGATCTGCTGATGAA
>JAABUV010005883.1_pt1 | contig 13685 bp, 16 predicted proteins | sample 5559971 | NCBI WGS metagenome assembly JAABUV01 (sample SAMN10711881, study PRJNA513362) | rock metagenome | isolation source: Antarctica rocks | place: Antarctica: Victoria Land, Knobhead nord | collected 2015-12-19
AAGACGGTCCGGCCGGCCCCTCCCGGAAACCGAGGTCACCCGCCTAGCTTGGACCGCCCCCGCGCCAGACGACCCTGGCGCGATACGCCCTGACGAAACGAAGTCGGCTCAGATGGATAGCCCTGACCGGGCGATAGCTGCCGCCGCGTGGCCGGCTTTGACCCACCCTGACGTCCTCATCTCAAGTTCTCTCCCTCGGCTACTTCGCTGCTCGGTTCGATGAGCGAAGCGTGCGCCAGGCCTCCGACACCAAACGGGCGCCGACGAGCATCGAGGACGCCACAGCACGGGGGGTCGTCCACAAATAGTTGGCGCGGCCGTGTCCACCCCGCGGGGGTTTTTCTGCTTACCGAAGTAGAGGCAGCTTCCCCTGCCCGTGCTCAGGCGGACGGGTCCGCCTCGCGACCAAGCAGGAGGCCGTCATCCACACCCATGGCACGTCTTGTCCCGCCGTCCACAGGCGCAGATCTGGCACTAGCCCACGGGTTCTCCGCACGCGGATGGTCTGACCACGCCCCGTGGCGAGCCCAACGACCCATCCTGACCCGCTCTTTCACCCGACGACCGCCCGTTAGAACGAAGGGAACCATCGTGACCACGTCACCAGCCTTAGCGGCGCCGATCCTGACGCTGCTGGACCAGGCCGAACGGGAATGCTCCAGTCGAGCAAACGAGTCCAGTCACAGCCTCGACGACGACCTGTCGATCTGGCAGTTCGACGCCCAGCTGACCCGCATCGCGTCGGACACCTTGCGTTGTGCGCTCGGCCCGCGCCCCACCGAGCCAACCGAGTCGATCGAGCCGACCGATCCGACCGAGCCATCAGACGGGGTTCTGGACCCGTTGGGGCTCGTCGAGTCGGCGTATCAGCGGCTGCTGGAGCTACCCGAGGACCTGGACAACGTCCAGCTGCTCCTGGCCCGGCTACGGACTAGTGACGCAGTCAGTGCGATCCGCACGCACTATGTCTGACCTGAGCGTTGCCGAGCTGATCCGCGAGGCTCAGCGGCAAGCGGGGCACGTGCTCGGGCAGGCCGAACCGTCCGATGCGGCGGCGATGAGTACGGGGTGGGCGGGAGTCCTCGAGGCCGCCGTTCAGGTCCTCGAGGCGATGCCGCAGCCGACCGTCGGCGATGGCCCAGCGGCCGGCAACCAGCACTACCTCACGGTGCGGCTTACCCGGATGGCAGACCAGGCCGGACGCTTTCACCCGTTGAGCGAGTCCGCCCACCCGGTCATGGTCACCGTCGCTGACACCCTGCGGCAGGCCGCCGACCGGCAGCGTCTGCAGTCGCTGCGTCTGCAGGAGCACGGGCGGGACTCAGATCCAGTGACCCGCGCCGATGCTTCCGCCGTACGAGTGAGCATTGCCTGGACCGTCGCCACCCTGGCCCACGCGACCGCTGTCAGTCTGCGGAACTACCGCACCGCCGTGTCCGTCGACGACCAGGTCGCTGGTGGTTACGGCAACACGGCCCGGTCGATCAGCCTGCCGTCGGCGGAGCGCTGGCTTCGAATGATGCAGACCCACGAAGAGCTGGCCATCGACTACGTCAACGGGCACCGCGGGCACCTGCTCGCCGAGCGGCCAGACCCTCCCGCGGGCAGCTCAGATCTCGGGGTGCAGCTCGCCCTGTGGTCCACCGTCGGAGTCCGCGCCATCGCCGATCCACGCGTGTCGTCCACTGACGTGGGGCAGATCGCGCGAACCCAAGCCAGCCTCGCCCAGACGGCGGTCGCCCTGACCGGCGCCGCCGCCCACCGCGGCGAGATCAACCCCGGCGTCGCCGCCCACCTGCGGCAGCGGATGGAGACACTCGCCACCGGATGGTCCGCCGTCGCCCACCACTGGTCATGGCTACGCACCCCAGACAACCCTGCCCCGTCCCCCGCCGTGACCGCGGCGGCCGCCAGCCTCTACGCCAGCGTGGCTGACGCGACCCGTTCCCAAGCCCGGTGGGCCACCCCCGACCAGATCGACACCCGCCTGTCCGACGTGCCGCTGGTGCCCATCCTGCGATCCATCACCGACGGGTCACAGTCCCTGGCCGTCATGTACGAGCAGCTGCCGCTCGAGCTGCACGCCGCCGACCGACTCCGGGCCTCCGCCGGCGGACTGCTCGCCATCGCCGCCACCGGTCAGGTACAGCCGGCGCCCGGCCACGCCGGACACGAGGCCGCCCCCGGCAAGGCGATCCGGCCCATCGGCCTCGCGGGCGCAGCGGCGAACCGGGTCCTTCCCCTGAACCCGCCGGCCCTGCAACAGGTTCACCGCAGCGGCCGCCAGCTGGCCGGCGCCGCACACGCCGCCCACGAGTCCGTCCTGGTCAACGCGTCCCACCCGGCCGCCCGCCTCGGTGACACCACCCAGAGCGTTGCGGAGACGCGACCCGACCGGGTGACTTCGCCGCTGCGCCATCAGCATCCCAACCGTCCTCAGCACCGACCCCGCCCGGGACAGGGCATCACCCCATGAAAGGACGACCCGCGATGACCAGCAACGTCTCTCCCGACCGACACCCCCTCTCCTCCCCAGGGCACATCAGCTCCGTCCAGACCACCCTCGGTGAGGCCACCACGAGCGCCACCGAGCTTGGCGACCTGCTCAGCGCCGGCCTGGCCGCCGACGACCAACAGCGTCACGCCGAATCCGGTGCCGGCCCGCAGGCACGGCGCGCCGACGACAGCGACGTCCGATGATGCGCTGGTCGCCGGGTTCACCCGGGCCGGCCGCAGAGCGAGCATGGAGCCCCGACGCCCAGCAGCGGCTCGAGACGGTCGGGCGGATCCTCGACGAGAGCCGAGACCTGCTCGACGTCGCCCTCGACCGCAACACGACCGTAGAGCACGGGTTGCGGCGCGCCGACCAGCAGACCAGAGACCCTGCAGTGGGACGCCGCGAAGATCCTGCTGGACAACGACCCAGCACGGCCGGCGATGCGTACCGTCCAAGAGGTCGGTGACCGGCTGGTCACCGACCTGCGCCGCAGCCAGGGCCAGGCCGAGGACCTGCGGGACACCCTGCGCCAGACCCGGCGGCACCTCGAGCACGCCACCCCGCTCGTCGCGGAGCTCACCGGTGCGACCCAGGAGCACGCCGCCGCGGCCGCCATGTTGGCCACCAGGCTCGAGCGGCTGAACACCCTCGTCGACCTGGCGACCCCGCTGGCCGAACGCACCAGCACCCGTATCGAACAGGGCTACCGCGCGCTGGAGGCCGGTCTCATGCAGACCGGTGACCGCAGCGCCGAGACGTTCCACCAGTTCTGGAGCGTCGACCGGGGCATCTTCGACACCGCCCGAGAGCTCGCGCACACCCGCGCCAGCGCCACGGACGGCGCTGAGCTGACCGAGCACGCCGTCAACGTCAGCACCCTGACCGCGGCTCACACCCGCGACATGCAACGACTGCCGCGCTACTCCCCCACCCAACCCGCTACCTACGAGTGGCCGGCTACATCGGCACGCCCTGGTCGCTCTCCGAGGCCCGCCGGCCCAGCCATCTAGCCCACAAACCCAGGAGGTCAGCCCCATGCCACCGCCGAACCGCAGCTACACCCGCCGCCCACCAGACGGCCGGCCCCACCCCGGCCACACGGCCCGGCGCCTCACCATCACCTCACGGAGGGACAGCTCCAACGGCAGCAGGTCGCTCGAGCCGCCTGACGTGCTCGAAGAGCTCGAGATCCTCGACGAGATCGCCAAACGAGTCAGCGGTGACATGGTCAACGCCGGCATTGCCAACATCGACACGCTCTGGACCGCCGGCCAGGACCTCGCGCACCCCCTACAGACCTACCGAAGCTTGGCACTGCGGGCCTCACCGCACAACACCGCCGGCCTATGGACCCTGATCGCCTGGATCCACTGGCGGACCGGGAACCGCCGAGAAGCATGGCCAGCGCTGCACCTCGCCAAGAAGCTCGACAACGACATCGACGCCGCGCACTACCTGACCGTCTTCATGCACGAGTGGGCCGACCCGCACAATGTTCCACCGGTCACCTACGGACGAGACCCGGGCCAAACACTGGACCAACCATAGGAGTGGACATCAGCGACCACGTCAGCTCTCCCGACGACGCCGGCCCCCCGCCTCGGTTCCTGAAGCTGATTCAGGTCGGGCAGATCTTGGGGTGCTCGGACGCTCAGGTCTACGCACTTGTTCGGCACGGGACCATCCCCGCATCAAGGTCGGCGGCCGCGGGCAGTGGCGCACCGAGACGTGCGAGCTCGAGTGCGCGATCGAGGAGATGTACCGCGACACCGCACAGTTCATCGCCGACCATCCGTTCGGAAACAGCACCGGCGACGACGACCCAGAGCTCGACTGACGCTCGCCTACAGAGCAACCTCCACCGCCGGCTAACACCGTGCCGTGCACCGCCGGCGACCGTTCGTCCCACGCTTGTCAGGCGCTTCAGGAACACCGCTGGAGAGGCCGCCCGATGTAGGAACTCATCGAAGTTGTCATCGCGGCGGAGCGGTGACCTGCTGGTTCTCACCGAGGAGTCGCGGCTCGCGTCTCACCAACTTGTCCAAATCCTCAGGCCGAGACGTCCGCTCATGCCGATGAGCGAGCAAGTGCGAGAATCTACGTCGTGGAGGCGAAGCTCGTTTTTCGCGCAATGGCTGCGGCCAAAGCGCTGGCCGGAGAACTAGACCTGCGGGTCGACGACGTAGTTGTGATTCACAATTCGAACAAGCTTGCTCTACGTCTGTTGCCGTGTGACCTATTCGTTCGAGTGGCACTGGCGGGGCAAGAGGTCGCCGCGCTTGAGGTCGAGCTCGCTCAGCGACTCGCCGCGACTGCAAGCCCCGTCGCAGCGCTTGAGCCCCGGGTCGAGCCGCGCATATACGAACGCGACGGCTTCATAATGACCTTCTGGACCTACTACGAGTCGATGGCTCCTGAATTGGACTCGCCAGGCGCATACGCAGACGCGCTCCATCGCCTGCACACGGGGATGCGAAGCATCGAGATCGCGACGCCGCACTTCTTGGACCGAACCGCCGAGGCTGAACGGCTAGTCGCCTACCGGCACGAAACCCCCGCGCTCGCTGAGGCCGACCGACATCTCCTCCTCAGCACGCTGCAGAACGCGCGTGAACGGATCCACAGCCGCGGCGCTGTCGAGCAGCTGCTGCACGGCGAACCGCATCCTGGCAATCTCCTCAGCACCCAGGGCGGCCTGCTGTTCATCGACTTCGAGACGTGTTGCCGTGGACCCATCGAGTTCGATGTCGCGCACGTGCCAAACGAGGTCAGCGCGCACTATCCGGATGTCGATCAAGTTCTCCTCTCAGAGTGTCGGCGGCTAGCTCTTGCGATGGTCGCTGCCTGGCGCTGGGACGTCCGCGATGAATTTCCGCATGGGCACCAAGTGGACTTTCGCACTCTCCCGGTGGGTCAGGCGGCTCTTGCGAGCGTGTCGATGAGGGTGTCCACGATTTGTGGGGTGAGTTGCTGTTGGCCGGAGATGGCGGTAATTCGTTGGCGCCACAGGGTTGTTCGTAGTTCGGCGAGGGCGTCGGGGAAGCTCGGGGTGCGCTTGTTGGGGTACCAGGGCCGGGTCGGCCAGCGTGGGGCGTGGCCGTGGGTGGGGATGTACCAGCACCAGATCGCGGTGTAGATCCAGAACGAGAGTGCGGCGGCGCGTTCGGGGCCGGCGCCTTTCCAGGTTTGCGGCTGTTGGCCGCCGAGGTGTTGCTTGACCGCCCGGAAGGTGTCCTCGATGGCCCAGCGGGAGTGGTATTCGGTGACGACGTCGGCGGGGTCGGCGTCCAGGTCGGTGGTGAAGAAGAAGTCGTCGCGTTCGGTCCCGGTCGGGGTCGCGGACGATGACCAGGAGGACCTGCTGGTCGGGCTTGACGGCGTACCACAGCACGGCTCGGGTGAGCAGGTCCACGTCCGTGGTGCGGCCGCGCCGGTTGATGCTGGCCCGGGTCCAGTCCTTGTCCGGGGCCGCGGTGGCCTGCGCGGCCGGGGTGGGCAGCCGCGCGCCCTTCTTGGCGGGTCGACCGCGCCGGCCGGTGCGTGGCGGGGCGGGTTCGAACAGGGCCGCGTCGCGGCGCATCCGGGAGATGACGTGGGTGCGGGGCAGCCCGGACCCGGCCAGGGTGGCGTAGGCGCCGTCGCCGCACAGGATGAACGACCGCTCCGGTAGCCAGCCGGACAGCTCGGCGATCATCTCCTGCACCAGTTGGGCGTGGGTCGGGCCGCCCTTGCGGAACAGCCGGACGTTGACCGGTAGGCCCAGCGGTTCCCCGCCCCACGGTGGGTGCACCCGCAAGGTGACCACCACCAGGTTCAGCCCGTGGGCGTAGACGATCCGGGCGCCGGTGGAGGCCACCGCGTCCCGGAAGCTGCCGGCGCCGTCGACCCTGCGGCCGCTCTTGTGGAAGAGGGTGTCATCGACCTGCAGGACGACCGCGCCGGTGGCCGCGAACCGGGCCACCGCCAGCGTTGCCAGGGCCGACCAGCAGGCGGTCATGCTCCACGCCCCGGCCCGGACCAGCCGGTGGTAGGCGTCGTGGCAGGCCCGCTCGGCCGGGTCGATCAGGGTGAGCATGCCGGTGATGGTGCGCCGGGTCGGGCAGCACACCCAGGCCTGGACCAGGTTGGCGAACAGCACCCAGGACGGCGCGGTGAACGCCTGCTCGGCGGTGCCCAGCACCGCGGCCCAGGCGACGCCGGCGGCGTTCACCGGGGCGACCGCCCGCCGGCGCGCCGAGCCCGCAGCGCCACCAGCTGCGCCTGCGCCCGGGCATCCAGCTCGGCCTTGGCCGCGGCGTAGCGGGCCAGCGCCGCCGCCACCTCGGGCACGTCGGCCTCGGTCAGGGTCAGCGTCTTGGTTCGCCCGGCGGCCGGATAGGCCAGCGCGGGGCTCTCGTGGGGCTCTCCCTGGGCGCAGTGGCAGCTCGCCTTGCCGCACCGGCGGCGCAGCGTGAACAACGCACCGCGCAGCAGCGGCTCGGCGGGAAGCGGACGACGACGAGTGGACATGACGACTCCTGTCTGTTGGTCGCCTACTAACAGACAGATGATCTCGGCAGCCAGCGCGAAAGGTGGGGAGGTGGCGCAGGACACGCCACAGACAGGGCGGGGCTGAGGCCAAGCGTCAGGAGGGGACCGATCACACCAGAGGCGTCAAACCAGCGTCACGAAATGTGCGAAAGTCCACACCAACACGGCCGAGACATCCTGACCTTGCTCCGCCAGGGTCCGCCGTGGCCCGTACTCGGGGCTCTCGCCGCCGAATAGACGAACGCACTCATCTGCCGCGTGGAGGGTAACTATCGGGGCGGCCCGTAGCGGTCCCACAGTGCTTGTCGATCCGCACCAGCGACCGGTTTCGCTTCGAACCTGAACGTTCGCCCGACCACGTCGTGCTCGAAGGCGCCGCCCTCGAGCTCGACCACGGTGTACCACTCGGGGCCATAGTCTTCGTCGGCTCGGTCTCGCTGCCCATCGAGCCAGTTCACTTGGAACCAGAGCCACTCCTGTTTGCGACGGAAGGTGGGCAGCGATCGCATAGGAATGACCTGGGTCGTAAGGTGTGCTGCCAGCTCCCTGGCCGCTCAGGCTCAACTCCCACACTGCGTCTCGGAACGGGTCCAGTCGCGAGTCTCGCGGCCAGTCGCTCTCGTCGAATAGCTTGGGCGTCACGGCCTCATCCAACCGCACTCATCTGCCGCGTGTGGTGCGTCGGCGCTTGTCCGACCCTGACGCAACGGATGCGTCCGCTGCCACCGGCGGACTCACTAGGGGCGGGTCTCCTAGCTGGTGGGTGTGGTTGCCGCGTTTGCGAGTTTGGCGTTCTGGGCGCTGATCCATGCGTCAGCGGCGACCCGCTCCCCGGCTGTCGTGGTGTGGGCGGTGTTCCAGATGGTGATCTCGGCGTACTGGACCTGCTTGTCGGGTCTCGCGTACAGGATGCGCAGGTTCGCCCAGGTGCCGATCTTGCTGTTTGGTGCGTCGACCTCGGCTCGTTGCACGGTGAGGCCGTTGACGGTTTGCGGGACGCAGGCCTTCATCGTGGCGCCTTTCTCCACCATCGCGCCGCAGAGGCTGGTCATCGTGTCAACCGGGCCCTGCGCCGAGTCGGACTTTCCGCTGAGCACGACAAGGGAGACCGCGCCCTCGTAGCCCTGCGGCAGCCCCCTCGCTGATGGGCTGCCCGGGGTCAGGGTGAGGTCGCCGCCAAATCCCGAGGGTGACTGAGGCTGAACGGTGTAGTCAGGACCGAACGTGGTGGTGAGGATCGTGTCTCCGCTGGGCGACCCGGAGTGCGCCGCTCCGGTGATCCCCGTGTGGGCGACCGGATCCGAAGACCGGTCGAGGGGGGTTGCTGCCGGTGTCGTGGTGGCCGATGCCTGCGCCGCGGGTGCGGCCGCGGGGCGGGTGGTGTGCCAGGAGGTAGCAGCGAAGACGATCGCTCCGACGGCTGCGACGGTGCCCAGGGTCACTCGCGCTGACCGCATCCGACGCCGTCGATGAATGGCCGACACGGCGTCACGGATGGCTGCCTCGCGCGGTTCAACCTGGTTCGCGCGTTCGGTCAGGCTCGCCCTGAGAACGGTTTCGAGGTCAGGCATGTTGGTCCTCCGTGTCGATGGATAACGTGTTCCGCAGCCGTTCGAGGCCTCGCCAGGATCCGCTCCGGACGGACCCCACCCCGACGGCGAGGAGGTCCGCGATCTGCGCCTCGCTCATGTCCTCGTAGAACCGCAGCACCAAGATCGCCCGTTGATGCCGCGGCAACGACGCCAGAGCCTAAGACATCGCGTCACGAGCCCCCAAGCCCTCCGACGCGTCGTCCATCAACCGCTCGGGCAGGTCCGTCGGCGCGGTGGGCTCCTCCCACAGGCGCCCCCGCCGCCGCCACTGACTGACGTACTGGTTGACCAGGCAGCGACGGATGAACGCCCCCGGCTGCTCAATCCTGCTTCGCCGGGCGTACGCCCAAGACTTCGCCAGTACCTCCTGAAGGAGGTCCTCGGCCGCATGGCGGTCACCAGTCAACAGAAACGCTGTCCGCAGCAAGCCGGCGTAATGGACCTCGATGAACTCATCCAGCTCCACCTGCGCCGCCTCCCCTCACACCGACCGTTTTCAGCTGCCTACCCACAGAGACGATCGACGGCGGCGCTGCTATGCCTGAGTCTGCTACCAAGATTTCACGAACCGGCGCGCAGCCGCCAACACGGTCGCGAGGCACCTGACCCTTGGGACGACGGTTGAACGCGGGCCGCACCAGCACACACGGGTGATCCACTCGACAGGCGCTCACATCAGCCTGAGGAGAACACCTCAACCATTGGGGTAGCTGCGGCCCGATCCGGAGCATGGCTTCCCACCTGCGGTCCGAACATCCGCTATTGCCGCGATCCGTGTAGTCGGCTGTGTGCGTCCTTCGGCCGCCAGTGCGGTGTTAGCCGCCGATGGTGAAGATGCCGATCTGGGTCTGCCCGTCGGATTCATAGACAGGGACGGTGAACGTCTTGCCCTGGTTGGCCTTCGTCCGGGCTGCGGCCTCCTCGGGCGACCTCGGTGGGGGTCCGTCGGCGGTGGCGAGGGCGGTCCCGTAGGCGTACCCCAGCCGGCCGTTGGTCGCCACGACCGCGATGAGGTCGGGCTCCCCGTGGGAGTTGCCGACGCCGTAGGTTTCGCCCTTGTCGTTGACCTTCCACGCGGTCTCGGAGCTCGCGGCATACGTCGCGGTCACCCGCCATGTGACGTCGGGCGCGGCGGTGAAGGTCAGGGTGTGCTGCCCCGCCTGCAAGGGCAGGACCGAGGACGCGGGTGAGCCCTGCTTCACCGCGTCAGCGGCGGAGCAGATCATGCTGGACCCGTCGGGCCAGTCGATCCGCCCGGCGCTCAGGCACGAGACCTCGACCGCGGCAGAGGTCACCCCTGCCGGTCGTGGCCCCAGCTCCATCGTCGCCGTTCCGGAGCGGACCACCGTCACCGGCGCGGCCAGCGGTGTGGTCTCGCGGCCGCCGGGAAGCACCACAGCGATGGCGTATGCCGCCGTTCCCGCCAGCGCGATAGCGGCGACAGCTCCCACGCTGATGGCCGTTCGCCGCGTCAGTCCGTGCCACCGGCGGCGGAGCAAGCCAAGCAAACTGCTAGCGGTACCCGCGTTGGCGACCTCGTCGATCAGGACTCGCCGCAACACTGCCGCGTACGCCGGATCAAGTCCTCCGGACGGTGCACCGGTGCGCTCGGTGGTGGTCATGAGGTGGCTCCTTCAGCAGTGAGAGTGGCAGCGGTCGCCGCGCGGAGGCCGACGCGGGCCCGGCTGAGGCGAGTCTTGGCCGCACCCTCGGTCAACCCGGTCGCCTCGGCCGCGTCGGCAATCGAATAGCCCTCGAGAACAACCAGGGACAGCAGGGCCTGATTCCTACACCCGAGTCACCGCGCATGGCAGGCACCTCCGCCGAATCGCCTTTATCCACAACTGAATTCGGCCTGTCACATAATCCACAGGTGCCGTTTTGCCACTGCCGCTCAGGGCCCGTTTCCGGAAGCGTTGACCTCAGCACGAACCCCGTCCGGGGGCTCGTCTGAGACTGGGAGCATGCCATGACGGACACCATCAGCAAGACCGAGGACGTCGTCCAGGTCACCGACGACACGCCACAGATCGACCACCCCGAGGCCACCGCTGCGTCGTGGGCAGCAATGCCGGTCGCCGCCTCGACCGCTGGCCGTGAGTGCGTTGACGTGGACCCCACGTCGTTGATCATCGGGGACAACGTGCGCGCGGGCGCGCACCTGGACCGGCAGTTCCTCGCGTCGTTGCGCGAGTTCGGGGTGATGGACCCGATCCACGTCACCCGCGACCAGGACGGCACCCTGACCGTCAAGCGGGGTCAGCGGCGCACCCTTGGCGCGGTCAAGGTCGGCCTGCCCCTGGTGCCCGTCCTGGTCGTCAGCGACGACGACAGCGAGGCCGAACGGATCACCAAGCAGTGGCACGAGAACGAACGCCGCGACGCCCTGACCGACACCGACCGGCTCGCCGCCGTCGAGCAGCTGACCATCCTCGGCGTCCCGGCAGGCAGCATCGCCAAGCGCCTCGCCACCCCCAAGAAGGTCATCGACGCCGCCGTCCAGGCCAACACCAGCGACCTAGCCAAGGCCGCCGCCAGCAAGCACGCCCTGACCCTGACCGACGCCGCCCTCATTGCGGAGTTTGAGGACAACGACCAGGTGGTGCGAGACATCCTGACTGCCGTCAAGGGCGGCTACAGCGCCGAACACATCGCCCAGCAAGCCCGCGACGAAAAGGCGCGGAAGGAGGCCTACGACAAAGCGGTCACCGCCCTCACCGAGACCGGAGTGACCGTCATCGACCGTCCCGGCTACGACGAGAAGGTCATCACGAGCCTGCGGGACATCCGACTGCTGAACAAGAACGGCAGCGCCAAGACGAAGGCCCCCACCGCCGACGAGCACGCCACCTGCCCCGGCCACGCCGCCCACGTCAGCATCTACTACTCCGGCCCCCAGGTCACCTACGTGTGCACCGCCCCCAAGGCCAACAAGCACGCCCTGGCCGACTATCGCGGCACCACCCTGCCCGGCCAGCAGCCCGCAGGCGGGATGACCGACGAGCAGAAGGCCGACCGTCGCACACTGATTGCTCGCAACCGCGAATGGGACAGTGCAACCACCGTCCGGCAGGCATGGCTGTCCGAGGCCTTCCTGACCCGCACCGCCCCACCCAAGGGAGCCGAGACGTTCCTCGCCGTCGCGGTCGCCCACGGCGAGCACACGGAGGACTACCACCGGCTCTACCTGAAACTGGTTCGCGGCAGCCAGGACCAGGACGACGCGTACTGGAACGCCAGCAGCAAGATCGAGGCCCGCATCTCCGCCGCCACCCCCCGCCAGGCCCTGATGCTCGCCCTGGCCCTGATCGTCTGCGAGTGGGAATCCACCACCAGCCGCAACACCTGGAGGCACCCCGGCGAGCGGGACCGCCGCTACCTGACCGCCCTGATCGGATGGGGCTACAAGCCCTCCGACGTCGAGCAGCTCGTCCTGGCCGACACCACGCAGGCCGAGACCACCGACCCCGAGGTGCCGGATAAGGACATCCAGCAGGTCGAGGTCGAGCAGGTCGAGGTCGAGCAGGTCGAGGACGAGCGCGTCGAGGACGAGCCGGATCAGGACGGGGACGATGGTGACTGACAACGCCGCCCGCAGTGGCGTGAACATCACTGCCCTGGTGCGCCGGGAGGTGGGTGCCGCCGTTCGGGAGAGCGGCGGCACCGTCTCCCCGTACTTCGCGCACGGTCGGTTGCAGCGCGAACTCGACCGGCTCCGTGACCGGCTCGCCCAGGTCGCCCAGCGGCGGCCCGACCTGCTCAAGGTCCTCGCCGGGGACCTTCGCGTCCCGGCCACCCTCGAGTGCGTGCTGGTCGAGGTGGAGACACGAGCCGCCGCCCTGCTCGACCGCCGGCTCGAGCACGACGTGACCCCGTTGCGACGCTGGGCCGGCGCGGAGGGCGGACCTCATGTGTGAGCAGTGCGGCTCCCCTGACTCCCGGCACGACAGCGAGCACGGGCCACTCTGCGACGCGTGCGCCTACCGGCAGGCCACGTACGACGAACAGCGGGCGACGTTCGCCCACCTGTCGCCGTCGACCTTCGGGTTCGACCCGTCCGACGACGACCCCTACGACTGAGGAAGGAACACCGCTCATGATTGGAACCACCATCCGAGGGACCAGCCTGTTCCTCGCCGCTGTCGCCGCCCAGGTCGAGGACTGCGAGGTCCGACCCGGAGAGCCACAAGGCGCCTACGACTGGATCTGCATCCCGACCCCACACGGGCACGTCGAGGTCTTCGACGCCGAGGAGGTCGGAGAACACGGCCTCGTCATCCGCACCTACACCCTCGACGATGGGCACCCATCCGGTCACGGGCGCGGCGGGTGGATCAGCGAACGAGCCACCGTCGAGGAAGCCGTCCAGGCGATTCGCCGCTATGTCCGAGAGACAAGCGATGAAGGTCCGCGCCTCGTGTCGCTCGGCCCGCAGGACGCCCCGGCCCACCCTGACGGGGCCTGGGACCTTGGACCCGCTGGACGGGTGGACCCGTTCGCTGGCTGCGACCCGTTCGAGGACGAGTGCGAGCGTGCTCGCGAGGACGGCTGGGCCTGGGTTGTCGTCGGCTTGCTGCTGAGCCAACTGACCATGGTCGCCATCCTGTGGCTCGATCAGGTCATCCCCTTCCCGACCTGGTAGTCACGGGTCGAACAGCGGCAGCTGTAACCCCAGCCGCAGCAGCCGGGCCTGCTCGGCGGCCACCGCTGCCGGGTCCGCCCGGGACAGGTCACGCAACTCCCTGGACCGGCCCTGGGCACCACGGGCATCCCCCAACGGGTTGCCCGCCACGAACCGCCGCGCCAGATAGGCGCGGCGGTTCAGCGCGTGGGAGGACGCCTGCACATGGCCGGGGCCTATCCGCTGACACAGCGCGTTGTCACACCGGTGTCCCAACACCGGGACCCCGTTCAACGCGGCCGCGCCGAAGACCAGGGCGTATCCGAACCGGTGCGCGATCACACACAGGTCCCGACCCGCCGCCCGGCCCTCCTCCGCTGGGAACGTCCCGACATGAAACCGTCCGTGACCACGACCGGACACCGCCCCACGCCACCACAGGCAT
>JAABUV010005886.1_pt1 | contig 13683 bp, 10 predicted proteins | sample 5559971 | NCBI WGS metagenome assembly JAABUV01 (sample SAMN10711881, study PRJNA513362) | rock metagenome | isolation source: Antarctica rocks | place: Antarctica: Victoria Land, Knobhead nord | collected 2015-12-19
TAAACAAACCCATCTGTAGGGAGGCTGCCACTGCCATGCAGATGTATGAGTAGCATGTTGATAGCATCGAAGCGCCGTTAGTGTAAAGGATCAAGCACAGCAGCGTCTGCAACGATATCAAATCTCGGCAGCTCGCTGGATCTAGGAGCGCACGGCAAGCGCGAAAGTAGCGGAGCCTGTCATATGATTAGCACATTCCGTTCACATCCTCAAACGCGCCACGCACCCGTTGAGAGTTGTAGTCTGCTTCGCACCTTTCGCACTCTGCCCGATGGGATAGGAGAGTCGCCTCAAAGCCACGACCGCATAGATGAGAGCAAGCGGCCTCCGTGCATGCGCCGTCGATTCCGTCTCCATGTCCTCGAATACTTCATCAGCGGTCTGTTGGAGGTTGGCGCGGGTCAAGAAATGCATGTTGCATGTCGCTTCATCAACAACGATATCGATCGCCTTGGTGACGCTTTCACGGGACGGCAAAAGAGCAAATGTTTCCCACGATATTGACGGATCTGTGTCGGGAGGCGCCACCTCAAAGCTAGCGGATAAGTCGTCGTTGGGAAGGTCGATGTCGCCGTCTAGCTTCATACCCGACACATGCTTACACAGCTTGTGCACTCGGCGCAGAAGACTGAGGCCTCCGTAGTCTCCCGGATCCCTTACCAGATCGATCGGTTCTTGAGTCGCATTCTCGTTGCGGTCGCTAGGAGTGCCGTTCAAGTGCCTCTCGTCAGCGCCGACGATCGTCTCGATCATGTCATCCTGCCTAGCCTCGCCTTCCTCTACGCTGCTGGGAGGCGATTCGGAGTCTTCAGTCCGGTTTGTCTGCGACTGTGACTGGGACCCCGAAGAGCTGCTGAGCATTTCCTCTAGCCTGCCCACTTTTTGTTCCAGTGACTGTATATACTCCGTCGAAGTGATCCGTCCACCGTTGTCGTACGAGCACGCTGTCGTCGTCAGCGAATGGCTCTCACCAAGAACGAAGAAGACTGCACATACAAAGATCGCTAAGGCCGCAGGGGCATTGGCCGTCGCATCTCATCTTCCTTCTCCTGCAGTTCGTACATGCCCTCGTAACTCGCCGCCGCTTCGCCAACGGATGCGGCAGATCGTCCCTGTTGGTCTTAACAAAGCAGTCAGTAGCTGGAGTCCGCGTTAATGTGGCGGACCAGCTGCCTGTCCCTCCCCTCATCATATTGCGGCAAGCCGATGCTCCGGTTACACGGGTATATAGTGGGGCGCGTTGCCGATGGCGGCATGGCAATAACCTGACAAGCGGTCGGGCAGATGCACGAAAAATGTGGCTTTGCAGGCGGTTGTGCAGACCACTTATGTACAGAGGAACAGCAGCGACGCATTTCCCCGGAACCCAAGACGACGTCGTTGGTCACACACATGTGTCAAACGTGAATGTTAGAACGCGTAGTAGAGGGGTAGGTTGGACGCTACAGGAGGTCAAGCGCCAGCGGATGATCTGAACCGACGATCGCGGGCCCCAACATTCCCCAATGCCGCAAGACTGCAAATTAACACGTTCGGCTTTACAATGTTAGGACAAATTCAGACCTATAATATTGCGACGGATCGGGATGGTACAGGGCAACCATCACACCTCCCATGCTCTCTGATCGAGCCGCCTCAAAGCAAAAGTCAATCTCTTGATCATTTTTTTCAATGCGCGACCAGAGTTGGTGAGAACCTGGAGATGGTTGCTTGTGCCGATAGTAGCTTGTGAAGATGTGCTCGTATGATGCTGCATAGACGATGGTCTATCGGAATTGAGAGACACGTCATCTTCCTCCTTGAAGCTTCCGGCATTCCGTCAAGTACTTTTGATCGAGACTGAATAGGGCTGTCCGCTACTAGGCTTTGCTTGATCCACGTATCTCGTATTTCAGGTACAGATGGAAGGGGCGCTGCCAATATTATTGGACGAGCGGACTAGAACTCGAGCGGCCTTCTGCGCGCGTGCATATGCATGCGTTGGTAGTTCATAAACATCCTTAAGCTCTACACACAGGCCGAATGCTGTTCTGCAAAAGTCGATATATCTACTCAACGGTCTATAGTCTCAGTACTCACGCGAGTCATCGTCATCGTGGTTGAGTCAGAGGAGGCAAAGGTCCGACTACGTCTTAGAATGGCATGTTTGCCGGACAGCATTTGTGATTCCGTAAAATACTCGTAGCAGCATTTTCGTTCGCATAACGACGCCTTTCCTCCGTTGCTGTGCGCAGAGCTCCTCCGCGAGATGCGCGGCGCTATCACTACCGAGAAGAGATCCACTGGCGCCCAGAGATCCAGCGAGTGTGACTACTCCATAGCTACCCAAGCCCGAACAGTCACTGAATTGCGTCCAAACCTCTTTGGTCGGTGATCTGTCGCCCATTACCCACATTACGACGCAGACTGCCGAAAAGCCAAAGACGTAGATAAGTCCGTCCTCAGCCTATCGTTGTCTGGTTTCCTAGCCTGCTTCTTGCCACCTCCTTGTCAAACCCGTCCATGCGATCCCACTCTTCCTCAAGGAACGGCCGCAGGTACATTACTTTGATCCAGCCCAAACGCTCATGGGGTTGAACTGATGCTCTATCACACTTCGACGCTTTTGCGGGTTCAGGTGCTGTCGCTACTTCTCGTCGTCCGTTCTCAACTGGTGGGCGTGCCACCTTCAATGACCGCTGCACTGCGGCTGGTTCCGCCCGAGATCGAACTGCTTTTGGATCGTGTCAAATATCGCTTCAGATTCGGGAGAGACGCCATCCGCGTACTCATCCATCGGTTTGCCCACCAAATCTTGATTGAACACCACCCATTGTACTTGCTAAACGGCATGTTGGTCCTTCCTGAGGAAGTGAAGGCTCGGAGAAATATCTGTAGAGTTCCTGATGCAGTAAAATTGAAGTCGCATTTGTGCTGATAGAGCAGAATTGTCCGATGGTTGTATGGCCCTCGCACTACTAGATGCCAGGACTGCATGAAATAGACAGAGTACCGCTATTGTATTATCAGATCTTATTGGCCGACCTTGCCTAGCGCATCGTGCTCTCTGACCAAGCACATCAGCTCGTCAACAGATGCGCCGACACGACGCAGGTACATTTCGATCTGAGGTCATGATCAAGGCAGCTTCTCGAGAAGGATGACCCTCATATGCCTTCGAGGGCTAATTGAGTCTGGAGCAAAAGGGACGTCCGCGGTCTTTTCAGTCTACTCGATGTGTCTGAGCACAAACACGTGGTGAGTCATGATACATTTCTTGCTGTATTTTGGGAACAGTAGCGGTACTGTCACTCCCCCTCTAGAGCAAGCCCAAAACCACGTGAGATCAGGACAAGAATAACTTCAAGTCGCACATATCAGAGCTGCTTAGATATCAAACCTGTCGTGTTCTGTGATTCTGTCCCCGCTGCCGGTCTTAGTACCCCTTTTCCGTTGCGGCGCAGCTTGCAATCTGCGCCGGCTTTGACGCATGCAGTGCACGGCAGCGAAGGCTGTTACAACAACCATAGTCAGAGTTGGCGGAACAGTTACAAGGCGGCGGGTAAGCTCTGAGCGATCGCGCCTGCAGCATGATCAGCTCTATCCGCACACGACATAGCGGCGTACGTCCAGACGATCGCAACAAGTCTCGCGCCATGCATGCATAAGTGTTCCATGTTGACGCTTGTGGTGATAGTCGGCTTGTCGTACAAGGAGCAGAGCGCTCCACTGCCGACCCGCGCTCTCAGACCGAATGATGGGAGACCCATCTCTTCTCTTCGATCTTTTTCATTCCACAAGCTTGAGTCGGGTTGGTATCAGTCGTAATTGTCGCTGTTTACGTGTTCGTTGAAGGACATTTTCCCGCGGGCTCGTGTAGGACGTTGTAGGTGCAGCGGGCGATTGACCCTGTAGCCCCGGACCTGGATTCTGCTTTCTAGCTTGGTCATTGATGCTAATGAGCCGAAATAAGGAATCAGCTTGTAGCCTGAAGATAAAGTTGCATGGAACATTGCGGACTCATTTCTTGCAGACGACACATGTTTACACAAAGTGTGTGAGGGTTAGAGCTCAGCTAGAGATGACGGCGAGGACACCGCGACTCGTTCTCCACGCAACACCGGCAGTATGAGTCATTGGCATGAAGGAGACTTTGGTCTGTCCAACATACATTCGAGAATCGCGTCACGGACTGCGTTTGTCTCTGAGAGTATGTCCGTGCAATGTTCTGCCGGTGAGTGATGAGCGTCGTGATTGATTGCACCGGAACAAGATCGGTCAAAAGTCTGAGCTTGTTCGTCCCTCATCGTTGCAGCGTCGATATGTGACACAAATCCTGAGCTGACGTAACAATGTCCTTTCGCACTGAATACGAGGATGGAGCAGCCACGGTCACCGATTCAGACACTTATACTCTTCCAAGCACCTAGCCACCGGATCGAGCCCTTTAGCTTCTGACTCTTCTGCCGCCGCTACGGCCAGGATTCCGGTCAAGCAAGGCAGACATGGCGACCCCTAAGCATAGGCTTCAACCACTGACGTCGATAAAAACGATATCAACTCAAAATTGCACCATGCTCTCGTGCAAATCATGTTCTGAAGATGAGCTGCGAAAAGTGAATGGGCAAACGGGAACCTAATCTGCTACAGCACAACATCATGAGGACGGCAAGTGCCACCTATCGAGAATTGAATTGCTGCTGTCTTTGTCACCCTGCACACGGTTTTTCCAAGGTGTTCGAGCAGGTCGTTGCCCAACGACATGGAGACATTGTCCTACGCGTGGCCAGAGTTATTGTCTTACGGAGAAAATAAAGCTGCATCTGTGTTGCGGTAGCCACTCTGGAAAGATATGATCGACTCCGATTCCCGCACGCTTCTTCCTTTCCTTCGCTGAGGGCATGACCGTGTCGTGAGAGCAGCCCATTTTCACAGTCAGACTCACTAACGACAGCGTCACGTCAGCTTACCTGCCGTTGCAGGACTACTCGGCTTGGCTTGCTATCGCCCATCAGAACCACTTTGCACTTCGTGGCCAATCTACCGTTGATAAGAGACTAGCATCGCTGCGAGACTTCAACAATAGCGGCGGCTCGCACTCCCGGCCAGAGCAGAATTTCTGAGAGGACCACCAAGGACAGACTAGGAGTGCTGGCTGTGATGCTATGCATGCGCATCATGAGTCTTTAACAGGTTTTCCGCCGTGCCTGGATCAAAGGGTTCTCCGTTCGCCAGCTCCGTGACGACATATCCAACACCTGCATCTTGCAGATACTCGTGCACACGGAGGATACAGATCCAACCTCCACCAAGCTCCTTGCATGCCCAACTCTTGGTCCAACGCCTCTTGGCTGTGAATTTGGACAAATTTGATAGCCAGGTCGGCAAGCTTGATGACTTTGTCCGTCGTCTCGCATCCGCCAAAGGTCTGACGTTCCAGGTGGTTGCACCATGCAGTGACACCCTCCTCCCTACTATGACCCATCTCTTTCCGGCACTTGATCTCGTCTAGGGAGAACTCGGGAAACTGGCGAGTATTAATCATGCGTGATATGTCGCACCTATTCCTGGTCAATCGCAGCATGCCATGTTTAGACTAAAATCATATGAACGCGCAGTCTTGCACAGCACAGCATGTGCTGCGATATACAGACTCATGTAAAGGACTGTTCCTTCTATTCTTCACTCTGCTCGCCATCTCATCAGACCACGGTCCGTCTCTGCATGCTCGCGGCCAGCTGCTGGCGTTGTTCATTATTTTGCAAAACCTGGTAGGCGTTTGCAGCAGCTGTGATCCTCTTGCTGTTTGACAGCATCGCATCCGTGCCAGACGTAAGGGTCGTTGATCAGCCTTGTGGACGGCTGCGGCGAGATGACTTGTTCTGTGTATGCCGTTGTCTCCGTCGTCAAGCCCTGTACAATGCTTCATCTGTCTCAATGAAGGCTGTGCCGGTGGCGGTGACCTTAAGTTGAAGCATCGGTCGTGCAGCTTGCGTGAAGTCTTGCTTGACTAGAGGAGATAGATGATGTACCGTGACAGCCATCGGCGGTGGGGAATCGTGTGGTGTTCTTGCGAAACTTAGGCCGTGGTCGACTTTGCAAATGCGACTTGAGCAATCGCAAGGAGAATGGAAAGCCTTGGTTAAAGCGGCACTTTCACGCTTCGAATTCGACAGAGACAGTATTGTTGGGTTGATCGTGAGCATCCGGGACAGGACAGACCTCAGCCGTGTTGGGTGTCGTGGCGCTGTACAATGTGTCGAAGTAAAAATTCCAAGGTGGTACCCTAGACATTAAGCCCACTTCCGTCGAAATGCAGAGTCGATGAAACATGTATGCAAGCGGGCATTCGATGCAGCGAATATCTCGGATCGATCTGCGCATCATCAGACATAAACTCGTGACCGTATCCAAGGTGACGGATGACCCGGCAGTGCTCACGCGCACGACTAAGATTGGTGCCGGGGCTGAATGCTTGGCACACCCACCACTTCCATCTTGTCTTAACCTGTCTTACTGCACTATACATCAGCTTACCCCTGCAAGGTCGGTGAGCAGCTTGCGATGATAGTCCTGGACGCAATATCCACGGAAACTGCTGAAAATGCACGAAAAAGTCTGGTGGAGCAGGCCGAGGGGGGGAGGGCCGCCGAACCAGAACAGACATTGACTCAAAAGCGCAACGACAAACCGTACACGATATTGAAAGACGCCCCAGAAGTCGTTCGCGCATGTGACGAATTTGCGAAGGTATGTCGCAAGCAGGGACTTATCACAACTACTGCTGATCGAAGAAGAGGTTGCAAGTCGGGCCCCTTGCGGACCTGCTCGAAATCAGCCAGGATGAAGTGCGTCGACGATTGAAGCGTGGCAAGGCGGTACATTTTCTGCCGATTACCGCTGGCTCAGTCGAATGGATCCATAGTGCGCCTGGGCGGATCGTCGGTATTCTGGCCTTCAGCGTCCTGCATGACTGTCCGGTCATGCGGGACGGCGGGGTGGAGCACACAGAATTACAACCTGGCCAAGTTCAGTACTTTGATGGAGATGAACCGATTAAGTGGCAGGGCCAAGAAGAAGGCTTTGGTTTGATGATGCAATGCGGCAAGCGCTCAAGCTTTAAAGTGGACTCGAGTTCGCAAGCAAGCTGATGTTGCATGCCTCGCGCTGCGCGAATTTACGTTTTGCGCGAACGCCGGTATGTAAATACACAATCTACCTAAGCTCCACAATGTTCTAGCCATACATTCCAGTGGATCATCGACGGAGATGTCTCCATGGCAGGTGGCTCAATCACCGCCCCCTCAACACTTTCGTACCATGAATCGAGCCCCTCACCCAAAGCGTCCTCCAAGTGACTGTAGATCGCCGATCCAGGACTTGACGCGAACATGTTCTCGGCATGTGGCTGCAGCATGAAAGAGTCCAGGCTGCTTGCTGGAACGGACTGCACTGGCTCACCTTGATGATCAGGAAGGTCGAAGCGAAAGGACCGGTCGAACGCATACTCCGCTTGATCAAGGCCAGGCTGAGGCCCCGCCAACGGGGGAGAACCTCTGTTATGCTGCATTCCGTCGCATGAAACATGTGTGCTACTCGACGGCACCAGGCCTGCGCTGAATAGGCTACTCATGGACGGGCGGCCACCCATATATGTACCTCGATCGGGTTCTTCGGCCGACTTCGCCAGGTACAGCGATGACGGATTTTGCTGTGTCTGTGTCTCGTCACAAGTAAAACTGCTGGAGACGTCTTGAGTTGGCATTGTTGTATGCACAACTGCTCCATCGGCTACAGATTGACATGGAGCGGGTTCCGTGACATGCCGTATCTGGTCGTGGTCGATGTATGCATGCCCAGGCGGAGAAGTGACGTTCGTGCCGAGTGGGGAGTCTGCCGGCGCGGCTAACGTCGTATCCTTGATGTGCTGAGAAGTCGCCGGCGGCATCTCTTTGTAACACTGCCCGTCTTGTGCGGCTGCATTATTCTCTGAAGTCCACATACGACCTGCTCGCTCGATTAGCTCTACTGACTGCCTGACCAAGCATGGATTCAATATTTAAGGAGGATGAATCAATGATGTCTGTCATTCCGCTGCCACTTTTTGGCTAGCCGACTACTGTCAGTGACAGGTTTAATAGCCGGTGCCACGCGCGTGACACGTCCAAACACCGACTCGGTGCTAGCTTCTCATTCGTAAAAGAAGCTAAGCCTAATACAGTCTTAGAGCTACCGTAGCTTGCAGCTGATCGTACGCAAGTAATGAGACCCTTATCCAGCTGCGAAGAACAAGCCCCCCACCTAAAGGAGCAATGCAGATGACTGAAGATCTTGTAAGTGGTTGCATTCACTGTTCCGTGCAGCACCCACACGCGTGCTATTCATCTCCATCTCCTTCATATCATCTCCTCACTCCTTGGACCGCTACGAACGATTCTAGCACTTGTCGGCTCCTCACTTTCGCAAATTTTCGAAGCACGTGAGCCCTGGGGTGAAGTGACCGGCTTTCGCTACGCATAATCACTTGATACATGCCAACTTACAACGCGCCGGCAATTATCACGATCACAGTCGGTGCTTTAGTCCATCAGAGCCCAAGTTTGTTCTTGGGACAGCGGAGACACAAGATGGGCCACTTGAACTGCCCACCACGAAAGAGGTTCTTGCGAATCGTTTCGGCTTCGATTTTCGTGGTCATACTAGGAATACTTTATGGACATCACCTGCCAAATATCCCTCCCACGGTGAAAGAGCATGTGTCGCAGTATGCGTCAGCCCTCTACTTCGATCATCTCTCCGACCACTCGCAACCGCAACCATTCTTGGAAGGTGAAGAGTCTCCGGAACTACCATCGGAACCCATACACCTATTTACCAGCGTATCAAGCGGTAGACCTGCTGCAATCGCCACTGCTCCAGTCCATGGCTGTCCAGCCGTGCCGAATGCCGCAGATTTCCTTGTTTCTATGAAAACTGGTGCAACAGAGCTCTTCGCCAAGTTGCCGCTGCAACTTCTCACAACGCTTCGTTGTGTGCCAAACTGTAAGTGCCAAAAGTCACAATGCCGATGTCAGACATAAGCTGATCTTATACCCTTCGTTTCTTGACATGGTCTTCTCAGACATCGAACAAGACATTGGAGGCCATCACATCTACGGCTCCCTCGAGGAAGTTAGCGATAAGTATAAGTACAGCCACCGCGACTTCAACTTCTATCGGCGGCTCCTGGATCTCTTTGCTAAGGGTCAGGATCTCAGCTTGTTAGCAGACACGAAGCAGGCCACCGGCAACGGCTGGGACCTGGATAAGTGGAAGTTCGTTCCTATCGCACACAGGGTGTATGTCGAACAGCCGGACATCAAGTGGTATATCTTCCTAGAAGCAGATGCGTACATGGGGTGGTCCAACCTGCTGGAACTGTTGTCAAAATTGAATCCGGACAAGCCATGGTATCTCGGTGCTACGCACTTCTACGGAGACGTCGCGTTCGCCCACGGCGGCATGGGTTACATCATCTCGAATGGAGCGATGCGAATGCTGGACACTATATGGACTCCGCAGAACATCGCTCGGTGGGAGCGCCGAACTGCAGCCGGGTGTTGTGGCGACGTCGAGCTGGCGGCTGTCTTGCAAGAAGCTGGTGTGAATATCACAGGAATACCGGGTCTCTACGGTGAATCACTTTCGTGGTTCGAGTGGGGTGAGAGTAAATGGTGTGAGCCGGCTTTATCATGGCATCACGTGAAAGCTCACGACATGGAGTCATTGTGGCAGTTCGAAACACAACGTCTCGCTGAAAACGAGACGCACTACGTCTACCGCGACCTGTTCCCCAAACTTGTCAAGTCGCATCTGGCCAGTACGCGCTCCGACTGGGACAACCTGTCTCGAGATCGAGTGTATACCGGACCGTCCGGTCTGCATGGAGACGAAGACCGTAGGTACCCGCTAAGGAGCAAATGGGGGGAACTGTCGGACGAGGAGAAGGAGGAGCAGCGTGTAGAGCTCAATGACGAACAAAAGAAGGACATTGAGAGCTACGGTACGTACACAAAAGGGACGAGATGGGATGAGCTGTCGGACGAAGAGAAAGAAACAGCATGGAGAGAGCTCACCGAGCCAGAGTTAGAGGCACACACGTCCTTGCGATCGTGCCGTGCTGCCTGCGAACTATGGGAAGAATGTGTGCAGTATTTTTTTAAGCCCGGTCGATGCCATTTGCACAGAAATATCAGGCTGGGGCATTTTGTAGATCCTGTGGATGTAGATGTCGATGTGGGTGCGGACGCAACAAATCGGACTTCATCAGGGTGGATGGAAGCCCGCATAGATGCTTTTCAGGGTCGGATGATTGAGTGCGAGACCGTCCAAGACTGGATGAGCCATTACGCTAAAACGGAGCTGCCCTAGAGGATTGTACAAGACTGCAACGAAATCTGTCACTGGGACTTCGCAGGCTTTATGGTCTTCACGACGATCAGATGCTCACCGCATAGGGAGGGAGCACAGTACTGTTGTGCCTACGCAAAACAGCAAAGACGCATCGGTACTCCAACTATACCCCTTCCGTTACAGCCAACTTGGGAGTCCGATTACCCCTGCACTGGGAACGACGACTCACCTTCATCGCCCTAATGTAACCCAATATTTAAAATAATCACTGATTATCATGTGAGACTTCGGTGATCTGCTAACAAAGTATATAGAAGCAGAGGTTTCAGCCACCGAGAATTGCGCAGAGATGAACCCACATGGCCATGCACGGCACCCACAGACTATTGAGGTTGTGGGGTCGGTATAGAGATGTACGTTAACTGCATCACTGACACATCCTGACTTCGACTTTGCGGGTCGGTGCTGCTGCGTAGGCCGTTGGGTTGTAGGCCGCTGCTGAATCATCTCGAAGGCTGGCAATGTGACTTTAGGCCGCTCCGATGTCCCTGCAGTACCATCGGTGCAGGAGTGAAAACGTCGCTATGGTCGAAATTTGGTACCTTGAGAAGTCAACTGATGGTATGATTGATCGATGCACCTGGTTAGGAACGTAGAAAATCCATCATGGCGTCGCAGTTCGGAAGGCTCCATTCATCCGGCCCTTTGCTTCGGGCATGGTAAAATATCGAGAGAACACCGTCCAGCCGCCAAGACAGGAGATTCAACCACCAGCAAAAATTGCTGCGGCAAGGACACTCGTGACGTTATAACCAGGATCTGTGAGTGTCCATATCAAGCCTAGCTTCTGTCCCTATCTGTTAGATCAGGACTCTAGCGCGTCAGATGTACCAGGTGTACTTCATGTCCCGCACGTTTCGCCGCGTGCCGCCTACGCTAGAAATGCCAAGCACGGAGCGGAGAATGCGGAGAATCACATCCATGGCAGGTAGGCATTCCGCGGCATCGCCCGAAGTGCATTCCTATATATAGCTCAATTCCGAACAGATCTGGCCACTGGCCAGTCTTAAAAATGTCACCGATGGACAGAGTTCTCAACGATATGGCCTGGGTAGGATCAGTAAGAAGGAGTGTGTGGAGAAACTGCACGAAGATGTACAGAATCTACCTTAGCGGAGAAGTCAGTGGCCACCGCAATTGTCTAGAGCTGATTGGGAAATCAATGATGCAGACCCGATGCTCTTCTACATGGATGGAGCTTCGCTTCATCTTAGGCACTTTCTATGACACCAAAACCCATAGAAGCAGATGCTTCGAGACGCTGACTAGATAGTACAGAAGAACATCGCACACAGCAACCTGCGCAGAATCGGTCGAAGAGAAGGTCTTAAAGCATCTGGGGCTAAGGAGTAGACCGTGTTGAAGCTTCCGTGTCAACGTTTTGGAAGCAGCTCTACATCCTTATCAGGTCATCTTTGGCCCTATACGAACGCTCTAAGGCAGGTACCTTACGGTCCAGGCGTGCTGTAGGGGCGTCGATGAGACCTAAGAACTCTCTTCAACTACGCAGCCGCCGCCGCCCTTGCTGCGCTAGTTGCGAGCAGAAGCTCGCGGCCTGCGGAGCCACAGAAGCCGCAAGGATCCCAGGACAAGAAGCATCGACCTTAGAATGTGGAGGGTAGAAGGCCAAGGAGTTAGCCCAATACATGCTTGCTCCTGCGGACGTAACGCAGCAGATGATCCAATGAATCCCGCTCAGAGAGAGCATCAAGATGTCAAGGCAGCACCAGTAGACTGAAATAGAGCGTCCAGACTGACGGCACAAGTGAGGGGCCGTCCAGACTCTATTACAGGCGCATATACCCCCTGGTGCCCTGTCTCTGCCGGGTTGAGGTGGAGTGGCGACACGGGAAGAGAAACGCGTAGCGCTACGATCATTTACACGTCCGGCGGTGACTCCTGGGTGCTCAATCATCGGTTTCTACCGCAAAGTCAATTCTAGGGAGACTAGGGACTGACTAGGCATGCATGGAGCCGGCTACATTGCCCTTGGTCGTTGCTAAGCTTGGCATCGACGCATGGGAGAAATGGCTACATTGGGACAACACAAATACTTTGTGTATATAACGAGCTAAGTATCTCACAATATCGCACTGTGCCTACACAGCTATTACTTGCACCCCAAGTTCTATTGTAGGATCTTTTCCAGCTTACTCTCACTCCTCTTTCGACAGTGATCCTGTACCTTTTCGTTAGGATACCATACTTCTGCACTCACGATGAAGGTCGCCTTCATTGGTGTTGCCTTGGCCATCAGTATTGACCTGGTCTCTGCATTTCCAAGACTTGTTGCGCGCACGGACGACCCCTGCTACTGTGTCGACCATGTGAATGACGATAACGGCAAGAAGTATGGCGGGTAGGCAAAACCCTTGTTCGTGCGTGCTCGTTCATGTGTCTTCGCGTAACTAATGCCCCGTCTCCAGTTCTTATGATCTGTGTTCCGAATCTTTCGATGCCGCTTGGCCGAAGCCTATCTACAGTGGAACTGACAACTGCTGGACGACTGCTTATGAGGACGACGAGTGTGGCTACCAGTACGGCGGGTATGTGGTCGCGGTCCGATTCCAAACTGTGATCGATTCGTCCATTTTCTAACGCGTACAGCGCATACAATTCCTGCAATGGCGGAACGTTCAAGAAAGCTTATAAAAAGCCAAAGTGCAAGACGAATGAGGGAAGCGGTAAGACAAAGACGAAGACTCTAGCTACAATTTCGTCCACCAGCACAAGCGCCACTATCATATCGGCTCAAAAGACGACTAGCAGCCGGACGTCCACCTCCACGCCAATGCGATCGAGCAGCTCCACTCCACCCTCCTCCAGGAGCCCGACGTCCACCTCGTCGACGCGATCGAGCAGCGCTAGCACGAAGACCAGCTCTACTTCGCAACCGAGCAGTTCCAGCACGAAGACCAGCTCCACTTCGTCCTCTAGCACCCCGACGTCCACTTCCTCGTCGACGCGATCGAGCAGCTCCAGCACGAAGACCAGGTCTACTTCGCAATCGAGCACCCCGACGTCCACTTCCTCGTCGACGCGATCGAGCAGCTCTAGCACGAAGACCAACTCTACTTCGCAACCGAGCAGCTCCAGCACGAAGACCAGCTCCACTTCGTCCTCTATAACCCCGACGTCCACTTCCTCGTCGACGCGATCGAGCAGCTCTAGCACGAAGACCAACTCTACTTCGCAACCGAGCAGTTCCAGCACGAAGACCAGCTCCACTTCGTCCTCTAGCACCCCGACGTC
>JAABUV010005888.1_pt1 | contig 13682 bp, 20 predicted proteins | sample 5559971 | NCBI WGS metagenome assembly JAABUV01 (sample SAMN10711881, study PRJNA513362) | rock metagenome | isolation source: Antarctica rocks | place: Antarctica: Victoria Land, Knobhead nord | collected 2015-12-19
TAGAGCTCCGGATGTGTGAGAGGGAGCTCGACCGATTCCTTGATCTCTTGAATCTGCGTGTCCAATCCACCGATGTCCGCATAGCTCTCGGTTGGCGCCTTGTCAAGCTTCATGACCGATACCATCGGATCCGTATCATCGGCCAATACACCAACGATGGCATGCGTCTTGTAGTGAAGCAGTATAGAGCAACCCGGCTCGAGGCTGTCCTTGTCGACAAAGGACATAATGCCGACATAGTACTCAGGACCACTGCCGAGCGACACGATAGCGTGATCATCGTCGATTATTTCCTCGAGGGTCCCTACGTTCATTGGCGATCCACGGAGCTCATCGACCTTGGTGCGATCTGCGGCAGTACGATCCTGTCCAGATTGCGCAGCCTGATTGGCGACAAACTCTTCCTCCATCAAAAGATAATCCTTGATCCTCTCCATCTTCAGCATCTTCAGCTTACATCGAGTGGTCGGGTAAACAGCAGGTAGACGATATGATGCATCCGGACCACGCTTCTTCTTCTTCCCGACTCGAGTAGGGAGAGGAGGCTCCCACTTTGATTGCTACAACCCAAAATTGGTGATGAGATTAATTGGCAAATCATCGAAACGATGGCCAACCTTGTCCTTATTGTCCTTGCCACCTTTGCCTCCGCCAGGTGGAGCACCACTCGAAGGAGCTTGACCCTTCCTCGTCAGCTACAGACCAGATTGCAGCAACATACCATGGGTTTGGCTTTCTCGCAGGTATGGCCGATGACAAGAGGTTTCAAGGGAACGCGCATGTGGTACGAATTTTGACACCGTTGATTCCTCCAGGATATAACACACATCAGCAAAATCAAGACCCCATGGGAGTTTCCCTTGTCACTGTTCAAGCGTATCCAGGATGAAGCTCTACTTCCTCCTCAGGTTGTCTCACAGATTTCTTGGGTCACAAAGAAGACAGTCTGTTTCACGATAACACCGTTTATGTCTCAAGCGGTGTTCTCGTCGAGATGTTCGTGTTAAAATCCCGTGAGCTCGTTGAGACGGTTCATATTTCGGTATTGGCTGATTTGTTTACCTTCCGCTAGTCCTCGGGAAGATGTGGGGTGAGCGTGAGACTGTATGACAGGGTTAACGAATAGGCAATCCCGCCAACCCTGAGCTCATTCAGATCCCAGCTGTTCAGCTTTATCTCGTTCGACCCAACAGTATAAAGGGGTCAAGAGAATGCATGTAAGTTGCAGATGTGGAGACTGTACTGAGCGTGAAGCTTTAAAGATGCGGTCGCAACGATACGACGGACAGGAGTCGACTTTCAATATCAGCTCGTGGTGACTCGGGCTTATGAAGAAGGCGAGGAGCAGCTGCTGGAGGACGACGCTGAGAGTAAGTCCAGGATGTATGTGAACCCTCTCACCAGCCCGCAGCCGACGACGAGCGAGTCTTTCTCATCGATGAAACACTCGGATTTCGCTTTGGCGTTCTGGATGGGGATGCGACTTGTTCATGGAAGGATCTGAGTGGAGACGAAGGGGACCTTTGGGAGTTTGTGAGCAGCAAGGTGAGCACAACCACGTGAGCTCGTTGACGCATAGTCTGTCCCGAAAGCGACCAACAGTCTCTTCGAGTTGACCGTCCTGCACTGCATCTATGAACGAGTGCGTTTCGAATCCGACGACTCAAGCTCACGGTAGAAAAACCTACGAACCCATGATGAGGCAACCGAGGAAGATCTGGAAGCTCTCAAGTTTGCAGAAAACCCTGCACTACCGGAATCCCCGCTCGAGAGTCACTTCTCTGTTCTCGCTGTCACTACAGATCCATTCAAAGACGTGCCCGTGCTATCCAAGACGCAGGCCGAGCTTTATCTGTTTGACACGGACACGGATATCTTTGTGATACAGGAGAAGGAGGTGGAGGTGGATATTGCCCTGAATGGAGAATTTGAGTGTAGGTCTGAATCGGTGAGGGTCGCTCAAGTCAGGCTGGATCGTCGTTCGCCAACAGTTGACGCCTTTCATGTCAATGCCCATCGACGCGGAAATGAATCCTCGGTTTGACATGGTGAGCGTCTTGTCATTATTCAGGCTGATGACAGTCAAACCACGCCTTCATGTTTACCTTTTGTGCCAGCGAGGGACTTACGGCTATGACTTGGTGTCTTCGATTCGGCTCAGGGTCTTTCTCCGATTGGAAGGACAAGTTCACCATCTATTTATGGGAAGGCAAGAACCACATCAGCTATGGCAAGGCCAAAGCGGACGAGCAGCGGTATATTCAGGAGGCGTATGAAGACGTGGAGATGGGCGAGCCTGAAGGCGAGAATGAGGACGACAATGGAGAGCAGGACGAGGAGGAAGAGGAAGGCGGCGGCCCGGCTTCAATCGACGACCAAGATTCAAGCGATTCAGATACTTTCGCCCGAGGATCCAAAAACGAGCAACTCGCTGTCGGCTACAAAAACGATCTGTCCTTCGTCACACGAGGCAACATGATTGGCGTCTTCGCCCACAAGGACGACAAGATTAGATTTAGAACTGCTATCGATCGGGTTAAAGACCTTAGTGGAAAGACTTTAACCCCTCAAAAGGTGCGTGAGGAACCAAGATGAGACTGATGAACACAGATGATGCTCCATAACCAAGACAGTGATATGCTTCTCCTCGACCCCATGAATCGCAACTCGGTATATCGCATGGACCTTGAGTACGGCAAGGTTGTGGATGAGTGGAAGGTATCCGACAGCGTTGAGGTCAATAACATCATTCCAGAGTAAGCCACAAGCTTCAATTTGCGCTCATCAATTTAAGATCCAAATACGCTCAAATGAATCCCCAGCAAACGCTCATTGGGCATTGTGAGTCTCGATGGAGGGCGCCGCTTACATTTACAGCACATAACGGCCTCTTCCGCATTGATCCAAGGGTGTCGGGCAACAAGCTCGTCGAAAGTCAATTCAAGCAATATGCGACCAAGAACGACTTTTCCGCTGCGACTACGACTGAGTCCGGCAAGTTGGCTGTCGCTAGTAACAAAGGCGATATCCGGCTTTTCGATCAGCTTGGAAAGAACGCTAAGGTGAATTAAAGGAATCAGGGACTAAGCTAATTTTAGACGGCATTACCCGCCCTCGGCGATCCAATAATTGGAGTGGACGTATCCGCGGATGGAAGATGGCTGGTCGCGACATGCAAGACGTACCTCCTCCTCATCGACACCCTTATCGGCGACGGTCGTTACAAAGGCTCACTTGGTTTCGACCGAAGCTTCCCAGCTGAGAGTAAACCGGTGCCCAGGCGACTACAGCTCAAGCCTGAGCACGTTGCGTACATGGAAGACGCTGTATCTTTCACGCCTGCCAGGTGAGGCAATGTCGAATTCAGAGCTTATCTTAGGTTCAACACCGGTATGTACGAAGCAGAAAAAACCATCGTGACATCTACGGGCAAATACGTCATCATCTGTACGTGCCAGTAACTCGATGTCGCTCATGACAGGGAATTTCCGCCGCTTGAAACAAGGACGAACAGACGATTATCAGATCAAGGTGAGCTCTTCGGGCGAATCTTTCGCTGAGCCTTTCACAGCAATATGAGTCTCGGGTGGTCGCGGATAATTTCAAATTTGGAGCCGACAAAAATATTATAGTTGCATTAGAGCATAATGTTCTTATGGCAAATAAAAAGGAACTGGCGAAGGTGGGCTCCAACACAGACCCTGACTGATACCAGCCCACACGATCATCACTCGCATCACCAGCATTACTCTCAACCCCGACTCGGAAGATACGGGCATCACATAGCAACATTGTAAATAGTCCATATTGATAGCGTTAGACCTGTGTGTGATGCATCAGTTGTACAGCTCGTGCTAGCCCGGGAGGAACGAGTAAAATTCACCCGCTCCATTAGCCGCCGCGGGATTTGGCGCCGCGCTAGTGGGGTGACTTAAGTTTATTCTGTATATGGTACCCTACTTTAACGTTGAAAAATGAGCGACTAGCGGGTGCAAATTGGCAATTTTGGACTAGCAAACAGCCGGCTTGATCCATTTTGCGTCCTTCTAATTTGCACCGCTGGACTAATACCACCTTACTTGACGGATCCTAGGTGGAGGTTGTTGACGAAAGGGCACTCGAGAACAGAGAACTCTTCGTGAGTGCTGATCTTGTATGATGCATCCGTCTCTCTTTCGAACGGCTACAGACCACTGACGATCATTGCTCTTACCTCCCCACTCGCCGACGCCATCGTTGTCTCGGATGTGATATCGCAGTTCACGACCTTTCGATATCCTGAACCGATATGTCGGCGCCATCTTGGGAAGAGATGGAGGCGAAGCGGCAAGAGGTGAGCGCGACGTTCCTCCTCCGAATCACCTCCCTACGTGCTTTCAGCGGCCCCCTTCCATGTCCCTCATTCATGCTTTCCCCTTCAATGCACCAACCCGCTGACATCCCCAGATGATCACCTCCTTCAAAGACATCGCATCCGCCATGACACGCTGCGTCGTCATCATCGAGGACTACACCCGTCTATCCCCCTCTACTCTCATGGATGTAGCCAAACCCACCATCACCGGAACTCCCCCGTCCGAAGTCAAGAAGGAGCGCAAGGCCCGAGTCGTCAAGGAGAAAGACCCGAACGCACCGAAACGACCGCCTAGCGCGTACCTGCTCTTCCAGAATGACGTGAAGGATGAGATTAGGAAGACGCATGCGGATATCCCGTATAAGGATGTGCTTCAGGTCATCTCGGCCAAATGGAAGGAGCTTCCCCCGGACCAAAAGAAGGTGAGACGGCTCGGACAAGACCAAGTCAGTCTGATGTGCTAATGCGGAGTCGGTAGGTTTACGAAGAAGCGTATCACGATGCGGAAGCGACGTTCCGCCTGGATCAGGCGAGCTACGTCAAGGACGCCGCGCTTGTGCCCGTGATTTGACTCTACATGCTGTATGAAACAATATGCTGAGGTGATTTCAGGTCGTTCCTCTGCCGACGTTGCAAGCGGCGACAGAGGGGGTGTCTGATGATAGCGAAAGTGACGAGACTTCCGATACCTCCGACACCGATTCTCCGGTATGTACACTTGGCCATGCAGCAAGCATTGAGACTGACTCCGTTGTATCGCTAGCCTGTGCCAGCTGTCAACGTCTCAGCAAGTAAATCGAAACCAACAATTCCAGCCACGACCTCTGTGACCCTGCCGACTCCTCAGACCATCAACCCGGCTGCGGTCATCGCGAAGAAGGAGAAGAAGAGAAAGAATAAGGAGGACGAAGCGGCTGTCGCCGCGACCTTAGAGCCGAGCGGAGAGAAGAAGGTGCGTTGCCCGTACAGGCCAAGCTGATATTTGCAGCAGAGAAAGAAGAAGAAGGAAGTACCGGTCGCATGAGGCCGGTGGTGCATCGATGTTCGCAAAGAGCGATGCTGGGGAAGGGAAGACAAGGAGATACCTGTTCCAAAACATGTCTTACTTCTTGCGGCTCAGTGTGTATAATCCTGCGGAGCCGAAAATGTGGTTCTTGTCCATACCTGAGATGCCAACCATGTGATCAGAGCCAGTTTCTTGGTCAAAAATCGCGACTGCCTTTTCGGGCAATTCAGCTTACACCGCCTTCACTGTCACGCCTCCTATTGCCCACCCAATTTATCCGTCATTTGCGCATTCCGCTCGACTCGCACACAAACAGCACTAGCGCGGATCTATTTGTTCCATGATCGCGTCAATCCAGACCGCCCTTTGCTCACCACTCAAAGGACGGTCGTAATATCTGAACGGATTGACCCACCCTTTCCATCACGCTTGAAACTCGCCTTAGCTCATCCGGCTCAGCGATTTCTTCGCGGCGCATTCGAGTGCTTTCTTGGCGAGATTGCGGCTGGTCGTCTCGTCAATACCCGAGCATCGCATGGCGCGACCCACATAGCTCGAGCGATACGGTCTTCTTCGATCACCATAGGTACCACGCATCGTCCCGCCTCCTTTCCTCCCTCCTTCAGCCCCCTCTCACCGCGATGGGCGTCCGTTACCGCTCCGCGACGCCCGGTACTCTCCTCTGCCTAATCACCACCGCCCTCCTAGCCGTCGTATCCTTCAACACCCCGCTCATCAAATCCCTCTACTTCCTCTCCGCGACCTACTCGTCCGGGTCCGACGTGGGGACTCTCTACCTTGGTACCCTCGGTTACTGCTTGACCACTGGGGGCAAGATGACTTGTACCGGCCCGAAAGTCGGATATGAGTTCAGTGAGTTTACACTTCCAAGCTGGGGGAACACCGCTAATGGCTGGTGAGTGCAGATCCTAATGCGTTACTTGGGATCGACGTCTTCAATATCCCCGAGACCATCACGAAATACCTCACCTACACCCTTATTCTCCACATCGTCGCCCTCGCCTTTGCCGCCGCGTCCGTTGTCTTTGGCCTCCTCGCCCATATCTCCACCCTCTCCGAAATGTGCTTCCCAACATGTTTCGCCTCCCTTGCCTCCACCTTCTCCCTCATCGCACTCATCTTCGACCTCGTGATCTTTTACATCGCCAAAGCTCGCATCGATGTCGTCAAGGGCGCGTCTGCGAGCATCGGGGTCAGCGTCTGGCTCGTCCTTGCCGCGTGGCTCATTGCGGGGCTCGGAGGGTGCACATATGGGGTCGGACGGTGCTGTATGGGTAGGCGGCAGAGTCGGGAGGGTGGCGATCCGAAGGGGTCCAATGGGTATAATGAAGGAGGCGCGGACGACATGCGACTCCAGGCGATCAGAGACGAGCAGGTGCGCAAGAAGGAGCAAGGGTTACCTAGCTTCCAGGAGCTCGAGCGCACGCCACTCACCAATGCAGAGGAAGAAGACAAGTATCTCTATGAGGACACTCAACCTATGCCAGGCTCGCTCCGGCGGGATGGGAGTGTCGTTCAAGGTGTGGGAGTAGGGTATGGCAGGAAGAATAGTAGGACACCGATGAATGGTCAGCAGGGGTATGGCGGTCCATATGGGCAGCAGGAGGGATACGGGAGTTACGCGGATCTCGCGCCGGTTCCGCCGGCAAGAAGACCGTCGGCGGCGTCGGGTGTCACCTTGGCCGGGAATGCGGGATTAGGGGCGGGAGGTGAGGGGGTGGATAGAGCGCAGCCGCAGGGGTATGGCGGGTATTATGGGAATGCTCAGCACAACTGTGAATGCTTTCCGCTCGCACTTGCAACCCAAATGACTGATTCAAATTTAGACTACGACCAAGGCTACTCCGACCCGTATCAGCAACAGCAGCGGCAACCATACGACTACTCCGCCCAGCAATATGACCCTCAAGCTCAAGCTCAATCCCAGCCCCAACACCAGTACGGATACCCGCCGCAATCAAGGACACCCATGCCGCAGCCCGTCCCCACTCCAGCGTCCCGACACGTATCTGGCGGGTACGACCCCTACTCCGGCGCCGCGTCTTCCGAGTCCCACTACAATGACCCTGGACCGCGAATATCCCAGTCAGACCCCTATGGCGGATATGATGACGGTCTCGGGGCCATCGGGATGGCAGCCGCCAGTCCTGTCCTAGATGGACCGGCTCATCAGAGGGACTATACGGGCGGGACACTTGGGTATCCAGATCAACGACAGTATCCGGTACAATCGGCGCCATTACATGTGCCCACACCACAACATCTGGTTACTGGGAATAACTCGGCGGCAAACCTCCTTCGCTCACCCTTGTCGCCGGGATCGAATGTGGGCGCTCAGAGACAGGATATTATAGGTAGTCATGGTGGAGGTGGTCGTGCTGGAGGGGAATATGATTATGATGAGGAGGAAGAGGACGATGGGATGCGGCCGCCTAGTTATGGGGCTGTGGCGGGGGCCAGCGGGTATCAGGCACCGACGAACGAGAAGAATCGGTATCGATAGGGTTGGGGACGTGTATAATAGGTAGGTTCGCGTTGTTTGCGATGCACTTGATGCTGCGCGGTTGAAAAATAAATGATGGTCTGGAAAGTAATTGATAAGGCGCTGTGAGGCTGTGAACTGGCGGTATATGACATCCTTTCCTGGGTATCCCCTCTCAAACTGACTCATCTCAAAGACGTCCTCGTCGGCCATCTCTGCCGTTTGCTCCGACCGCTCATATACTCGATGGGGCCACCTCTCGCACCACAGAGCCCCGCATCTCCCCCTTATCCATGCGCGAAGTTCCTCGTCCACTCCCTTGCCTCCGCAATCGCAGCCTGCTCGTTCTCCTTCCAATGCTGTGCCACGTCGTTGGCCAGCGGGTCATCGGGGTTGGGCGCGCCGAGCAGTGCTTGGATTGAGAGGCTAATCATCAATCCACGTCAGAATAACACTCAGCCGTTCCAGAAGCGCCAGAAATCGCTCGAGGAGGATGAGGGAGAGGCAACGTACAGGACGGTTCGGATCTGGAGCGCGGGCGACCATTTGTCTTTGAGGATATCGAGGCAGATCCGGCCGAGTTTATCGATGTTGGGGTGGCTGACTCCATCAGCACCTCGGTCGGACTAGAGGTAGATGGAGAGAGAAGGATGATTGTGAGGGGTTGAGAGGTAGGTGAGACATGCACGTACTAGATCTTTGTGAGGAAGCGGACTTTGGGCGGGTTCATCGGATATTCCTCGGGGAGGAAGAGCTCGAGCTTGAAAATCCCGCCTAAACCCCACTTCAGCTCACATTTTACGAAACGCTCGGCGAGGGCTAGGCAGGTGTACGAGTGACCTGGCTGCCGTCCGTTGCGCGAGGCATGAGGGAGACTCACCCTCGTATGGCGATTGCCCGGGACCTGCGACGCTGACGTCAAAGTGCCGGAGGTTGTCGTCTTTCGGCGCGGCGGAGATACCGGGTGGGGAGTCGGCCATGAGCCGTTCGGTCTCCTGTGGGATGACATAGGTTTCAAGACAATGAGAAGGACGTAGGTGGGAAGAGGCAACAAAGAGGCAAGGAAAAGCGAGTCGGCGGGATGCAGGTCTTTGATAGGAGGAAGACTGCTCACTTTCAAGATCCGCTTGGGTAATGCGGACATGGTGGATGATTTAGGGTGGAACGATGACAGCTGCAAGTGACGATAAGCTATTGAGTTGAGCACGTTTATCTCGTCAAAGGAGGATCAGACCAGGATACGCTTAGTGTTTGAGATATGCCCCAAGTGTACCGAAAAGAGAAAGGACAGGACCAGTGGGAGAGACGATTTGGTTCCGACTGGTGTGAATGTGACCGTGGGAATGCTGTATGAAAGGCCGGTTGTATCAGGCCGGAATCTCGTCGATCTCTTTCACATCTCGAAATATTCGCATTTGACTTCGACCTCTTCCATCGTTTAGAATATAGACATAGACAGGATGAGTGCCGTCAAGCAAGGAGATTTCAATGGTATCTCCTCCCAGGACCGCTTTGAATCAATTAATGGTGTGATAGGTATCAAGGACGAGGTGAAGAAGGTCCTCAGGCAGCCGGGTTATGATGACGGTTCTGCCGGGCCTGTGTTCGTTCGGTGAAGCGAGATCGGTTTCACGGGCTTCGTTTCGCTGACGAAGGCGGTAGACTCGCATGGCACGCGTCCGGGAACTTCAGCTTGGTCGAGGTGAGCCCCCTCTCCCATTAACCGCCTCTGCAAAGCTCATGATCTCTGCGTAGCGCAATGGAGGTTCGAACGGGTGAGACAGAGCCATCGCTATCCAACCGCAAGCGCTCACCAGGTCTCGCTCTGCAGTGCCGGCATGCGATTCCCGCCGGAGGTAAGCGCTTCTGATTTCCGATCTTCTCTCCTGACGACTCCACAGTCTGTAGACCCCGCAAATGCCGGTCTCCACCACGCCATCTCCTTCCTCATGCCCGTCCAGGCTGCCAATCCATGGATCAGCCACGCCGATCTATGGAGTACGCCTCCTATCGGTCAAAGAAAGCTCCCCGCTGATTGGGCATAGCTCTCGCTGGTATCGCGGCGATCGAGGCGATGGGCGGACCGACGATCCCGTGGCAACCTGGACGGACCGATTATACGAGTGCTACGGCTGCAGAGGAGCATCGAGGCCAAATTGAGAACCGGTGCGACTCACCCCTTGGACAGCTATTTGTCTTGGCTAATAGGAGTGCGGTAGATTGCCAGATGGAGCAAAAGGAGCAGATCATGTCCGAGAGGTTTTCACACGGATGGGCTTCTCCGACCGGGTACGCGAAAACGCCTGCATGGATTTCCAACCCATCTGACGCGTAATTTGTAGGAGATCGTGGCCTTGTCGGGGGCGCATGCGCTAGGTGAGCATGACCAACAGGCGAACGGCTGAGTGTTGAGGAAATTCCAGGCCGGTGTCACCCCGATCGAAGCGGATTTGACGGGTTGGTGATATCATCCGGCCTCAACCACTGCTGACTGTTGCTCTTAGACCTTGGGTTGTCAACCCGATCCGCTTCTCGAACCAGTACTACAAACTCATGCTTACTAGAAAGTGGGAGCCGCGAAAGTGGGATGGCCCTTTCCAGTACGCCGTTTGGGTACTAAGGAATGGCGGAGCTGAAGAATGTCCAGATATGAGGCTACCGTGGCCGGGACGAAGCTGATGATGCTACCGACGGATGTGCGTTTACTGGCTCGATTCGAACATATATCATGCTGACAGACCCAGATGGCGTTGATCGAGGACCCAAAGTTTCGAGATTGGGTAGAAAAGTATGCTGCGGATCAGGACCTCTTCTTCAAAGACTTTGCCATGGCTTTCGGCAAGCTCATCGGTATGTGTGGTCAACCAATTCACCGGAAACAGGCTGACTCCGCTCCAGAGCTCGGGGTGGACCGAGATGATACTGGTTTCGCCCAGCTGGTCAAGAAGTCTGCGGAGGAGGGAAAGCCGCTGGACAGGACTGCGATGCCCAGCGGCGGCACTTGTCCGTTCGCCGGAACCGGCTCGAAGGGAAGAGAGGCCCCGAAGGGAAGAGCGGCGAAGCTCTGATGAGAAGGTCATTCATGCGATCCGTTCTCGTCCTTGTCTTGCTGCATGCGGTCCACGTACTGCTTGGGCAACGCTCTTGTCTGAGAGAATGGCCAAAGCATTGACATGCTCGCATCTGTTGCCGTTCGCTTGTTCGGTCCGTAATTTGAGTCCATCTAAATTATCAGGATGCCTTCATTCAGCCGTCGGTTCGGATTGAATTTACGATGTATGCACAAGACGTGCTAGACCTGCAAGAGTTCCGGAAACGGTCACATCAGTCTTAGCTAAGCTGGGTCCTCCAGTCCATAAACGATCTGTATCGGGAGATAGCGAAGCGCACGGAGATCCTCGGATCGCGACTACAGATAACATGCATACAATCGCCGGCACAGCTTTGACGACGGGTGTGATCATATGAATCTAGTAGGATCCATAAGAGGTAGTCCACGATCAACATCCTTCATCCTCTCACCCTCCTCCCCTCCAGCAATCTTCACTGACCCATCCGCAAATTCCGATCCTGGCTACGTGAGGTCCTCCACGACCGGCTCGACCACCCATTTGAGATAATATTCCCTCAACGCCTACTTATCCCACGCTCGAGTGAGATCGTCCATCGCCAACAGCTGGGAATCAGAGGCCTCCTGGAGAGCAGTACATGAGTTGAGCCTTGATTGAAGCTTTGTCTAGGACGTCGCATTTCCCACCCCACTCGGCGTCGTGGATCGATGGCTTCGGGAGCTGGTAGATCAGGTGTGAGACGTGGGTGATCTTGTTGGTTCCTGGATTCCGATGGGGTACAAAGTCTGCCATATTAATATGGAACGGTCGGAGCTGCTCTCGGGATTGAGATGATGCGCGTAAGGGTAGGTTTTCAGACTGATCGTCCGGCTTCTCATGTTGGATCGCGGTCCCGGAGATTGGATCGGTGTCGTCGGACGGGGCAGGTGACATGATATGTGCCGAGCGAGTATAACAGGACTCGGTAGTGATGAAGGGACTGAAATCTTGCTAGAGCAGGTGTTTTCAGGGGCTGACAGGTGCTGAAAAGGGGAGCAAGGGACGGTCTTTGCGGGAATGAGATAGAGAAGTGCTTCGTTTCAGGTAAAGCTGATCACACGTTCCTCCCTTTCAAGGGTGAGGGTCCAGACAGTCGTTGACCATTCCAGCATCCCAGTAGGGGGACATGAGCGTCTGCTCATCCAATTGGGAACACAGGTAGTATAGCAGCTGTCTAGTCCCACGTTTTGCCGAGGGATGGTGTGAGGTATATTTCAGGGTCACGAGTGAGTGACGCAAAATTAGTGATGACTTCGGGTCGTGTCAGTCCTTGCTGGGTCTCCGAGGTCTTCACAGGTGAAAGCCGTCAAGTTCTGCTTCCACTGGGTTGATGAGTGTCCATGAGTTAAGAGGGTGTCACATGTCTATCATACGGGAGGTTTGTGACCATGCAGGATGAAGTGATGTCTCTGTAGGGTTCGGATATACACAGAAGGGATGTCGCGGCCGATGCCTTGCGAAGATAGTATCGATCTCGCGTCATCACATGAAGTCCCCGTCGTCCAAAATATCTTCGTATGCCTCGGTGTCGACTTTGTTAATGGTCTTCGCCGCGCCAAGTTTCGGCTTGTTAGCAGGCTGATTCGCTCTCATCAACTCGCCTCCACACAACAGCGATGACAGCGTACCTTCTTCTTCCCGCTCGCCTTATCCCGCTCGTCCTGCTGCTTCGTATTGCCCAGCACACCCAACGACGATGAGACCTTCCTCGTTTGCACCGCGTTCAGGCTCTCGCACACGTCTTTCGCCAGTATTTCGACGAAAGTTGCGAAGAGGGGATTCGATTCGTGGCGAGAAATGATGACGGACATTATCTGTTTTGACAGGGTGTTGAAGGCGTCTTTGGAGGAGGGTTTGGATGTGAGGATAGATTGCAGAGTCTCGGGGCCTACGTATTGTCCAGTCAGCTAAGATTCTGGAAAAGTCTGAAGGTGGACTCACCGTCCTCCACCCCAGTCGATCCCATCAGGTCTGCAGCCGCCGCCAAGTCCGCCTCAATCTCCCTCTCCCTCGCTATCCGCCGTCTCTCCTGCGCCGTCATGGTGTCTATCAGATCGTCCCCATCATTCTGTACTTTCTACAGACAAACTCGTCAGCCAATGACCTGCGCTTCAAGCAGTATCTCGCTTCACCTCTTCAGCCCCCAACCGCTCCTTCTCCGCGAGCTTCTGCGTCAGGGTCATCTTTTTCTTCGTTGGTGCTGCAGTACCCGTCGGTGCCGCTTTAGGCTTCTCATCCTCCGACGCATCCCAGTCGTCCTGATGTCTCGTCAGCCAACGATCAAGGAATGCGACAAAGGGGATGACCTGCTCCTCCTCTTTATCCTCATCAGCCCATCGTGTCCGAGCTACAGGTCGGGGAGGGGCTGCAGCTAAGGCGGGGGTGGAAGAGCCGGAGTTGGCGGGCTCGTCTTCGAGGTCTAAGGTATACCTTATGTCAGGATCCGCTCGATGATGAACCAGTGTCCGCTCACCCCAATCGTCTGCCATGATGAAGATATCGCCAAAATATTGAAGGTCACTAGGAGTTGTCTTGTGATCAAGGTCAAACGCAAGGAGCAGTCTTTAGTGGTCAGAATTAGTAACCACAATGCAAATCGTCCCTCGAAACCTCGTTTTCTCCGTTTGATCCCGTTGATGAAAACTATACCTACTGGCATTTCCCGTCCCAATCACTCACTCGCTCCGTTCCCGGCGGACGGCACGATGC
>JAABUV010005892.1_pt1 | contig 13675 bp, 13 predicted proteins | sample 5559971 | NCBI WGS metagenome assembly JAABUV01 (sample SAMN10711881, study PRJNA513362) | rock metagenome | isolation source: Antarctica rocks | place: Antarctica: Victoria Land, Knobhead nord | collected 2015-12-19
GCTCCCTCATGGGCTTCGTCCTCGCATGGGCGGCCTTCCGACTCTACCACCTTCCAATTCGCCGATCAGCAGGATGGGCATGGGGACCCAGGAGCTCGTCGCGAGCATTTGGTGTCGGAGTTGGAGCTGGAGGCTACGTCGATGAGGAGCGCATGGCAACGCAGAATGACGTGGAGCTAGGCAAGATGACCAATGATCCTGCGCATAACAGAGTCAGCAGCGGTGCTGAGGATTCGAGGTTGTTCAATGCTGGGAACGGGAATAACATGGCGTATCCGCCTCCACCGCGTTGAGGAACGAGACCTTTTGCCATAATGGTGGCACGGAGGGTCGAAGATCGTTCTTCCCCAATCACCAACACCACCACCGACCAGAAGATTGACGAAAACAAATCTTGACTATGTTTGTACCGGACCATTCCAGCGACTGTAGGCGTTTTTTATTCAAAATCTTAGATACTGTAGCATCATTTAATATCCCGTCTCCCAATCCAAGACACTTTTTTAACCAACTCGTATGATATAGAACCACCACCTCGTCAATTCCTATCGCCGAATCATTCAAACCCATCATACATACGTTCCGACTATCAATTTTAAACCCCTAGCTAGATACCAATCCTCACACCCGCCCTATTCACATTCCTAAACCTATTCCTAAACTACAAACCCAAACCTACCAACCAACCCACCAACCCCCCTTCCCAATTCCTCACACGCCCATTCCACCGCATCAGGACAACCACCCTGTCCTTGAAAAATTACTCAATGCGCTGCCATCTTGCGTTACAGTATCTCTTAGAATTCCTAGAAGCAAGAACGGGTATCCATAGGCCTTGTTGCCAACTCCCCAAACCCATGCATGACAAGCTCTCTTCTCTCCTATGTTTGTTCTTTTACGGCGCTCCGTTCCTTCAACCTTCCCTCGTTTTCGTTTTCGTTTTCGTTCTCGTTCTCGTTTTCGGCTTTATATGATTGTTATCTTGAGCGTTCGTCTTCTTTTTCTTTCTCTTATTGTTGGTTTTTTGCAGTTGGGTTTTTTGAGGGATAGGTTGGGTGGGGGTTATTGGATGTTTTGGGTAAGGGCACTGCCGGGGGGGGGGTGTTGGGGTGAAGTGGGGAGTTTAAGGCGAGGGGGAAGACCTCGGGGCAGATGGAGGGGGAAACGAGAGAGCAGTTGAGGGGGGGGGGCGGAGGGAAGGAGGAGGTGGAGGGGCAGATCGAGGGCGATGAAGGCGGGAGAGAGATGGTTTGGTTGCGGTACCGGCGTTCCAAGAATGAAATCGAAAAGCCTCATAGCGCATCCATGTGACATAACCCACCATCTTTTTATACTCACGCACCCGCAGGTAAAAACCCCACCACCCGAGCTCATATTTGCTGAAACGGGGTTTTCTGGATGGAGTGGAGGTGGCGGGATGGGAGTGGAGCAGTGGGGTGTGAAGCAGTGGGGAGAGTTTAACAAACAGAATTGGAAAGATTACAATGGCGGCATGAAGCAAGGTGCAGCGAGAGAAAGAAAAAGTCTTTGTGGATGTCGGTTTCAAGATGTTATTCCGTGCCAGTTGGATGCGAGGAACTGTGTCGATAATAGGGAAGTTGAAAGGGGGGGATTAAGGGGTTTGGGGGAGGATCAATGGGGATGGTAGGTTTAGTAGGTGCTTGAGAATGAGGGATTGGGAGAGATTTGAGTTCGGGAAATGCACTGCTGAACGTGCTCGAAGGAGCGCTTACGTCTTTGGAATCTATCTCCCTTGCTTCCCATAATGATAATGATGTATCATCGTGTAAAGCATCTCATCCAAGCTGACGTGGAGACGCTGCGGAAAGATAAAGATATCTCAGCTTGTTGCTTAGACCACGCTCACCGGTCCTTCCCAGGTTTCGACGACCAGTTACCGCTGTATAGCCTCAACCCTAGATCAAGATATCAACAAACAGTAGTAAACGGAATATCTTTCAATATATCGTATCGCAAGATATTTTGAGTTGGCTGAGTTCTTCAAGGCCGTCATTGCCGTAGATATCTACGCGAAATCGGCAGGCTAGATACTTATGCCGCAGTACTGTATCTTGACAGCGACACAAACGAGCGGATCGGCCCATGATGAAAGAAGAGAAGCATCATGCTTGTTCAATTCAGCAATCTAGACTGGTGAAGCCAGTTTGGCATAATACGGCAACTTTGGCGCAATACAAGCACGTATTATATAAATCGACCTCCCCACTTGTGGCCTTCGTCCAATGAGCTGTTGTTTCGTAACCGGGAAGCTGATGCCCTTTCAAGTCTGGCCTTGAAATCTATGGTTCGATGCTGCTTGAAGCGCTAGTAGAGTTTTCACCTTCTTTCTTCTAGATAGACTTCTATTCAGATTCAACCTACATATCAATGTTCTTATATGACCTTGTGTTTCAACGCAAGGAATTCACAGCGAGAAACCAAAACAGCATGGCTGAAGTTGCAGATGGACGTAGAGATAGATCAGTGAAAGCGTTAGGGGATAATGGACGCTGGCTGCATGTTTAAAACACTACATACTGGCTATGGCTGCGGTTTCCCCCATCAGACAACTTTGTCAATATTCCGCTTCAATCAATGATTCAGATACAGACTAGCTGCACTGAACGCGATGCAGTGCTCACGAGCAAACCAATTCCTGAAACGATCACAAGTCCGCTGGTGAACGAGCTTGCACGGCTCTACGATCACGATCAAGAAATATCGTTGTATGCTGGTTCAGTTTTCGGGTTTTAGCGAATTTGGCGGGGAAAACCCACAAATCAGCCTCAAATTTGGTGCAAATAGAGCAAATACCTAGATATCATCCCCACACTCCCAAAACACCCCAAAGCTTCATTTTTGAAGCTATACAAACCTCAGCCTCACACGGGGGCAATCCTAGATAGTCAGAATGCCCCCCAGGCGTACCGGACGCAAAAGGACTCCCTCCAAGGCTCTGCTTCACCTAGATGCACCCAAGGCTTCTAAGGCACGCAAAATCGTCCCCGTACCTAAGGATTCTATCGTACTGTCTTCAGAGACAGAGATCTCCTCACCCTCGACGCTTTCAGATGTAGAAGACCTTCCTTCGCTCAGACTTAATCTCTTCAAGATTCCTCAGCTTAATCCTCTCAAGACTTCTCAGACCCCTCAAGCTGTCAACGTAAACGCACTCATCTCGAGCGAGCTTGTGATCTTTGCCGCTAAGACTGCTGCTACTCTTGTCACTCGAAGAGCGTGTGTGTCATCGTCAATGTCATCGTCAGCGAAGCTTGACTGATTTGAAGATGAGAATGAGAATGAGAAGAATCTAGATAATAATCAGCCTAAGACTCAAGCAGCTTCAAAGCAATTCACGAAGCTCACTGCATCGATGAAAAGATGAGAATCAACGAAGTCAAAGTCATCGTTATCGCTAGAATCGCTCAGATCGTTTATGAACATGACAGTCAAGTATGAAGTCACTCTCATCGTCAGTGACGTCTTGCAAATTACTATAAATGATGAAAACAACGTCAATCTTCAAGATCTGCGTCAAGAGCAGATGCATAAATGCTCTGAGCATGTCGATTTCATCGATCTAGAATGTGTGCTAGTATTTATAAAAGTCATCGTCGTCTGATATTTAATAAAGAAGAATGAGTGAATGACTCTGACACTGCACGATTTTTGAAAGAGAGTAGCTTCGAACATTCGACAGAAGTACTCAGCAGACAAAAAGAATGTAAACATTAATCTAAAACTCATCTTCGATCACAATAAGACTGATATCGCGTCTTCAGCGCTTGTAGCTAAGCTTTCAGCGACGAAGATATCACTCACTCAAACAACAAAGCTGAAGAAGAAAGTTAATGAGCATGATCAACTTCGTGCAAACATTGTAGAACAGATGAAAGTTCTTCAGATGAGTCGAATTTGCAAAGAAAACTGTCACAATAAGAAAAAGTACTGCTGAATCAACGAGTCAGACATTTATCATTGACTGACTGCTGATCATATAATATGCTGATCAGAAGCAATCAGTAAAGACGATGAGTCTGCGTCACTTACTAGATCTTCAAGAACGCTGATCGAAGTTCTGATGACAGCAAGATCTCAAGTCAAGCATGTCAATTCTTTCTCAGCATCTTCTTCAGTCGTTACATCGTCGTCTACTTTTATACAATCATCGCAGATCACGAGTGAATCAATCAGCATAGCAGACGTATTGACGCTGCAGATGATACAAAGAGCAACAGCTGAAGAAGAAAGAAAGATTGAAGAGTGAAGAATTAAACAAAAGAGAAAGAATCAACAAAAGCAGATAAATAGTTGCAATAAGCTGAAGATGCTCGAGAAGACTGAGACTTCTTCTATGCTCGATTGACATCGACATACATTGTCTATTCATTCTAGCAGTTCTGTTCAGAGCAATGATCTTCATGATTATATCTTTTGACATGTTTTCAGAGTTAGTAGCACTTAAGCACGTTCTTTTTGACACGTCTTTGATGAGCTGAATGCTCAATATTACGATCTACAAACAATACAAAGCTGAAAAAAGCGCGATAAAAGTCATTGAAAGAGCTTAAACATATCTGCTGACATTGACATACAGCTGACTCGTGATGTCAGCAAGTATGCTCACTCTAAGAATTCTGATTCAGATGACAAATTGTCATTTGAATCAACGATTAAAGATACATCAACAGCACGCTCTACATCTTTTACATTAGCTCAGCAAGCTCGTACTTTGACAGTGCAGACATGAAGTTATTTATATAATTCTCAAGCTCGAAGATCTGCTCTAGAATCTCAAGTCAAGATCTCAGTCTTGCAAATATTGATCGAAGATGAAAGTTTGAAGAAGATGAAGAAAATGAAGAAGATGAAGAAGATGAAGAAAACTTTAGATGATTATTCAGAGATAGCGAAGAAGCATGATGAGCTTGACTACGATGAGTCTATCTATATCTAGATATCATCTGAATATATGAACTATGTCAGTCAAGCGAAAAAGTGCTTCAGAATCATCAACTCGCTTTCTTTGTGATCTGACTGCTATTTTTAGAAATTCATCAAATTTCTCGATAGATTCGTCATATCATCGAACAAGCTGATCGTTTCTTTTAATTCAAGCTTTCAACACTGAAAACGAGCTTTCTATGAGATTATAGTCAGGCGAGTAGAATGATAATTTGACAAGATGCATCTCAAAGCTTTCACATAGCTCATCGAGCTCTGCTGATTGATGAATTCTAGCATTATTCATGATCATCACTGAACGTGATTCTACTTCTTCAGAATTGCATATAGAAAGCATCTGTGATTGCATGAAGTTCAGAAAGATCTCTTTTGTTATGAAGTCGTGATGCATCTTTCATGCAATGTATTCATCAATGAAAAATGCTGACAAAATGCTTCATCTCTTCGATCGTTTTAGACTTTGAATGATGTGCAGAGATAGATCAATCGAGACTCAGTCATACTTTCGATCAGCTAACGAGCAAGCATTAGCATGACTAGAAAGAGTAGAGAAGAAAAGAAAGTTGAGTCTATCTGTTCGCTCACAAGCAACGCTTTCATCGAGAAAGACTAGCTGATCAGATGTTCAGCTCATAAGTCGTCATTTTCATTCGCTGCAAAGCTTCTCATCGCGCTCAGCAGCGATTCTTTGAGCGATCTTTCTGCTGTATCTAGCTTCTTTGAGCAGCTTGCTGATCGTGCTTTGACTGACGACAATGTCAAACTCGTCGTACAGAAATCAGATCATGTCATTCTGATAGACGATGAATCGTTGACTGAGGAAGTCAAGAAGCTTCTGAGCATGATACTCACTCAGAACCTTCGATCTATCAATCGTATCAAGCGCAGGCGTCACATCGCTGAAATGAAGGTGTTTCTTACGCATACGATTGATCTGCTGCCTGATAACATGAGTGGCTTTGTGTATGAACGTTGTGCTATCGCCACGGGCTAGGTGAAATTGAATCTCGTTTCTAAGGTCCTGGGTAAGAGCTTAAGGCATGGTAGGTAGGATTCAGGATTGCCCCCGTGTGAGGCTGAGGTTTGTATAGCTTAAAAAATGAAGCTTTGGGATGTTTTGGGGATGTGGGGATGATATCTAGGTATTTGCTCTATTTGCACCAAATTTGAGGCTGATTTGTGGGTTTTCCCCGCCAAATTCGCTAAAACTGAACCAGACTTTTGCATACAACGATATGTTCAACTTCGTTGTCGCTGAACGCTTCGAGCAATAATCCCTTTTTTTTTTAAATGTTTGCTGCTCAGCCAGCCACGAGCAGCGTTCATATGCAGCGAGCTTTTTACGTGATTTCCTGACACGCATGACGTTCCTGACGATTCGGTAGGCAAGCACCGATTAGCACCAGTGCGAGAGGCCTGAGTAACTCGGAGGCAGTGAACCGGGACATGTAACGTAATGCAATCTCAGCCTCGGGCCAGATGCCTTGGAGCTTCCCAATATACCGTATGGAATGAGAGATGCATTCGGCACCGCTATAATCTCTGTGCATGGCAGCGTGCAAGCAGACGTGAATCAGCTGTGCATCGTGAGTACCATAGTGGCTTCGGTACGGCATGTCTAGGGGCGCAATCCCCCTCGGAGCTTGCAGGTCTGCCGGCTTTCGATCGAGGCTCCAGACAGTGCAATGTCAAGCCTGCAGTAATGCAGTGGTTGACTTTGCAAGCGAAGCAAGAGCCTTCGGTCGTCTGTTCTGCCCAAAAGCTAAAAACTCTAGCGCTCGACCGCGGCTGTCTTAAAGCCGCACTAGTCTGTAACTGGCGAGAAGCATGTCCGCAGCGTCCTCGGTTTACGCCCGGACGACATGTCGATGTTCTCTACAGTCAACGCATCAAACGCAGCATCTACACCCCCGAAAGCTTACCCGCAGCTGCCCCAGTGACGTTGAGATATAGAGTTGGAATCTACTTCAAAATGCCCTTCAAATCGAGATGTTGCTCCCGTGCGAGAGGGGCATTGACACAGTTCAAATGCACGAATGCAAGCAAATGTTGGTTGACGAATCGGCCAAAATGTGAATACACTTTGGAACAATTCTATTCAGGTATGTATAGCATATTTCAACGAAAAAAAATAACCCAGCTCGGATTGAAGATTGCCAGAGCTTGTGCAACCATATTTAAGGGTCGGCCGGGGCTCAATTGCATTCTAAAATAATAGGACTACTTCGAATGAAATATAGTCGTTCGAGAAGATGAAACCATACGTTATGCACTCTTTATGCGTTTTTCCGCCACTTTTCTGAGACTCATGTCTGACCCTGAAGGTTTGAGTGGCTAGGTGAACGCGTATGGTTTGGTTTTGAGCAAGGATGAATTGGCGGGAAAGACAGAAATTGCCGGTAACATGGCTAGATCAAGTCGTATAATTCGGTTTGAAGCAAAGAAACATCGACGGAAATGACAGAAACTGCTGGTAAATATCACTGCAGAAAACACAATCATAAACTCTCTCGTGTTCCAACGCTGACTGTTCACATGTAAAGATGCGGTAGTGCTCCTGCATACGCAAAATTCATTTTCAATAAAAGCCAGATTCGCAGATAATGAACGCTTTGGTGTCGTTGAAATCCATATCTCGATAATCCTCCGACTCGACTGAAATAGTTCTCATTTTCCGACGGTATTGTCCTCGAGTTTTCCCAACTTTGCGGTCGGTTTGTTTAGTATCCGTCGCCTGATACTGGAAGTGGAAGGTGAAAAGACGGGTTTTGTTGGTAGGTGTAACAAGAACAACCCGAAGGCCGTGGACAGTTTTCATGTGAACACCCTCACCCGATCCCTGGAAAATTATGTTGGTGCCGCTGGTGGGTTCAGTGATGGTGAGCATTTGAATAGCAGCTGAATTGGACATGGCGTTGATGACGACGGATGTTGGTCCAAGGATCAACTACGATAGTAAGAGGGTTGCAAACCAGGTTGATTTGGACACCCGGAACAGAAGGTGGAACATTTCCAGAAGAAGGCAATTTTGGTGGCGCTGTGACTGACCCTCCTCCGCCTGAAGAAGATTGAGCATTCCCGGAAGAAGGCGGTTTTGATGGCGCTGCGACTGACCCTGTGCCTAAAGAAGGAGCTGGATAAATGATCGGTTGCGGATTGCTCACACTCTGTTTATCAATGCCAGATCAAGGTCGCTCGGGAGAGTATCAACCAGTCCAGAAGCGAGTACTCATATCTGATCAATAGCAATATACCATGCAGTGGAAGAGTACAAGGTGGAATCCCCCAGGTATCAAGACCCCAAGGCAATCCACGGTTGGTGATATTTGTCACTGGCATTTTGAACCTAATATTCTGACCTTGGTCGAAGTCAACGGACGAAACGGCCGTGACAACAAATGGCGGCTTCTCGAACGGCTTGAAAAAGCTCAAGGTGCCATGAGTCTGAGGGGTCGGGCTGTTGCAGGGTCGGACCTGCTCGGTATCGTATGAACCGCTGCGGATTCGAGGATGGTCGGCTTGATAGGCGATCTAGTTTTCACTTGCAGAGTACCGCACGGTATCGAACCATGTATTAAGACTGATAGTGAAGCCTTGGCGTGTAACATTTTCTGCCTCTGTTTTGAGGCGCTGATTCTTGCCGCATCCAAGATCCAGTCCACTAAGCCAAATAACAACACACGGCGGCTTCTCGTAAGCATCCAAGAAGCTGATGTTTGCCGTACGGGTGGTGGGTGAACCATCAAAGCGACCAGCTTGCAGCCCGTATGGGTTGTCGTTGGTTACCGCAGCCAAGGCATCGAAGCACTATACAGCTTGCTGTCTCCCCAGGTTTTTATGATAGCTTTTTACTGGCGATCATTGAGCTTTCTTGGCGACGAACTTAGTACCTGGTTGGGAGAAAGAGATCGGTTGTTCACTTCTGGAGCCCGGTTCATATTTGGTTTCGAAAGTGCTGGCGTCGAAGGAGGTCATGGTAAATGCTTGGTTATGCTAAGGGCTTCTTAAGTAGCTGAAAGCGATTTCGAGGTGCCGGAGCAATGTCAGGGGCTTTGGGCTCTTTTATCATGGGACGGAGCTGTGGGAACAGGCAGTCGAGTATCCAGTCGAGTATCATTCAGCACCACGGACATAGTTTGGTGGTGGACAAGCGGCGCTCCGATCTTCATGCTAATGAATGTAGGCGACACCGGGAAGCTCTAATCAGTACGCGTCGAGTAAGATGTGCCCTATTATTGGTAAAGACTCAAAACTGAATGCGTTCTTTGTTTTCCCACTAGTAAAGCACCCCTCAACTCCTCATGCGCCGTGGCTGGCTGAAGACAGCTCCGGCCATGCTCTCCCCCTTGCACTATTGGGGATGGGTAAAGTAGATTCAATTGTTACAAGATGCATAAGATGTTGCTATCATCGTTACTGACAGATCGAGTTTGACGGCCGAAAGCGAGCAATATGAGCCGATTCGCGAGCTCAAAATTTCCATACAGCCACTATTGGCTGAAACATTGCTGCATGCTTATAGATGAATCATGGATAGGGGGGCCAGAAATTGAGCCGGCCCGTACTGTAGTCGGTTGTATGTACGAAATGTGCTTGTAGCAATAGAAGATCCTCGTCCAGTCGAGGGCAAGCATCTTATCAGCAACGTTATCACATCCATTCTCAGCCACACCCAATCGGATACGTCTTCTTACTACTAAGAACGGGAGGTCAACGAACAAGAGCTGGAGGCCGTGTATACAATCTCCTTACAGGATTAAAGTCCCTACGCATTCTGATCCCCGATGATAGAGTGGTATGCGGAGAAGCCCCAGCATAGCCCCACTAAGTAAGCTATAAATTTGGGGGAAGGTGGCTATGACTTTTCAGGTTCTGGTTCCGTATGGCTATTTTGATGGACAAGTGCCAGGCACAGGCGTTAGGATATGGTGTGTGTGTGTGTGTGTGTGTGTGTTTGTGTGATTGCTACTCGAAGGGGAGCTTCACCCTCTAGTAGAAAACCTTTACTCGACCTACTGACCATGTCCGATTAAGTATATGTAAAACTGAAAACCTTTTGATTGTAAACTCATTTGATAGGTTCGTGCTGCGTCATAATCTGCAGTGCAGTCTCGCTATGTCTACGAGCAAAGTCGTAACGTAAGAGAAAGACAAGAAGTATTTACTGAACTGAACAATTAAGGCTCGTCCGTTCCCTTGACTGATATAATTCAAAATCTTAATGTACGTCGATTTAGTTGACAAATTCTGTAACGAGATGGTTATGTTCAAGGAACTTCGCTAACAAGACAACTATATTCAAACATATTAGTCTGCTCTGTTATCTACTACTTCTTCTGAACAAAATCTCGTCTTATGAGAACTGGAAACACATCGCTCGTGTCTGAGGAAAGATAGATCGATTCGTTGATTCGAGAAGATAATAACACCTGAGTAGTATAAAAAAGAAAGACTCATCATTGATAGTATTAAGACTATTATCGGTTTCTTCGTGTAGAAAGATGTTGTTAATTCTCGATTCAACGTTTTTCATTTCGTGTTATTCCGATATTCGTTTGTTGTTTTTAATATTCGTATCCCTTAAACCGTCATTAAAGCTGCCATTCCAGGTATACGGCCACCTTACCTGTTAGGGTACTAGTGAGCCACGGGAGATGACTAACCAGGCCAATGAGAATCTGGAGATTAATTAGCAACGCAGTTGCTTCTACTGACTGATTTTGACGCCACATCACTAGCGTTCGGAAACCTTAATTATTTGATCTGTAAAACGGTTGACTCTTTTACCGAAGACCTAAACCTATTACAGTTAATCATTCAAAGCTAAACCCGTTACAGTTAGAGATCACGGAAGCTAAACCTATTACAGTTAGAGATCAATTTTCAATGAAGTTCGGCTCACCTACTCGCTCACCTACTCGTTCATCTACTCGCTCATCTACTCGTTCACCTCCATCTACTCGCTTACCTACTCGCTCATCTACTCGTTCATCTACTCGCCCATCTACTCGCTCACCTACTCGTTCATCTACTCGCTCATCTACTCGCTCATCTACTCGCTCATCTACTCGCTCATCTACTCGCTCATCTACTCGCTCATCTACTCGCCCACCTACTCGCCCACCTACTCGCCCACCTACTCGCCCACCTACTCGCCCACCTACTCGCCCACCTACTCGCTCACCTACTCGTTCATCTACTCGCTCACCTACTCGCCCTACCAATCTCTCTACCAAACGCCCTACCAAATTCCCTACCAAACGCCCTATCGAATTCCCTGCCAAATTCCCTACCAAACGCCCTGCCAAATTCCCTACCAAATTCCCTACCAAACGCTCTATCAAACGCGTCGGTCGAACGCATAAAACACGTCAAACAGTGCTTCAAACAATGCTTTCTACATGGCTTGGGAACAGTACTGTTACCCCTGTGGTTAGTAATCTTCGCTCCCAGCCGAAGGTCGACGCTAGGAAATTCAGAGGATTCAGAGTATTTACTTCTTCTCACTTCTTTCTTCCTTCGTAGAACAGTTTCTACTTTCTATTTCGTACGAAATAATGCTAACTGACTCAATAGAACGCACTCTTCATGACTCGATATCGAACTTCCTACTGACCTTTCTGCTGAGCTTTCTACTGAGCTTTCTACTGAGCTTTCTACTGAGCTTTCTACTGATCTTTTGACCGAGCTTTCTACTGAGCTTTCTACTGACCTTTCTACTGATCTTTCTACTGATCTTTCTACTGACCTTCTGATCGAGCTTTCTACTGATCTTTCGACCGAGCTTTCTACTGACCTTCCGACCGACCTTCCGACTGACCACTCTGCTGATCACCCTACTCACCACCCTACTCGCCATTCTACTCGCCATTCTGCTCGTCATTCTACTCGTCACTCTACTCACCACTCTACTCGCCACTCTACATGCTCACCATCTACTCGCTCACCTACTCGCTACCTACTCGCTCACTCAAATTCTCTACCAAACGCTCTACCAAACTCTCTATCAAACGCTTTATCAAACTCTCTACCAAACGCTCTATCAAATTCCCTACCAAACGTTCTACCGAATTCCCTACCAAACTTTCTACCAAATTCCCTATCAGACTTTCAATCAAACGCTCTATCGAACTTTCTACCAAATTCTCTATCGAACTCTCTATCAAACGCTCTATCAAACTCTCTATCAAACTGAGCTTTCTACTGAGCTATCGACTGAGCTATCGACTGAGCTACCGACTGAGCTTTCTACTGAGCTTCCTACTGAGCTATCTACTCGCCACCCTACTCACCATTCTACTCACCATTCAAGAATCAAATTTGTTCCCTATCGAGCATCAAATATGACTCTATCGAACAGCCTTCATGATTTCTACATGACTCCCTACATGGCTTTCTACATGGCTTCCTACCAAGCTTCGAATTGCTTCGCAATCAAGGATCAAATTTGATCCCTACCGAGCATCAAATATGAGCCCTACCGTACACCCTACGTGACTTCCTATCGAACATTCTACATGGCTTCCTACCGAACATTCTACATGACTCTCTACCGAACATCCTACATGGCTCCCTATCGAACAGCCTTCATGGTTTCTTTCATGACTTCCTTCATGACTCCCTACCTCATTAGTTTACCCATTAACTTCCCCGTTGACTTCCCCGTTGACTTTCCCATTGACTTTCCCAGCGCATATATTAAATTGTGTAAATAGCTATTATTTAGTTAGTCAAATTAATTAGTAATTAACCTATTATACGATCGCAATAACCAATAAGTTCTGAGTCAGCAATAGCTGAAAACTGCGTTGCTTTCCATTGGTAACAGACTTGCTCGGGCAGCCAACGAACCTAGTATTTAGATTTCCTAGTGCGAGGTAGAGGAACTGTGCAGTAAGCAAATATTTTGGTGGGGTGCCTAAATAGGCTTAGCTTCGTTAATCCTGGGATGGCAGCTTTAATGACGGTTTAAGGGATAGTTTCGTAGAAATCGCTCGAGCATACTCGCAAATGCACGCTTCCCTTTTTAAGCAATGCGTATAGAAGTTCGCGTTCTTAGGACTTGTTGAGACCTTGAATCTCCTGGCCCCTTACGAGTTAGGGCATAGTAGATAATTCGAGCGTGCCAGAATTTTGAACACTCCAAGCGCAGGAAGCTTGGAATCAACGACTTGACCCTATTAAGCGCTCAGCCTTGTGCTGCAACTAGATACGGTATTTGACAGCCGCCAGGGGATTGTATATACAATCAATAGGGAGTTCCGAATCGCTTCAACATGGAGCTCAATTCCTAAGAGGGAGAGTTGGAAACAGGGAACAGTACTGTTACCCCTGTGGTAATCTCCGCTCCGAGCCCTACAGGGCTGACGCTAGGGGATTCATCTTTCGTTCCTTTGTACACCTTCTACTGTAGTTCAATCAACATATCCAGTTGCACATATGCTCCTTCTGACCCTCATACCTTAACCACAAATGGAAAGCTCAGATACCTACAGAACTTCTAAGCTAAAGGGGAATGAGAATTTCGAGTCATGGAGGATAGATATCACCAGTGCACTGAAATCCAAAGGTCTCTGATGAATCATCTCGGGGAAGCTGAAGATACCGGTAATCCCACCATTCAACGTCACGACAGCAGCCAAAAGGGAATACACCAGGGAAACTCTGAATCCCGTAGCCCCAGCCCTATGGGGCTCGGAGCGGAGATTAC
>JAABUV010005893.1_pt1 | contig 13674 bp, 13 predicted proteins | sample 5559971 | NCBI WGS metagenome assembly JAABUV01 (sample SAMN10711881, study PRJNA513362) | rock metagenome | isolation source: Antarctica rocks | place: Antarctica: Victoria Land, Knobhead nord | collected 2015-12-19
GCTCGCGCGCCAGTCGGCGCTGTGTGACCGGGTGGCCGCGGCCTCGCTCGCTCTCGTCCTCCACGAGGAAGGTGCCCAACCCATGGCCGGTGCGGCGCTGCCGGAGTGCGGTGAGGTCCTCGTCATCGTCGGGCCCGAGGGTGGCATCACCCCGGAGGAGCTCGCGGCACTGACGGCTGCCGGAGCCACCGTGGTGCGGCTCGGAGCCGAGGTGCTGCGCTCGTCGACGGCCGGCCCGGCCGCACTCGCCGTCCTCAGCGCCGTCTCCCGGTGGCGCTGAACCGGTCACCCCGCGCGGAGGTTGCACTCACCGCGTCACGGTCCGGAGGGTGGCGCCGCTCTGGGAAACCGCACCACGTCCTGGTGTGGTCCGGTTTCCCCACGGTCGCGGCCATCGCCGCAATCCCCCTGGGCCTACCTCACGGAGAAGCTGACGACCTTCTGGGCCCGGACGCTGCCGTCCGCGGCACTCAGCTCGAAGGCCCGGAAGGTGTAGGTCCCGACCGTCGGGGGCCCGAGGTCGACCGACCAGCTGCCCTGCGTCGGGCACCCGCTCGAGGCCGTGGTGCGGCCGCTCCTGACGACCTTCGCGCCCTGTTTGAGCTCCCACTGGACGTTCGCCTCGAACGTGCACGCCTGGCCCTTGGCGATGACCGGCGCGCCGGCGGGAAGGACCTGGTCACGCGAGGGGGAGTCGACCCAGATCGGCGCAAGGTCCATGAACGCTGTGTCGGTCGCCGGCCGCTTGTAGACGTTCGGCGGCATCGTGTCGAAGATGTTGCCGCCGCTCGCCACCGAGATCCGGACGGGAAGGTTCTTCTGGACACCGGCGGTGACCGCCCAGACGACCTGCTGGACGGCGATGCGCTGCTGCTCCGAAGCGAGGCCCGCGACACCTGGGCCGCTCAGTACGACTTGGATGTCGTCCACGGTCACCGTGACCTTGGCGGTCGTCCCGGACGGCCACAGCTGGAGGTAGCCGTCGGTGTTCGTGTACGGCTGGGCGTTGAGCGACACGTTGAGGGCAGCCGCGCCCTGGGCCGCTGCGTCCGCGCCGACGGGCAGCTGGGTGCCGATGTACTCCCGCACCAGCCCGAAGCGGTCCTTGGCGTAGGACTGGACGAAGTACGCGGGCAGGGCGAACGACGTCGTCGCCGGCGGAGCGGGAGGGTTGGCCGACGACGGGGGAGCCGGGCTCGTCGTCACCGAGGGGCTCGTCGTCACGGAGGGGCTCGTCGTCACCGAGGTGGTCCGGGTGGGAACCATGGTGGTCGGGGTGGGGACCGAGGTGGTCGGGGTGGGCACCGAGGACGTGGAGGGGAGCGCGGTGGTCGCGGTGGGGACCGAGGTGGTCGGGGTGGGCACCGAGGACGTGGAGGGGAGCGCGGTGGCGGTGTTCGGCGCCACCGGCGTCAGAGGTGCCGTGCCGGGACGCAGCCCCAGCCACGCCCCGACGGCAATCGCGGCAACCGCCGCGGCAGCCCCGACGGGCCCCAGCCACCGGGGCCGATCGGCGCCGCGGGCTCCGGCACCGACCTCGGCCCGGATGTCGTCGAGCCGGTCGCCGGGTTCCACGTCGTGAGCCTCCTGGGCCAGCGCCACCCGGAGGCGCTCCTCGATGTCGGCGAAGTCCTCCCCACCGAACGGGGTGCGGTCGCCGCTCATGACCGGCCCCCCATGGACTGGCGCAGCGCGGCGAGCGCGCGGTGGGCATGAGACTTGACGGCCCCCGTCGAGATCTCCAGGGCCTCCGCGATCTGCTGCTCGGACAGGTCGCTGTAGTAGCGCAGGACGAGCACCTCTCGCTGTCGCTGCGGCAGTCTGCGCACGGCACCCATGAGTGTGTCTCCTTCGTCGTGCCGCATCACTGCGGTCTCCGCGCTCTCCGCGGTCCGTCGTCCGGGGGCCTCCGCGCCACCGGACTCGGCGCGCAGGTAGCGGTCCTCGACCCCCTGGTGTCGAAAGGTCGAGCGGCATCCGTTGACGACGCTGCGCCGCAGGTAGGCAAGGGCGTTGCCGTCTTGCCTCAGCTGCGCCATCCGCGGGGAGGCCGCGACGAAGACGTCCTGGACATCTCCTCCGCGCGGCCCTGGTCCCGCACGAGCAGCCAGGCGAGGCGGACCAACGCCGTCCAGTGCGCGGCATACAGCTGGGTCAGCGCCTCGTCCGCCGCCCAGCGGGCACTGGAGCGACCGGTGGCGTCCTTGCTGCTGCGCTCGGCCACGCCCAACGTTCTCATGCAGACGAGACGCGCAGGTGCCGCGACACGTTGGCACGAACTAGGGTGACCCAATGCTCGCGCCGATGTGCCTCTTCTGCCGGATGCTCGAGGGCGCGGTGCCGACGGACGTCGTCGCCGAGACGGAGAGCTCCTTCGCCTTCCGGGACGTCGACCCCCAGGCGCCCAGCCACGTCCTCGTCATCCCGAGGCGGCACGTCCAGAACCTCGGCGAGCTCGCCGAGTATGCCGTGGAGCTGGCTGACCTGGTCGCGCTCGCTGCCCGGGTGGCCGAGGACGAGGGGCTGGACCGGGGCTACCGGCTCGTCTCGAACACCGGGTCGCAGGCGGGGCAGACGGTCCACCATGCGCACCTGCACGTCCTCGGCGGCCGGGACCTGGCCTGGCCCCCCGGCTGACCGGCGTCGTCCCCGCCCACGCGGGCCGCGCCGTAGACTCGACCTCGACATGACAGACGCAGACCAGCACGCCACCGCGTCGGGGTCCACCGGCTCCGCGCTGCCGACCCACACCATCACCATCCCGCCGGCCATCTCGATGGTCACTCTCCTCGGGCCGCGCGACGAGGTGCTGCGCACCATCGAGCGGGCCTTCCCCGACCTCGACGTGCACGTGCGCGGTAACGAGATGTCGCTGCGTGGCACCACCGCAGACGTCCTGCTCGTCGAGCGGCTCGTCGACGAGCTGCTGCTCGTTCTCGAGGCCGGGCAGCCGCTCAACCGCGACTCCGTCGAGCGGTCCATCTCCATGCTGCGCAGCCAGACCCTCGAGCGTCCCGCCGACGTGCTGACGCTGAACATCGTCAGTAACCGCGGCCGCACGATCCGGCCAAAGACGGTGAACCAGAAGCGCTACGTCGACGCGATCGACGAGCACACCATCGTCTTCGGAATCGGGCCGGCCGGCACCGGCAAGACCTACCTCGCCATGGCCAAGGCGGTCGCCGCCCTGCAGGCCCACCGAGTGGGCCGCATCATCCTCACCCGGCCCGCCGTCGAGGCGGGGGAGCGCCTCGGCTTCCTGCCGGGGACGCTCAACGACAAGATCGACCCCTATCTGCGCCCGCTCTACGACGCCCTGCACGACATGATCGACCCCGAGACGATCCCGCGGCTCATGGCGGCCGGCACGATCGAGGTCGCCCCTCTGGCCTACATGCGGGGCCGAGCCCAACCCCTCGATGCGATGGTGCTGACCCCGGACGGGTTCAGGCAGATCGGCTCGCTCGAGGTGGGCGACCTCGTCACGGGGTCCGACGGGTGCCCCACCCCAGTGCTCGGTGTGTTTCCCCAAGGGCGCAAGAAGGTCTTTCGGGTGACCACGCAGGATGGCGCATCCACCCTGTGTTGCGGTGAGCACCTGTGGAGCGTCATGACTCGGGACGACCAGCGTCGGGGAAGAAGCCGTGTCGTCCGGACGACCGACATGATCGGACGACTGCGGCAGAACCACTTCCACCGCTTCCGGCTGCCGGTCGTAACCACGCCTGTGAAGCTGGAGCCAAGGCCCGTGCCCTTGGATCCGTACTGTCTCGGCCTGCTTCTTGGAGACGGCTGCACGACAGCTTCGAGGACTCCGTCGTTCACAACGGCGGATCCTGAGCTCGCGTCGGCACTGCAGTCCGGGCTCGACCGGATCGAGCTCGTTCACAAGAGCGAAGGCGACGACGTCCTCCGGCATCTCGACGGTGGACGCATCGGAGTCATCGTGGCCAATCCGGTCACCACCGTCCTCCGCGACCTCGGTCTCGCCGGAGTCGGCTCGACAGCCAAGTTCGTGCCGACCACCTACCTGGTGAACTCGGTGGAGGTGCGGCATGCGGTGCTTCAGGGACTGCTCGACTCCGACGGGGGCCCGGTGCGGCAGCTTGGTCGTCGATGCCGGGTGCAGTACACGACGACCTCACCACGGCTGCGCGACGACGTTCTCTTCCTGGTGCGGTCCCTCGGCGGGGTCGCCTACGTGCACACCCGTGCTGCCCGTGCTCGGCGGCCCGGACTGGCCAGAGGTCGCGAGATCCGGGGCAACCGTGACGCCTACGCCTACGTCCTCGACATCAGGCTCCCTGAAGGCGTGGAGCCCTTCCGGTTGGCTCGGAAGCGTGCGCGTTACGCGTGCACGTCCGTCAGCCGACCAGCCCGATATGTCCACGACATCACGCCGGTCGGAGAGATGGAGTCGATCTGCATCCAGGTTGCCGCAGCTGACAGCCTGTATGTGACGGACGACTACCTCGTGACGCACAACACCCTCAACGACGCGTTCATCATCCTCGACGAGGCTCAGAACACGTCGGCCGAGCAGATGAAGATGTTCCTCACCCGGCTCGGGTTCGGCGCGAAGATGGTCGTCACGGGCGACGTCACGCAGGTCGACCTGCCGGCGGGCACGACGTCCGGTCTGCGCCAGGTGCGCGACATCCTGAGTGACGTCGACGACGTCCACTTCGCCGAGCTGGACTCCACGGACGTCGTCCGGCACCGACTCGTCGGCGCCATCGTGGACGCCTACGAGCGGTCCGGTTCCCGCGTCGAGCGCAGGCGCCCGGATTCCTCGCACCTCGAGCGCAGGCGGCCGGACCGCGTCCGCCCCGACCACGACCGTTCGGACCGCGACGGCCCGAACGAGAGGTTCCTGACGTGACCGCGGACGACACCCGGACGGTTTCCCGATGAGCATCGACGTCCTGAACGAGACCGACGTCGCCGCCGACGAGCTCGAGCTCCTCGCCCTGGCGAAGTACGTCATGGGGCAGCTCCAGGTGCATCCCCAGGCCGACCTGTGCATCAAGCTCGTTGACGAGCCGGCGATGGAGACCCTCCACGTGCAGTGGATGGATCTGCCGGGCCCCACCGACGTGATGAGCTTTCCCATGGACGAGCTGCGTCCCGGGCGCGAGGACAAGGAGCCGGAGGAGGGCATCCTCGGCGACATCGTCGTGTGTCCCTCAGTGGCCGCGAAGCAGGCCGCCGAAGCGGGGCACGCAGCCGAGGAGGAGCTCCTCCTGCTGACCACCCACGGCCTGCTCCACCTGCTGGGGTTCGACCACGCGGAGCCGGAGGAGGAGCGGGAGATGTTCGAGCTGCAACGCCAGCTCCTGCTGACCTTCCTTGCCGGCCGGGGTCGGCCGACATCCTGAGGCACGCACCGTGATCCCCCAGATGGTGGCGTTCGCCCTCCTGAGTGTCGTCGTCGCGTTCCTGCTGTCCGCATCCGAGGCGGCGATCTTCCGGATGTCGCGGGTGCGCGCCCAGGAGCTGCACGACGAGGGCCGCAGCGGCGCGACGTCGCTGCTGACCGTGGTCGGCGACTCCTCGGCATACCTGGCGGTCCTGACCTTCCTGCGCGTCGTCGCCGAGGCGGCGAGTGCGGTCCTGATCACCATCGCCGTGCTCGACCTCGTCGAGAGCACGACCAAGGGCCTCTTCCTCTCCATCGCGATCATGGCGCTGGTCTCCTTCGTCATCGTCGGCGTCTCCCCGCGCACCCTCGGCCGGCAGAACTACGACACGGTGGCCCTGTTGGCAGCGCCGTTCGCCGTGGCCCTGCGCAAGGTGCTCGGGCCCGTCGCGCATGTCCTCGTCGGCCTCGGCAACGCCGTCACCCCGGGCAAGGGCTACCGTGACGGCCCCTTCCAGAGCGAGGCCGAGCTGCGCGACCTGCTCGACCGGGCGGGCGAGTCGGACGTCATCGAGGACGACGAGCGCGAGATGATCCACTCGGTCTTCGAGCTGGGGGACACTGTCGTGCGGGAGGTCATGGTGCCACGGACCGACATGGTGACCATCGCCCACGACAAGACGCTGCGACAGGCCATGTCGCTCTTCCTGCGTTCCGGCTTCTCGCGGATCCCCGTCGTCGGCGACGGCAGCGACGACTCCCGGGGGCTGCTCTACCTCAAGGACGTCGTCCGGCGCACGAACGCCGATCCGGAGGCGTCGAACACCCTCGTGGACCACGTCATGCGACCGATGCACTTCGTGCCCGAGAGCAAGCCCGTCGACGACCTGCTCCGTGAGATGCAGCGCGACCAGAGCCACTTCGCCATGGTCGTCGACGAGTACGGCGGCACGGCAGGCCTCGTGACGATCGAGGACATCCTCGAGGAGATCGTCGGTGAGATCGCGGACGAGTACGACCGGGAGGCGCCAGGAGTCGAACAGCTCGACGACGGCTCGACCCGGGTGCCGGCCACGCTCGACATCGACGACCTGGCCGACCTCTTCGACGTCGAGATCGACGAGGAGGAGGTCGATACCGTGGGCGGCCTGCTCGCCAAGGCGATCGGGCGCGTGCCGATCCCCGGCTCGCACGCCGGGGTCGCCGGGCTCTCGCTCACCGCCGAGAAGATGGCCGGACGCCGGCACCGCCTTGCAACGGTGATCGTGCGCCGGATCGAGGCCCCGCCAGAGCTGGCCGAACACCTCCCGCAGCCGGAGAAGGAGCACGCTCGTGAGCACTGAGCCGCCGAGCACTGAGCCGCCGAGCACTGAGCCGCCAACGCCCTACCGCGCCGGGTTCGCCTGCCTCGTGGGGCGTCCCAACGCGGGCAAGTCGACGCTGACCAACGCGCTCGTGGGGCAGAAGGTCGCCATCACGTCGTCGAAGCCGCAGACCACCCGGCACGCGATCCGCGGCATCGCCACGAGCGAGCATGCCCAGCTCGTGCTCGTCGACACGCCGGGGCTGCACAAGCCGCGGACCCTTCTCGGCCAGCGGCTCAACGACCTGGTGCGCGCGACCTTGGTCGACGTCGACGTCATCGGCTTCTGCCTGCCCGCGGACCAGCGGATCGGCCCGGGCGACGCCTACATCGCCCGCGAGCTGACCGAGCTGCAGCAGGCCGGGCGCAAGCCCGTGATCGCCATCGCGACGAAGTCCGACCGGGCCGACCGCAAGCGCCTCACGGAGCACCTGGTGGCCATCGACCAGCTCGGTGCGTGGAGCGAGATCATCCCGTGCTCGGCGACGCGCGGCGACCAGGTCGACGAGGTGAAGCAGGTCCTGTCCTCGTACCTCCCGCCGTCGCCGCAGCTCTATCCCGACGGCGTCCTCACCGACGAGCCGCAGATCGTCATGATCGCCGAGCTCGTCCGGGAGGCGGCCCTCGAGGGGGTGCGCGACGAGCTGCCGCACTCTCTCGCGGTCGTCGTCGAGGAGATGCTGCAGCGGGAGGACCGGCGCGAGGGCGCCCCGATGCTCGACCTGCGGGTCAACGTCTTCGTCGAGCGCTCCAGCCAGAAGGCGATCATCATCGGCAAGGGCGGCTCACGGCTGCGTGAGGTGGGCACCAACGCCCGCGCGGGGATCGAGGCCCTGCTCGGCCAGCGGGTCTTCCTCGACCTGCACGTCAAGGTCGCCAAGGACTGGCAGCGCGATCCCAAGCAGCTGCAGCGACTGGGCTTCTGAGGCTCTGACCCGTGCGCCGGCGCAGCCCTTCGCGCCAGCGAGCTGTCCGCGACCGCCTCAGCCGCGTTGTCCAAGAACCTTGACCGTCACCCAGGCGTCCCGGACCGCCGCCGACTCGGCGCTACCGGCGCCGAAACGAGCTTCGGCGGCGGTCACCGTCAGCTCGGCGAAGCCCGCGAAGTCGACGTCCTTGGCGATGTCCGGACCGGTGAGGACGTCATACCAGACCTGGCCCGCGCCCTCGGCCGATGCGCCGCCGATGCCCGTTGCCGCCAGGTAGAACGCCCGGTTGGGGATGCCGGAGTTCGTGTGCACTCCACCGTTGTCATGGGACGCGTCGTGCGGGAGATCGGCGTAGCCGTCCATGTCGGCCGGCTGGGGGTCCTTGCCGAGCACCGGGTCGTCGTAGGCCGTGCCCGGTGCCTTCATCGACCTCAGGGCGCTCCCGTGCACGGCACTGGTGAAGAGCCCGGCACCGATGAGCCAGTCGGCCTCGGCCGCCGCCTGCCTCAGGACCAGCTGCTTGACCAGCGAGCCGAAGCAGTCGGAGACGGACTCGTTCAGGGCGCCCGACTGCGCGACGTAGGTCAGCCCCGCGGTGTACTGCGTCATCCCATGGGTCAGCTCGTGCCCAATGACGTCGATGCTCGACGTGAAGCCGGTGAAGTACTTCCCGTCCCCGTCCCCGAAGACCATCTGCGCGCCGTCCCAAAACGCGTTGTCGTAGTCGACGCCGTAGTGCACGGTCGCGAGGAGCGGCAGCCCCTTGTCGTCCAGCGAGTTGCGCCCGTATGCCGTGTGGAGCAGCTCCCAGGTGGCGCCGAGGCCGTCGTAGGCCTGGTTGACCGCCGTGTCATTGCTCGGCTTCGCGCCCTCGGCGCGCACGAGCCGGCCCGGCAGCGTCGTGGTTGTCCCGGCGTCGTGGATGGCGCGCTGGACGGCCTCGGCGACCGTCACGGGGGGACGCGGGCGTGGGCGCTCGAGGACGGCGTCGGGCAGGCCTCGCCCCGGGAGGAACCCTCCCTGGCCGGGTCCGCGCTCGATGAGGACGCTGCGTCGCTCGCGCAGGCTCTGGTCGCGCTCGAGCGTGCGCCGGGCCGCCTCCGCGACGCGAGTGTCCTCGGGATCACGCTCGTCGGCTCGGGCGAGCTGCTCGAGCAGGTAGGGCGGCACGATGTGGCAGGGCGAGGAGATCGGACGGGAGTGGCTGCTCATCCCTCCACGGTGCACCCGACCACCGACAGCGGCAACCGGGAGCACCGGATTCTGCAACGGATCCGGATACCCTCGACAGCGCCCGTACTCTCGACAGCGCCCGGCCCCGGGTGCGCGCCCACCAGCTCACGCCCGACGGAAGGTTCAGCAGATGCGGGTCACCGAAACGGCTCAGCAGGTCATCCTGCCGCGACGCCCTCCCGCCGACGTCGGGGTCGCGGCGTCGGGTGTGCTGGCGCTGCTCTGCGGCCTCGACGCTGCGGGCCTCGAGCTGCACAGCCTCATGGTCGTGCGCCACGGCCGGGTGGCAGCCGAGGGCTGGTGGACGCCCTACGGCGCCGGGCGGCCGCACCTGCTCTACTCGCTGAGCAAGTCGTTCACCTCCACCGCAGTGGGGTTCGCGGTCGCCGAGGGACACTTCGGGCTCGACGACACCATCGTGTCGCTGCTTCCCGAGCACGTGCCTGACGACGTGGACCCCGTCGTGGCGGCGCTGAGTGTGCACCAGGTCCTGTCGATGTCGACCGGGCACAACGAGGACACCCTGCAGCGGGCCTGGAGCCTTGAGCCCGACGACCTCGTCAAGGGGTTCCTCCGGGTGGTGCCGCAGGAGCCGGTCGGGTCACGCCACGTCTACAACAACACCTGCACCTACGTGCTGGCCGTCCTCGTGCAGGAGCTGACGGGGGAGCACCTCCTCGACTACCTGCGACCCCGGCTGCTGGACCCCCTGGGCATCGGTCCGGCTCACTGGGACAACGACATCCACGGCAACGCGGTGGGTTTCACGGGGCTGCACGTCGCCACCGAGGCGGTGGCGGCGTTCGGGCAGCTGCTCCTCCAGGGGGGCCAGTGGCGGGGCCAGCAGCTGCTGCCCGCAGGCTGGGTCGAGCTGGCCACCCGCAAGCACATCCGGGGCGACCTCGACGCGGAGTCGAAGGTCGACTGGTCGACTGGTCGCAAGGATACGGCTACCAGTACTGGATGTCCCGGCACGGATTCCGGGGAGACGGCGCCTACGGCCAGTTCTGCCTTGTCCTGCCCGAGCAGGACCTCGTCGTGGTGACCACCGGCTGCACCGAGGACATGCAGGGCCTGCTCGACAACGTCTGGACCCACCTGCTCCCTGCACTCGACCGCGTCGACCCGGACGGCACGGCCGAGGACGGCCTCGAGCGGCGGCTGGCCAGGTTGGCGCTGCCGGTGGTGGTCGGGTCCCTCGACGGACCCGACGAGGCGACGTTCGTCGTGCAGGACGGCGGTGATCAGGCGCCCCTGGCGCCGGGGACCACCATCCAGGTCAGGGCCGCCGGCGACGATGGCTGGGACATCACCATCGACACCGGTGAGGCGGGACTGACTCTCCGCTGCGGCCACGACTCCTGGGAGGAGTCGAACGTGGCGCCGGCCGTCGGCCCGTTGGATAGTCCGCGAGAGCACGAGAAGCGGGAAGGGACACCGGTGGTGGCGCGCGGCGCCTGGACGACCGCGGACACCTTCGAGGCAGACCTCGTCCTCATCGAGCTGCCCCATCGGATCCGGCTGTCCTGCAAGGACGGTCGCGCCCGAGCGACGTGGAACGCCGTCCCATTGTCGGGCGCCCGCATCGAGGCCCACCTGTCGTGACGTCGGCCACTACCGTGGACAACGCGTCTCAGCATGCGGGCGCGGGTCCGGCGGGGTGGACGGGTCGCGAGCACACGGCATACGCTCGTCGTATGCGTTATGGGCGCCTCCTCCTTCGGTGCCGCGACGAGGGCTAGTCCGACGGCCGCCCTCGTCGCGGAGCTCGTGGTGTCCGGCCCGACCGCTCGAGACGAACCAGAGGCGAGACGCAGATGACCCATCCCCAGACCCCTTCCGGTATGCCGTTCGGCAAGTACCAGCCGTTCCACGAGCAGCTGCCGTTCGACCTGCCCGACCGCACGTGGCCTACGAAGCGGATCAGCGAGGCGCCCCGGTGGTGCGCGGTCGACCTGCGGGACGGCAACCAGGCCCTCATCGACCCGATGAACTCCGAGCGCAAGAAGCGGATGTTCGACCTGCTCGTCCGGATGGGCTACAAGGAGATCGAGGTCGGCTTCCCGTCGGCGAGCCAGACCGACTTCGACTTCTGCCGCGAGCTCATCGAGGGAGGACACGTCCCCGACGACGTGACCATCCAGGTGCTGACCCAGTGCCGCGACCACCTCATCGAGCGGACCTACGACGCGATCCGCGGGGCGAAGCAGGCCATCGTCCACTTCTACAACTCGACGTCGGTCCTCCAGCGGCGCGTCGTCTTCGGGCTGGACCAGGACGGCATCGTCGACATCGCCGTCCAGGCCGCGCGGTTGTGCCGCAAGCTCGAGGAGACGATCCCCGAGACCGACGTCTACTACGAGTACTCGCCCGAGTCCTACACCGGCACCGAGCTCGACTTCGCGGTGCGGATCTGCAACGAGGTCATCGCGGTCATCGACCCGACCGCGGACCACAAGCTGATCGTCAACCTCCCGGCCACGGTCGAGATGGCCACCCCGAACGTCTACGCCGACTCGATCGAGTGGATGGTGCGCCACCTGGACCGCCGCGAGTCCGTCGTCGTCTCGCTGCACCCCCACAACGACCGCGGGACGGGTGTCGCGGCTGCCGAGCTGGGCTATCTCGCCGGCGCCGACCGGATCGAGGGATGCCTCTTCGGCAACGGTGAGCGCACCGGCAACGTCTGCCTCGTCACGCTGGGGATGAACCTCTTCTCCCAGGGCATCGACCCGCAGATCACCTTCTCCGATCTCGACGAGATCCGGCGGACGGTGGAGTACTGCAACCAGCTGCCCGTGGGCGAGCGGCACCCCTGGGGCGGGGACCTCGTCTTCACGGCGTTCTCCGGGTCGCACCAGGATGCGATCAAGAAGGGCTTCGAGGACATGGACCGACAGGTCACGACGTCGGGCAAGCAGGTCGAGGAGCTGGTCTGGGGCGTGCCCTACCTGCCGATCGACCCGCACGACATCGGCCGCTCCTACGAGGCCGTCGTCCGGGTCAACAGCCAGTCCGGCAAGGGCGGGGTGGCCTACATCCTGCGGACCGAGCACCAGCTCGACCTGCCGCGCCGGCTGCAGATCGAGTTTTCCGGCGTAGTGCAGCGTGGAGTCGACCAGGACGGCGGCGAGGTTTCACCGGCCGAGCTGTGGTCGAGGTTCCAGGACGAGTACCTGCCCTCCGACTCGGGTTCCTGGGGGCGGTTCGAGCTGGTCAGCGTCCACTCCGACAGCGCGGTCGACGGAGCGAGCAAGCTGTCCGTGCTGCTGCGCGACGACGGCCGGGAGGTCACCGTCGAGGGGCAGGGCAACGGTCCGATCGCGGCGTTCACCGAGGCCCTGTCGGAGCTCGGCGTCGACATCCGGGTGCTCGACTACCACGAGCACGCCCTGTCGGCCGGTGGGGATGCCCGCGCCGCGGCATACGTCGAGTGCGCGGTCGGCGAGCGGGTGCTGTGGGGCGTCGGGCTCGACCCGTCGATCGTCACCGCATCGCTCAAGGCGGTCGTGTCGGCCGTCAACCGGGCCGAGCGCGGGGAGGACTGAGCCGACGTGCGACTGCTTCTCGGGGGGTACACGTCCGGATCCGGCGGCGGGATCGGCGCGGTCATCCTCGAGAGCGGTCGCCTCGGGACTCCCGTCGTGGTCGCCGAGGCGAGCAATCCCTCCTACGTCGTGGTCTCGGCCGACGGCCGGTTCGTGTATGCCGTCCTCGAGGCTGAGGAGGGTGCCGTCGGCGCGTGGGTGGTCGGGCAGGCGGAGGGCCCGTGGGCGGCCCTTGGTGAGCGCTCGACGGGCGGGTCAGACCCCTGTCACCTCGCGCTGAGTCCGGACGGCCGGTTCGTCGTGACGGCGAACTACGGCTCGGGGTCCCTCTCCGTGCACCCGGTCCATGACGACGGGTCTCTAGGGATGAGAACGGATCTCGTCGTCCACGCCGGTCCCCTGGGGCCGGTGACCGACCGCCAGGACGGACCGCACGCACACCAGGTGGTGTTCGGGCCGTCGGGGCACCTCTTCAGCTGTGACCTCGGCCTGGACGCTGTCATCGTCTACGGACTCGACGGACGGAGCGGCAGGCTGGGGGAGGTGGGCCGGTCTGCGCTCGAGCCCGGGACCGGGCCGCGGCACCTGGCCTTCGCACCGGACGGTGCGACGGCATGGGTGGTCGGAGAGCTGGCCTCGACGGTCACCGTGTGTCAGGTGCACGGCCCGTCGTTGACGCCGGTGTCGAGCGTGTCGTCGCGAGCGGCATCGGCGGGCGGGGAGAACCTCGCGGCAGAGATCCTCGTATCGGCCGACGGCAGTGCGCTGTTCGTGTCCAACCGTGGTGACGACACCGTGGCCACCTTCGAGGTCGACGGACTGTCACTGCGGCTGGTCGGCGTCGCCGGGTGCGGCGGCCACTGGCCGCGCTTCATCTCCTTCGGCGAGGACGAGTCAACGGTGCTCGTGACCAACGAGCGATCCAGCTCGGTGTCCGTGGTGAAGCTCGTCGCGGACCGTTGGTCGGTGACCGATGCGGCGCGGTGGCACCAGCCCACGGTCACGGCATACCTCGCCTGACGCCGCCCCGGCTCACAGCGCCTGCACACCCTTCGCACCGGAGATCCAGACACCCGCGGGTGACGCTGGAGCTTCGTTCAGACAGAACCGCTCGCTAAGGGCCCGCGGAGAAATAATGTGGGGGGTGTTACGGCGTGTCGGGCTGCGGTTTCAGCGTGTAGTTCCAGTCGCCGTGGAAGTCGTGGCGGGTGATCGGGAGCGCGTCGATGTCCTTCTTGGTGT
>JAABUV010005894.1_pt1 | contig 13671 bp, 14 predicted proteins | sample 5559971 | NCBI WGS metagenome assembly JAABUV01 (sample SAMN10711881, study PRJNA513362) | rock metagenome | isolation source: Antarctica rocks | place: Antarctica: Victoria Land, Knobhead nord | collected 2015-12-19
AGTTAAATTTAGACAAGATTTAAGTCAGATCTGAGCAAGAAAGAAGCGAAATGCAGTTTAATATGATGATGCACAACAAGATGAGATGCATTTTAACGTGATGATGCATGATGAAATTAAAATACATTTGAATTACATTTGAATTATATTTAAATGAGATGTTTGAGTCAAATCTAAACAAGATCTGAGTCAGATTTAAGTAAGAGAAAGATGAGATGCAGTTTAATGTGATGATGCATATGTGAAACTAGAATACATAAATCTGTCGTCAAGTTCAAGTTGCTCAACTCAACTCAATCAAGTTGAGTCAGACTCTCGATTCAACTCAGTCAACTTGATGAGTTGACTTGAATTCGATTGCAGATCTACTTTCTATCAAATTCTCTATCAAAGTGATCAAACTTTCTATCAAACTTTCTATTATGTTCTTTATCATATTTCTCATCATATTTCTCACTATATTTCTCATTATATTCTCTATTATATTCTCTACTACACTTTCTATCATATTTCTCATCACATTTTCATCATATTTCTCACTATATTCTCTATCATATTTTTCATCAATCTTTCTATCAAATTCTCTATCAAATTGATTGCAAAATTGATAGTCAAAAAAAAAATTTGAAAAAAAGAGAAAAAGTATACTATATTTAGTACCAAAAATTGAGTTCAAGCAACTCAACTTAATCTTGAATTGAGCTCAAGTTGAGAAAAGTCAACTCAATCTCAACTTGAATTCAGAATTGAGTTGAGTTAATCTTTCTCAACTCAACTCAACTTTAACTTGATGACAGATCTAAGAATACATTTGAGTCACATTTGAATCAGATTTAAACAAAATGTTTGAAACAAATTTAGACAAAATTTGAGTCAGATTTGAACTGAGTCAAGATGATGAAGATTAAACTTAAAGTTCTTAACATTAACATTGAGATATTACACATGACAGTACATGTGATTCTTCAACGACAGAATTAATAAAATGATATTCATTGAGTGTTTACTCACAATTATTCAGAAGATTGAAAGACTTTCAAGTAGAAAAGTGATCTTCTCAATCAATGTAATACTTGAGCAAAGATGAATTATAACATTTATCACACTTGAAGTTTAATATGCTGTTTACATATCAGAATCTTTCATCATTCTTGATGATAATGAGTTCTTGAGATTTTTGATGTTAACTCAAGAGAAAGTCACTTGTGATATGATTTAAAAGAATAACATGAAAGATTGAATAAATCTTCATGAATGCTGAAAGATTTAACTCAATGATCAGAGAATTGTTCTTAAAAACATGCTTGATCTTGAAAAAGTCAACGTTATGATCATTTAACTTGACAGCAAAGTGAGCGATGCTGAGATTATGAGCATTCAGTCAGACTTCATCTTCAATGAAGTATTTAAAACAAGAACAACTATGAAAGAGATTGACATTGAATTTGTAAATGATTTGAGTTATAAGCATCTCATCACGTAAATGCTCAGTTAATTTCTTCATCTTCTTGATGAACTTTTTGACATTGATTAACTTGTTTCAAGCTTGAAACATAAGATTTTCAAGCAGAGACTCAAAAGACTTAAAGTTTAAACATGAGTTTTGATTCAAATTGATCAAGAAAAGTGATGTTAAAGTGATTAATGATGATTCATTATTAACGATGAATTCAACTTCAGAAAGTCACTTAGTTCAGTCATTCTACATGTAGTTGACAAAGACTTAAAGATAATGCTTTATGACAGCATTAACTTTCTTGATTTGATCATTGATTTCAGAGTAATATATCATTGATAACTTAGCATTTATCTTCAACATTTTACACATATGCTTTCAAACATCAAAGATGAATTGTGTGTCTTGATTAAATATGAAAAACTCAAGTAAATCATGATGTTTTCAAACATGAGCATAGAAGCAATTGATAACTTCTTCAACTTTCATAAAAGTGATGAAAACTAAATGTTTTATTTTGATAAAATAATAATAATAATAAATTCATACACTTTTGTAACATTGATTAGATCGACTCATGAAAAACTTTATGCTATGTGTGTTGAGTGAACAAAACTCTTTGAGATAGAAAATCACTCATTATTTATACGACTGCTTCACGCAGTCGAAATGACAAGATTAAGACTATGTATCAAATTTGTTCACGTTGATTGCATGTTAGAGAATGAGTGTTCTAGTCACTTTAAATTGCTTCAGAAACTTCGTTTTCATCATCATTCTTGCTGCTGCTCTGAGATCTTTCGTGATCACAATGATTATTCGATAGTTTAAAAAGTTGATGTCACGTAGCATTCTTGATCGCAGATGCGTTCAGTTCAAGCAGTGCATGAGTATATGCTTCGCTGTCTGATGACTTCGTTCGCAGTTGCATCGCAAGCTATTCATGCTCAAAATGTTTCTTGAGTGCAGATAAATGTTAAGATCTATGCGTTCAATTTTGATGTAAATTGCAAGAATGCTTTCAATCTTCTGAAAATCATCACGCATCTTTATCATCTTGTTGAATAAATGAAATCTTTGTGCTGAGATTACATTGACATCTGTAATGCGTTTCTTGTATTTTTTCCATCATTGCTTTCATTGATCTTTGTGATATAGCATTATTGCGATGCTATTACTTATTGAGATCATCATAGAAAGATTGAATTATCTGCATTTAGACTGCATTTTTACGTCTTCTTGAATAAATGTGTTCAAAAGCATTACTTTCTTGATGATAAAAGAATGAAAGATGATATGATTAATTTTCATCAGTTGAACGCGTATGAGTTTGCATGCTCATCTAGTCTCTTGCGTTCTGTCATCAACTCAACTGCATAATGTGACTTTATTCTGCAGCATGTTCAAATGAACATGCAATAAACTTATGTACATTTCAATTCTCAATGTTTCAATGCTTACTTTTTTGAATGCTTTTGCAACGTAATGTAGAGTCTGATTCTACAGAGTTTCTAGTTTGCATTTCTTGTCTGACAGTTCTTTCTTCTTGTCACGCTGATGTCAGATTGATGCTTTGAATGCAATTTCTAATCTTACTACAGTTGAGTACATTTGTTTCACTTTTGTGAAGATTGTCTCTCATGTGAAGACTTTTAAACGACTAAGCGCAAGCATTCTTGTGACGTGACTCACTTCTATCTGTCAAAGATGCACGTCTCATCACAGTTTCATGTTCAGTTGCATCTTTAGAACTTGCACGTTTGACTTTGACTTAATCACTAAGCTTTCTATTTGTATGTTAGTCATCATGTCAAATTTTCTCGATTTTCTAGTGAAATGTGTAAGCTCGTATTTTTCTGATGCAAACGTTGCGTCATGAATTTGAACTCACTTCACGCAGATGTCGTGTGTCTTGCTCAATGTTTTGCAAATTTCTTCAATGAATCTGTCATAGATTAGAATGTTAATGTCATTTATGAAGTCAAGCACTTCAATTTTGATTTTCAATGCTTTGCATTTTTCAATTAAACTTGCGTTGAAAAATAGAAAGAGAATTGATGAAATGAGAAATTCTTGAGATATGTCTGCGTTAATCTCGTGCATAGTGCTCATTTGCTCATTGAATATCAGCAACGTCTCTCTGTTCTTTAGAAAGCTGCGTGCTCATTCAACTATGTAACTTGATGTTCTTCTCATTTTCAGTATATGCAGCAGTCTGATGTGCAAGACTTGATCAAATGCTTTGATGACATCTAAACTTAGCATGAAGATCACGTACTTGATTTCACAGCTTCACATGATGTGAACTTGATCTACTAGTAGATTTAATGTCAAGATCATGAATCGTTTGCATCTTGCTCTCATTTGAACATTCAAAAGCATGTGATGAGTCTCAGTTATATCACTCAATCTTTTGATCATAATTAACTTTAGAGCTTTGCTCATGATATCAAGCAAAGCGATGAGTTGATATGTCTTTAAGTCAATATAGTCGCTTTTTCTTGATTTGCATAACACTATTGTTTGAGTCTTTTTGAACTGCTTTGAATGATATTTGTGTGTCACACATGCGTTGAATAAACTCATCAACATTGAGATCAGTTCTGTGAGATTTGCTTGAAGTGCTTTGTTTGAAATTTCAGAGATGTTTGACGCTTTGTTCATCTTTACTCATTTAATTGCTCACTTCATTTCGTCTTTTGAAATGCGTGAATCTGATGATACTGCTAAAGATATGAATGAATCTGAAATGTCGCTGACGTCTGCTTATGAGAATGAAGAGAAGAATTTTTCTCGCAGCATCTCGATTTTTTCTTCAAACGTTGTTATCATGTGATCAGTATCATTTCATTTCAGTGACAAAAACTGAGAAAGCTTTTTAGATAACTGACTTTTGATTCTGACTCATTTTGCAAAGCATCATATCAATTTCAATGCGTCGCTTAACTCATGCATCTGTGATCTAAAGTGTATGCATTTTGTTTGTCTGATGATCTTGTTTTTGTGATCATTGTGTTTCAGATATTCATTTCATGTCTCTAATGTGCCTTGCATTTTTCATATGATTCGCAGTCATTTTGATTTCATTACTACTTTGAAGCAGCTTTGATTTCAGAAGTTTCTTGCTTAATTTGATGATTTTGCTCAGAGAGTGAACTTCTTAATTGTCTCTTGTAGTACTTTGATGATCTCTGTTACTCTGTCATTCATTTCAACTCTGTTGTTCAGAGAGCAATCTGACGAAAGATGTATTTGCAAATAAGCACTCAGTGCTTCTGTGTTCATTTTTTTTCAGAGTCAATGAGTTGAGAGCTGCACTGAGATTGTTTGTAGATTTAGCTCTGTGATAATCAAAAGATGATCTGATTTCTGATGTAAATTGATTCATACTTCGCACTTACGTGTCATAGACTGTATTTTCTCGCTGCTAAAGACTAAATTTATCATTGTAAACTGATTGTAAGTCTTGCAAGTGATTGTATCTGATTTCAGCAGTAGTTTCAATCTTGTATTTGTAATGATGTTTAATAGAATATCAATCATCATATGTTGAGTGAAGCATCTTCACTTCTCTCAGTGTAAATGATGTAAATTAAAGTCTTTTACGACTAGTTGTTTGCAGTCATTCTTGAGTAGTTTATTCAAGCAAGAGATAGTTAAGAATTTCTCTGTAAATGTGTTAAATAGTGAGCTTGAGTTGTAGACGTTTAGAAGTCTTAGCGTCTGCGTTTCATCATCTGTGTTGCAAGTTAATATTCTGATTGAGCAGATGTTTGATTCAGCTGTCTTTACTGTTCACTGATTAAGTCTTAAGTATTTATTAACATATATGCATGTTCTTGACTGAAATGACGAGTTTTTCACTAAATGAAAGAAGTTGTGAGCTGAGCTAAATAATTACAAGTCATTGATGTTGCATTCTTACTTCTGTATGATTACTATGTTGAATTTGCAAACTTCTTTGTCGATCAAGAATGATTCTTGAATCTTCAATGACTTTCTGATGTTGTATTGTAGAATTTGTAGAAAGAATTGTTTCATCATAAAGTTATTTGTAACTGTTGTTGACTTTGCGCTGAGAAGACTCTTTATATGCTTTCAATCACTGAGAGTTTTTTGCGCTTTGTGATTGAGCGTTTCTGAGTCTGCTCAGATATCGTCTCATCTGAGTCGCTAGTCACGCATGAAAAGAAATTGACTTGTCTCTTCTTGACTTCTATCATCTGTCATGTTGATTCAACGTTTTGATTGCGTGTTTTCAACATGATGATTGCTGAGCTTGAAGAGTTCGTTGAATCTGCGAAGTCTGTTGAGCTCAATAAATTCATTGAGTTTAAAGAGTTCAAAAACAGCGAGAGAAATGCGTAATTGTATTTCAACACTTTTGAATATTTGATCAATCTGTTTCTGTAGATTTCTGACGTTTGTTTCATCTGCTGTTGTCATTTGAGACAGATGCGTCTTCAGAGTTTGTGATCTTCATTGCAGTTGACGTAACATCTTCTATTTGAAGACATCATGCACTCTTCAATGTAATGTTTGTCAGCGCATTTAGCGCAGCGTTGTTTCTTCTTGCAAAATCTGATCATATGATCAAATTTGAAGCATCTGTAACACTGAGTGATGCAACAGTTCTTTTCAAACAGCTTGCATGAGCATTCTTGATACAAGTTTAGCATGTTCTCGTTTATTAGTTGATTCATCATCGCTTTGATTGCAATCTCTATGATGAGTGACAAGTAAGTCTTCTCATTCTTGACTACTTTCTTGAGTCAGACTATTCTTAGAATCTTTAGATTCTCATGAAGTTTTCTGTTATTTTTTATCAATCTTTTAATGATCACTTTCTAATTACTTGTGTCTATTGTGATGTGTATCTTATGTGCTAGCATAGCAAAGATTTGATGCATTATACATGTTGAGTTCGTGATTTCTTTTACTCATGTTTGAGATCTTTTCAGGTTTGCTCAAGCTTCTGAGCTCACTGTGTGAAGTGTGATGTCTTCACTTTCAAGCTTACGAAGAAACATGATTAAATTTCTTTGAGCTGTCAACACGTTTGTGATTTCTTGAAGAATCTGTTCAATAAATTTCTTTTGTATCTTCTTTATTTTCTTTCTTTTTGCTATCTTCATCATGACTTCTCATTTCTTGCAAAGCGATGACAATTCATCTCTGAGACGTTGCTTTTTCGTTGTTACTTCTTCTCTTGTCACGTTCGCTCATGACGTGATTCTTAATGAGAAGCATATGCTATCTTGCATTTGCATGCTATCTTGTGTTTGTAGCTGCTTACTAAGCAGTTGTATGAATGTCTTCAGTTTCTGTACATTCTTTGCAATGAATGCATTCTGATTCTCGTTGTTTTTTTCTTCTGAATCGTTTCGAAGATGTCACATCAGCTTCACTGCTACTTCTTTTCATGAATGATTTTTGCTCTTTTCTTTCTCTAACGTTGATGTCTATATTAGAAGATTAATGATGTTAGCAACATACTTCTCGTTGTTGCGTAAGTTTTTTGACTTCACGTTGCTGTTTCTTCGTGACAAGTCAACGTCACTTGCAATCGTCTCTGAATCAGCATTGCTGCAGTTCATGCAATTCATTGTTGTTTATTCATCTTCTAGATTCATTCTGTCTTGATTGTATTGCTCTTTTCAAAAATTTGCTTTGCATGCGTTGTGATTGTTTTAATTATTTTGATAAAATAATCAATAAAGATTAGAACATATTTATATGTGATACTCATGAAGATACTAAGCGATAAAGAATCTACATAATTCATGAAGATATTACATCAACAACGTTCAAGAACTGAAAGAAAATACAATCATTCTTGAGTTTGTTGTTTAAAGAGCTTGAAACGTGTGCATACATGACAGTTTCATACAAAGTATTGAACATACTTATAAATGTTTAATCATCAGTAAACTCAACTGATCAGTTTATAGCTTTTTGCTCTTTCTGAATAATCATTGACAACATTATCATGAGTGAGTTGAATGATACAAAGACGTAGTTTATCTGAGTTGAGCACGTACTTTCTTTCTTGAAAGTACAGATGATTCTCATGTTTTTCACACTCGACTAGAGAAATCTTGTTATGATGTCGTGCTTTATTGCAAAGTGCTTCAATTATCTGAGCTGCGAATTTGTCATTGATTTCAATTTACTTTCATAATGTTTGAGTGAAAGTATCAGTAGAATCTTCATCAAGATTCAGAGTGTCTTGATCTAACTGAAACTTAACATTCTTAACGTTGAATTCTTCAATTTCTAGATTCATGAAAGCTAGAATTTGCAAAAATGCTGAGATAATTAAAAACAGATGTAACTGAACTGAATTTAAAGCAATGATTTATGACTGAAACTTCATGACTTTAATGTAGAAGATATCAAGAGTGAGATTCTCAACAATATTAAAATCTAAAACATGAATTTTCAAAATTGTTTGATGTTGATATTAATATTAAGAATTGAATGTATTTCTCTTTTTAGAAAGATCTTCTGAGTGATGTGTCAAAGCATTCAACTTATCATCGATCTTGTTGAGATGATAAGCGATGTGATAGTTGAATCTAAACAGAAACTAACTTTAACAAGCTTGATGATAACTCAACTGCTTAATTGACATGAAATACTTAAGATATTTGTGATTCATAATCATCTCAACAGAATAAATAAAGTCTTCAAGCTCTGATCATCATTTCTTGAAAGTGCAAATAATGATCATAAGTTCTTTATCGTAGATCTCGTAGTTACACTCAACTGAGTTATGCTTCTTTGAAAAGTAAGTGACTGAATGAAAAATCTCATTCTCATCATATTGAAAGAGAATATCTTTGAACACATAGTTTAAAACATTGATTTCTATCACAATCTTATGATCTGAATTATAATGATGAAGAATAATCTTGAAAGTGAAGACTTTCTTAAGAATGTTAAATGCAATCTGATATTTCTGAGATTAGACAAAGAGTACATCTTTTCTAATGAGATAAATGAGCGAAGTAGCTATTCTACTATAGTCATAAATGAATCTTTTATAGAAGTTCGCGAAATCTAGAAAACTTTGAACATCTTTAACATTGATTAAGATGAATCAGTTGACAATAATGTTTATCTTAGAAGAATTCATCTTGATCTTTTCAATAATGATTATCAATTCTAAATATGAAACTTGAGTGATGTAAAACTTGCATTTGATTATATTTATCTGAAGATCTGCTTCTTGCAGCTTTCGCAAAATGAGCTTGACATGAATCTCATGCTTGAGTTCATTGTCAAAATAGATCAAGATGTCATTCAAATAAGCTGTATAAAACTTATTTAAATGTTCACGAAGAATATTGTTGATATACTTCTGAAATGAGATAAACTCATTATATAAATTGAAAAGCATGACTAAATACTTGAATAATTCAAATCAAGTGCAAAAGATAATGAAAGCTTCATCTTCTTCTTTGATTTAAAGTTGATTGAACGCGAAGATAATATTCAGCTTGATAAAGATTTTAGCTTAACTTAAATGATTCAGCATTTCTGAAATCAGAGACAGAGAATATCAATTCTTGATTGTGATAACATTTAGATTTCAATAGTTCACACAAAAGCAAAGTTCTTCTTTGAATTTCTTGATGAAAAGAACAGAGATGATCATCTGAAAGTGATTGACTTGAATAAAATCTTTGCTCAGATTCTCATTCAAATAACGACGAAGTTTTAGAATTTTATCACGACTCATGTTATACAAAGCAAAGACTGAGAATTGAACATCTTCTTTAAGATGTATGACATGATCATGAGCTTGATGCAAAGACAAGATATCAACGTTCTTCTTAAAGAAAACATCTAGAAACTCAAAATATTTGAATGATAGAATTGTGACTGAATCAACATTCTTACTTTGTTAATAAACTTCAAGATTTTCTTGTGTCGTGAATGCAGTTAAATGAAATTTCTTTTTCATTTGATGAAGATTCAAATGATGATTCTTATCATATGTACTGTCTTGAGAGTGAGATGAGAACTGAGCAAGAGTTGGAATATTCTTTGAATAAACAGTCAAAGTCATGTAACGCGATTTTGACTCATCAGAGTCTAGACTAGAAGACGAGATTGACTCAAGATTCAAGAAAATATCAATTTTCTTTAAAGTGATGCTAAACACTTCAATGTCTTTGACATAAGCAGCATGATCAAAGCTTTAAGCTTTTAACTCAATTATGTCAAGTTGTATAAAAGATCAATTAAATTGATTTGCTTGAAAAACAACAGAAGTTCTAAAGAAAAAAGAATTTTGACACTTGATTTTTGATGAGTATTCTTTTTGAATGACTTGAAGAATACAATTAAAAGCTTCTTGTTTCAAACAAGAAACAAGACTGAACAAGATTTATTTCTTGTAAATGAGCTGAGTATTAATTGACTTTTCATGAGCAAACGAGAGATTATATTGCTTCTTGTGAGCAGATGAAAAACTGAGTTACTTCTTGCAAGTGAATTGAGAATTGAATTGCTTCTTGTGAGTGAACTGAAAACTAAGTTACTTCTTTCAAGCAAATGAGAAACTAAATTACTTCTTGTGAGTGAACTGAAAACTGAGTTGCTTCTTTCAAGCAAATGAAAAACTAAATTACTTCTTGCAAGCAAACTGAGTGCTGAATTGCTTCTTGTGAGCAATCGATAAACTAAATTGCTTCTTGTGAATGATCTGTAGATTGAATTGCTTCTTGTGAATGCAGAATGATTTGTGAACTGAGTTGCTTCTTGTGAGCAAATTGAGAGCAAGACTGAGAGAAAGCTACTTTGTTAACTTCAAGCAAGAAATTTTCTTCTTATTGATTAAAATCATAAATCTTGATGAAAGATTGACAACAATGATTAAGATAGAAAAAGAAAGACAAGATAAGAATATTGTGTTCAAAATTAATATTAATAACGTGATGATGAAGTCATGATAAACTCATGATGATGAGATATTGACTTAATTCAGTAACATAAAAGAATAGTTTCTTGTTGTGTTCATTGAGAATCATTGTGATTTCAACAACATAAGTAATGTCATTAATTAAAGCGACTTGATCATTAAATTCTTGAAGTCTGCAAGAGTGAGTTAATTGATGCAAAAAGAAATGATGTTGTTGCATGAATAATTTATTCATAAAGACATAAGTTGAGACTTCACTATCAATCAAAGCGAGAGCAAAAACTTTAAATTGAGCTTAATGTAAAATACAAAATACTATCATGTGATTATCTTTGAATGTTGAATTGAATTCAAAAAGTTTCAAGATAAATTTAACAGAAAACTTTCTATATAATTGAAGTGAGAGTGAAAAGATTGAGACTAGTAAACAAGATGATATGTATACAGATTTCTGAGCGTAACTTAGCTCAAAGACTAAACTTTTTTCACAGACAGCAAGACTTCTTCATCTATATTAATGATGTTATTATTGTAAATGTTCATGATATGCAGAGTGAAGAACTTCTTATTTGAGCATTCTTTAATGATTTTGCTTGAATGTTGCAACTTGCAGTAGTAGCACAGCTTTTACTTATTGCAGATTTTCTTGATCTTAAAAATGATCAAAGTCTTATCTTGAATGATGACAATAACAAAGTTTAAATTCATTGACTCATTAAGAAATGAGAAAGAAAGAAATGAAGATACTGTTGAAACAACAGTCACAGAAATGATGATTTTTGAACTCAAAAAATTACTGATCAATGCAAAGATGTTCTTGACTTTGATGAATGAAACAATGACGAAGATGAAGCAAGATTGATGAATTTTAAGCTGCTGAAGCTCTTTATTGATATCAAAGAATGCTTAAATTCATTGATGAAAGATGAAAGATTGAGTTTCATCAAAATTTCATCAGAAGAAAATGATGACTTGAGTGAAATAATTAACATTACGTTTCAGTCAGTCAATCAATGAGAAATCTTTCATCAAAGAACATTCTTTCTTTTGATAAAAAAGATTGTAATAGTCAACAAAGCTATTCATGTCTTACTTTAAAGTTTCATGAAGATATAAATGAGCATTTTCTGTCTTGAAAGAATTGTTGCAGCAATGATGCAATTTGTGTCATCAATCTGCAAAGATGAAAATGATACAGAAATCATTGACTCGATATTGACTCATTAGATTGTGAGTTTTCTTATTTATGATGAGTCATGACTCAACATAAATAATCTTGACTCGATGAAAGAAATAATGATCATTGTTCACATTCATGCGCTGTATCAGACTCTACTTTCATGCATTCAATTGATCTTTGTTCTTTTCATACTCAGATATGTCAAAAAGCTTCTTGAATCTAAAAGTGATGAAAACAGCGACAAAATTCGCAGAGAAATGAATGATGAGAAAAGATTAATTGTTTAAAATTTGTGCAATGATTTGAGCTATCATCACAAGAAACTGAGAATTCAACTTTATATAAATTAAAGAATTGAGAACAATGAATGAAAATGAAATGATAACATCATATTGTTAAACTTGATTTTGAAGCTCTTGCATTACGCGAAAGACTTCAACTGAATTTTCAATCACACTTTAAGTGAACTGTTCAACAACATACTCATCATCAATCAAGAAATTGTAAGATGACTTCATTTAAGCAAAAGAATAACTAAATGAGATTTCAATATATGAAAACGTTGCAGAAAGTGTAAATCTTTTGTAATGTCAAAGACTGAGCTAAACTAAAGATACTATCAATATAAAAGATTGATATTATTATTACTTTTAATAAAATCTAGATATAAGACAATACATCAAATAATATACAAGATGAAAGACAAAGAATGAAAGAAAAGAACGAAAGCTTGACTTTTATATACATAAATTGAGCAGAATTAAGACTAAACAGTAGTTTTATGACTTAAGATTGCAAAGATTCATGCACATGACTGAAATGATTGAAACAGAATTACTGAGACTAAATTAAGATGATGATGACTAAATTGATAACTTAATTCATTGAACTGCAAAATAGATTCAATGAATCAAGATTATTTAAAACATTGACAATTTATGTTTTAAATTGAATTAATGATTTAACATCATGACAATAATCATTGATGTGCAAAAGAATGAAAGATTAACAATGAGTAATACAAAATTGCGAACATACATAAAAGTTTAGTAGATTATTTTATAATTATTTATGTCACAAAGTTTAAAATCACATATCAAACAAATGTTTATTTAAACAAGTATAAAGTTTATTGAATAATAATTTACATGCAGAAGTAAATGTTGTTGAAATGCAAAGATTAAATAAATACATTAAATGATTTGATTTGATTTGATTTTGATTTGATTTGAATTCATACATTCTTATGACATTGATTTAAACTCAATTCATGAGAGAAACTATGCTATGTATATTGAATGAACAAAACTCTCTGAGAAAGAAAATCACTCATCAACTATATAATGATTTCACATCATCAAAACAATAAAAAAAAAAAAATAAAAATAAAAAATATAGTTTGAATGACATCCAGACGCTGCGTGATGATGAAGCGCTGTGCATTGATCGCGTGCAGAGTTTTCGCGATTGCACAGACTTTAATAATCTCAATGCACATGTTACAAGCAATCTGCATGCAGATAAGAAAGTCAAATAGAATGCAGAACTACGAGAAAAATCGCTTATGAAAATCATTCAATTCAGTATCTCATCATCATGATGACAAGAACTGAAACAGAACACTTTCATGTTTAATTTGTTGAGAGTGATTAGCAGAAAGAACTTAAATCATGAACATTCTTTAAATTTATATGCTAACTACGTATAGATCTTGTTAAGACTGCATGTTTGTTACTACAACATAAGCAACTCATGAAACTCATTAAGTTCAACACAAGCAAACTTGAGAGTTTCATTAATATCAATTAACAGACGTTTAAACACAGACATTCTATATAAAAGTGATATGCTGATGAAAAAACTTCATTAAGAGAAGAGAAACATAAGCGAGTTAGTAAAGAATGATTGAACTATTCTGTCTGATTAGAAGTGTAGCATATGAAAATTTTTGCAAAACATGATTAATCTGCATAAGAAAAATCTTTACAGATAATGCAAAACAAATGAGTTGCATGCTTTCAAGCGAAGTGAGCATCTGCAAGACGTGATATACAATGACGATGACTGTTGATCTTAAAAATTTCATTTCTTCACTGAGTTTTGACT
>JAABUV010005896.1_pt1 | contig 13668 bp, 14 predicted proteins | sample 5559971 | NCBI WGS metagenome assembly JAABUV01 (sample SAMN10711881, study PRJNA513362) | rock metagenome | isolation source: Antarctica rocks | place: Antarctica: Victoria Land, Knobhead nord | collected 2015-12-19
AAATGATGGTTGTTCATGATTGGTATCGGGTAGAGGATATCAAGACCGGTTCCACCATAGAATCGATCTAAAGGCATGAAGAGTTGAGGGTTGCTTGCGGCCAATGGTGGAAGGGCCAGGGTGCACCAGCATATACAATTAGGAACGAATTGAGTATCGAGGACGGAATGTCATGTGGAAATGAGTGGATGACAGCAAGGTAGTAAAGAACGCGCGGTCAGCGAAACACCGTGAGTGCCGTTGACTTGCAGTTCAGTATGCAGATTTGAGGTCTAAAACGGAGGTAACACAGAGTAAATAGAAAGAAATGGTAAGTAGGCTGTGTGTAACCAGAAATTAAAGGATTAGGAATAGACATGTAGAGATTAATACTTGGCCACCGCTGCGCAGCACGAACCTGTCTTGCAGCGTCAGAACCAGAGGAACAATGGATCCCGACTAGGGTGCAATCGCAATCGAGGTCGACTTGGCTAGTAGCGTGCTCAGCTGTGCTGTTTCAGGGTTAGCTCGTTACACTGTGCCATTTGACATTGCATTAGCAAAAAGCCTCTTAGCAAGGATTATTTGAAGGACCCGTAGGAGTCGCCATGTGGGAGTTGAACCTTAGGGTAGTGCAAGATCTGCCGCCGTTGCATGCTCGATCAGATCCCATTCTCAGAGGCAACGACCTGCGTACGAGTCACCGTTCACACGGTCATGATGAAAGGGATACTCAAGCAATAAATAATATCTATCTTGTTGCTCTGAGCAGACGTCGCTCTGACGTCTGATGGGCCAGGTCCATAGGCATATGTTGCCCTGGTCTTTTATAGTCCTGCTGAGGACTTACTGAAAAGGTGGCTTCGGGTCTTCAACATCGGATAAATCGTTCTCACTCTCAGAACTAGAAGAGCTCTCTGAATCTGTCTTCGCACAAGCTGCTTTTGCTTTGCTCGCGGCGAGGGCAGACTTGGGATACATAAGTAGGTTATGCTCCTCACAAAAGACAAGCTCCGGACCTGTAACTTCGCGAATTTGCCTCACCCTGTGAGGGATCTCCTACCAGGATTTTAGAATCCCTCATGGCAATGATGACATTTACAGACCACAGCCATGGAATGCCTATAATCAGGCCTAAGTAGCCTATTTCCCCGGATAGAGTAACAAGTTCGGGCGCCACGAAGCATCGAATACTTCTCCAGACGCCCTCCACACCTACGTTCAACCAGACCCAGTGTTCCAGAAGTGTCTCCCGATGGTCAGCAGTACGCATAGTTAGGCCTCGGAATCCTATCTCCGAAAGAGAGTGCATATCTAGGCCTATTTGACGTACCAAACCAGTAGAAATGACATTCATCTCAGAACCTTGGTGCGCCTGTACTTGATAGTACAAGGGATCCGGAAAGCCTTGTCCTTACCTATAATCGTAGTATAGAATGGTTGCGTAGGTTGCGTAGGCATAACAGGCAATTGCTGAACCTGTGCTATCCCCAGAAAAAGGGGCTTGTTCCATACGTTTGGCCTTTAGGGCACGTTTCTTTGCCACATGTGTACAAAGACGCCTGAGCTCTTTGCATACTGCAGGAGACCAGGCAATCAAATTCATAAAGGAGATGTTCACTTTATTGTACCTCTCGAATGAATACTGGAGAGTCATACCGTTCCAAGGCATCATTGAACATGCCTACCAGAGGTTGGGGTTCCGCCTTTTTACCTACACGTTTTTAACCCTTACGACGTGTACGATCCTCCGTAGCCTAAAACTGAGAAGGTAGTTGTTGTGCACCCTCCTGAGGGTTAAGAATAGGGGGGTAGGGGAAGATTCACATGAGGCCCGGATCCTTCTCCATGACGTATTCTTCAGGTTAAGTAGGCCGCCAACGCCTAGTCCTATAGAGTGACTGCTAGCAGAACGTGATGGCGTATATATGCTCATCGTACTAGAGCTCGCGGACCCAGGGGCAGTGCCGAAAGATTGCACAGCACCATCATAGAACCCGTACCCATAAGTAGCAAATGATACTGAAGGAACATCACCAAACACCAGGCTTCATAGGCCTGCTTCCAGGCAGGTAGAACATCCCCGGTGCATTCCTTGCTGGTGTGACCTACATACCCACACTTCACACATAATATCCCCTCTCTTGAACGGTTGTAATCCTTAGTGCCGTTGATATAGGGGTTCTTGGAGGAGGAACGATCGGGCATATCCTTAGGTTCGGATCGAGATCGAGATTGGTTCGCTCTATTGGAATTCGACGACAATGGCCTAATCGGGTATGTCCTGCTAGCAGGATAAATAGAACGGTTCCCTAGTACGTGGCTCTGGGATCCTCATGAAATGACCAACGAGAGGATCTCAGAGGAGTGGTACGACGTCAACAACGCATCTATCTGGGCTTTGGACATGTTCTTTTGAGCCAATTCCTTGCTTCTGTATTTCCAAGTTCGCCTCCTCGTGTGGTTGCTTTTGTTGAGTCAGGTATTTAAGGACTCGATCTGTTGGCCTGGATTCTTCTAGTAGATTGACTTCCCTTTGTTCCCTCACCTTCTGAAGCCGTTCCCTTGTCGTTCAGCTCGACATTGTATGACCTAAACTCGATTCTTAACTGGTTCCTTCTTTTTCTTTCTCGGCTTTCTAATACTCTGGCTAGTCGGATAGAATCTATTCAGATCTTCGGCCAGATGCCCGAAACGAGGCACAAATCATTTAAGATCATGGTCATGAAATAAATCTCTGATATTTCTTCCATCCAATTGTTTCAGTATGAACGAGATCGTATGAATGCCCCCATAACCCCTGATCCTGAACGGTCCACGCCATCTTTCCTTCATCTTTCCCCCGCTCTTTTGATGAAGCATTGTCAGGTCCCCTATCCTGTGCACTACTGACCTGACCTCCCGATTGTATCTCTCTGTCATTCTCTCATTTTGACGCTTGATGGTCTTCCTAATTATGTCGTGTGTATTCGATATGTGCCGAAGGTCCTTTCGTACTTCCCTTGCGTGTGCCAGAGGATCAGCACGGGGTTTCCGCGCACTCTAACCCCTAGAGAGGTTACCTAGTTCCAGATACCGTAGTATCGGGTTTAGCTAAATAGGGCACTTAGATAATTTAGTCATAATTAGCGTGCGCGGAAACCGCACAATAATATCTGCTGTTTTCATTCTCCTTCAGTCTTCTACTGTGCGTAAATGAGGCGGATACTGAGATTGCAACAATTAATCCATCCTTCTCTTGCTACCCACGGCAACGCGAGACGCGCTCTTGCGGCTGAGAGACTACGAACTGGTTGTGGCCGTGCCGTTGCAACTATGCAAGAAAAGAAGGATTATGACTTGATCCAAAAAAGTATGACGTAAGCAAACAAGCGAAAGACAGTCTGTCAGTATCTTGCTGAATGACCCAGAAAGCCGTAAAATTTCTGAACGAGTTGCAAAAAGGGCAGCAAAGGTACAAGTATGAGAGCTTCTGGGAAGGAGCGGACAGAAAGATGGCTCGAGTTACTCGGCTGCGAGGTGAATGCGCCCCATCACCTTGAGAGCCGATACTCATTTATGCTTAGATCGTTAATTCAAGATCTAAAGTAATCCATGTGGCTGGAACGAAGGGAAAGGGCACAACCTGTCACTACTGCAACCTTCTTCTACAGGAATATCAAAGAACAAAGGAAATACCCCTGTCCATTGGCTGTTACACCACACCCCACCTCGTAGAGGTTCGCGAAAGGATCCAGATTAACTTTGAACCGATCTCGAAGGAGCTATTTACGAAATACTTTCAGAAGCTCTGGAATGAGATGCAGTCGCTCCAAAATCGACCAGACTTGGAGACCCCTTATGTTCCTGGATACCCGGGGTTTTTAACGCTGTTAGCGATTTACATCTTTAATCTGGAAAGCATCGACGTTGCAATCATCGAAACCGGCGTCGGCGGAGAGAGAGATTCTACCAATGTTTTCAGGAACCCTACCGTGACGGGAATCACAACAATTGATTTCGATCACGTTGAGCGTTTACAGTTTCAAATAAAGAGCGCTTGCCCGGCTTTTTCTTTACCTTCCTTCCTTTTTATCCTTCATCCGTTTCTCAAGTGCAACATGCCTAAAAAACTCATTCTCGCTGAAGTCTTTCTTTTCTTCGTTCTCTTCGCTGCAGAATTAATGTGGGCTGGTTGAGCTTATTCAGAAAAGTTTGCATGCTTTGTGGCTAGGCATTAAACTGAAGACTTTTTTGATGCGGTGAGAAAAATCTGTGCGCAAGAAGACAATCCACACTGTAAGTGACAGCTGGTCTCTTGAATAGTAGGTGTAATGGTTTAGTAGCGGCGGAAGAGAAGTATTTGCTGGCAAAGTCATGTATTGAATTTAGTTTCCAGAAAAAGTATTCTTCGAGCGTCTTATCTGACAATGTCACATCATCTCAAGATAAGCGCGGGAAGCAATCTGCTCATAGCCCGTTTGCCCCTGACCGCCTGTCTTTCGTACCGCTTGGAGCATGTATGATGTAGGTGCCTGTTTATGCAGGGGGCCCTTGACAAGTGTTAAGATCTTGCTGGCGGAAGGGAAGTCTCATACCTACCTCTATGGACAGATTGTGAGATTGGATGATATTTTCTGATGCAGTGATGAGACGGGTGCATTAGCGGCGTTTACTGTACGAGTCGCGGGGCCTGGCCCCGCGACCTGATTGTTTGATAAACCCTGCATGAACAATATGTCACTCGCCGATTCAGGATTTCCTAACCCCTTACAACGTCCTTTCTTCAATCCTTGTGCCTAGTCCCTTTTCCGCTGAGTCCGATTGGTGCTCATGGAGATCGAAAGGTGGCAGAATGATGATCCCATAGGCTCCTCGAAGGGTGACAGCCTCACGGCTTTGGCAGCAGGAGAGAATGACGACAGCGAAGGAGACAATATTTAAAATAGAGAAGTAGAAGCATTACAATGGCTCGGAGCCGAATAGGGGTCCCTCGCGAAGGCTCTTAGGCAGAGAGGCTCGGAAATTTCTTGGGAGGATGGTTATTAGGCAGCCATAACGAAACGGGGCTCTCCAACCCCGGTAGAACTAAAGTTCGGAGTCGAAAGTAGCGAAGTGAATGCAACTCCTCTTAAGCCAGGGAACGCTAAAGCCAGCATTGCAAGCCATTAGCCATGGAGCAGGGACTTATATATCAGCGTAATAATGGAGGCGTCGACGGACGTCCAAGACACGTTCAGGCCTCCTCGGATCTGCGACTCCACCAGCCCTGCAGTAGTCTTCGTAAGCATTTTCCGTTCCTGAGTTTCCCGCGTCCGGGGGAGTCGGCAGTGACGCGGGCCCATGGAAGCAGTGTGACTGTCGAGACAATGTCCACGCTGGCTCATCAGCTTTCGTTGCAAGGGTAATGATCAGCGGCTGATGATGGTCCACAGACTCGACGCCCCCTATTGCGCGCAGAAACCCCTCGCCTTGTATCCTCCATGGACGAATCAGATTCACCTTGTTCCCACGCTAAAGACACTGCAGAAAAGCCAGCGGTGGTTCGACCCTTCACTTATAAAGACCGTGCCGACAGTCCTTGCTTCATCTCTGTATCTTCGGATTGACCTCAGATATATCAATCAGGGTAACCAATATCATGGCCAATACCGCTCAGGTTCACGGGGATCAATGGAAGGCTGCGATAGATCGCGCGATTCCCGCAGTGGTCACGATCCACTCCGCCTTCCCATACTCTTTCGACATGAAGCCAAGCGTGTGCGGTGAGGCTACAGGGATCATCGTGGACGCAAATCTGGGTATTATCTTGACGAATCGTCATGTGGTGGGCGAGGCACCAATGTGTGGTCGAGCTGTGTTCCAGACGGGTGCTCGTCAATGCACCATAACGCCCTTGTACATCGATCCGATCCATGACTTTGCTCTATGCAAATTCGACGTCAAAGATCTACACAATCTGCCTCTGAGAGCGATCGAGCTCAGGCCTGACCTGGTCGAGGTGGGCCTGGAGATTCGCGTCCTCGGCAATGATGCGGAACAGGTAATGAGTATCCTCTCTGGTGTTATTAGCAGGGTGGACTGCAATCCGCCACATTGGGACGCTCGTAAGTATCGTCACCCAGGCGGATTGACAGCACGGGTTAACGCGCCCTCCAGTGACCCATTACCTCCAGGCCTCGGCCGACGCTACGGGAGGAAGCTCAGGAAGCCCGATGGTCAACAAAGACGGATTTGCCGTGGCGCTGATGTCAGGCACTTTCTTCTCCGCGTCAACGGACGTATTTTTGCCCCTTGATCGGCCCTTACGTGCTTTGCAAGCCCTGCAATCGGGACAAATCATATCAAGAGGCACGATTCAAAGCCATTGGGAGTCGGAGAAACCTGCGGATTGCCATGCACGAGGTTTGAGCGATCAAGTCATTCAAAAATACAGTCCAGATGGTTCCGGCTTACTGGTAGCCAAGATGATCCTACCTGATGGTCCGTCCCACGCTGAGGTCATGGAAGGAGACGTGCTTCTCGAAGTCAATGGTGAAATTGTTACATCACTCTCCCGATTCGAGGATTTGATGGACGATGCCATCGGGGACGTGATCAACGTCCGAGTCAAGCGTCATCAGGACGATCATAAATTGGTGCTGAAGGTGCAAGATCTTTTTCAGCTCACGCCTCACCAAATTCTCCAGTTCGCCGGTTCCACCTTTCACGATCTTCGCTATTACACTGCGTTTCGCTACAACGTCCCTATCAATGGCGTTGTTCTCGCCAACGCCCAAGGCTCCTTCGAGCTAGACGATGAATACAAGTTGATTTGTTCTCTTAACAATCAACCGACACCCGATCTGAATGCTTTTATCAAAGTTGCTCAGGGAATTCCTGGTGAGTATCGATCGTTCGCCTGCGAGATGGCCGTGCTGACGCGATCAGACCGAACAAAAACCGCTGTAGCGTATCGAAACCTCGACGATCCCTCTAATGCATTCTATGCCACCATCGTGGTGGATCGTCACTGGTTGAGGGCACACATGCTTCTTCTAGTACGCAACGAGAACATCGCCTCCTGGAGCATCAAGGACCTTGGACCTGCACCGCCTGGCGTCCCACCGGTGAATCAGGTGTTGCCATCAGGGCCGGCCACGGAGTGCCATCATGCTGTGCGGAAGATCGTATCAAACCTAGTGGAGGTGCAGACGAGGATCCCATACAAGACTAACGGCGCGCCGCACGAGAAAAAGACGTTTCTGGGCCTTGTGATCAGCGCCACCGCAGGCTTTGTAGTCATTCCTCGAAGTTTCAATCCTTCGGATCTGTGTGACTTGACCGTCGTCTTCAGAGACTTAATCGAGCTTCCAGCGAGGATGGTGTACGAGCACGCGTTGGGTTTCGCTGTGATTCAATACGATACCTCGCTTGTCCAAGGCGCAATAGGGAGTGTAACGTTCAGCAAAAGGGAACTTCAGGTTGGGGACAGGACAACCATCTACGGGCTCAATCGAGACGGTTCGGGCCCTTGTGCAGTCAACACGGCTGTGACAAGCATTGGGCCGCTAACAGGCGAGTATGAGCCGGAGCTATCGTACCACCCACTCAACGTGGAGGTGTTGCACCTCCACAAAGACTTCATCTGCGATGCTGGCGTGCTGCTTGACGACGATGGAGATGTAGAGGCATTGTGGCTCCCGTTTCTCACAGCCCCGATGGAAACGCATGTGGGCGTTCAGGTCTTCTTACTGATGCCAGCGTTGGAAAAGCTTCAGCAAGGGATTCTTCCACCAGAATGTAGGATGCTGAACGTTGAACTCGCAAAAGTTCGCAAGAGTGATGTGCAGGTGTTTGGTGTGTCCAGAGGTATGATCCTTCTTCGAATCGTGCAAGAGTTTTGGCTAATACATCACAAAGATATGATAGAAAATTTCCCTCAAAGAAAGTTCATCCGGGTCGCGAAGGTATCTTGCAGCCAAGAACCAACAGGCCTCGCCGCAGGTGATATCCTGTTGATGCTGGGGGACAACGCAGTAACGCAGATGTCAGACCTGCGTGACATGTTTACACTTGAAAATTTGAGTATGTCGATCATTCGAAACCGAACCGAGATTAGGGTGAATGTTCCGACCGTCGCGACGTCTAGGCGAAGCGATAGGGTAGTCTGGTTTTCCGGAGCTCAGCTGGAGCCGCCGCACTTTCCACTTCCCCTGTGCGCCAGGAAACTTTACAGTCAGATCTTTGTGACCAGCTGGTGCAGTGGAAGCCCGGCGGAGATGTACAAACTCTCAGTTCACCACTTTATCACTGGCGTCAATGGCGTAGCCACGAAGGACCTTGACAGCTTCACCAACGAAATCAAGGAGTTAGCGGGGAACAGCTATTGCCAGATCAACCTCGTCAGTCTACAAGGTGTCACCAGAACTGTTTCACTGATGCCAAATTGGCGAGACTTCAAGACCATTGACGCTCGAAGGAAGGAGAAGCCTCAAACTTGGGAGTTCCAGGAATTTTGACAGCATCCAAAGCATCGGAGTGAGGCCTCGCTCCTTCGGTTTTAGACACTAGCCGGGTCAATTAGGTGCAGAAGGCTTCATATAAATCAAAGGATGTAATAAGCTAAATGAAAGAACTAGAAGTGTACTATTTGCCAACACTGCCTGCTCGTAAAATACATTTGTATGTCTGATGGGTCAGAAGAATGGGGCGTCAGACGGTCAACACCCATCTCTTGATGCCTTCTTCCTCCAGTTTTGCATCAAGTACGGGGCGGTGAGTCGACCGCCGTCCACCCAGGAAGGTTTAGTTTCCATCGTATTGCTTGCGGGGCCTTCCGCGCCCTTGCTTCATGTCTCTCTCGTCGATGATCTCTCCTTCCCAACTCTGCTGCTCGTAGATGACAACCATCCGAGATCGTCCGCCTGCAAACTCCATCTTGCCATCATCGCTTGCATCTCTCCAGGCCGGTCGAGTGGGAAGAAGCGGGTCGAAGTTTTGAGAGCTTTAGAAGATGTCTGGTTGCTGCAGTCCGCCTGTCTCATAAATTGCGGCGACGTTTCATACTATACTTCCGGGAAGACTTCTCGCAAGCGGTAGACCGACATCTTTCCTTCGTGGGACGCAGCAAAGGCGGATTGTTCTCGTCGTTATCCTCCGCCTCTTTCTCGTCCCACCAGTCTCCATCGGGCTTAGCGGCTGAGGAACCTCCGTCCGACGACACAGCGTCATTATCACGTGAAGGAGAGGTTTTTTCGGGTACGATGTTCCTTCCTGTGAAGGGTTGAGCATCTGGGTCGACAGTCTGTAAGTGTGTGAATTATCGAGTGGAGATCTTGAGTCTCACCCAGCTTCTGAGCTCGCCACAGAAGTCGATGAAGTGCTGGGCGAACTCTGGCTCCCATCCTTCTTCTTGGAAGTTCAGCCGTCGCTGGGGTGGATGGCACTGCTGCCGGCCGCCTCTCGCTCAGCAGGCTCGGTATTACCGCCCTGCGAGTGCCTGTCAACAAAACTACTGACATACCTGCAGGCAGACGACGTCGTTTTCGTCGATAGATGGAGCCGATATACCTACTTGTGTCTTCACCTCGTCTCGATTTGGGACTGGTGACCCCACCGCAGTCCTTCTACTAGGGTTTTGTCTACACTCCGTGGAGCGTAAGCTTCTAGCTTGTATTGAGTGAGGAGGTCAGCATGGTCACAACAAATGTGTAGGCTATGTTTTTGACGGAAGAGGTTGCACATACTGTTCATCTTTAAAAGTAATCTGCGCCTTTCAAACAATCGGCCTGAGCATGGATTACACTACTTTCTTGTGATAGTATCATTTACTGAGCATCATTGCAATCATCTAGAGGTGAAAACACTTTTGTCTGAATCGGTAAAGCCTTAGATGAACTTCATCAGCCTACATTGTTCGAAAGTCCAGAATGATCTACAGCGGCCTTGACACTCTATATCGATGTAGAGAGCGATGTACAACCAAGATATTAGGTATATCTGAGCCCCACGAGGAAAACCTGCTCAGATGGGGTTAGGTCCGCTCGACATTGGGTTCTGAAACCATTATCTAATTAATCTACAAACAATCACACCTTCAAGCCTCTCTCGGTAGTTGGGAACACTCTTAGTTTTGATGATCTGTGTTTCTTTCTAGCTGACCTTTCATTTATAGCAAACAGACCAGCGCGGCCATATTCTCTGGGCAATTGCATTAACAACCCAGCTTTAGCCAGATCTCCCTATCACATATACGCAGCAACACGCAAAGAGCTCGCTGGACTAGTCGAGGCCGCAGCAAAGCACACGAAGACCTCTGACTATGCTCTTGTCTCACTCTGTAATCATCCTAGCCAGCTCACATCAAACCTCAGGCAAAACGCCCGCACTTTGACATAAATAACATCACGACAGATTCAAAATGACCTTGTTGACTTTATGAACGAATTCGCACCCATGAACTGGCGACAACGGGTCCAGAAGGCTGAAGAAAGTTCTCCGCAAGGGGGCAGAATGTGGAATCATGAAGATGGCTCGAAATTGTTCAGAAGACAAAGGATGCACTAAAATCAACTCAAGGAGAAAGATATTGATGTACGCAGATTTAGCAGATATGAAAGACGTTTCGCTGCTAGAACGGTCAAAAACATAGTTGTAGCTCTAACTGAGTCAAATGCAATGCTTTGAAAATAATTGGAAAATATGAAGATTTGATCTAGTAATCGGGATTGAAGATATCATGCGCTTGATCGGATTGAATTAAAGCGCCAGATCACATGCTTCATAGCACATGCTAACTAGCTCAATAGAATGCACCCTTTCATGGCTTGATACCGAACCTCCTATCAAACCCTCTACCAAAATTCCTAACTCCCGATCAAACGCCCTATCAAATTCCATGTCAAACTTCCCATTGAGTCCCGACCAAACGCCCTACCAAATGCCCCATCAAACCCCCCACCAAACATTCTACCAAACGTCCTACCAAATGTTCTACCAAACATTCTACCAAACTTTTTACATGCTTCAAAATACACATCTGTCGGGCGCACAACACAGGTCAAACATCATCACAACGAGTCAAACGTCTAATATCTTCTTTCGTAATCTCACTAATTGAATCTCTGACCACCTTTCTATGTCTCCCCAAACCTCCTTTACCAAGTCTCTTCCCTTTCGTAATCCCACTATTTGAATCTCTGACCACCTTCCTACGTCTCCTCAAACCTCCTTTGCCAAGCCTCTTCCCATCGAAGCCTGATTTTCCTTCTTTGCCTATTGCGCCTTTACCACCAAGGGTTGGTCGCGCTTTGACCTTGGGCTGTACGCCTTCAAAGGGGAGGAATAGTGATTGTGTAAAATACGGAGTCGTATTGCTATCTGGGAGTGATGCGAAGGTTGATGACTTCATAGAGAAATAGACTTCGAAGCATGAGGCAGGTTGTGATGAACCTAGCCCAAGCCATACCTCTAAAACTACAAATCAACGACGAACGGTGCTTATTAATTGACTATATACCCTTGTATCCGCAGTACACCCAACTCACGACTCTTGCATACCACCATCACTTTGCAGCCCCTGCGTTCTTCAATGCATCCTTTACCGGATCAAATATTTCCGATCGTGAGGCCGTGTCGGCAGGTTTATTTGTGGAGGACCCTGCAGCTGATAGGCACGGAAATTAGCTACCGATCACTGATCAAATGATTAGTATGTAATTGTACTGGCTTGCGTCTTCTGATGATTCTTGCTCGTCTCCCTCGCCGCATGATGCCGACGGTGTAACATCCATTCGGCCGCAAACCCCTTGGGCTCCCCATATTTCGCCTTAAGCCTGGCTATGGATTCCTTCTTCTTAGCTAGATTCACTTCGTTCCAGGTTGTTTTATGGGGGCTGAAAATCTCATCGTGAGTATCGTATTCATGTCGGGCATCCGCCTACATTCCATCTTAGCCATTGGCATGGGAAGACAACGGTAATTAAAGCAGCTATACTCGCAAGAGTTTCCATTCCTGATCTGTAAACCCTAGACTCGATTTAACGTCGGCTTCCTTAGCGGTCATCGAAATGTCAGCCATTACCGATTATTGCGGCGTTTGTTCTGTTCCGAGAAGATGTTCTCACAAGCGAATAACAAATTTTGAAAATTTAGCGCATGACGGTTTCCAGTCCTTGCATAGCGCGACATTAGTGCGCTGCAGTGTGCAAGTAACTTGGCACCTTTAATGGTTCTCGGCACTGGAAGGGTGAAATTCAGATTTTGATCATTTAGCGTCCCCACCGCGTTTTTAGTGCTTGCGGTAACTCCCCCCTACCTACCTTACCTATTCCAACGTCCTCGCTTATTCAACGCTAAGCATTAATACCCTGGACGACCAAGTAGCATGTTGATTGTACTTCCGTCAATAAGGCAGTGAACACGAAGCCAATTACATACAACATTCTGGAACCATTTGCTCCGTTGTCAACAATGAACACCTGAAGTATGGGACTATACGTACGCCGAACGTGATTCACATAATCCCTACCTGAGGCTACGAGTGGAGCTCTCGTTATTAGCGCGTTGCTGGTCCGTCAGCATGGCTTGGTAGTGCGGACGCTAAGATACTGGGCCCAAGACAGTGCCGAAGCTGGTCTTAGGAGGGAACATAGCTATATTAGAATGACCTACCATTCCATGCCGGAGGTATCGCACTTTCCTATGGTAATTGGGCAGCATGCCTATCATTAGTTCGGAGACTCTCGCCCAAGGCAGTGGGTCGTCACCGCTTAGGCCAGGAGACACGGTTTCCATATTCTTTGCAGGCACACTTGACGACCCTGTCGGTCCCAAACCTAGATTCTTACGTGGTGATTGGTTGAAGCATAAGATTCGCACTGAAAATCTATCGATTATAGGTATGAAACCGACGTGTTAATAACTTGTTCACGACTAATTCAGATTGCAGATGAAGCCCTAATCGGAAGATTCAGAGGTGAATGTGTGAGAGTCAAATTGTAAAGAACAATACCTGTCTACTAGAACAGTATAATTGGTTAACCAAGCACTTTAGCTCATCGATTCGAATTCAGGATGAAGGCCCGTGTTTATGGTATAATGGAAGGCCCTTTCTGGTAGAGGTAGACTAAGCAATTATAGCTTATTTCAGGTATTGGGGCGTGGCAAGACACACAGTCAATCTATATTACGTCAACGAATGCAGCAAGAAAGAGACATCGTGTCAAAATGTCAAGACTTTACGATGTCTCGTTGGGAGCACATTTTCAGGAAAGATTCGGGAAGGTATCATTCATCATACATTAGCTCCGAACTGGCTAATGGGTGGTTTTTCATAGCTCCGCACAACCAAATACTTCTATCTTGAGACCAAACCTGACCTCTTCCAAGACGTCTCTATCATCAACTGTAAATAGTACAATTCCTGAAGGTCGTGTCTTCTGCGATGTTCCTGTCTGTTCGAACAGGAAACGGCGATTGGATCGGACGGACAGAGGAAAGAGTGCACCGTCCTCTTTGCAACATGAAAGAGATCACGGATGCCATAGTCCTAAGCGCCGTAGGCATGATTAAGAAACGAGGTCGGGCTTCCCATGATCGTCTGAGCTGATTCATAGACACGAGCAAGCAATGATTCGACCCCCAATCCTGTTGTCCTCAAAATCCTTGCTCTTTCAACCATTCCCCTTTCTTCGTGCGCTCTCAAGTGCTGATGCCATACTGCGGATT
>JAABUV010005897.1_pt1 | contig 13666 bp, 11 predicted proteins | sample 5559971 | NCBI WGS metagenome assembly JAABUV01 (sample SAMN10711881, study PRJNA513362) | rock metagenome | isolation source: Antarctica rocks | place: Antarctica: Victoria Land, Knobhead nord | collected 2015-12-19
GACTGTATGCCGGGAAGCACGGCGCCGGCGGGCAGGCGCACCGCCCTCGAGGACGAACTCTGCGGTGACCGACGCCCGCAACGAAAGCTTGCTGGTGATCTTGTTAGCGCTGAAGCCAGGGGTGTCGGTCGGGACCAGAAAGCCCTGGATGCCGGCGTCGGTGCGCGCCCACACCACCGCAAGATCGGCGATCGAGCCGTTGGTGATCCACATCTTCGTGCCGTCCAGCACCCACTCCGCCCCGTCGCGCCGGGCTCGGGTGCGCATCCCGGCCGGGTCGGAGCCGAAGTCGGCCTCGGTCAGCCCGAAGCAGCCGATGACCTCACCTGCGGCCATGGGCGGCAGCCACTGTTGCTTCTGCTCCTCCGAGCCCCAACGGTGAATGGCCACCATGGCCAGGGAACCCTGGACCGAGACGAAGCTGCGGGCGCCTGAGTCCCCAGCCTCCAGCTCCATGCAGGCCAGCCCATAGGCGACGGCGCTCATCCCGGCGCAGCCATAGCCGTCCAGGTGCATGCCGAGCAGCCCGAGCTTGCCAAACGTCAGAGCCATCTCCTTGGGGAAGGTGCCGGCCTCGTACCACTGCGCGATGTTCGGCCGGATGGTGTCGTCGACCAGATGCCGAACACTCCCCTGGACCGCCCGCTCCTCGTCGGAAAGCAGATGGTCGACGTCAAGCAGCTCGAGCGGTCCAACAGGAACCGGTGTCATGGCAGTCCTCCAGTGATGAAGCAGGCGGGGTAGGCAGTCAGACGCAGATTGTATCCAATATTCATCAGGTGGGGGCGTCGACCCGGAACACTCGCATTTGCAGCGCCAGCATGCGGTAGTAGCCGCCGAGCGTCATGAGCTCCTGCAGGCCGGCGGGGTGCAGGTGGGAGACGGCGTTCTGGAAGCTTTGCTCGTCGAGGTCTCCGACGCCTGCAGCGCCGTCCCCAGGACGGGGCACAGAAGCATGGCGTTGAACGGACCCTCGAGGGCGCCATCGTCGCCGACGAGTCGGAGGGCCTGCGGCCCGGCCGACCGGGGACCGCCGCTGATCCGCGCATACAGCACCCGCTGCTGCTCAGAAAGGACCTCCGGGACCAGTCTCTGAAGCCGAGTCACATCAACCCTTTCGTCGGACATCGCTTCGGGTCACGGTATCTTTGCGTCTCGTGAACCGGCAGCGAGTGGGGATCGTCGGCGCGGGGGTGCTGGGTCTGGCTGTCGCCCACCGCCTGCAGCAGCGGCACCCCGGCGTGAGCGTCGAGGTCGTGGAGAAGGAACGCGCCGTCGCCATGCACCAGACCGGCCGCAACAGCGGCGTGGTGCATGCCGGCATCTACTACCCGCCGGGCTCACAGAAGGCGGAGCTGTGCGTGCGCGGTGGCCGCCAGCTGCGCGAGTACTGCGCGGAGCGGGGCCTGATCTACGAGGAGTGCGGCAAGCTGGTCGTCGCCCGAGGGCCGGACGAGGTGCCGCGGCTGCGTGGCCTGCTGGATCGCGGACGGGCCAACGGCGTGCATGACCTGCGCTGGCTCGACGGCGATGCCGTGGGCGAGGTCGAGCCGCACGCACGGGGCGTCGCGGCCGTGCACTCCCCGCACACCGCGATCGTCGACTTCGTGGCGATCTCACAACAGCTGGCCCGCGACGTGAGCGAGGCCGGTGGCGCTGTCCGGCTCGACGAGCAGGTGCACGCCGTCGTCCAGGACTCCTGGTCGGTCACCCTGGAAACCTCGCGCGAGGCTCGCACCTACGACCTGGTCGTCGCCTGCGCCGGTCTGTGTGCCGACCGGGTAGCCCGGCTCGTCGGCGACGCGGCAGACCCGGCCATCGTCCCCTTCCGCGGCGAATATCTCGCCCTGCGCCCCGAGCGCACTCACCTGGTGCGGGGGCTGATCTACCCGGTTCCCGACCCCCGCTACCCCTTCCTCGGCGTGCACCTGACCCGCCGGGTCGGCGGCGGGGTCACCCTGGGGCCGAACGCGGTGCTCGCGCTAGCGCGACAGGGCTACCGGAGGCGCGATGTCGACTGGGCCGACCTGGCCGACACGCTGCGCTGGCCCGGCTTCGCCCCTCTTGCCCGCCGGCACTGGCGCACCGGGGTCGCCGAGCTGGCGTCCTCGCTCAGCCGCAGGCGGTTCGTCGCGCTGGCCCGCCGATACGTGCCCGAGCTCGAGCTGGCAGACATCGTCCCAGCCACCGCGGGGGTGCGCGCCCAAGCGGTGGACATCCACGGCCAGCTGGTCGACGACTTCCGGATCACCCGGCACGGCCGCACTGTCAACGTGCGCAACGCCCCGTCACCGGCCGCGACCTCCTCCCTGGCGATCGCCGACCACATCATCGACGGTCTCGACCTGGGTTGAGGTGCTCGGGTCTTAACGGATTTGTACGGCCATAATATAAATGGCCGTACAGATCTTCGGCGAGAAGAGGGACGCCAATGCCGCTGCGGGCTTCCCGGCGAGGCGAGAGTAGCTACCGCCTGCTCACCCAGTGGCTGCGCGAGCAGAATTTCCGGGATGAGTTCGACGAGGTCCAGCCGCTTCCCACCGAGCTGGTCCTGACCCGGGAGCATCACCTCAGCCGGCAGACCGTTCGCCGAGCTTTCCAGGAGCTGGTCGCGGAGGGGCTGGTCTACCGGGTGCAGGGCCGCGGAACCTTCGTGACCCCTCGCGAGACGCGGTACCGCCGGCCCTTCGGCACCGTCGGCGACCTGTTGAACCTGCAGGTCGACACCGACTTCGAGCTTGTCGCCCCACTGTCGGTGACAGTCGACCCGGGTGCGGCCACGACACTGCGGCTGGACGAGCCGCAGATCCACTCGCTGACGTTGCTGCGGCGCCACCACGGAGAGGCGTTTTGCCTCACGCGCGTCTACCTACCGCCCAGGATCGCGGCGTCCCTGGCCGGATGCCGTGAGCTGACCGATCCCGGCATACACACCACGTCCACCCTCATTGGGCTGATCGAGAGCCACGGCAACGACATCGCCGAGGCCGAGCAGGTGGTCACCGCCACGGCCGCCGACGAGGCGCTCGCCGCCCACCTTGGGTGCGCCGCCGGCATACCGATCCTGCACATCGAACGCACCCACCTGGGGCGCCGGGGCGAGGTACTCGAGCACGCTGTCAGCGACTTCCTGCCCCAGCACTACTCGCACCGGTCACGGCTCGGGCGCAGCCTGGCACCAGATCCATCACCCGTCCTGCTCCAGGAGTAACCACATGCGTCCACTCGAAGGTCTGACCGTCGTCTCGATCGAGCAGGCGGTCGCGGCCCCGTTTGCCACCCGCCAGCTCGCCGATCTCGGCGCCCGGGTCATCAAGGTCGAGCGCCCCGGCGCGGGCGACTTCGCCCGCAACTACGACGAGACGGTCAAGGGGATGTCCTCGCACTTCGTCTGGCTCAACCGTTCCAAGGAGTCGATCGCTCTCGACCTGAAGACCGCTGCCGGCCGGGCTGCGATGCAGGCCCTGGTCGCCAAGGCCGACGTGTTCGTGCAGAACCTCGCGCCGGGAGCGGCGGAGCGGCTCGGTCTCGGCGCGGAAACCCTGCGCGCCAAGCACCCCGGCCTGGTCCATGTCTCGATCTCGGGCTATGGCGACGGCGGGCCGTACACCAACAAGAAGGCCTACGACCTGCTCGTACAGTGCGAGGCCGGGCTCGTCTCGATCACCGGCACCGCCGACGAGCCGTCCAAGGTCGGCATCTCCGTCGCGGATATCGCCGCCGGCATGTATGCCTACACCGGGGTCCTGACAGCCCTACTCCGTAAGGGTCAAACCGGGCAGGGCGCGACCGTGGAGATCTCCATGCTCGAGGCGCTGGCCGAGTGGATGGGCTTCCCGATGTACTTCTCCTGGTATGGCGGAAAATCTCCCGCGCGCAGCGGCGCATCGCACGCGGCGATCGCCCCCTACGGGCCGTTTCCGTGTGCTGGGGGCGAGCGGGTCTTCCTCGGCATCCAGAACGAGCACGAGTGGGCAGCCTTCTGCGACAAGGTGATTGGCAGGTCGGAGCTGGCCACTGACGAGCGCTTCGTCACCAACTCACTGCGGGTGACCCACCGGAAGGACCTGACCGTCGAGATCGCGAAGGCCTTCGACGGCCTCAGCGCCGACGAGGCTATCGAGCGGCTCGAGGAGGCCGGCATCGCCAACGCGCGGCTGCGTGACCTCGCCGGGCTCGTCGGCCACGAGCAGTTCGCAGCCAGGAACCGATGGCGCGAGGTGGACACCCCGGTGGGGCCCATCAAGGCGCTGCTGCCTCCAGCGACCCTGGACGGAGACGAGCCGGTAATGGGGCCGATCCCCGCGCCCGGTCAACACACCGAACAGATCCTGGCCGAGCTCGGCCTGAGCAGCACAGGGAAAAACTAATGAGTCTCGAGTCTCACGGCCGACTGAACGTCACTATCGGCCTTGCGGGCCTGTTGCGCACTCACCTGACCACACCGAACTGAGGAGATCGCCCATGGAAGGCCTGCCTGGCGAGGAGCGCGAGATCGTCAAAATCGTCCGGGAGTTCGTGGACCGCGACGTGAAACCCGTTGTCCAGCAACTGGATCAAACCAACACCTATCCCGAGAAGCTGATCGCGACGATGAAGGAGCTCGGCATCTTCGGGCTGGCCATCCCGGAGCCGTGGGGCGAACCCAAGGTCAGCACGCCGTGCTACGTCCTTGTCACCGAGGAGCTGTCCCGCGGCTGGATGAGCCTGGCCGGCGCGATGGGCGGTCACACCGTGGTCGCCAAGGTCATCCAGGACTATGGGACCCAGGAGCAGAAGGACGCGTACCTGCCCCAGATGGCCACCGGCGAGCTCCGAGCCACGATGGCCCTGACCGAGCCCGGCGGCGGCTCCGACCTGCAGGCGATCCGCACCACCGCCACCCGGGACGGCGACGAGTACGTCATCAACGGTTCCAAGACCTGGATCTCCAACGCCCGCAGGTCCGACCTGATCGCCCTGCTCGTCAAGACCGACCCGGGCGCCCGCCCGAAGCACAAGGGCATCTCGATCCTGTTGGTGGAGAAGGGGCAAGGGCTCACCGGGCTGACGCTCTCGCGCGACCTGCCCAAGCTCGGCTACAAGGGAGTGGAGGCCTGCGAGATCGCCTTCGAGCAGATGCGCGTGCCCGTCACCTGCCTGCTCGGGGAGTCCGAGGGCACCGGCTTCGCCCAGATGATGCGCGGCCTCGAGGTCGGCCGCCTGCAGGTCGCCGGGCGCGCCCTCGGGGTCGGGCGCGCCGCTCTGGAGGACTCCCTGCGGTACGCCCAGGAGCGGGAGAGCTTCGGAGTGCCGATCTGGAAGCACCAGTCCATCGGCAACTACCTGGCCGAGATGGTCACCAAGCTCACGGCCGCCCGGCAGCTGACCCTGTTCGCCGCGCGCAAGTTCGACTCCGGCGAGCGCGCCGACATGGAGGCGGGTATGGCGAAGCTGTTCGCCTCCGAGACCGCGATGGAGATCGCGTTGGACGCGGTCCGCATCCACGGCGGCTACGGCTACTCCACCGAGTTCGACGTCGAGCGCTACTTCCGCGACGCGCCGTTGATGATCGTCGGCGAGGGCACCAACGAGATCCAGCGCAACGTCATCGCCCGCCAGCTCGTCAAGCGTGGATCGGTGGCGCCCTGACATGACCGCCCGCCCGGACCTGACAGCACGGAGCTCACCGTCGACAAGAGTCGTCAGGACAGAGCTGATCACCCCGGAGCCGTCGGAAGCCCTGGCAAACCTGCTCGGGACCGACATCCCCACCGATCAGCTGCCCGCGCTCTGGCACTGGATCCACCTGTTGGACAAGCGTCCCCACGCCGATCTCGGTCCCGACGGGCACCCCACCTTCGGTATCCCCGCCCCACCCGGACCAGGCCGGCGGCGGATGTTCGCCGGCGGTCGGGTCAGCACGTACGCGCCGCTGGTCTTCGGCAGGCCCGCCACCCGAACCACGGGGGTCACACAGACCGCGCAGAAGCAGGGCCGCACCGGGCCGCTCACGTTCGTCACGGTCCGCCACGAGTACGCCCAGGACGGCCGGGTCGCCATCGTCGACGAGAACGACATCGTTTACCGCACCCCGGGGTCCAGCCTCGCCATACGGGCAGGCACCCTCCAGGACGAGCCGGAGCCGGCGGCCCGGGAGCCCGCACTGACCCTCACTGCCGATGAGGCGCTGCTGTTTCGGTTCTCTGCCCTGACCTACAACGCTCACCGAATCCACTACGACCACAACTGGGTCCGCCACGAGGGCTACGTCGACCTGGTCGTCCACGGCCCACTGCAGGCACTGATGATGGGCGACTGGTTCGCCGCAGCGGTGACGGACTAGCCGGCAAGGCGTTCGCCTACCGGCTCGTCTCGCCGATGATCGGCCCGCAGACCTTCACCGTGCTCGCGGGTTCGGACGGTGTCAACGCCAGCGTCGAAGTCCGTGACGTCCACGGCACCGTGACGGCGTTCAGTACCGTTGCCCCGATCACCCCCGACCATCCAGGAAGGTAGAGATGCAGCAGGAGGTGACGTGACGGCATACCTCCCGGTTGCCCTCTTGGTTATGTCGAGGGGTGAGCCGACACCCCTGGTCTGAAGGGGCGTAGTTCGAGGTCGCGCTGGAACATGCGCCGCGCAAGAAAGACCATCCCTGCGGCGATCAGCAAGAAGAGCGAGGCGACCCGCCAGGCGAACGGATACCCGTGTGCGAGACCAGGAGGCCGAACAGCGCCGGTCCCGATGCCTTACCGACAAAGGGCTCCGGCTTGCACTGCACCCGACGCTGCGCCGGGGAGCTTCCCTCCACACTCGGAGTGTCGGTAAGAATGCTGTCACCAGCCCCAAACCGCGGTGATCTCACTCTGACGCTTCAGTGCTGGTCGGAGCCGGGGGCCGGGGTCGCCCGAATCCTGCTGGACTTGCAACCAACGAAGCGGAATCGCGAACCGACAGCGCCAGATCACCTTTTGGTTCCACGCCACAAAGCGGTGAGAGTCACACCGCAGAGCCAAGGCCAAGGCGGGTGTTCGTGTCTAGTTTGAACTCGCCGTAGGGCAGAACATGCATCCAGAACAGCGGGGTCAGCCCGCGCCGGTCGGCCGGGGTCAGGATGTCCGCCCAAGCGGGCTCGGCCAGGACGTCTTGGAGCATGAGGGTGTTGACGTAGACCAGGGCGGTCTGCAGGATCCGCAGGCACAGCAAGAACATCACCTGCTCGTCGCGGCGGTTGCTGGCGATCTCCCCGCCTTTGCCGTAGGCGATGACGGAGTTGGCGCCGTTGGAGGACTCCATCACGTTGAGCCCTTCCTCAATCTCCCGCTGCAGGTCACGGATGCGCGGGTACCGGGCGCAGAAGATGGTCTTCTGGGCCCGCCCGACCTCGAGCATCGCTGCATAGGTGGGGTGGGAGGCATTGCGGGTCAAGCGGCGCAGGATGGCCTCGGTGGAGGCCGTGCCGGCGCGGATCGCGGTGGTGTACTTGATCATCTGGTCGTACTGCTCGGCGATCAGGTCGAAGCGGATCGGGCGGGTCAGTGCCGGGGCCAGACGCGGGTAGGCGTCGGGTTCGCCTGGGCTCGGTCGGTACAGCTTCACGGTGTTGATCCGCTTGATCCGCGGCAGCAGGTCAAAGCCGAGCAACCGGGTCACGCCAAACCCGATTTCGGACTGGCCGTGGGAGTCGACGTAGCTCGATTCCACGTCCATGGTGGTGCCGTGCCGCATCGCGCCCTCGACCATGGCGGCGACTTCGGAGGCGGTGCGGGAGATCAACTGGGAGTGCACCGCCAGGGACTTGTGCTCCACATGCCAGTAGATCAACACCCCGCGGCCAACGTACCGGGAGTGCCACTCGGTGAGAATGATTCCTGGCAAGTGCCTCCGTCGAGCTGTCAGTAAGTGTGTCGGCCTCAGCCTCGGGCGGCGTCAAGGTTTGGGTCGTCAATGCGGATGCCGGCGGCTCGCGCGAGCGATCAGGCAAGGTGACGGTGCAGTTGAATACGGGAAATGAGGCTCTCGGAGTCGGTATGTAGATCGGCACCCGGTGCGCTGATGACGCAGGCATGACCGTGACAACGATATGCCTTCATGAACCGCCAGATCGGGGCGAACTAATCGACGTCCCGGGGAACGGTCGGATGTTCGGTGCCATGAGCGCCCGGCCGTCGCCGTCCACCCGGACAGAAAGAGATCGCCTCGAGGTCTGTCAACTGGGTCGACGCCGCCCAGCCTATGTCAGCTGGGATTGAGTGGCGCGGCTAGATCACCGGCCAACTTGGAGGGTTCTCCGCCGTTGTCGATAATCACCATTTGTCGAGGACCGTCGTTGATGACGGGCATTTTGGCCGTCCACAGCCAGAGGCTGTCGTCTCCAGGGGGAGCTCAAGCGCCGCGGCGTGCACCCCAGGCGCTCCTCTACTGTCGCGAAGAGCTGCTGCGCCACTCCACCTTCCACGCCGTCTTTGAGGCGACCAAGGGCCTGGCCGAGCGCCTGCGAGCCGAGTCCGCGGACGCGGCGGCTGACTGCAACCAGTGCCTCAGCGGGGTGTATTGGCAGGTGGCGAGTCGCCAGCTGCGGCCGATCTTCTGGGCGGTGCTCGTCTCGATGGTCGGCCAGGTTTGCTCGCCGGTGGACCCACTGGATCGCGATGTCACAGTAGACGGTCCCGCCAGACGATCTGGTTGCAGTCCGCGGATCCGGGGTTCTCGCCCGGCTATCTGTCTTGGTCGGCGATCAGTTGGGCGATCCGCTGCTGGTGGGTGCGGCCGGCGGTGAAGGTGACGAGTTTCTGTTCGGGGTCGTCGGCGACCTGGAGCACGACGTGGTCAAGGTTGAGGTCGCCGAGGATGGGGTGGCGTAGTCGTTTGGTACCGGAGCTGAGGGCGACGATTTCGTGGCGTGGCCACCAGGCCCGGGCTTGCGGGCTGGCGTCTTGCAGCCTCCCGATCAGGGCGGCGAACTCGGGATTGTCGTGGTGTCGGTCGGCGGCGACGCGGAACCGGGCGAGCAGCGCGGATGCCTCGGTTTCCCACTCGACCAGGATGGTCCGCGCCGCCGGGTCGGTGAACATCCACCACAGCATGTTGCGCTGCTGGGGTGGGAGCGCGGGCCAGTCGGTCCACAACGCCCGGGCGGCTCGGTTGGCGGCCAGCACGTCGAAGCATCGACCGGTCACGTAGGTCGGGTGCGGGTCGAGGCGGTCGACGAGCGCAGCCACCGCGGGGGCGAGGACCTCGTCAGGTTGGTGCGGGGCTGGCGGCTGGTGGCCGTGGGCGAGTTCGTGCAGGTGAGCCCGTTCGGCGGGGGCGAGCCGGAGCGCTCCGGCCAGTGCGTCGAGGACCTGCCGGGACGGGTGCACCTCGCGGCCCTGCTCGAGGAACGTGTAGTAGGTGGTGGAGATCGCCGCCAGCTGGGCGACCTCTTCCCGGCGCAGGCCCGGGGTGCGGCGGCGAGCGCCCGCGGGCAGCCCGACGTCGGCTGGTTGCAGACGTCCGCGGCGGGAGCGCAACAGGTCCGCGAGCTCTCGGGCACGGCTGAGCGCGGCGTCTGCGGCGGATGCGAGCACGGCGGTCTGACGGTCGACAGCGGTCATCGTGGTACTCCCATTACCAGCAACAGCAGGCTATGGATACCACTCTAAGCGCGGTCTAGCGTCGGGCTCATGACGACGAGAACCCTGGCCGGCAAGGCCTCACCGTGTCCGCTGTCGGGCTGGGCTGCATGGGCAAGTCCCAGGCCTACGGCCCCGCCGACGAGGAGGAGTCCAACTGCGACCGTGCGACGCGCGACCGAGATCGGAGTGGACCTTGCTCGACGAGGAACTGGAACGCGCCGTCGCCACCCACCCGATCGCCGCGCTGCAGCCGGAGTGGTCGCTGTGGTGGCGGGAGATCGAAGATGACGTGCTTCCGGCTGCCCGACGAGTGGGCGTTGGTCTGGTTCCGTACAGCCCGCTGGGCCGCGGCTTCCTCACCGGCACGCTGTCCGGCGCCACCAGGGGACTGCTTCGGCGCCGACGACCTGCGCCGCGGCGACCCGCGCTTTCGCGGGGACAGCGTGCACTGCAACTAGGCGATCCTCAACGAGGTGCAGGCCTTGGCCGCCGAACGGGGCGTGACCCTCGGGCAGCTCGCTCTGGCGTGGCTGCTGGCTCAAGGCGACGACGTCGTTCCCATCCCCGCCACCAAGCGAGAGCCCGCCTGGAGGAGAACGTCGCAGCCGCCGCCATTGAGCTCGCGCCGGTCGACCTCGCCAGGTTGGAGGTCGTGGCCTCTCTCTCGCTCGGCGTGGGCCGGTGACCGGCGCTCTTTCGCTGCCTACCGAACCACCAGGAGGCCGGCATGATCGTCCCGAAGAACATCCTCACCCAAACCGTCGAGATCGCCGTCGACGACGGGACAACCATGGGAGGCTATGTCGCCCGCCCCACCGGCCCCGGGCCGTTCCCCGGCGTGGTGGTGGGCATGGAGTTGTTCGGGGTCAGCGCCCACGTCCGTGAGGTCTGTGAGCGGCTGGCCACCCTCGGGTTCGTCGCTCTTTCCCCCGATCTGTATCACCGCACCATGCCGGGAGTGGAGCTGGCTGAAGACGCTGCCGGGCGCGAACGCGGTTTCCAACTGCTGCGCCAGCAGACCCGCGAGCAGGTCCTGAGTGACATCGCCGCCACTATCGACCGGCTACACGCCGACGGCAGCGCAGCCGTGGGCATGGTCGGGCTCAGCGTCGGCGGCCACGTCGCCTACCTGGCCGCCACCGAGTTCGACCTACCCGCCGTCGCGGTCCTCTACGGCGGCTGGCTTCCCACCACCGACATCCCACTCGGCCGCCCCGAGCCGACCCTCGCCCGCACCGCGCAGATCACCGGCCGCCTTCTCATCCTCGTCGGCGAAGAAGACAAGGTCGTCCCACCAAAACACCGGCGCGAGATCGCGCAGGCGCTGCGCGGGGCCGGGGTGCGACACGAGATCATTGAGTATCCCGGCGTGGCCCACGGATTCCTCAGCGATCGGCGAGCCCCCTACCGCCCCGTGGCGGCCCACGACGCCTGGCGGCGCGTGCAGGATCTGCTGATCACTGAACTCCCGATCCGCCCCTAGCCGCCGGAGCAGGTCACCGGAACCGGAGCAACCCGAACAGTCGCGACCCGACTGCCGTGATCGCGAGCCGCGCCCAGGAGGTCCACCGCTCGGCGCAGAGTCGCCGGGTGGGGACGTAGAAGCCCAGAGGGTGATCCGAGCGCCCGTTGACGGGGCCCCGTCAGTCGCCGCGGCCATCGTGTTCATGAGCGCCCATCCAGTCGTCGCCTCGACATCTCAAGACCCAGCTTCAATGCGTCGTTGACGGGGCCATGACCCAGGATGGTGCCATGAGCCAGCGATGGAACCAACTGGACGTCGGCGTGGGATGGCCGCCATGAGCTGCCAGTTCCCGGAATAGTTCTGGCAGTGCTGGCTTGCGTTGCTCGTCGACCAGCCCCGACGCTCGCCATGCTCGACAGCACCTGCGAGACCGAACTCGGTGCCCGGCCGAGCAAACCGGCGATCTAACGCACTGCTGCTGACTCGTTGGCAAACCCGCCAGCTGCACCCAGCACTCGAGAACCCCACTTGTCATTTGATCGGCCACCAACACCAACACCAGCCAGTCGATCTATCGGGCGGCCGTCGGAGCCACAGCCCGAGCAACTCGAGGCGAGCCTTCACGCTCGCGAGTCAGTCAGGGAAGCGGCGTGATGAGGCTGTTGTGCCAGGTGACCCGCAGCACCCCCTGGGGCGGCGCCATGGGGACGCCCGTCGCTGTGCCAGATCACCGCTGCTTCCCTGCTCGTCAAACATCCGGAGACGCTGTTGCTCACCGACGCCGTGCCGCTGGCGCTGGCGGTGAAGTTGCTGGTGCTGCCGGATGCGTCGCCCCACGGGGTGAACCGTCCCTTACCCTGAACATCCAGATGGACCACAAACGTGCTGTAAGGACCCGCCGGGATGAGTCCGCTCAGTTGGCTGATCGCCTGTTCGCTGCCGGCAACGCAGGAGAACGCCACCGTGCCTGGCCTTCTCCCACTGCCCCAGGCTGACGTTCAATGCTGTGCCGTCAGCGCCCAGCAATGTCGTTGCGGCGGGAGCGTCCTTCGGGGTCGGGGCAATCCCGGCCGCATGGGAGATGCCCTGCGGACCGGGGCCGGCCGCGGCGCCGGCCGAGGCCTGAAACACCTGCGGATCGAGCACCGTGCTCAGCTTCGACTCGTGGGAGAAGAAGTCCATGTGCAACCGGTAGGTCGCAGTTCCTGCCGCACCTCCCGAGCCGGGTGCCGCGGAGGCGGGCGAGCTGGTGGTGGAGGAGGTAGCCGCAGAGGTCTGCGAGTTGCTGCACGCCGCCACCGCAATGACGGCCGCAGCGGCGATGGCCGCGGTCCGGACGGCCCGCTTCATGGTGGACATGGTGCTGGTGGTGGCGCTGACGGTCATTCGGGCCTTCCTTGTGATGTGGTGGTAGGTCGGCGGCAGGGCCGTCAACGACTGGGCCCGGCATACGTCTTGCCGTCGAGCTCTGCGACAAGGTCATGGGCAGTGGGTCCCTGTGCGGCTCGGCCACGAGCCAGGGAAGGGTCGTTCCGAGTCGAGCAGGTACACAATGGCGGACCATGAAGGCTGTCGTCGTCCACGGTGCAGGTGACCTCCGCGTCGAGGACCGTCCCGTCCCCGAGCCCGGCCAAGGGGAGGTCCGCCTGACCATGACCCACGGAGGGATCTGCGGGTCGGACCTGCACTACTACCTCGAGGGCCGGGTCGGGAACTTTGTCCTCCGGGAGCCGCTCGTCCTCGGCCATGAGGTCGTGGGCCGCGTCGACATGGACCCCAGTGGCACGTTCGCACCTGGCACGCCGGTCGCCATCCACCCCGCCACTGTCGACCACACGTGCCCCGAGTGCCGGGCGGGCCACCCCAACACCTGCCGTAACGCTCGCTACTTCGGTTCGGCGGCCAGCGACCCGCAGACCCAGGGAGGCTTCGCCGAGCAGCTCATCGTCCGCAAGGACCAGCTTCGCCCGCTGCCGGAAGGTCTCGACCTCGCCCGCGCCGTGCTGGCCGAGCCCCTGGGTGTCGCTCTCCACGCCGTCAACCAGGCCGGCGACATCAGGGGCAAGAAGGTCCTGGTCTCCGGATCCGGCCCGATCGGGGCGCTCGTCGTGGCGGCTGCGGCCGCACGAGGAGCAGCCGAGATTACCGCTACCGACCTCCGGGACAAGCCGCTCGAGGTGGCCCGCCTCGTCGGCGCCACCGAGACCATCCGCGTCGACCAGCAGCCGGTGCCCGAGCTGGCATACGACGTCGCGATCGAGGCCTCAGGCTCGCCTCGCGGGCTCAGTGCGGCCATCGCCTCCGTCGTCAGAGGCGGCACTGTCGTCCAGGTCGGCAGCCTCCCGAGCGGCGACCTCCCCATTGCCCTTGCAGCGCTCGTTGCCCGCGAGATCACCCTTCGCGGAGCGTTCCGCTTCGCCGACGAGATCGACGAGGCCATCGAACTCCTGGTGACCGACGACCGCTTCCAGCACGTCGTCACGCACACCTTCGGCATCGACGACGTCACTGAAGCGATGGACGTCGCCCGCGACGCCGGCGTCTCATCGAAGGTCGTCCTCGAGCTCAGCTGACGTCTCCCGAGGCCACCCTCTCCAGACTT
>JAABUV010005901.1_pt1 | contig 13660 bp, 13 predicted proteins | sample 5559971 | NCBI WGS metagenome assembly JAABUV01 (sample SAMN10711881, study PRJNA513362) | rock metagenome | isolation source: Antarctica rocks | place: Antarctica: Victoria Land, Knobhead nord | collected 2015-12-19
CCGCGGCAAATCCGAGAGGTCTGCTCGTTCGTACTGGCTCAGTTCCGGGATGCTCAGGCGCGCCATAGGGAGCGTAGAACCCCGTTCGCTCCGTCACGCAAGTCCCCCCGTTCGCCGCCTCAGCCAGATCAACCCACCCAGTCAGATGCCCGGAGGCAGGGGGATGTGAACGGGTCCATCATAAAAAACAATTGATGAAAAAGGTGTTTAACATCATACTTTGTGCTACAATGCAGACCAGAATTCATCTCAGTTTCATCTGTTAAAGGTTACTTGTAGATGTTATTTGTTTTACATATACTTAGAGTGGCAAATTTGCAAAGCTTCTTTGGATTGTAATTCTGCCTTGTTAAGGCTAGATGATGAGCAGTTTATCCATCTGGGCAGCATCTCTCATATGCCCAAGACTAAGCGCCGGTGCTATGAACCAGACGATCTATGATCTAATCTTAGTATTATATTCAGGGTTGGATGGTGGCGAACCGCCAATGTGGCGCCATCAACTTGGCTGCCGACTTGCTTGCGGGATCGGACTGAGCCGGGTAGGCGGGCAGCCCAAACACACGAGACCGGAAAGGCGTTCGCCACCGGGTATCGCCGCCGTGCCGGCATCGAAGGCACGTTGTTGCAGGGCATACGGGCCATGCACCTGCGCCGCACCTACTGCCTTGGGCTTGTAAAAGCCGCCCGCAGCACGTGTTCACGGCTGCCGCTATGGACCTCTGCCGCCTTGGCTCCTGGCTCGCAGGCACACCACGTGCAAGAACACGCCAACCCGCCTTCGTCCGGCTTATGGCCATGCCAGCCCCCACCTGACGACTTCGCCAGCAGGTTAACCGCGCGGGGCGCGCACCATCATGGCGAGGAAATGAGGCGCCGCATTGTCGGCTGGCAAGCGGCGCTCAATCTCTGATCCTGGTGGCCGTTTGGAGGCCGACGAATACTGGATGTTTCAACTCCGCTCAGCAGATCGGTCCGCGCTGTTCTCAGGCACCATCCTTTGTCGCCGCCGGCTTTGGCGAGCACGATCAGCAGTCTCTGACTTTGCCTGCAGCGCAGCGGCCACCACCCCGTCCATTTATGACAGGTGCTGGCCATGGAGATTTTTCTCGAACGTTGCGCCGGCCTGGGTGGCTATCAGGCCAGCGTCGTCTGCTGCGTCCTGACCAGCGCACCAGGGCGCAAGGCGTAGAAGCTGCTGCGCAGCTTTGGTACGACCACGCGCGAGCTGGAGGCGCTGCGGGCGTGGCTGATCGAGCACGGCGTCACCCACGTCGGCATGGAGGGCACCGGCGCCTACTGGAAGCCGGTGTACGCCGTGCTGGAGGGCCACGTCGATCTGATCGTCGGCAACGCCCACCCCATCAAGACCGTGCCTGGCCGCAAGACCGACGTGAAGGACGCGGAGTGGATCGCGCAACTGGTGCGCCACGGCCTGGTTACCAGCAGCTTCGTGCCTCCGCCCGCGATCCGCGACCTGCGCGAGCTGGTGCGTCACCGGCGCACGCTGACCGGGACGCGGACGGCGGTGCGCAACCGGGTGCCGAAGCTGCTGGAAGGGGCCGACATCAAGCTGTCCGGCGTGGCCAGCGACGTGTTCGACGTGTCGGGCATGGCCATGCTGGAGGCGCTCGCCTCGGGCACGAACAACGCCACCGAGATGGCGGGCCTGGCGCGTGGGCGGATGCGGCGCAAGCACGCAGCCCTGGAAGCCGCGCTCGACGGGCGCATGCGCGAGCATCAGTGCTTCCTGCTCGGCATGCAGCTTCGCAGCTTGGGGACGATCAACCAGGACCTGGACGCACTCGACGCCCGTACCGGCGTCCCACTCGGACCTTTGCAGGCGCAGCACCGGCTGCTGATGCAGATCCCCGGCGTGGACTGGGTGACGGCCGCCTCGATCGTCGCCGAGGTCGGCACCGACATGGACGTGTTCGCCACCGCGCGCCGCCTGGCCGCCTGGCCGCCTGGCCGCGTGGGCGGAGCTGGTCAAGGTTCCGCGTGCGAAGCGCGTGGAACACCAGCGCAGGGCGGGGTCGCCCCGGGCAACTACGAGAGTGCGGGCAAGCCGAAGGGCGCGGGCACGCGCCGGGGCAACGTGTTCCTCAAGTCCGCGCTGTTCCTCGCCGGGTCTATTCGTCCCGCGTTGAGCACCGGCCTCGGCCGGCACCAGGCAGAAGTTTTGTATCCAGACGCGTCGCAGCAGCATGACCGCCGGCACCTCGCGCAGCCATGCCGGCGCATCTGGTGCCGCAACGGCCACGAGCAGCGCGTGGCCACAACACCCGACCCCCTCGGGGTAGGCCTGCCGCGCGGCCTCACCAAGTGGGATGCGACAGTCGTTATCCGGCCTGCCGTAGTCGATCTGTCCAAGCTGGGTCGGCGTGCAGGCGGAGCCAATCAGGGGCGGCAACGGCCAGGGCACTCAGCGTTGCCCGCATTGTCTCAATAGCACAGCCATCGCCCCTTGGCGATCCCGGACTGTCGCTCCGCGACTGGCCGACTGCGAAGCAAACGGCGGCGGAGCCGCCGGAGGGGCGGTTGAGGATGCGGACAGCCCCGAACACGTGCGTGCTGTCCGTGCGCTGCCGTCCGCATGGCACCAGCAGCTTCTGTTCCCCGCACAGCGTCAAAAGCGTGTCGAGCAGCAACGTTTCCGTCCCGCCCGTCACGAGCCGGCTGCGGAACTCGCTCAGAACCGAGGCATCAAAGCCAGGGTCGGCCAACTCCAGCCCAAGCAGGTAGCTCCAGTCGATGCGGCTGCGCGCAGCGTCCGCGGCCCGCCGGTCGGACAGGGTCTCGGCACACTGCAACAGCGTCACCGGCGCAAGTCGCCATGGCGCCTCAGCCGGCTGCCCGTGGTTGGGGAACAACGCAGCGAACTGCTGATCCGTGAATATCGGCCCAAGTGCGTCGCGCAAGCGCAGATACGGGCTGCCGCGCCGGAACACGGCACGGGCAACAGCGGCCGTGGACGCGGTTTGTGCTGGAGTTCACCACGCCCGAGGAGCGACACTACGGCCTGCAAGGCGAGCGCCTGGCCGTCCTGATGAAGCACGCGACGGCGTGGACGATCCCCGTGACCTACCTGGCCGCGATGGAGGAGCAGACCGGCGAGATCGCCAACGTGGTCCTCAGCTTCCTGGACAAGGAAACGTATGGTGTTCATTGACCCCAGGCGGAGGGCGGTCGCTGCGCCGGGCTATGCTGTCGAGCGGATTGTCGAGGGGTGCGGCTCCCACACGGTCAACGGGGTCGCATTCGGCCCCGGTGGCCGGCTCTACGCGGCGAGCGTGCTGGGCGAGAGCATCTCGCTCGACCTCGCGACCGGCGCGGTCGAGACCGTGGTCGACCCGTTCGCGGGCGAGTCGGACGACCTCGTCTTCACAGTAGCGGGCGACCTGATCTGGACCGCGCTGCTGGAGGGGGCGGTCTCGACGTCTCGCTTGTCATGGCGGGCGAGCCGTTCTGGATCACCATGCCCGAGGTCTGGGGCATCCGCCTGACTGGCGAGCTGCCCGACTGGGTGAGTGCCAAGGACGTGATCCTTGAACTGCTTCGCCGCCATAGCGTCGCGGGTGGACGGGGCAAGGTACTGGAGTTCCATGGTCCAGGCCTCGATAAGCTGTCGATCATGGACCGGCACGTGATCTGCAACATGGGCGTCGAGATGGGCGCGCCCACCAGCCTGTTTCCTTCGGACGACACCACGCGGCATTATCTCCAAGCACAGGGCCGCGGTGACGCCTGGACCCGGATCGAAGCCGACGACAATGCGGATTACGCACTGCGCGACGAGGTCGACCTGTCCCAAATCGTGCCGCTGATCGCCAAGCCGTCCAGCCCCGACAATGTTGTTCCCGTCGCGGACCTGGCGGGTGACGAGATATACCAGGCGTATATTGGCTCATCCGCCAATCCGGGCTACCGCGACGCCGCGGTCGTCGCGTTGATGGTCGCTGGCCGCCGGCTGGCGCCGGGCGTGTCCCTCGACGTCAACCCGGCGTCTCGCCAAGCGCTGGAGCAGCTGATCGCGGACGGGCGTATGGCGGCGCTGGTGAGGGCCGGCGCACGTATCCACCAGACCGGCTGCAACGGCTGCGTCGGCATGGGGCAGGCACCTGCCAGCGGCCGGCGCAGCCTGCGCACTGTGCCCAGGAACTCCCGCGGTCGCTCGGGAACCCCGGACGACCAAGTCTATCTGTGCAGCCCGGAGACTGCAGCAGCCTCTGCGCTGACTGGCGTGATCACGGATCCTCGCACCCTGAAGACCGCGTATCCCAAGATCAACCAACACGATGCCGGCGGCGGCTATGAAGGGCTGATCACGCCGCCTCTACGGACAGGGGTCGAGCCGCGAGCATGCGGCGCTCGGTCCCCGTCAGCTCGGGCTGCGCGCTGTCCTCGCTGTGAGCATCGCCCGCATCCACAGCGAGAACCTTGTCAACTACGGTACTCTGCCGCTGATCTTCGAGGACCCAGGCGACGCCGACACGCTCACGTTGGGCAGTGTCGTCACGATCGATGGCATCCGGGACATCCTCAGCGGTTCCGGAAAGCACATGAGCGCCACGGTCGACGGCAAGGCGATTGGGCTGCGTATCGACGTGTCGCCGCGTCAGCGGGCGGTCCTGCTCGCAGGCGGCGCAATCCCATGGATGCGAGAGAAGCTGCACCGGGGTGTTGTCAGGTTGACGAGTGGGGATCAGGACATAAAAGTGCTCTGAACGTGCGGCTCGCGAGAACGAATCAGCGACATTGGCGGGGGGTGCCAGGTCATCTCGCGGCGCGTCGGACGTTTCGACCCGGTGACATTGGATAGCGGCGCGACCGTTGTGCTTTCCAATTCGTGGCATCTAACCAGTGCGACGGCCGCGCAGCCGCAGCCGCATCAGACCGGCCGGACACGGAAGGACATGGAAAGCCCTGTCGAGGCCGCCATGAGGGTTCTGTCGTGAACTGATTTGGCCAACAAAGGAGCGATTGTTCCACAACAAAGGTGCCTGGCGTGCCCGAAGCCACTGGAGTGAGGTTCAGCGCGACGAAATATGTGATCGAGAACAACGAGGCGGCGGACGCTGCCGCCACGTTCGACCCGGCCGCGTTCTGGACGCAGTTCCGGCACGGGACGGCGGTGGTGGGCGGGGTGCGCCTGCACTATGTCGAGGGAGGAAGCGGGCCGCCGGTCCTGCTGCTTCCCGGATGGCCGCAGAGTTGGTATGCCTGGCGGCTGGTCATGCCGGTGCTGGCCGCGGCCGGGCGGCGCGTGGTCGCACTGGACCCGGTGGAATGGGCGACTCTGGCCGGCCTGCCTCCGGCTACGACATGCAATCCGTTGCCGCCGAGGTGCATGGCTTCGTCGAGGCCACTGGCCTTGCGGCCGATGGCGGCATCGCCGTCGTCGGCCACGACATCGGCACTTGGATCGGCTACGCCTACGCGGCGGATTGGCCGGGCGACGTCCGGCGCCTGGCGGTGATGGATGCCTCGCTGCCCGGCGTGACGCCGGCGCCTCCCGCCGGCATCCCTTCTGCTGAGACCAACCTCAAGACCTGGCACTTCGCCTTCAACCGGCTGGATGACCTGCCGGAGGTCCTCATCCAGGGTCGCGAGCGCGAGTTCCTGACCTGGCTGTTCGCATCGAAGTCGACCAGGGCATGGCGGATCGGGCAGGCTGGCCTGGACGAGTACGTCCGCGTTCTCGCCGCGCCCGGTGCGTTGCGCGCGGCCCTTGCCTACTACCGGGCCGCGTTCCGCCCGGACGTGCTTGTGCAGAGCCAGGCCAGGCCGGGCGCAAACCGGATGGCGAGCCTGGCGCTCGGCGTTGCTCAGCACGTGCTCGCCATCCGGTTTGCGGCCTCTCGGCCTGGCTTTGTTCTCTGTTGCTGTGACGCATTGCAGTGGGGTTCTCATTCGGCGGCCCGCTGCTTGCGCAGGCTTTCGCCTTTGGGCTCGATGCGATGGGCGTTGTGCACGATGCGGTCGAGGATGACCGGACCGAGGGTTCGCAGCACAGCCTGCATTGCGTTTTCCCCAGCACGCCAGCGATCAGCCAGGGTCGCGCGGGAGAAGTCGAACACTTTGCCAGGGCCGGCCTCGTCGAGTCCTGCGCGATAGCTGAGACAATGGACCGTCGCCTGCCGCTGGCGGCCTTCGACGAGCATCGCCGCAATTTCCGGATCGCTGCGCAACTCGGCCGGCAGGCGTGCGCCAAGGCGGCCGATCACAGCACGCAACCGTTGTTCCCGCTCCTGCCCCTCCAGCAGCCGGCGCGACTGGTTGCCGAACGCCAAGTCGCCCGTGCGCGACAGGCTGGCACCCAGCGTGTGCGGACGGCTGCCTTCCCGCGCAAACAGGTCGACCACGAAGCACAGCACGCCGTCGGAGGCCAAGTCGCCGAGCACCAGGTCCAAGGGCGCGTTGGAGGACAACCCTTCATCGCCCAACAACCGCCCTTCGATCTCGATCGGAGCAAACAAGGGCAAAAGGGCGCAGGATGCCACAACGTGCTCCGGCCCGACCTGCATTCCCTGGCCCGTGTCGAAGACCAGGCGCTCGCCACTGACGACATCGGTCGTTACAAGGCTGAAGCGAACCCCGCCCCGATTGAGGCGATCGAAGTCGACGAGTTGACTGATCCGCGCACGCAACGGCGCCAAGTCATACAGGGCGGATACGTCGCCTGCCCCTGAACGCGGCCCAGGGGAAAGACGGGGACGGAAGATGCCGGGTCGTCCGAAGAACAGCGTTTCCAGCGCGCTCGCCTGATTGTAGGCCTGCCGCCAGGCTCCTGCTTCCGGGATGCCGAACCAGAAGGAGGCGACCGGCATCGGGTCGGTTGCGGCAGTCTGCCAGAACTGCCTCAGTCGGGCGATGCGGTGTTCCGGCGGGTTTCCTGCAATGATCGCCGCCGTCACGGCGCCGATCGAACTTCCCACGACCCAATCCGGAAGCGGGCCTTCGCCGTCTTGCAGGGCTGCGTAGGCACCCCCCTCGTATGCGCCGAGAGCGATTCCACCGGCAAGCACCATGGCGGTGGAGTGGCTCTTGGGATGTATTCGGCTATCGCCTGGCATGCGGCCTCTTTTGCCTTGGAACTCGAGAATGCTGTGGTGGCTTCGGCGCTATTGAGGCCGTTGTCGAACGGCTGGCCGCCCTTAGCTATTGGCCTTGTGACCGGGGCGGTTGCGGGCGGTTTCAGGGGAGCCTGCGCCCGCGGCGCTGTGGGCGCTGTCCTTCTTGCTCCGGCTCTCAGGCCGAGCTGCCGGGGCCGGTTTCCGTCCCGGCGGCGTTGCTGATGCCGCCCTGGCCGGAGCCTTGCTTCGCTGCCAGCTTGTCGGCGCCTTTGGCTGTGGTCATTGTGGATGCTGTCCTGTCCAGGTATTGCGCTTGCAGGCGCCGCAGGTCCGTGAACGGCCAACGGGCGCACCGGGCTGCACAGCTTCGGGATGAGTTCGCGTGAGGCACGGGGATGTGAGTGGCTGCCCCGGCTTGGCCTTGGGGCCATTTTCACGGCAAAGTGCCGCAGCCCAGTGCCCGGCCCGGTACCCCATTGCGATCAGGTGCGCACCGCCGACAATCGCGGTCCTGGTCGATACAGGGGCTCGATCATTCAGAGGGTGGCAAGGTCGCCGACCATGCAACACCTGGCCATGGAGGGAGGCCAGCAGTGGAATTGGGCCGGCGATGGTGCGCGCGGCCACCACAGCCGGCGCGCAGGCGCCGCTCGCGGCGCGAGACCAAGGTGCCGGCGGCCGAGATCGACCGGGACTGCGAAGCATTGGCCATGCCAACCGGTGCCGGGTCAGCTTGCGCGTCCCCGCAGGCGGAGGCGGACATCGCTAGACCCGACCGGCGGCAGCCACATCGCACGATCTCGGCAGCCGTCAGTGCAGCAGTCCAATCAAGCTCGGGCATAAGGCATCGGAACGCTCGCCTGGCCCTCTCAGGTCCCGCAGAACGTCTGATAGGACGGGTCGACCTGTGCAGGCGGCACGGCGTACTGCTCGAAGCCCGGCCGATCCTCGAAGGGCTTTGCCGTTGCATCCAACAAGGCCTCGAACGGACGGAAGTCGCCACCCAGGGCAGCGGTGAGCACCGCCTCGACGATGTGGTTGCGCGGCACAACCGCTGGGTTCAACCCCCGCATGGCCGTGACGCGCACAGGGGATGGCGTGGGTTCCATGACCAGCCGTGCGCGCCAGCGTACGGCCCACCCGTCGTAGGCGCCGCCATCAACGAACAAGGAGCGCACGGCGGTATCGCCCTCCGGCCCGGCCGCCGCGGCGCACAGGCCCCGGAACGTCAGCGTGAAATCGGCCGCGTTCTCCGCCATGCGGGCCAGCAGGTCCTGGACCAGGGTGGTGTCGCCCTCATGCTCCGTGGTGAGGCCGATCTTGCGCCGCAGCCCGCCGAGGTAGGCTGCCTCGAACCGCGGGCCGAAGGCGGCCAGCGCCTCCTGGGCGGAGGCCAGGCTGGCGTCCTGGCTTCCTCCCAGCAGCGGCAGCAGGGCCTCGGCCAGACGGGACAGGTTCCAGTGCGCGATGCGGGGCTGGTTTGCGTAGGCGTAGCGGCCACCCTGGTCGATGGAGCTGAACACCGCGGCCGGGTTGTAGGCGTCCATGAAGGCGCATGGGCCGTAGTCGATGGTCTCGCCGGAGATGGCGGTGTTGTCGGTGTTCATCACGCCGTGGATGAAGCCGACCAGCACCCATTGCGCCACGAGCTCCGCCTGCCGGCCGATCACCCCGTCCAGCAGGGCACGATAAGGGTTCTCGGCGCCTGCCGCGTCCGGGTAGTGGCGGGCGACCACGTAGTCGGCCAACGTTTTCACCGCTTCGGCGTCGCTGCGCGCGGCGAAGAACTGGAACGTGCCGACGCGGATGTGGCTGGCGGCGATCCGGGTCAGGACCGCGCCGGGCAGCACGATTTCCCTGATGACCGCTTCACCAGTGGCGACCGCAGCCAGCGCCCGGGTAGTCGGGATGCCCAGCGCCGCCATCGCCTCGCTGATGGCGTACTCGCGCAGCACGGGTCCCAGCGCAGCGCGGCCGTCGCCCCGGCGGGAGAACGGCGTGGGGCCGGCGCCCTTGAGCTGGACGTCCCGCCGGCCGTCCTTCCCGACGACTTCGCCCAGCAAGATGGCCCGCCCATCCCCGAGCTGCGGCGAGAAGCCGCCGAACTGATGCCCGGCATAGGCGAGCGCTATCGGCTCCGCCCCGGCTGGCACGACATTCCCGGCGAAGACATCCGCGCTCTCGGGGTCGCTCAGGTCGCCGAGGTCGATCCCGAGCCGCTCCGCGAGGTCCGTGTTGACCCGCACCAGCCGGGGTGCAGCAACGGGGGTCGGGTTGACGCGCGCATGGAAGCGCTCCGGCAGGCGGGCATAGGTGTTGTCGAACGGAATGTGGATGGGCATGGCACTTGGGTCCTTGAAGCGGCTGAACCCGTTCCGGGAACACACCGCGATTGCCGGGCAGCAGGTCTTTGACAAGACTCAAAACGCCAGCATAGCGCATAGTTGCGGCGGCGGTGGCCCAGCCTGCTGTTTGGATGGAGGGGCCGTCACGGCCGGGCATCCGCTCGGGAACGCTGGTTCTGAGCCCTGTTGCCCGAATGGTTCAACCCTTTGCCCTTTAACGTGACCTACAAGGGAAGGACGGCGAAGCCCCATTCCAGGCCTGCTGGCCGGGTTTGAGATCCGTTTGTTCGGTGACACCGGGAGCGGCCTGCTGCTGGGCAGGCGGCTGGAGCGAGATGGCCCGCCTGATGCGGTACGCTATCAAGACCGATGCATCAGGTGCCTTGGCTAGCGCCGGCGTGCTCGAAGCGTTGCCGCAGGAGGAGGGCATCATTGGTGGCCTCGCCACGCGCCGTATTGTCGAAGGCGCACCACACTTCGGCGCCCGCGGCGAGCCTGGCAAGCTTGTTTCCGAGACCAGTGACGTATTCAGCTCCATAGGCGGAATGGTAAACCTCTGGCGAGCCGTGGAGGCGGTAGTACGCAGGCCCGGCCAGCCGCCGGGTGCTGCCGCGCGGAACGCACGCCGGGTCGGCTGCCGCGCGGGCAACCTGGAAGCAGGACAGCAGGGCTTCAACCTCGTCGGTGAACCAGGTCATACCTGCCCCTGGCAAGAACTGCGTCAGGGGCCGCTCCACGGCGACAAGCCGTCGAGTGTGCGTAATCTCCTTCGGCGCCTTCACAGCGAAGCGGAAATCCTCCAGTACGGTCCCAGCCCAGCGCGGTAGGTCGTCGGCAGGTGCGGCCGGTAGAAAGACGAGTTGATCTCAACGGCACCGAGCCGTTGCGCACACCGTTCCAGGTGAGTGCCGACTTGCGGGAACTCAGCGGCATATTGCGCCGGAATGTTCCAGCCGGCAGTCCCGATTTTTACTCTGCTGGTCACGTTGAATGCCCGCGCGCGTCACTGCCGCGCCGTCACGGGCCGTCGAGCCGGGTCGAGCATGGATGCGGCATGAGGCCGGCTGCTCCGTGCCTGATACGGATCGGCGTCAACACGCCCCTCCTGCATCGTTCCTGGCAAGCTCACGGGGTTTGCCGTCCTCGTCCAGGGCGACGTAGGTGAACACGCCCTCGGTGACTTTCTCGGGGTCGCTGCCGGTGCGGTCGCGCGCCCAGGTCTCGATCCTGACAGCGATCGAAGCGTCCCCCTTGTGCCCCAGCGAACAGTAGCAGCTCACCTCGTCCCCGACTGCGACCGGACGCAGGAAGCGCATTGCCTCGATGCTGACCGTAGCCACCCGCCCCTGCGCCTGCTGCGCGGCAAAGGTGCCACCTGCCAGGTCCATTTGCGACAATGTCCAGCCGCCGAAAATGGCACCGCTCGCGTTCGTGTCGCGCGGCATGGCGACCGTGCGCAGGTGCGGCCCGCCAGGCACATTGGGAACTTGGTCGGCCATCGGTCTACTCCGCGTTTGCTGTTCGGGAACAACGGCCGCAAACCAGAGCACTCCGCCGCTGCCGACGCAACACGGAGTGGTTGGAGCCAGGGTCCGCACAGCCCAGCCATAGGCTGGTCAGGACCGCCGAGGCTAGCACCGCATAGACATCCCGAACTGACGCCTCAGCCAGCACGCCGTTCGGCTCGCGGCCATGGAGTCCCAGCTTTTGCCGCCTCCGTCCAGCAGCGCCCCATGCCGGCTCAAACCGACGTTGGTGCAAGTTCAGACGTTGCAGCGACACACCGCTGGGCCATCGGGCTGGAACGATCAGCTGATTGCGAGCGCGCAGTCTTGCATCCTTCGTCTTCAGCCGTCGTCGCAACGTTTACGAACCTCCTTCGGACTTGGGAGACAGCAATGCCAAACCCAGATCCCGAGATGAACCCTGGCGATGAGGCCAAACCGGGCACTCCCGGCACCGGCAAGGATGTTTGTCAGACCTGCCATGGCAGCGGCGGCGTGGACGCGGGAGCCTGCGAGACTTGCGGCGGTTCTGGCAAGGTCATCCGGGTCATTGGGGGGCGGCGGAATACCGCTCTACCAGCATCACGGACAATTTCGACTGGGACCGTGCTGACCCACCGACCGCACACGCCAGCAACCGTGTCCGTACTTCCGCTGTTCTTCCTGCAACCCTGACCGGGCAACATTCAGGAGCGACCCCATGCCATTTGACCCACGGACCGCCTAACCCTCAGCCCCCCTTCCCCGCATCCAAGCAGCCGATGCCGGGCGACACGAAGGCGATGGACCCGAAGCCGGACTATGGCGAGGAAAGCTACAAGGGCAGCGGCCGGCTGGCGGGCAAGGCGGCGCTGATCACCGGAGGGGACAGCGGCATCGGCCGCGCGGTCGCGCTGGCCTTTGCGCGGGAGGGCGCGAACGTGCTGATCTCCTACCTGGACGAGCACGAGGATGCCGAGGAGGCGGCCTCATGGGTCGAAAAGGCCGGCAAGCGTGCCGTGCTGGTTCCAGGCGACGTGTCCCAGGAGGAGCACTGCAAGGAGCTGGTGGCCCGCACCGTCAAGGAGTTCGGCAAGATCGACATCCTGGTGAACAACGCTGCGTTCCAGGCAACCCACGAGTCCATCGAGGAGATCAGCGCAGAGGAGTGGGACCACACGTTCCGCACCAACATCTACGCCTATTTCTACTTAGCAAAAGCTGCGGTCGGGCAGATGCAGCCCGGCGGCAGCATCATCGCCACCTCATCGGTGAACGCAAAGACGCCGTCGCCCGAGTTGCTGGCCTACGCTACGACCAAAGGCGCCATAGCGAACTTCACGGCGGGCCTGGCGCAGTCGGTGGCGTCGAAGGGCATCCGGGTGAACTGCGTGGGGCCGGGTCCGGGATGCCGAGTGCCTGGCGCTCTCGGCACGCCGGGTCCTGGTGTCCCAAGCCGGCCGCAGCCTTTGCCGATGCGACCGCGCGCCTGCGCCGGCACCTCTGGTTCGAGCGTATCGTCACGTCGGCCGCAGACACCGACAGGACGGAACCGATCAGTCCCGCCATCCAGCGCATCATCGAGGCTGCCTGCTATGCGCCATGATCGTGGGCCGCGCCCAACCCAGCCAACCCCGAATGGGCAAAGTCGGTGTGTCACGAACACGGCCTGCTGGGAGGACAGGAACGGGGGTGTGGAGCTGTATGAAAGATGGGGGTAGGCCCTCCGAGGCCGCAGTCAGGGGCCGGCAGTCAGGTGTTGGCCTCAAGCCACTGCGAGCTGCGGTCGTCAAAAGCGACCGTGGTGAGCGTTGCAGCAAAAGGCAGGACGAGATCTCGTCAGGTATGGTCCGGAGAGGCGAGCGGAAGCGAACCGCTGATGACGTGTCGAAACCCACTAGGCGATGTCGGAACCGGGGGTGCGACCTTCTCCTGGGACCAGTTGGGGGTGGCCCTGAAGCCTGCCTGGGCGGCATCCGGCAGATAGGCGGCGCGAAGCCGGACCAGGCTCTCGCGTGGAGCGTGAGAACCTGTCGCTGCGATGCGGAGGGGGGCGCCCAAGCGGCGAGCACCGCAAGGGCCAGAGTTCCCCGCATCGAGCGCTGGCTGAACGCTCCCGTCCAGATGAAGGATGGCAGCATCACACAGCGGACATCAGGGACCCCTCAGGGCGGGGTTGCAAGTCCGCCTTTGCCGCATCTGTTCCTGCACTGTGTTCTCGACGCATGGACGGCGAGGAACTATCCCGGCAGTCCGTTTTCCGCTGGCCTTCCATCGGCCTCGCCGACGGAACCTTCTTGGCCAGCTCCGCCCATGGCGTCGAGCGTCACGATGCTGTTCCGCAATGCGGGCTGGTCCAGCGGCTCAGGCACGGCGGCGATCTCGTTCGACGTGCCGTCGCCGCAGCGCTGGCCCAGCACGAGGCCCGGCTCGCCGCCTTCCGCTGGGTATCCCACGCGCCGTGCGAGCGGAACCTTGACCAGCTCCGCCCAAGCGCTCACCACGTGCAACGGCGATTGCTCCCGCCCGTGGTCGAACGAGCGCCGGACCGTCTTGCCGTCGATGGCCACCCCCTCGCGCTCGAACCCCGCTGCGAGCGCGCCGACCCAGGCCGTGAACCCGGCCCCGAACGCATCGGGGTCGATCAGCACGAACGCGCACTGGCCCGTGTCGTGCGAGGGGATGCCGCGCCAGTTCCAGGAACGTCCTGAGCCAGGCCAGCTTGCCGCGGCCATACAGCGCAGTGTCGTCCCAG